>Ga0153995_1000285_pt1 | contig 10886 bp, 14 predicted proteins | sample TSNC079MetaG_FD_104678 | JGI IMG/M metagenome (GOLD analysis project Ga0153995, IMG submission 104678) | Attine ant fungus gardens microbial communities from North Carolina, USA - TSNC079 MetaG | ecosystem: Host-associated > Fungi > Mycelium > Unclassified | place: USA: North Carolina, Lumber... | reverse complement strand
GCTGACGAACACCCCGACGCGGGCCTCGATCTCCGGGTCCGACGCGCGCATCGAGTTCGACTCGTTCTTCTACACGCCGTCCTCGTTCCGGGTGCTCGCCAACGACCCGAACGCGCCGGACCAGGGGGTGGATCTGCAGTACACCGACGAGACGGGCCTGCGCCTGTTCCAGGCGCTGTCGTGGGAGGCCACCGCGCTCGCCCGGTACGTCGGCGAAGGGCGCACCGAATCGCCACTGCACACGCTCGCGGAGACCGTCTCCATCCTGGACACGATCGACCAGGCGAAGGCGCAGATCGAAGCGCACGCATCGGTGCTCGCGTGACCGCCGAGGAGACGTCCGTCCCGGAACGTCGGCTCCTGCCGGGGCAGCAGTGCCGGGTCCGTGTGTACGACGTCCGGTCCGGTGCGATCAGGACGGTCTTCGAGAGCGCGGAGACGCTCTTCGAGGCGCCGAACTGGACGCGCGACGAGCACCTCGTCGTCAACGGCGACGGTGTGCTCTGGAGCCTGCCGGCCGACGGCTCCGCTGCGCCAGCACCCGTGCACATCGACGGCGTACCCGCACTGAACAACGACCACGTCCTGCATCCGACCGAGGACCGGGTCTTCGTCTCGGCGAACGACTTCCACGTGTACGGGGCACCGCTCGCCGGCGGAACGGCCAGACGGATCACCCCTGACGACGGCGCCCTGCACTTCCTGCACGGTGTCTCACCCGACGGATCGACCCTGGCCTACGTGCGCCTCACCCCCGCGGGAGGGAACTGGTGGGCCAGCGCGACCATCCACGAGATCGGCGTCGACGGGACGGGCGACCGCGCCGTCACCACCCACCCGGGCCCCGCTGACGGGCCGGAGTACAACCCCGACGGCACGTGGATCTACTGCAACACCGAGCAGTTCGAACCGGGACGTGCGCAGATCGCCCGGATCCGACCCGACGGCACGGAGCTCGAGCAGCTCACCTTCGACGAGCGGGTGAACTGGTTCCCGCACATTGACCCAACCGGGGAACGAGCGGTGTACCTCAGCTTCCCCGACGGCACCGCGGGACATCCGGCCGACAAGGCGGTCCATCTGGTCCTCGTCACCGGCGACGACTGGCAGCACGGTGTCGTCGTCGCTGCCATCAACGGCGGGCAGGGAACCATCAACGTCAACAGCTGGGCGCCCGACGGTCACGCGTTCGCCTACATCGACTACCCGGTCGCGCTGCGATGAGCGAGACGGTCTTCCCCGACGTGCGCGGCCCGTCGCTCGACGGCACCCCGGGGCTCCGGTGGGGAGTCATCGGCACCGGGCAGATCGCTGCGGACTTCTCCGACGCGCTCCACGCCCACACGGCGCAGCGCGTGACAGCGGTCACGTCACGTTCGGCTGATCGCGGAGCGGTGTTCGCCCGCGAGCACGGCGTCGAGCGCGTGTTCACCGACGCGCAGGCCATGGCCGCCGACCCGCACGTGGACATCGTGTACGTCGCGACACCGCACCGACAGCACCACGCCGGAGCACTCGCCGCCATCGAGGCCGGGACACCGGTCCTGATCGAGAAGCCGCTCGGCCTCACCGCTGCCGAAGGACGCTCGGTCGCCGCCGCAGCACGACGGGCCGGTGTCTTCGCAGCCGAGGGGATGTGGACCCGCTACCAACCGGGCTTCCACGTGCTCGAGGAGCTGATCTGGAACGGGGCCCTGGGCGACGTCCGGCTCGCCGACGCCGCGGTCGGCTGGAAGGTCGACCCAGGAGGCCCTGGCCGCATGTTCGACCCGGCCGAAGGCGGCGGGGCGCTCCTCGACATGGGCGTGTACGCGCTGTGGTTCGCACAGTTCGCCATCGGCCATCCCGCATCCCTCACCACCACCGGCAGCACGGCGGACGGGGTCGACGTCGAATCCGCCACGATCCTCACCGGTCGGAGCGGGGCGATCGCGACTGCGACGACGACGCTCCGTGCGACCACGGACGGTCTGGCGAGCATCACCGGCTCCTCCGGCTCCGTCCGGTTCCTCGACCACTTCGTCTTCCCCAGCCGCTTCAGCCTCACCGTCGACGGAGCGAGCACCGTCTGGAACGACGGGCGACCCCTGCCCGGCCGAGCCGGGCTCGCGTACGAGGCGGCCGCAGTCGCTTCCTACGTCATCGACGGCCGAACCGAGTCGCCGCTGCACTCGCTCGACGACTCTCTCGCGCTCGCGCGCACCATGGACACGATCCGCACCACACTCACCGAACAGGACCGACCCCGATGAACCCTGCAACGAACGACACCCTGACGCTCCTGACGCGCGAAGACACCGAACTCCGGTTCGCAGCGTTCGAACACGACGACGCGATCAGCGTCGGCCAGCGGGTCGTCGACCTCGCCCGGCAGCGGGAACTGACCATCTCGGTCGCCGTCTGGCTCGGGGAACAGCTCGTCTTCCAGGCCGCACTCGCCGGCACGACCGCCGACAACGACGGCTGGATGAACCGGAAGGCCGCCGTGGTCCGGCGCTTCGACAAGGCGTCGCTCCTGGTCGCCGAGCAGATGGCTGCGTACGGCATCGACGACCCCGCGACGGCTCGTATGGTCGACCCGATGCTGTACGCGTTCAACGGCGGAGCCGTACCGATCCGCATCGGCGCGACCCAGGTCGGCGTCGCAGTCGCATCCGGCGTCAACGACGAGGTCGAGCACGCGCTCGTCGTCGAAGCCCTTCGCGCACAGCTCGCCGAGCGCTGAGGACGCAGCGAGTGAGCCCGGTCGGGCTCCAGCGGCGGCTCCGCATCAGTCGCACTCGGGCCCGTTCCGCCACAGTCCGTCCGCCGTGCCCTCGGAGAGCCGCCGCTCGTACAGGTCCACCTTGTGGTGGATGACCGCGAGCGCGTCCTGCAGGTCGGCCACCTGCCGCCGGACGTTCTCCTCGTGCTCCTGGAGGACCGCGAGCCGTTCGTGCTCGTTCCCGGGTCCGGCGACGACGAGCTCCACGTAGGCCCGGATCGACGGCAGGGGCATGCCGGACGACCGCAGCTTCGTGCAGACCCGCAGCCATTCGACGTCCTCGACCGAGAACACACGGCGGCCGGCCGAGTCGCGGCGCACCGGCATCGGGAAGAGCCCCTCCTTCTCGTAGAAGCGGAGGGTGTGGGTGGTGAGCCCGGTCCGCTCACCGACCTCGCCGATGGTGAAGGTGCGTTCCTGGGTCGTCGTCATGTCCCGAGCATAAGCACTTGACCTCGAGTCGACTCGAACTCCTACCGTGCTCATGTCGCCGAGAGACTCCCGGCGTGGAAGGGCACCATGACCACCTGGTTCATCACCGGCACGTCAACCGGCTTCGGTCGGCTCCTCACCGAACAGCTCCTCGCCCGCGGCGACCGCGTCGCGGCGACGCTCCGCCGGCCCGGAGCGCTCGACGACCTCCGCGAGCGCTTCGGCGACCGCCTCTGGGTCGCGCGGTTGGACGTCACGGATCCCGACGAGGTCCGCGAGGTCGTCGACCGCGCGTTCGCCGAGCTCGGCACGATCGACGTCGTCGTGAACAACGCCGGCTACGGCGTCTTCGCTTCGGTGGAGGAGGCGTCGGACGAGCAGATCGAGCGCGTCGTCGACACGAACCTGCTCGGTTCGATCCGGGTCGTCCGCGCGGCGCTCCCCCATCTCCGCGCGCAGGGTTCTGGGCACATCGTGCAGGTCTCGACCGCCGGTGGGCAGACCACGTACCCGAACTTCAGCTACTACCACGCGTCGAAGTGGGGCATCGAGGGCTTCGCGCAGACCCTCGCCGCCGAGGTGGCCCCGTTCGGCATCACCGTGACCATCGTCGAGCCCGGCGCGACGCCGACCGGCTTCGGGAGCGGGCTGGACCGTGCGCCCGTCATGGAGGCGTACGACGCGACCCCTGCCGGTGACGTCCGGCGCGCGCTGGCGGACGGCGGGTTCCCGCTGCCGAACGACCCGGACAAGATCGCCGCCGCGATCGTCGCGCACGTGGACTCCGGCTCGAGGGTGCTCCGGTTGCCGCTCGGCTCGGACACCTACGAGGACGTCCGAGGGGCGCTCCAGGCGCGCCTCACCGAGCACGAGGCGGGGCGGGGCACCGCCTACTCGGTGGTCGCCGCGAGCTGACGGTCGCGAGTGCCCTCCAGTCCGATGATGGTCCCGTCGGTCCGTCACCAGGCGAGTGGGCCGCCTTCGTCCTGGAGGGTGCCCGTCGGGCCGTCCGCGCCGAGCGTCGCGAGGCGGACGACGACCCGTGCGCTCTCCTCGACCGGTCGGCCGATGCCGAACCCCGCGGTCATGTCCGTCGCGGTCGGGCCCGGCTCGACGGCGTTGAACCGGATCGCGGGGTGTGCCTTCGCGTACTGGACGGTCAGCATCGTGGCCGCCGCCTTCGACGCGGAGTACAGCGGCAAGGGCAGGGTCGACTCGACGCGCTCCGGGTTGGTCACCGCCCAGAACGAGCCGGCGCTGCTCGACACCGTGACGACGTTCGGGTCGTCGGAGCGCCGCAGGAGCGGGAGTGCGGCCTCGGTGACCCGGACGATCCCGACGGCGTTCGTGTCGAACGAGCGGAGGGCGGTCGGGCCGTCGATCGTGGTGTCGAGCACGCCGGCGTTGTGGACGAGCACGTCGAGGCGCCCCTCGGCGGCGCCGATCGTGGCGAGGGCGGCGCGGACCGAGTCGTCGTCGGTCACGTCGAGCTGCACCGACCGCGCACCGATCGACTCGGCCGCCCTGGCACCGCGTTCGGCATCGCGTGCGCCGATGTAGACCGTGTGCCCCAGGTCGGTGAGCTGGCGGGCGGTCGCGAAGCCGATGCCCTTGTTGGCGCCGGTGATCAGGGTGACGGTCATGCGTGGGTCCTCTCGAAATGCTGTGCCGGGGTCGGCCGTTGTCGACGGTATGCGCGCTGACGTCCTGCTCCCAGAGCCCTCTCGTCCCGGGGGTCCCGCGGGACCCCCGCTCGACCAGCTCCCTCCTGCCGGGCGGAGTAACCCCCTCGGGGAGTATCTCCGGGCCCGTCGAGAGCTCGTCACGCCGGAGGTCGCCGGCATCTCCGTGATCGGCGTCCGGCGGGTGCCCGGCCTCCGTCGCGAGGAGGTGGCGATGCTCGCCGGCATCAGTGCCGACTACTACCTGCGGCTCGAGAAGGGGCGCGACCGGAACCCGTCCGTGCAGGTGCTCGATTCCCTGGCCCGCGTCCTCCGGCTCGACGAGGACCACCGTGCGCACCTGCTCGGCCTCGGCAGCGACGACCCGCCGTACCGTCGTCCGCGGCAGGGAGCGACCGAGGTGCCGGACAGCGTCCGGAAGCTCCTCGACTCGATCGACCTGCCGGCGTTCATCGAGGACCGGCACTTCGACGTCATCGCGTCGAACGAGTGGGCGCGGGCGCTCTCGACCGGGTTCGACGTCGGTGGCAACCAGTTGCTCGCCCTGTTCGAGGACCCGTCCGAGCAGGCGATGTACCCGGACTGGACGAGCGTGACCGAGTGCTTCGTCGGGAGCTTGCGGCAGGTCATCGGCAACGACGGCGATCGGCGCTTCGAGGAGCTGATCACGGCGCTCGACGGGAACCCGCGGTTCCGGGAACTGTGGGCGCGGCACGAGGTGCAGGGGCAGAGCAGCGGAACGGTGCGGATCGTGCACCCGCACGTCGGGCCGCTCACCCTGAACCGCGACCGTCTGGAGGTCAGCGGCACGGACGGTCTGGCGCTCGTGGTCCACCACGCGGACGCGGGGTCCGTCGACGCCGAGCGGCTGCGCGCACTCCTGCCGTAGCGATTCGGCCGTCGCGGCGCCCTGGTCAGCTGCCGAGCGCGGACCTCGCGGTCCTGCGACGTCGATCGGTCCCGCAGATGACGAGGGCGACGAGGGCGGCGAGGAGTGCTCCGACGGCGTTCATGAACCAGTCGTTCGTGTCGCAGCGACGACCGAGCACCGGCGCGAGGGCCTGCACGACCTCGATCGAGGCGGAGAGCGCGACCGCGCCGGCGAGGACGACGAGGGGGCGGTTCGTCGCCGTTCCGAGGAAGAGCACGAGCGGCAGCAGCATCGCGACGTTGGCGAGCGTGTCGATGCCCTGGAACGGCGCGGAGAACTGCACGGTACAGGTGATGCCTCCCGACCGGGCGCCGTCGGGCAGCAGGGTCAGCACGAGCACCGCGACGAGCGACGCCCCGGACAGTCCCAGCAGCACACCGCGGAGCCGCAGGCGGTGGAGGAGCCATGCGAGCGCGGCCACGACGGCGACCGCCACCCAGAACGCCGGGCGGACGAGTGGTGCGTGTTCGACGAGGAAGGTGGAGATCACCGGGAGTCTGCCTCAGAATCGAGTCGGTTGAGCCACAGCCGCATGAGCGCGGATTCCTCCGGGAGCAGGGCGGTCGATCCGCCTGCCTCGAGCCGCGCGCGGAGCTGACGTCGGGAGGCCGCGTCGACGTCGTGGTGGTCCCCGCTGGACGAGCCCACGAGCACCGCATCGAGGACCGCGTTCCGGAGTGCGTCGGCGACGTCGTCGGAGTCGTCACGACTCTTCGTGTCCATCCGGTCGAGCGCGAGTCCGACGTTCGCGGCGAGCAGCATCGTCGCCGCGACTCCGACGTCGACACGGAGCATGCCGGCGGCCGCGCAGCGGGTCAGCGTCCGTTCGAGCAGCGCCGTCACGCCGTCACGCGCCGAGCTGCTCGCCCACGGCCGGGGAGCGAACATCAGTCGGTAGAGCGCAGCGTGCTCGCGTGCGAACGCGAGGTGGTCGTCCCAGCCGCGGCGCAGGTCTGCTGACGGGTCGTCGGACACCTCGAGCTCGGCCTTCCGAGCCGCGTACCGCTGCAGCCCCGCGTCGGCGAGGGCGTCGAGCAGCCCACGCTTGTCACCGAAGAGCCGGTAGAGGACGGGTTGGGTCACGCCGACCGCTTCGCAGACGGCACGGGTGGCGATGTCCCCGTCGGGAGCTGCGTTGAGCTGCTCCTCCGCCGCGTGGAGCAGGGCGCTCCGGAGTGCTTCGTCGGATCGGGCCATGGGGCGATCGTAGCGCATCTGCTATCAGTGATCGTAACCGTGCTAATCTGCCGCTAGCGCTGAAATTGAGAGCGCATTTCATTGAAAGGAAGCGGAATGCGCAGCACTCCACAACGCGTCGCCGTGGTCACGGGCGGCTCCCGCGGCATCGGCCGCGCGGTCGCGACCCGGCTGGCGGCGGACGGCTTCACCGTCGTCGTGAACCACGCCAGCGGATCAGCGGCGGCCGCCGCCACCGTCGAGGAGATCGAAGCCGCTGGCGGTCGCGCCGTCGCCGTGCAGGCCGATGTGGCCGACGAGCACGCCGTCGCCGCGATGTTCGACCGGATCGAGGCCGACCACGGCGGCATCGACGTCGTCGTCCACTCCGCTGGACGGCTCGCACTGTCGACGATCGCCGACCAGGACCTCGATGTCCTCGACGCACTGCACCGGACGAACATCCGCGGCACCTTCGTCGTCGCGCAGCAGGCCGCCCGTCGTCTGCGGTCCGGTGGCGCGTTCGTGTCCATGTCGACCTCGGTCGTGGGGACGCAGTTCCCGACCTACGGGGCGTACGCCGCGAGCAAGAGCGCCGTCGAGGGCATGACGATGATCTTGGCGAAGGAACTCCGCGGCCGGGACGTCACCGCGAACGTGGTCGCGCCGGGGCCGACGGCGACCGAGCTCTTCCTCGACGGCAAGACGCAGGAACAGATCGACACGCTCGCGAAGGTCCCGCCCCTCGAGCGCCTCGGCACGCCGGAGGACATCGCCGGTGTCGTCGCGTTCCTCGCCGGGCCCGACGGTCACTGGATCAACGGCCAGACGATCCGTGCGAACGGCGGGATGGTCTGATGTCCGGCTCACGGCTCGTCCTCGTCGCGGACCGTCCGCGCCACCCCAACCGAGAGGAACACCATGCCCTTCGCCAACATCAGGGTCCCCGCTGACACCCTGACCGCCGAGTCGAAGAAGAAGCTGCAGGACGCGGTCACGGACGCCATCGTCGACGTGTACGGCGAGCGAGCGCGCCCGACGACGCTCGTGATCCTCGACGAGGTCGCCGACGGCGGCTGGATGCTCGGCGGCACCGTCCTCAACGAGGCGATGCTCGGCCGCGTCTGAGTCGCTGCTGGCGGCGTGACGGGATCCCGGCGAACCGGGCGCTCGTCACGCCGTGGTGGCGCCGCCGAGCTGCTCCTCGATCTGCGGGAGGAGCATCCGCACGGCCGTGACGACGACCTCGTCCACACGTTCCGGCGGGATCCGGCCGGCTGCTGCCAGTGCGCTGATGCCCTCGGTCGTCGCCGCGAGCAGGAAGGGAACCGGGCCCATCGACCCCGGGTCGCGCTCACCGAGCAGTTCGGCGCCCAACGCGAAGAACCGCTCCGCCGCGGACTGCGACTCCGGGTCGCGCTCGGTGCGTGAGCCGTCGTCGGTCGACGTGAACATCAGCTGGACGAGGGGGCCGTTCTGCTGGGCGAACCGGACGTGTGCCCGGACGTACTCGGTGAGACGAGCTTCGAGGTCCCCGGTGCCGCGAGCGACTTCCAGGTGACCGCGCAGCTCGTCGAAGCCGTCTACGGCGATCGCGTCGAGGACGGCGCTGCGGTCGCGGAAGTGCCGTAACGGTGCCCCGTGACTGACGCCGACGCGGCGCGCGAGCTCCCGGACCGTCACGGCTTGTTCCCCTTCTTCGATGAGGAGCGCACGGCCTTCCCGCACGAGCTCCTGTCGGAGTGACCCGTGATGGTACGGACGTGCTTGCCGACTCATGACCCCAGTGTAGGCGTTGACAACAAAGTGGTCACTGTCTACATTGGCGACATGGACGACATCAGGACCGGTCGCGCACCGACCGACGAGACCGTGATCATCACCGGCGGCACGAGCGGCATCGGCCGAGCGACGGCCGTCGCGTTGGCCGAGTCAGGAGCGCGCGTCATCCTCGCGGTCCGCAACGAGGAGAAGGGGCGCGCGGTCGCATCCGACCTCCCCGGCACACGCGGAACCCACCGGGTTCGTCACCTCGACCTCGCCCGGCTCGAGACGGTCGAGGCCTTCGCGGGCGGCGTCGACGAGCCCGTCGCGATCCTCGTCAACAACGCCGGGGTCGAGTCCAAGGACCTGCAGCGAACGGCGGACGGGCACGAACTCCAGTTCGGGACGAACCACCTCGGGCACTTCCTACTGACGACGCTGCTCCTGCCGCGGATCACCGACCGGGTCGTCACCGTCGCCTCCCAAGCGGAGCGCATGGCCCGGCTCGACCTCACCGACCTCGACTGGTACCGGCGCACCTACAACGCCGGCCGCGCGTACGCCGATTCCAAGCTCGCCAACCTGCTGTTCACCTCCGAACTCGACCGGCGCCTCCTGACCTCGGGTTCGCACGTGCGCGCGTTCGCCGCCCACCCCGGCCTGGTGAAGACGGCCATCTACCAGCGACCGGCCGGACAGCGCCCCAACCTGTGGGACCGTCTCGTCCCGATCCTCGGGCAGGAGCCGGAGGACGGTGCGCTGCCGTCCCTCCTGGCCGCGACCGCCGACCTGCCGGGCGGGACCTTCGTCGGACCGCAGCGCATGATGCACATGCGCGGCGGAGCCGAGGTCATCGGCCGGTCGAATCAGGCGCAGGACCCGGAGACCGCGGCACGCCTCTGGTCCATCTCCGAGCAGATGACGGCAGTGGACGCCCGCCCGTGAGGATCGTCCTCGATGACCGACGGCTCGACTCCGTCGGCGGTCTGCGTCGCGCGCGTACCGAGTCCAGCAGGCGCGCCGAACGGTCCACTAGCGAACCGTTCTCGGTGCTCCCCGCAGGGTCGCAGACGGCAGTTCGGCGAAGCGTGCGGAGTACTCCGCGGCGAAACGACTGACGTGCAGGAAACCCCAGCGGGCGGCGACGTCGGACACGGAGACGCCCGGACCGGCGGCGATGAGGTCCTCGCGCGCCAGCTCCAACCGGAGCCGACGTAGGTAGGCCATGGGCGTCGTGTCGAGCGTCCGACGGAAGCCCTCCTGGAGACTGCGAACACTCGTCGAGACGGCGGAGGCGAGTTCCCCCACGGTCCACGCACGCGCCGGATCGTGACGGAGCATCTCGACAGCGCGGGACACCGATCGAGCCCCGGAGCTGCCTCTCGGGGTGGCGAGTGCGACCGAGTGGTTGTGCGGTTGCCCGAGCAGGAGACTGTGCAGGAACACCTGCTCGAGGCCCCGCACGGCGAGTGGGTGCGCAAGGAGACCGGCCGTCTGCCGTGAGCCGTGGTCGACGAGCCGGACGGCCTGCGACACCGCCCTACCACCGTCGGTCGTGAGGTCGAACACGCCGTCGAACTCGAGCGGCGCTGAGACGGGCGTGTCCAGGAGGAGCTGCAGCTCGGTCTTGAGGTCGCGCTCCGGGATCATGACGGCGACCTGCGCGAACCAGTCGCCGCAGTCGAGCTCCACGGAACGGCCAGGCATGAAGAGCCCCGCGATCTCATCCGTTCCTCGGACGTGCGTCCCCCGGGCAGCGCGCATGGTCATCTCGGACTGGATCGGGATGTCGAGGTGGTAGTCGGTGGGCTCCGCGGTGCGGATGTGGACGGCCTCACGGAAGCGCATGTACCCGAAGGTGATCCGCCCAGCGACGACCGCGTTCAGCTGCATCCGAAGGTCAGGGGACGACACGGACGGGGCGACCCGCACCGGGAGGAACACGTCGCCGAGCACGGCCGCGGCCTCGTCGGCGGTCGTGCTGTCGGCGACGCGATGCGATGCGAACATCTCCGCCGCGGGCCTGGCCATTCCGCGACTCTACCGGCGGCGCTCGTGCCGATCGGCCACGATCCCGCGCTCGATGACAGTGATCCTGCGCGCAACGGATGGTCCGAGGTCGTCGGGCTGCCTACCG
>Ga0153995_1000284_pt1 | contig 10901 bp, 9 predicted proteins | sample TSNC079MetaG_FD_104678 | JGI IMG/M metagenome (GOLD analysis project Ga0153995, IMG submission 104678) | Attine ant fungus gardens microbial communities from North Carolina, USA - TSNC079 MetaG | ecosystem: Host-associated > Fungi > Mycelium > Unclassified | place: USA: North Carolina, Lumber... | reverse complement strand
TGTTGTGACATGTGATCACCGCTTGGATATGTCTAAGACGCAGTCCTGAACGCTCAAATGGGACGAGCAGTGTATGGGCGAGGTTTTCTGGTGAAGTTTAGTGGATAAAAGTCAAAGCCGGTGGCGGTTGGCTTAGAAACATCCAGGTCGGTCGTTGGGGCGAATCAAGCTTTCTATGTCCTCCCCCGGCAAAGCTATGGGAACAACTAGATCACATACCAAACTTCACTCACGCCTTACTCCTTTGACCATATGCATCCTGTAAACACACTCATGACATTGGGCCTTATTGAGGTCCTCCGTGTCTTAGCACTAGTTTACTTGTTGTGGAATATAAATGCTGAATTCAAAAAAACTGGATCACATGGCAAACTTCTCCCACACCTTCCTCCTCTGGTTTCATGCCATCTGTATACCCGCCCCTAATGTCGGGCCTTGTATGGGCCCTCCGCATCTTGGTACTAGTTTGTTCGTTGCGGAATAGAAATCCTGAACCCAAAAAATTCAGTTCACATGAATGGGTCGACCATCTATTGAATGTCTAAAATCAGCTATGCTCCGATGTTCGACTTTGAGTGGACATTTTGTAGAAGGCACATTCCGAGGTGCATTCATTGAAATGATCAGAGTTTGCTTCCTTCTTCGCCCTGTCCTGCTAGTTCTTGTCCATATTCTACAATTCTATGCATAAGATCTGCCCAATCATCAACCCCACTCTTTCCAACGCCTTTCAACCACTTCTCTGCTTCGCCATCTTTCTCAATCTTGATCCATGTTGTTCGTAGAATGAGTCTGTGATGATACCCATATTTTTCCCATTCTTGCGACCGGACGGCTTCGCTTTGCCCTGTCGGACATTGGTTTTCATGCTGAGAGAGGGTGTCTTTCTCGGCAAAAGATGAGAGATGGTCTCGATAATCGAACTGCTCGTTTTCTTCAAATTTGTGCCAAACCTTAACGACAGTCAATTCATCACCTTCCTCAGCCTTCAACTTCTCCCAACGGGTCACAATATCTACTGCTTCTGCTTGTGCGTCAATCCCTCCAGTCCTACTACCGTTCTCAATTCCTTTTTCATATGTTCCAAAGGCGCGTAATGCTGCGCGAGCTTGCGCCTCCATTAATGGGAATGGTACAACACGATACAATAGGCCAAGGAAAGCTATAGTTTCGGGTGGGAAGTGAGTCTGGAGTGGCCATAAATGTTGAGCGAGAGCAAAAACACTATAGGAAGAGTTGTATAAATCTTTAGGGAGTGGAGGTATGGGTCCCGGATATTCATGTCGAATAAGAGGTGGCTGAAGGAAAGGTATGTCCAAGTTATAGCCAGTTGCGAGGATACAATAATCGATCCCATCATCGACTGAGCCATCTGCGAAAGTAACAGTTCCGGTCGATGGGGAGCCAAAGGAAACTAGACGGGGACGAAGATGTAATCCATTGGGATCAATACATGTTTTGAAGCCAGAACCGGAGAATATAACTTTGGACGCGTAGCCATTAAGATCATATGACAGATCAACGCCGGACGGACCGTGACCAACTATGAGAAGGGTCTTAGTTTTGTATAGGGGTAAAGGTCGACGGTAATAGACTGAATGCAAGACCTTTTGGGCATCTTTCCAGTCGGACAATCCAGGTACAGAGGGAAAACGAGGTATACGATAATGCCCGTTGCACACCAAGATTAGATCAAAATAATAGGACTCATTAGTTGAGGTTTGTACTAACCAGCGGTGGTTGAGTTTGGATGTACAGGTGACTGAAGTAACACTGACGGAGAATTTGATATGTGGGCGGAGAGAGAAGTGTGAAGCAAAATCCTTTAGATAGTCGAGTACTCGCTTCGCATTTGGGAACAAGGGTGTTTCTGGAGGGAAAGGACGAGAACCAAAAGCCATGACGGGGTGTGGAATGTTTGTTGCAAGAGAATCATAGAGTGGGGTGAGGGGTGGATCTATAATAGTATCAGGAGACTCTGGTAACCTGGGTAGAAATTAAGATAGACACCCGGGATGAACGCGAGGCCTACCAGATACCACCGACCTCTTCACGAGCTTCAAATGCAAGGGGTATCCATTTGCCGGATTTGTATTGATTGCTATCAAGCACCGTTTTCAGTGCCGCAAGGCCAGCAGGACCAGCACCTATGACACATATCGTTTTCTGATGGGTGTTGGTGGAAAAGTAAGGTGAGATTCTCTTCGAATCGGGATGAAAATCGGGTATCAGGCCTAGGAAATACAGTGTTAAGTGACTTGTGCATTAAAAAAGGTGAGAGTGATACTTGATACATCCATTTAGAATGTTGTGCTATAAATAGCCTAGCCACAAGTTTACAACGTCACGAGAGTCGGTTGTGACGGAGAGAAAGATCTTTGAATCGCAAGTCAAAGCCTGTACAAACTGCTTTAAAGGAGGGTTTCGTGGACGGTAGATGGGTGCTGCAAAGAGACACGATCTTGTGATCGTTGATTCTATACTTATCGTTACATTCAATTGCATTAGGGTAGGCAATTTGATGATGTCGGTTCACGGCAAACTCAATCCTCTGCCTATCACTGGTCCTCATGGACTCAGAATGGGTTGCTGGTACACCAACAGCCAACCCGTATGCCAATGTACATCGTCCGTATCCAAACACTTTTCAGGTAAACTCAGCCCCGAGTTCTGTGCCTCGACACACGTCCTCAGGCGCCCTGCCCACCATGGTGAACGGTTATGAACGTCTTCGGGTGAGCAAATGTTTTATGAGTTTGCTGAACGCAATCTTCGTCTTTCAAGCACTTTGCTAATATACTCATTGAACGCGGTATAGACTGAGTGGGCAAGTTCACAGACATCTGTGCCGACTGAACAAACCTCTTCAAAAACATGGAGGCAGCCACCAAACACTCAAGCTGTTCCTCGCTCTCAGTTTCAGGCTGCATCTCTTTCCCAAAATGTGACTGGTTATCCCCAGAACTATGCTGATGCTTTCGGCCGACATTCAATGACAGATTTGATCAAATGCTTGCAAGTCATGCATGCTGAAATGACCGATAACCTCATTGCAAACATTCGAACAGAGATTTTTTCCGTCAGAAAGTCTTGCGATGAGGTGAAAGATGAGGTCGTAAGCGTCAAAAAGGACGTGAAAAGCATTATTGAGGCACATAAAATAGGCCTACAAGACCTTTCTCAAAAGGTTGACACCCTTGAAAATTTTCTTGGAGTATCAGAGGTGAGGCAGAAGGGAGGCAAGTCTAGGACTCTCATGGGTTGCTTGAATGAAATTTGCCTGGCATTTGGTGATGTTTTTCAAAAAATTCATGATCTGGCTGCGGATGGCATGTATCTCTGCTTCATTTTATATGTCCATGCCACTCAAACATTCTTACCTAGGTCTGGAGGAAGATCAGCCTCCATCTAGCCCAGAGTCGGGTATTGTGACTAGACCTTCAGGTTTTGAATCTCAAGTCACGATTCCGGCAACCACGAGGCCTTTGGCATCGACAAGCCGAAGTAGGTTCAATTTCTTCTGCTGTCTTTGACATCCAATGTTTACATTTGCTTAGTGGGTACTGGATCAAGTCCCAGCCGAAGCCGAAGCCTAGATCTGGCTAATACAGGTTGGCAATCGATATCTGTTCACCAACCTTTCAACCCAGAAATGTCAAATCATCCTGAAGGCCGCATTCTCTCCAACGCATCGATAGAGATCCGGGTAGACCCGAATAATGAAGCTCATCCAGACATGAGTCAATCGCCAACGTCACCACAGACTTCTGAGTCACTTCTCGCTCCAAACCCCAAAGCAGGCTCTCAATCTAGAAAAGAACCAGAGTGTAGTGTCAGTGCAATCCAAAAACAGTCAAATACTGTATTGCATGGATTCTCCCGGGTAAACTGGGACGAGAGTGAGTTCACATGGTTTTAAAATGTACTCTGATGATGTTGAACTGTATATCATTTTGTCGTTGCAATGACATAGTTGGGAATCAACGTACGTGGACTCCATCTATCACGATTCCCGGAATTGGCTAATATTCTTGAAGTGCCACCAGGACCTTCACCCCAGCCAAGTTCGTCACCTTCTCGAGGATGCTCTGCGATGCTCTTCTCCCTACCTGTGAACTTGAATGATAGCACCTTGACTGGGTCAGAGAAGGCCCCTCTCATCATTGCTGGAGGATGTCGTCATGGGGCACAGGAAGCTCAACATCCATCATCTGCTCTTGACTTGCCGCCTTTGCCAAGGCAGCAGATGGAGTCTTGTACGCCGTCTCAAATAGGCTCTTGTGTCCTGTCTAAGACAGTGGCGAAAGCTCTGGTTCCGGCATCATCATCCCAACAGTCCTCCTCTCAGACTACATACCAGACTATGGAACGGTCGTTTTCACAGGTTCCAGATGTTTTGCCACCCGAACCACCGATCCAATTAGAGATTCCTATTGAAGCTGAACCGACTGGTCGTGGCGATTCTCATCCCTTACCACATTCTCCACACATTATCCATGATGTGCCATCTTCCTTGGGCCATGAAGTTGAAGCGAAGATCGCTACTCAGCATGGCCTTCATATTGAAACAAATCAGGAAGTTCTGGATACTGAAGTTTCGCCTCTCATCAACGCGTTGCCTGAGCTTGAGTACCCTATGATGGATTCTGAGGTTGAGGGTAGTGAAACGTATGTGGACAAAGTTGACCCTGAGAAAGAGGACGAAGGAGAGGAATGTGTTGGCGTGTTGGCGGAGGCGACAGTGATTGATCGAGATGAGGTCGAAGGATTGCTGGCAAACGACACGTTCGAGGAGGAAATGGACGTTTCATGTGTGGATGAGGTGAGCATGTGTAACGAGGCGGACAAGAGTGTTATGCAACAGATAAGATTGGACGAAGAGGTGTGTGTAGATTTCGGCAAAATGCCCATACCAGTACAATTGCAGGAGAAAAGAGGCGAGGAGGATAAGACGGAAGATGAAGTAGAAGAAGAGGACTGTCCATCTCCCAAGGCCTCCATCTCCTCTATCAAAAGTCAAGTTGATCCCCATCGGTGTTATCCTGAGACACCTAAATATAGTCGTCGACCATCGATACCACAATCTCTTGACCAGATTAATATCGACATGTCAAGTCTACACAACCCGTCAGAAGAAACAGTGCCAATAGTGGCACAACTTACTACCCTGTCAGACTCCGAGTCTGAGTCTGAAGTTGATGAGCTCGCGCCTTCAGAACCGCGTGATTCTCATAAAGATCTAGAGGAAGAGAGTACTGAAGGGACAATTGCGAAAGATCAGACTGTTGCAGCTGAGTCGTCCTTCCAGCAAGAAAATAATTCAATTCATTCATCTGAGACTATTGGGCATGGAGTCGGTGATGTAATTGAAGAGGAGCTAGAATATGCTGAAATGCGGGTTAACGAACCCTTGTTGGAGATAGTCGATCGTACATTCTCGACGCAATCTCATCCAGTTCGGCAACCGGAGCACCTATATAGTCATAATATGCAACCTACCCCAGTTGTCTCTCCAGTTGAAGTGATATCCATCACATTACCCGGTGATGTTTCCTCTGTGAACACACCTTCACCTGGGAGGTTTCCTACTTTCAGTCCTGTTCTGGATACAAGAGGAGGCTTGAGTAGGAAGAGAAAATTGGAAGAGATTAACATTGGAGGTACTGTCGAACAATCTAGTTTAGGATCGGAGTCTCAGATGCTAGGGGATCGTATTCGCTCTACAAAGGATGCTTCCCCATCTATTGTAGGTTGTAAGCAGCAGGACATTCTCCCAGTATCAAGAGGTGTTTCAGAAAGTAGGAGCAGAGATGAGAATCAGGAAGGGAGAACGACGGAGTTAATCGTAGATGAGAGGGAAGGGAGCCCCATGTATATCTCGTCTGGTTCAAGCTCGCCGACATCGAACAAGATAAAAATTACACGGAACGATGATTTCCTCGAATGCATTGATCTGACCGATAGTCCTCCAATTGTGAAAGTGCAAGCGGGGCTGGTGGATGTCATGAAGCAGGAGGATGGTCCTTCATCGTCTATTCAGGCACCTTCTATCATTTATCCAGAAGGGACTGCCAGGCCTCGAACAAAGCGAGGGAAACGTCGCCCCAAGGGATGGGAAAAGTTTAAGAAAAGAATGGCCGAAGCTGAAAAGGAGATTATTGATTTTGGTGCAGAGGCCAGTGATGAGCCCGACATAAGGCCTGTCAGGGGACTTGGGTTATCCAATGGTGTTGCCGAGCAAGCTAGTGAAGACACAAACTCGGCCAATGGTTCAACAACGATTCCAACTATCAATCTCACCACTATTCGGACGAGACAAGAACAGAATGAAAAAAGGAGCAAAGCTACGACAAGAATCAAGCGACGACAGAGGATGAATACGAATCAGAATGGTTCGATCAGTTCAGGTTTGATTGAAAAAGAAGTTTCTGACAGCGATCGACCTTCGAAGAGAACAAGAACCGAACTGAGGGATATAGATGTAAAACCATTGATTTTAAGTGCAAGCGCAAAGCAGAAAAAGCCAACAAAGGAGAAATCACTAAACGCGATCAAAGAGGCTGCTACAAAACAAATGCAACAGCCCCGGACCGCCGATGAAACTCAGGGCTCATCAAATCGAATCAAATGGCCTCTAAAAAAAACCGGGGAGATGCACAATAAGAATGTGAGTTGTCAGTTAGTTCTGCTTCCTGGAATTGACGATAGTCTTGTTCGTTAGTTCATCAGCTGTGACTCGTAAGAAAATAAGTTTGATCTCTGAATTGTGTTCGTTGAAACGTTGTTCGAAATTTGAATAGATGTCACGCATGGTATCATAATGGATGTGTCGGTATTCGATTTGGTGATGTGCGATTAAAGGAAACAGAGATCTTCGCCTGTCCGTTTTGTTTAGCTGGTCGGTGAGTATAATCTAGGATCCGTTTTTTCGGTGAGGCTGACGAGCAGTATTGACAGAAATCAAGGTTGGTTTGGTTAATTTATCGTATTGCTGACATTTGTTGATGTTGCTAGAATCGTGCCGAAGTCCAGCTGGGACTTGCTGTAGGCCTGACTGCCCGTTCAAGAGAGCCACTCAAGAGGGAGAATACTTCGTGAAGCGTATCGTTGGGATGAGAACGAAGAATGGAGGGCACCTCAAAGAATATCTAGTCGAATGGGATGGGTAGGCTTACCTTTGGGGATTTTGGAAGCTCACGGAACGTTTTTCCTGTAGGTATCCTATCGAAGAAGCTACTTGGGAAAAAGAAAAGTTTATGACCGATCCCTCTCAAGTCGTGGAAGCGTTTTTTGAAGCAGCTGAGGAAGAAGGACTGAATCTGAACTCGATTTCTGATACGCCTTTTCTATTAAGAGATGCACGTGCTTGGCGAGATGGTCTGTGAGAACACCAGGAATTTTGTTTGGGCGTTTATTTTATCAACTGTTTCAGATTAGTTTGACATAACAATACCCTGAAAACGGTTCAAGCATTGATACGGACGGGGCGATCCCTCCGCTTCCCTTTGCTTTCGTCTTCTTTCTGGGATTTAAAATGTGCTTGTTCGCGTCCCATGATGCTTTTTGTATCATTTCTGTCCCGTGTGCACATCGGGAAAAATTAACATCCGATTGCTTTTCTCACAGCTGTGGTCATGCATTGGTCACACATCACCGATGCCATCGCATAGCTTCTTTTCCAGAAAATAATTATAGCTCTGATACCTGATCATTCAAATATTTAAAAGCTACTTGTCGCTCGTTTTGTTCCTCGTCAAGCCATGATCGTAGACGCGCTCACTACTCTCTACAACACACTTAGCCCACAGACTACTGCCTGTGCCATCTTAGCCACCATCCTCGTGGTACATTTTATTCCATGGATTCGAGACTCACGAGGCATCCGCAACTACCCAGGTCCATTCCTTGCCAAGTTCAGTGATCTTTGGTTGGGATATGTGTCCAAGAAAGGACACCGCTCTGAGGTCATCCACGACATGCATCGCAAATATGGTACAGCACTTATTCCCTTTTCAGATCACATGTCATTCATCACCTTCTCCAAAGGTCCTATCATTCGTATAGCCCCGAATCATATCTCCATCGCTGACCCGAATGCCCTTGCCATAGTTTATGCGCATGGCAATGGTGCTACAAAAACTAACTTCTACGACGCCTTTGTGTCAATCCGACGGGGTATTTTCAACGTTAGGGACCGGAGTGAGCATACGCGCAAGCGCAAAATCATCTCCCACATCTTTTCACAAAAGAACGTTTTGGAATTTGAGCCCCATATCAGGTTGCACGTCAGACAGCTTCTACAGCAATGGGACCGCCTATCTGATATGGCGGTCAAGGGTATGTCCGGAAATGATGGTGAAGGTGGCTGGAGGGGCCAGAACGGACGCCTGTGGTTTGATTGTCTACCATGTAAGCTTTCATCTGGGGTCATGGCTCAATCTGTGCTAATGGGAAGATAGGGGCAAATTACCTAGCCTTTGACATAATCGGTGACCTTGCATTTGGTGCGCCATTTGGCATGATCGAGGCCGCCCAGGACGTTGCTCTCGTAGCAAAGGACCAAGAGAGTATGATGAATTCTTATGGGAGAGAAGCCACAAGAGAAGAGTTAATAACTATCCCTGCTGTCAAGATCCTGAACGGTCGTGGTGAATATTCGATGTCCATGGGTAGTATCCCTCCGCACTGGCGTCCAATTGCCCGTCAATTACCTGGTTGGAGACAAGGTGGACAAGATGTCAAGGACTTAGCGGGCATTGCCATAGCTGCTGTCTCCAGACGTCTGGCTGTGCCTACCGACCGCAATGATCTCCTGAGCAATCTTCAGGCCGGACGAGATGGCGATGGCAACCCCTTAGGGCGTGAAGAGTTGACTGCAGAGGCTCTCACACTTCTGATTGCCGGATCTGACACGACTTCCAAGTGAGTTTCCCGTACTGATCAAAAGAACATGACGTTCACATTGATGATTGAAGCTCAACCTGTGCAATTCTTTATTATCTCGCTCGCAACCGTCATACTCAGGATAAACTTCAGCAGGAACTGGATGAGCAGCTCGGTTCTGAGGACGAACTAGTTGCAACAGAAGCCCAAGTCAAGCACCTCTCCTACCTTGACGCGTGCATCAACGAGGGCCTTCGTCTTCACTCAACATCTTCGCTCGGTTTACCTCGCATCGTACCCGAAGGTGGACTCACCGTTGTCGGGCAGTTTTTCCCTGAAGGAACAGTACTAAGTGTACCTAGTTACACGATCCATCGTGATCCTGAGGTCTGGGGGCCAGACATTGAGGCCTATCGTCCAGAGAGATGGTTCGAGTGTGATCATGCTGCAATTCAGAAAACTTTCAATCCGTTTTCTGTCGGTCCTCGGTTGGTTGCTATCTTCTTTAGATGTTTGCTTGGGCTCATTCTATTTTCTTCTGTTCAGGGCTTGTGTTGGAAGGAACTTGGCATCAATGGAGTTGCTTATCATCGTAGCATCTATTATGCGCCGCTATGACATCATCCTCGAGAGCCCTGATCAGGAGGTGTGTCTGAAAATTTCTCCTTGAGACTTTTGTTGATTGGTGTCTTCCCTGTATTAAGCTCGAGACCAAGGAAGGATTTTTGAGAAAACCGCTTGGATGCAGAATTGGAATCAAGCGAAGAGACATTTGAGTGATGTGGCCGCAAAATCTTTTACCATGTAATAAACGGTGTACTGATTGATTACAATGAAGTATCTTTTGTCAGTATCAATACAGTGTCAATTTGACAATTCGACACTTTGACATGACTTGATGGATCCCTGGTAAACAATTCTTATGTCTTGCTGTACTAATTCCATATGGCAGTGCCACACCTGTCCATTTTCGTTGCGGTAGCCTGGACATGTCTTTTGTCCTTTGCAAGTTATCCTTATAGGAAATGGTTCACAGAAGTAACCAACCTATCAAAAGCACATGTCATGTTTACTGGGCGAAGGCTGGTTGTGACTCACTTGATGATTTTGTTTAATATACTGACTTGAATCATCCTCTGAACACATCCAACGAGACTCTTTTCTCTTGATAGAGATGCGCAAGACCTCGAACGGGTATCTTTAGTATAGACCTAGGTCGAGGTAGTGGATTCTTGATATGGGCAGTGGTTGTGATGCTGGTTTAAACCGAGTATGGATTTAGGAGGGAAACGGACCATTTCCTGCTGTATGTAGCATCCTGCTGATAGACCGAGGATGGTTTCTGGATAAGGTATGCCAGGACAAAGTTTGCGAGTGAATGGATTACTAACTAGGGAATGGCTCCAAGCTCCCCGAATTTTTTCTGTAAGACGTCCAGTGCCAAACTTGACTATTCTGTAGTAGCCATGAGAAGTCCAAAAAAAAGCAGCTAGTATCATTAGGCTTTGATCTGTGACCGTGGGAGTTTAGTTGGTTCTATGCCATAGAGGGTGACTCTTCCCTTTACCGAACCCCACACATCGACAGAGAGGCGCACATTTCAAGAGGCCAGAATGGCCTCCGATACTCTCTCGAATGCGCATGACGCCCTCGATGTCATTCACGGTGGTGGCATGGCCATGCCACCGCCGGGCGTCGCAGACCCCTTTGTAGCAACTACCGCAGGCGACATGAACTTTTATCTCCAAAATCTCCTTGATAAGAAGGAAAAGCAGCTGCAACAAGCGGGAAATCTTGGTCAACGCGTACTTGCTCAACAAATGGAGCTCGAGGAAAGGATACGGCAACTACAGGAGCTGGTTGGCGACAAGACCGACGAGGAAGAAGTTGAAGACCCCCAGGCAAGAGAAAAATATCGCGAGCTTAGCGAGATTATTGTTTCATGGGATGCAGAAAATGCGCAGCTCAGTTCTGCATTTGGTGCCAGCTCAAAGGTGTGTCCGTCGCGGCTTGTAGTC
>Ga0153995_1000283_pt1 | contig 10907 bp, 13 predicted proteins | sample TSNC079MetaG_FD_104678 | JGI IMG/M metagenome (GOLD analysis project Ga0153995, IMG submission 104678) | Attine ant fungus gardens microbial communities from North Carolina, USA - TSNC079 MetaG | ecosystem: Host-associated > Fungi > Mycelium > Unclassified | place: USA: North Carolina, Lumber... | reverse complement strand
GGCAAAAAAACAACTTGGCAGATTATAAATGTGAGACTTTTCAGGATGAAAACAATTCAGAACTGTGAAATTTCTTTCCAGCTGAATTGTTCTTCACACATTTTGTGTGGAATTAGTGCCTTTTGACAAGGCAACCCGTTTAGTGGCCAAGATGCAGTTCAAACTCCAACCCGATTGCATCCGCGGTCGAGCAGTATGCCCTTCAGCTATCTCGCCGACTGAAAGTTCATCAACTTCATAACTTCATGATACAACACCCAAATTTGATCATATTTGGAAACATGCTTTTGATGTAAATCACTTACTGAACTGGACTAACTGAGGTTTTTCAACTTCCTTCACCCCTCTTCAGTCACCACTATCACATCTTCTGAACCATCAGACCTGTCTGGCAATGTGTCATCGAAAAAATGAGATCCCAGAAGAGCCAATAGTCCGATACTGTAGTTCAATGAACTAGAGAATTCAGTCTCACAATCGACAAATGAAAAAAAAAATCTCAAATATGATCAAATTTGGGTGTTGTGTAATGAGAAGTTGATGAACTTTCAGTCGGCAAGATAGCTGAGTTCGTAAGGGCAAGTCTTCCCTTCAAAATTGGCTGTAGCACCTTATTCTTCCACCTCGCCGATGACATCCAAGATCCCGCGACTGTCCAATTGCTTCGTGATTGAACAAGACAATTGGCAACATCGTTCTCATAAATGTATCAGAGTCGGTCACCCTCATATTAAAATCTGGGCTGACTTATTGTTATGCAGTAAAGGTGCGCTAAAGGTGCGCATGCGAGTCGCCAGCATAACGTGCGTTTCCCCACGTTTCACCTTTGTCTCCATTGAATTCACTTTCCCCTCCCTTCATATCAGCGTCAGGTCAGATATTCTCAGATTTGGTGTTGCTTCCAGGTGATAGCTTGCATCCAGATGAAAAAGTGAGAGTTTTATCGATAGGGAATGAAACATATACAGTCGATTCTGAGATAACCCATAGATTTTCCGTTCATTGGAGAATTTTCGGTGTCTCGATCTCACTCATATTCTGTCAAAACACATAGTTTTGGCCTTCTCCCCACTGCCATGGGTTGTCTCAGAGTTGACTGTCTTGTAGTATTGTAATCATTGCAAAAAAAATCTGACTGCAGCACTGATGTAATCTGCAGACCTATATTCTCGATCCATAACTTATTGAAAATAAAACATCACTCCGTCAACTTATTTTCCAACGTGCAAAGGCATTGCCTGAGGTCAGCAACAACATTTCTCATGCTATACGCACATTCGAGATAGACACGTGCATGGAAGTTCAGACCTACTCTGTCGTGTCAAGGAATACATAAATCAGTGTTTGACACTGGAGAGAAATAGACCCTGATGTTTGCCCGCTTCCACTTTCTGACCATATTGATTCTAAGCATTAGCGTCGCTCTCGGCCAGCCAAGCATTCTTCAAGATATAGCTCACTTGGAGTCGAGCAAATCGCCCCTCTTACAGTACCCTACACATCTCACTCAAGGAATTGTACCCAAAACAATTCACTCTCACAATGACTGTAAACCTCCTCAGTTATTTTTCACCACAAACACTGACAGTCATAACTGAAGACTGGCGAGATGTACCCCTGTATACCGCCCTGAGTTTGGGTGTAGCAAGCGTAGAAGCAGACGTCTGGCTGGTCAATGGAGAACTCTTTGTCAGTCACTCGAACATCCACAATGCTTCTAGAATGACTGATAGTTTATAGGTTGGGCATGAACCAGCAGCATTGACGAAGTCGAGGACATTCGACTCACTGTACATACAACCTCTTGTTAGCTTGTTAGATCAACAAAACCCCCGAAATGCGTTTACTCAGGCGGCGAATCTGTCCATGCCCAAGTGAGAGTTTTTCTGCTTTATCTGGTATTCACAACTTGATTGATAATCTTTAGTGGATTGTTCGATACTTCCAGTAGTACATCGTTGCAATTATTAGTGGATATTAAGACGGATGGTGAAGCGTAGGTTTCAGAGGAGCCTTCAACTCTTCCATTCTTGCTAATTCGATGTTGTCAGAGCCATGCCTTTCATTCTTCACGCGCTAGAGCCACTCAGATCGAAGGGTTATTTGACTACTTTTGAAAATGGTACTCTGAAGCAATCCGCAATCACCGTCATTGGTACAGGGAACACCCCTTTGAATAGTGTCCTAAGTCTCAAGCCAAGGGACTATTTCTTCGATGCACCTCTCACCGAGCTGGGGACGAACCCAACAAACGCGACCTGGTCACCGAATATAGCACCAATTGCAAGTACCGATTATGAAGTGGCAGTGAGATGGGATGGTATCAATGACATCACGGATGGACAGAAACAAACTATAGAAAATCTAGTCAGCACCGCTCACAGCTTGGGGATTCGAGCAAGATTCTGGGACACGCCGGGATGGCCTATCTTTGCGAGAAACAAGGTTTGGCAGCAGTTGTTGCAAAGTGGTGCAGATTGGTTAAATGCCGACGACCTCGAATCGGCTAGTAATTTCTAGCCCAATATGATACAGGGAGAATAATGATCATGTATGCTTGTATTTTCGCCCAAAAACGCTCTTCAATGTAAGAAGAGGTCCGCCAGGTGGGGCAGGTACTGGTCCAAGTTTTCCTTGGGCGATTCGTGCCGCGGATCGACTTTCTCCCGGCACGACTTGACCCGCATGTAGTCGTGGGGGAAGTTTAGCAGAGTTTTCTGTCTTCGCCTCTACATGGAGAGCTTTATATGCTACGGGCGTTGCTAGAAGTTCATCCTGATGAATGCTTCAGTAGCACTCTGAGAGAAAGGCGTAAAGCTGCGCACTATGTGAGTCGCTGCCTTTTCGGCGATCTCGTCGACAGCATGACTGCTTCTATACTTGAGAAGTTTTTGAAGGTTCCATCGTGTTTTTTCTCGTAAGAGTCCGTGACGTTTGCTGGATAACAGTGTCTCTTTTTGAAGAATTTGTGGCATATCGGCATGAGTATTATTGACAAGGCTGGTGTTAGTGTTTCCAGCAAGCTTCTTCTTCAGTATATCCCATCCGATAGCCCGAGAAGTCATCTCCCAGCGGAGATCTCGAGGATTGTCGACCAGTTCAACGATGGCTTCAGGTGCATTGTCACCGCGACGATTGCCAAACTTGTGAATCCGAGTGTACCCTCCAGGACGGTCCGCATAGCGTTGGGCAAGAGGCCCGAACAATTTCATTAGTGAGTCTTGTTTGAGCAAGAAGGCAGAGGCCTGATCATATGAAGACTGTGTGTTTTTCTTGCCAAGTGAGATAATCTGGTTCCATGGCATTAATTGGAACTTGATCATTCAACACATCATCACAAGTGATACCTTTTCTGCTAGCCTGGCAGTGTCCCGTGCCTTGGGTAGCGTTGCTCATGCTCAAACAGCGAGGTAACCAGATTTCTGGCCACAGCTCGGTCGAATTACGGTTTTGTTTTATGTAGTACACTTACCGGAGCATCAGCATTCGATGGGAGGATGTCCTGGAAAATTTGCGAAACGCTACACCATGCTTCATCGTTGCTGAACAGAGGAGTAATTTGACTTGCTGTCACGAGCGTGATGTGTTACCCATAAGGGTTCTTGGTTCAGCCCATTATGCGCGTATCAGCCCCCCTTGTCCTGGCCACTCTCTCGCTTTCTGCCCTTTCTTTGGGTTCACCTCTTGATAACCAAGCTGTTCTCTTGAGTGACAATTTTGTCCAGGAGCCCCGCTGGAAGTACAGAACATGTGGTATGTCACCATCTTGCCCCTTGTCATCCGGTCTAATTTGTGAGTTATCATGCCCAGACAATGATGAGGATCCTATCGTCCACATCAAGTCTATAGAACTCAGTCCCGACTCACCTGCGCCAGGGAAAGACCTCACAGTCAAGGTGAAAGCGGAGACGAGCGAGACTATCGAGGTACAGTTGCACTCTCTGTTTGCCAGACAGTATTCGACAGTAGTTTGTGTAGGACGGTGCATATGCTGACGTGACTGTAAAACTTGGGCTTATCAAACTCTTAAGCAAGGAATTCGACCTATGCGAGGAAGCGTCTGTTGCTTCCCTTCGATCGGTTTGACACCGTTGGACTGACCCACACTCTAGACGCAATGCCGATACCTCTGTGCAATGTCCTGTCTCTCCTGGATTTTATGAGGTTCAGCAAACTGTTTCTCTTCCAAAAGAAATTCCTCCGGGTAAGACTTGATACAATCATCGTCTAGTCATAGTTTGACGGTCTTTAGCCAAGTTTCAAGTCAGAGTTGAATCGTTCAGCGTTAACGACGACCTTCTGTTTTGCTTGGACCTTGAGGTCGATTTTGGGTGGAAGTTCCCTCGCCGCGGGTAGACGTTCTTTTTCTTTCAGGAAGTATTGGGCATCATTCCTGAACTATGTACTGCTTCACTATATCATCTCATCACATACTTCTATCGAGATAGAAATTTGAACAGGACAATTCATGGCCTTGGCTGCAGATTACCTAGTCTGGATGTCTGAAACCAGAAAGGAATGGTTGGTCTTGCACTCCGTCTAGCGCTGATATGGGCGAAGCCTTAATGGGACAGCGAACCAAACCTCTAGGCCGCTGTATGATCGCATTCACATTAGGTTGGTTCCCTTGTTAGTTCCATATGATAAACACCTTGTCCTATGTAGTCATAGTCTGCGGTTCGATCTGATAGAACTGACCTTCGCCCCTAACAATGTCGGAATTACAAACAAGTCAACTTCTGATGCCACATGGACAGATAATATCGTTGTAGATAGAGGTCAGGAATCAGATACTGGACGTTCTTTCCGACAATTGATCGGGTCTCTCTGTCGCGATCATTCCCAAGTTAAACCCCGTCTTCTCTTTTTCCCTTGACCTGGACATTCTCAAACTCCTAGGGAGACAATGCCGAAAAGCGCCAAAAAACGCAAAGATAAAGCCGCCGATTTCGCCGTATAGTGACTGCTTTCGTGTGTCCAGAGTAGCACACTAATTCTGCCTCAGAAAGCAAAACTCAAACTAGGAAAGGAAAAGAAGGCACCTGCTAATGTCATCGACACGTCTTTCAAAGCACGCTGTGAGTTGTTGGACGCTCGCAGGTGTAAGCCAATTCTCACTGGGGTCAGCGATCGCACTCCCCACACAGAGTATCGTCGCTTTCAGAGACGAGAATGTACCGACAACAAGGAGAAATCTCACAATTGACAACCTACTGACACAATTGAAACACTATAGTCCGTCTGTCAAGAAGGGTGCTCCTGATCGTTTTTGTTGTTGTTGTCATTGCTGATGAGGTCGTTCAGAGGCTCTACTCGGCCTTACTGAACTGCTGGAAGCACATTCAATTCTCATCAAGCAGAATTTGACCCAGCTCATAAATCAGCTTGCTCGTATGATTGCTGATGAGGTATGTCCATTGTATCTTTGTGGGTTGGGTGAAGGATCTTCACAGGACCCTAGGATGCAGGGGTTCGCAAGCAACTCCTCACAAATTTATCTTGGATACTCCCCCAAATATCCAAGGTTAGTTATTCTGGCAGCGCCTCCTATCTTCCCTATTGAATGCACACTTCATTGCAGGAAGACTTGATCCCTCATGCTTCGACGCTTATACTTTATACGGCATCTGCACAAACACACATCTTTCCTGAAATCCGAATAGATGCTGTTCGTTTTCTCACCTTGTTTCTCGAGTACATACCCGAGCCTATTCTTGATGGATGGACAAGTATGGGCTCCAGCTACGGAAAGCGCATCTTGGAAGGCTATCTTGGGAATTTGAATGCGGGAACGAAGTACGGGAGTTTGGAAGGTAAGCTTTCCCCTGAGTTTACTGGATACCAGTTTGAACTGAAGTAGGGCCTGTGATGGTGACGTCGCATTCAAGTGTCATACTCTCGCCATCAGTGAGTGTACTGGTGTAGCATCATTTTTTCTTCATGTTTGACGGCCTTTCAGTCGAAGCTTGCGATATTGCACTCGTTTTCAGTATTCCTTCGAGCAGGATTGTCAATACATTGTCCCAGGCAAAATTTAAGAAATCCTGAAAATCCTCTATATGCTTGGTTCATGTCAAATTCCTTTTCGACACCAAGAGCTTTCAAAGAATTTGAAAATCTCTTCACGCCTTCCATTTCTACTCATATGCGACCTCACTGCTCAGGAAAACGGTCCTTTGATTGGACAAAACTGGAAGAACCTCCTCAAGATTACCGTTTTCTTGACATTGATGTGTCATGGACAATACGAGATGTAGAAGATGTCATCACAATTCCGGAAAGACTATCAGAGGGAAGTGATGTCGAGAATTCAATATCAACTTTTCTTGCGGTACGAAATGAGCGATTGTCGCTTCTCTCGAAACTCATCTATGTATATCAGCATCTCGCACGAACGTTACATCCTCTCCTTGTGTCAACCATTTTGGACTGTGCTCCCTCCATTTTTTCCCCTGATGGCAAGAACAGTGAGATTGAAATGTCAATGATGGTGACAGTATGCCAAATTGTATCGCTTTTATATGGGACACTTCTGGGAAGTGCCGAGGTGGTAAGTGACACCAGTCCAGATCGGTTGTCGAATAGTTCTTAAGTTCACTAGGTTCCCCCTTCGTCCTTGCTGGAGTTGGAAGCGCTCTTAGGTTACTTGACGCCTTATTTCCCCTTCGCAGCGTCGAAGTTTCATATGAAGGTCAGAGTCCCAGATAAATTTACCTCCTAAGGTATTGATAAAGAAGTCTTTAAGTCTGCCGAGAACTTTCAAGCCCTGGATCTCATTTACTGTGAACTTACGTCGTTTCTCGCTCTCCGCTCTAAATCAACTTCTACAAATCCTGGACGATCATTGAAACCTAGTAATATACTGACGATGCAAGTCTCCATGGTCAGCGATTATATCACCAAGTCACTTCGGGGTCAAAATACATCGATACCCTCTTCCTTGACAGCAGATGTTTACCTCGCGCTCTTGCCAACCATCTGGACAGTTATCAATGACCCCTATCCTGAGCCATCATCCCATGTTAATGGCGTTCTACAAGCACTTTTAGAGCATGCGAGTAAGACGCCCTCGAAGTCCAGGACAAAACTTATTACGATCGAATTTGTGGCGAGGCTACTTCTGGTCAGTCCTTGTGAATTGAAGATTAACTCTTCGCATATGAATCAGGTGGTTGTCCACTAGCTCGAACTCGAAAAGGATTATCTTGGTACTTTCCGAGCCGGAAGCAATGATCAGGCACGGCAACTATTCGAGGATTGGTTAATCAGCCTACCTCAAGTCCTGTGGGAAACAGGAACATCTGAACCCATGACAACGGAGGCGAGTCCATAATGTCGCATGGCATCTTTCAAATAATTTGACAACAAACTTTACAAGGCTATTATACGATTTCTATTGCGTTGGTTACAACACCGAACGTCGCTGGTCCAGGTGCGCAGTCGCTTATGTCATCAATAGCCAGATATTGAGTCCAATCAGGTAATCTCTCCATTGCTGTTACGTTTGATACCTTATTTCACTTTCAACCACCCTGTCCGCGGACAGCTCTTTGGGCCATACTGTAATATTTCACCCCCTCTTCAGCAGCTGTGCTTAGATATGACAGCTACTCTACTTGCCTGTGGACACCACTGCGGAATTGATGTATCCAAAGATTGTGACAGTCTTTTCATAGCAGTCAATTCAGCAGTGGCAGGCACTCCCAAAAAGGAGCACTGGATACAAGTGTACATGGGTTTTTCTTCTTAATCAGTGATTACAAGATATCCTTGTATGTATGCGTCTAAATGATCTTCTACATCAATTTACTACCCATTACATATCTGCACACAAACTACCAGAGTTATTGAAGCAGTCAAACAGAAAACACATACATGACTATAGCAAGTAGGTGGCTTCGTGGAGAATATCGAGCCAGCTCAATAAGGAAGGGGACAATGCCTTGCAGTGCCGACCGCAACTTCAAGAAGCGGGTGGAATGAGCACATCAAGCACCGCCTGTCAACAAGTGGCAGATTAAAAATAAAAGATTCAATCAAGCCATTCCCATTGAATATCCTTAAGGCGGCCAATGGCAGGGTCGGCGAGCTCGTCGAAGGCAGAGGGAGAGAGATCCAAATCTGTTAGCTGGCAACCTGTACAACGATCCGTGATAGAAACTATGACAGACTTGTCCTCATCTGTTGCATTATTAGAACGGAGAAGTTTTCATCCAGTGGTCACTCACAGGCGATGGAAACTTTGCGCCCACAAACGGGGTTATCGTTCGGATTGATGCCATTGTAATTCCTGATGTGTAATTCGTAAGTAGCTCCATCAGGAATAGAGGGAAAAAAGTTACGGAAAAGCGTCAAATAAGAGGTGAGAGACGGCAGCGATGTGGTCGGTGTCTTTGTTCGTCACGCCGCATGCACCAAGGCCAGCTGTTGGGACAAGTGAACAGGAGTAGCGGAATAAAGAAGAGAGCAACATACTGGAATAGAAGGTACCTTCCCCATTTTGGGTGCCGACCATAAAGCTGGGGAGATTGGAAGATGGAGGGGAAGACGGCTTTTTGGTCGTCACCGGAGGTTCTGCCTCCTTTGTGGAAGATGGAGACGGCTTCTTAGTCGTCACTGGAGGTTCCGCCTCCTTGGTGGAAGATGGCTTCTTGGTCGTCACTGGGGGTTCTGCCTCCTTGGTGGAAGACGGAAAGGGCCTGTTGGTCGTCACTGGAGATTCTGCCTCCTTGGATGTAGAGGTAGATATTTCTGGAGTAGTGGTAGGGGGCGCTTCGTGTGAGAAGGTCGATGCCGAAGCCCCGTGAGTGGTGACTACCGATGGAACAAGGACCTTTGTGGATTGCCCGGCGCTGGATGAAATCGCAGCAGAAGAGCGGGGCCTGCAGCGCTTGTTTTGGCGCTTGCGAACAGGGGCCGTAGGATCAGCAGAAGCTAGAGGATCAGCAGGAATTGGACTGGGAAAGCGGGCGGCGAGAGCACGGTGAAGGCCGTGAGGGACATGAGGAGTGGCGAGAGCGTGGGCGGACAGAGCAAAGGAAAGGAAGAGAACAAAAGCCTTAGTGAAAGACATGGGGGAAGGAATGGAAGACTCTCGCCGAGGACTGGAGCGAATGATACTTATAGAATCTGCACAAGCGATCTGTTGCCGGATATTTGGCCTCGCAACGTGCCTCCCACGCAATTTCATTCCTACAATCGCCATATATGTATAAATATTAGATCCCGGCACTGGCTTTGGCTGCATACATTTTCACTAATCTCGTATTTGCCGCATCACCCAGGCTCTTTGCACAGACATCTATCTGTCCCAGTAGCAGCTGGCTCTGAAGTCGGGGAGGTTCTGCTGGTATCTTAAACAGTCGGGTGACATCCTCCTCTGGAAGTGGCGCCAGGCCTTGTGCAATGCGCGCCTGATTCTCCTCCTGCCTCTTGGCAATGTAGATATCTGCCTTTACTCGTTCTCGAGCGATCTGCCGCATCACGTACGACACATTACCATCCTCTACCCGATATGAATCAACCGACTCCACAATTTGCTTCAGGTTCCTCGTTACATTGTCTGTCCCGAGGTCAAGTGCCGAATAGGAGGGCGTCACACTTGTCTCATATGCCTCATTGGGGCTGGCATCAACGAGTGGTGATGGTTTTGGCTTCGTCAGAGTACCGAGGAACGAGCTGAGAAGAGGATTCGTGCGGATTTTGAGAGGAACTTCCTCAAGAATCGAAGAGAAAGTCAGTTGGTGCATCATCAGGCTGCAATAACTCCTTGTCAGCACATGGTTCAAAAGCTAGATAATGAAAGCCCCGCGCAAATACACTAGTCCCTCTACCTACCTTGTCGTGTCAAGATTAGAATTCTTGTATGCATCCGTAAACGCAGCCGTCAACCGGTAGGCGCGGAATGATGCGTTTCCCCGTGCAGTTTGCGATATATCTGGTCAATGGTGCCAAGAACAGGCATTAGATTCAGAGCTCCGTCAGGAAATTGACAGACCATGTATAACGACGACACCTCCATGGCGCAACTTCTCTTGATGAATCATCTGAGTATCTACTAGAGTCTGGTTGTAAAAGGCACCAAGGGTCGTGGCTTGGTAAAATCCGACAACATTATCGTCTGCCTGCACCTCTTTCAGTGAGCGCAGCATTGATGCCTGATGACGAGCTAAAGATCGTTAATCTACGTCTGATTCGCACGAACAAAGGGAACAAAGGAACATACCAATCGCTTTGGTAGACTTATCATCGTCATCATGCGAATGGTATGGGAGAGGGAATGAATTAGAAACCTCCAAAGTGCCATCTAAATCTAGACCCAGTAGCAGTCCATGGGCAGTAGCTGAGGGTGATTCGTATGCATGTTTCATGACTTTAGAAACGACCTGAGCATGGACATGAGTATTTTTCAATAAATAGACTCAGAAATTATGACGAAAAAATGAAGTTTCAAGGAGCACAGAAGCTTACCATCCCATCTAGCTGAACAGCCGTGATTGGGATTTGAGCCTCAATATCTACTAGCTTTGCCATCGAAGCTGGGATTGCTTCATATTTTGGTTGAGGAGAGGCCTGTGCATCAGATGGTGACGGAAGAGATGCTGCGAGAGCAGCAGCCATAGAAGGGGCAGCCATTTTTGAGAAAGCAATCCGTAGCTCAAGCTTAGTACACCGTACGAAAATCTCTGAAGCTTTTGCCAAGCAAGGCCAAATTCAGTTCAGGATTTTTATCTAAACATTTAATCAACATTTAGTCTTTCCTTTCGATTGTATGTGGACCCTGTCGAGTTAAATAAAAAAGCATGCCACAGAAGCTCAGAAGGAGATAGAACCTCGATTTCAATTGTCTGGGCAGATCACAATAATATTGTTGGAATAAAAAATCTACCCTGTAACCTGGGCAGAGT
>Ga0153995_1000281_pt1 | contig 10943 bp, 16 predicted proteins | sample TSNC079MetaG_FD_104678 | JGI IMG/M metagenome (GOLD analysis project Ga0153995, IMG submission 104678) | Attine ant fungus gardens microbial communities from North Carolina, USA - TSNC079 MetaG | ecosystem: Host-associated > Fungi > Mycelium > Unclassified | place: USA: North Carolina, Lumber... | reverse complement strand
GTAAGCGAGTCCCAATGTAAGTGTGCGCATCTTTAATCAGGCTTTTAGGTACAGTATACAACGTCATGCACGGAAGATCAATGGTCGTGTATTTGGTGAGAAATCCAAACATGAATGAGACGAGTGATTTTCATGCCGAATTCTGCAGCTATCAACTATCGCCTTGCACCGCAGTACCCGTTTCCGTGTGGACTACACGATGCTCTTTCCGCTTGTAAGTCTCTCTCGCCGTGGAAGAGCAACCCTGATCGCTTTTCTTAGACCTTTACCTTATTCGCCCTCCCCCTGAAGCAGATCATCTTCCCATCGAGCCTGCACACGTAGTTATTGTAGGTGATTCTGCAGGTGGTGGCATGTCAATTGCACTCCTGCAGTTGATTCGTGATGCGGGCTTGCCTTTACCAGCGGGTGGAGTGTTAATTTCACCTTGGTGTGATTTAACCCACTCATTCCCGAGCATACATGTAAACACAACTACAGTCCGTTTTTCGGATTTCTTGTCGAGTAATATGACTAACCTTGATGAAGGACATCCTTCCATCCACCGGCCTCTCTTTCCACAAACCAAGTATGTTGTGGCCTCCGCCACCTCATGAATTATCTGTTCGAGTCCGTGCATCATTGCGACAAAAGCTCCGTCACGCGCTCAGGATGGACGAGTCTCCATTACCCCAGAAGATGATAGAACCTCCTACCAGAACATCTTTGGGGTCGAACATGCCTGTGAACGTCGGAGAAAACATCCCTGTTCCACCCATCAGCGCCCTTGATCCGCAGAGAATAATTTTGGTGACCGAGGCCAAAGAGCAACTTGAGATTAATCAACAGATGCACTTCTACACACAGAACAGCCTGCTTGTTCACCCACTTGTCAGTCCTGCTCTTGGTTACTTAGGTGGTCTACCACCCTTATTCTTCGTTGCGAGCGACAAGGAAGTCTTGCGAGATGAGATCATCTATACGTAGGTCCTGACTAGTCTTCCCTGTTATTCAAAACTCATCGAATGATTTAGTGCTCATAAAGCTGCTAGCCCAGCTAGATTTCCTCTCAAGGATGAATCCAGAGGCTTATACCCATTGTTAGACGGCATCGAAGAGCGTCATCCCAAACCGACTTCGGTTCACCTACAAGTCTATGATGGCAAGTTTGATATTCTAATGATGCTGAAGTATACCTTAATCCATTCGATAGGTACTTGCCACGTTCTCCCCGTCTTATTCCTTTTCTCGACCCCGGCAAAATTTTGCTTCCGTGCAATGGCAAATTTTATCAGATTGGTCACGGGAATGCCGCTATGGCCGTCTATCTCAGCTAGCGAGTCGTCGATATTGAAGATGGGCCGTCAGGCATCATCGCCAGAGATAAAAAGGACTGTATCACCGGACCAGATTCAAGGTATCAAGATTTCATCATCAGAGGGAGGACAACTTGCGTCTGCAAATGCCCTGACCCCTACACATATCTCTGGAAGTACTACTCAGACTAGACCATCGATCTCACGATTACGTCGCTCCCTATCCGCCAACCTTTTACGGGTTGGCAGTGTTTTTCACCGTCCGTCCCGTGGGCCTATATTAGAGAATCAGAACACTCTACGAGGAAAGACAGTCAGATCTACCACGTCGCACAGACAATATGCTGGAGAATCGTCGGTGTATGAGGATGTCACTGTTTGTAGCAATTTATTTATGCTCTGCACCTCAGTCGTTGACATCGAGTCTATAGGACAATACTACGTTCGAGATGATTCGTGAACGAGTATCCACGCAAGGTCTTACCCGACCCTTGGAAGCGGAATCTGATTTGGACGCGTTCAAGATCGATCCAAATATGATTGGAAACATGTCGGAACTTGTCATCCGACGATGCATCAGTAGTGAAGCTCATTTCCGTCAAAAATTTTCCAGCACATATGAAAGCATTGATAAATCACGGAAGAAGAATCTTGAGCGTGAAGCGAAAGAGGAAGGCAAACGATTTGACGCCATGCGAGCCTCTGCAAGTAACTTCAGCAACCTCAGTCCAAGTAGTGGGAATCATGCAAAATTCCGGCAAAGTGTGCTCGATTCACCGGGCTGGGGATATGCATGGGCTTTGGATGAAAATGAGAGACCACCACCTAGTAGTATTGCTGCAAGGAGAGATACAGTGGAAGCAAGGCAGCTGGCATTGATTGCTGATAGAGCTGTAGTAGCGGACACGAGCGAGATGAACGCAAACAGTTTGTGGTCTATTGTGATGAATTTTTTGACGCCTCCGGACCAGATGAATGGAAGTGGGAGAAAGAAGCTGTCCAAAAAGAAGGAAGAAGGGAGAGCTACAGTGAATGAGGAGGACGCCTACACATGAGCGGTTTCATGATGTACAACAGAGGGATAAGGGACAGTCACCGATGACGGCTCAGAGAAGATTTTTGCAGTGGTTTGCAGGACACAAATCAATGAGAAAGATATTTCATAGGCTTTGAATAGTTTTGATAATACATGGGACAATGAACTCCCGCAATCATTTAAACAGTAACATGATGGTAGATCAAAGTCTAGGTTTATGAGTAACTGTATTGCCTGCATCTTCGAGAACGATTTTCGCGAGCTTGCCGAGGATGGGAAAGATTTGGGTGTGGAGATAAGCCTTCTCCGAGCTAGCCTGGCGTCGGGCAAAACGCGCAGCGATGCCTTGTGAGATAATTCCTAACTGCAATTTGCACAGGTAAGCAGTTGAGAATGACTGCCAATAGCTAGAAAGATGGAAAACCTACACGGAAGAGCATCCAACTGCGGACAAAGATCATTTCTGCTATAGGGTATGACTGTTCTAAGAGCCGACAGAATTCGCGCTCGAGGTCTTCTAGTGGAATAGGGAGGTCTCGTGTCGTGTTCTTGAAACCAGGGAGAGAGATGGATGAACCTTCAGGAAGGTCCTTGTCATCTATAGACCAAGGTAATGTGAAGTTTGCTAAGTCAGCGAGCTTAAATGTGGTCAATCCCATAATCACTGATTTGAGAAAGATTCGGACTTACAGGACTACCCAATGTGCTCAACTCCCAGTCCAGAATACCAATGACACGGTTCTCGGTCGGGTGGAAGATTATATTATCGAGTTTGTAGTCTCCATGAACGATGCGCAAACCAATTTTTTTTTCGTTAGGAAGGTTGCTACGATACCAGTCGATAAGCTCGTCAAAGCAAGGGATGTTACCAACTGGTTGGTTAGTTTCAACGTCGACGGCGAGGGCTTGTGCAGCAGACACGCGGGTGAGGGATTTGATTTGGCGAGGGAAGTAATCGATGGAGGGACCGAATGATGAGAGACCGACTTTGATTGGGTCAACGCTACCAAGCGCTGCGAGAGCACGGACGGCGGAGAGCCAGCTGAGACGAAATATGAGAATTTGTTATGTTTTTTTTGTCATGTGATATACCATTCATGGCGGTCTTGAGGAGAGACTTGGAGCATACGAGCATCTGTGAAGATACGACCCTTGAGGAACTCCATGATATAGAATGGAGTGCCAAGAATTGAAGCGTCTTCGCATAGGATGATAACCTCGGGTACGGGAACTTTTTTATCGGGCGCTGTAGAAGGATCCTGATTGTGTTTGTAAAGAGCACCCAGAACTCTGAATTCGCGCTCTACTTGGTGAGCAGTTTGGGATAGGAGTTGGCCTGCTGGTTTCTTTCTGAGTACCCAGTTCACATTGCTATCGAAGATGAGGTTCAGCCAACAAAGGACGAAAATGACACTGACTTTGCATCGGTTAGAAAGTATGTTGGGTTAGACTGAAGTATCTCGTTAGGTTATGGAGATACTGTTGACACTCTCGATACATACTTGACCGAACTGAGAGAGTAGTTCCATTCAAAAGACTCCTGCCATTCTCAAACGGCACGCACCTTGAACTGCTTGACGTCTACAGGAGTCTTGATAGAGGGTGTGCTCTTCGCAAGATATACATTCAGATTATCCACATTTATTGATGCTCGAATATTGCCATAATCGCCACCAGTCTGATTCTTGGAGGTACTGTCGGACATTATAGACTAAGAAGGAACTAGTCGGGTTTACAAATGCTAAATTTATGATGGCATGGGCTCAGCACACCTCTTTTCGCAGGCAGAAGTTGTATTTGGACATCGTCCAATGACTCATCATATACACCCTGAGGTGCAAAATGGTCCAGAGCTATAGTGCGGGTAGACTCTGCCATCAGCTCTGAATGTCCAAGTCTGCTTTGAAAAAGAAACAAAAACAGCAGAAATGAGACGAGCATCACGTGGAAGCTTCTGGAGACACCGGGTAATTCCGCAAAGCGACTCGACGCGTATGTAATCCGCGCTTCAAATTTCCAGCTGTCATCCTTTCTTTCTCTACCTCCACCACCATGTTCTCCGCCTTCGGTTCCCTTCGCTCTGCCGTTGCACGATCTGGCCACTATTCAGTAAGCAGTCTCTTGTTCTTACTGGCCCGTGTGCTTATGTGTTTCCAGCGTCTTCCCCGCTCTATGATTGCGAGGAACCTCAATACAAAAGTAAATGGTCAGTAGTACATGCTGCATTGGTACTGTTACTTGCTAATGTGGTACTGCAGGTCCTGTCATTGGTATTGACTTGGGGACAACGAATTCGTGTGTGGCAATGATGGAGGGTCAGACTGCTCGGGTCATTGAGAACGCTGAAGGTGCTCGCACCACACCCTCGGTAGTGGCCTTCACCAAGCATGGCGAGCGTCTTGTTGGTCTTCCTGCTAAGCGACAGGGCGTCGTCAATGCGAAAAACACTACTTTTGCTTTCAAACGGCTAATTGGTCGCCAATACAAGGATCAAGAAGTTCAGGAGGATGCAAAGCACTGGTACGTTCCAATATTCCCTGTGCAAAGTAATTTTTGGAGCAGTTTTTCAGGCCATTTACCATCGTTCCTAAGTCTGATGGACGACCCGCTGTCCAGGTTGAGAATAATGGCAAGACTCAGACATACGTGAGTTTTTCACAGTGTCATTGATGGTGGTTCAATTCCAACCCTCTTTTTCAGTCACCAGAGGAGCTGTCGTCTATGGTCCTTCAAAAGATGCGTTCCACTGCGGAACAGTATGCCAACAAGTCCATCAAGTGAGTTGTTTACATTTTGATGTCGTTCTTTAGTAAACTCCTTCAGAAATGCTGTCATCACCGTTCCCGCCTACTTCAATGATGCTCAGCGGCAAGCTACCAAGGATGCTGGTCAAATTGCCGGCCTTGATGTTCTTCGTGTTATCAATGAACCCACTGCTGCTGCCCTCGCATATGGCCTCGATCGTGCTGACAATTCAGTCATCGCCGTCTATGATCTGGGAGGTGGAACGTTTGATATCTCTATTCTTGAGATGCAGAAGGGTGTTTTTGAGGTGAAGTCTACCAATGGTGACACTCACCTTGGTGGCGAAGACTTCGACAACAAGATTGTTAGTCATATCGTCAACAAATTCAAGGCGGACGAAGGGTGTGATCTAGCCAATGATACAATCGCTATCCAGCGCGTCCGCGAAGCTGCTGAGAAAGCCAAGATTGAGCTTTCGTCTACAACTCAGACCGAAATTAACTTACCTTTCATTACCAATGGCCAAGACGGACCTAAACACATGAACATGAGGATCAATCGTGCTCAGTTCGAAGGTCTTGTCCAACCTCTCGTACAGCGGAGTGTTGAGCCTTGCAAGAAGGCTCTTGTTGACGCTGGTATCAAGGCTAGCGAAGTTCACGAGGTTATTCTTGTTGGTGGCATGTCACGTATGCCCAAGGTCCAAGAAACCGTGAAGTCTATCTTTGGACGGGAAGCCAGTAGGGGCGTCAACCCCGATGAGGCTGTTGCTATCGGTGCTGCCATTCAAGGTGGTGTTCTCGCTGGCAATGTCACCGACATTCTTCTTCTGGATGTGACCCCCCTTTCCCTCGGTATCGAGACCCTCGGTGGTATAATGACCAAACTCATCAACCGAAACACTACCATTCCCACTAAGAAGTCGCAAACCTTCTCCACTGCCGCTGACGGACAGACCGCCATTGAAGTCAAGATATATCAGGGTGAGCGTGACCTCGTCCGTGATAACAAGCTCCTTGGCAATTTCAATCTTGTTGGTATCCCTCCTGCTCCAAAGGGTGTTCCTCAAATCGAAATTACCTTTGACATTGATGCTGGTATGTCTCGCGCTCTATATGGATTCCTTATTGAGTTCTCATTACTCGTGTTCATTAGATGGTATTGTTCATGTCAATGCTAAGGACAAAGCTACTGGCAAGGATCAATCCATGACTATTGCTTCTTCGTCCGGCTTGAGTGACAAGGATATCGAGAAAATGGTTTCTGATGCTGAGCTATACGCCGAAGCTGATAAAGCCCGTCGTTCCCTTATCGAAGAGGCCAACAAAGCCGACTCTGTCTGTGCTGATACTGAAAAGGGTCAGTGTTTTGATTCTCACTTTCAAGTACTTATATTTATGTTCCTTTAGCCATGACCGAGTTTAAGGATCAACTTGATGCGGCAGAGAAAGAGAAGGTCACCAAGCTCGTTGCTGAGCTTCGTGAAATTGCTGCCAAGGGTCAAACTGGTGACGCCTCTGTCACTGCTGACACTATCCGCGAAAAAATTAGCGAGACCCAAACCGCCTCTCTCGGTCTTTTCCAGAAGGTATATGAGAAGCGCGCCGCTGAGCAGAATTCGTCATCTTCAGAGTCTGCTGAGCAGCCCAAAGAGGAGAAGAAAGACTAAACGTCCCATATATTTTTTCTTGAGGTAGAGGTTTTATGTATCGTAACGCGGTAGTTGGCGCGTTACATCCGTTCGTTTGGTCTTTTGGTTCTTTGACTTAAATAAAAAAGTACAAGTATATTGGCACAGTTTGCATATCTCCTGTAGTAACTCACCCCCCTCAGTTTTAGGATGCTTTAGTTATGTCTTCATGTATAATCTATAATGACTTTTTTTATGATGCTCGAGTGCTGAGTATTAGATGGGATTTATCTATAGAACTATGGGTATCTAAGAGAACTGGATAGTCATTGTCTATCAAGTGCTTGGAATCGGGTATAATACTGCTTCGTCCGTGCTTCGACGATCTCTTGTGTCGACTCTGGTAAATCTTCGATGAAATGGCCTAGAGGGCGTCAGCGAAGTGACAAAGGGCGATCAACGAGGTATCATTTAACCTGGCGACCCTCCAAAATAAGCAAGTGTAGGTACAACCGTGTTAGGTGGTATTGTTGTGTTGTCTGCAATCTTGACACAGTCCTTGATAATTGTAAATTTTCCCTGAGGAGATTGGTCAGAGCTCAGTCCCAGTTGTAAAGGTATTCGACGAACAATGATACAATTTTTGCCGATTTCTACGTGATTTCCAATCGTTGCAGCTTCGATCACCGAGTTAGCGCCGATATGAACATGGTCACCGATTTTCATAGGGTAGTAGTTGAAAGCACTGCGAAAGGTCTTGTACGGCGGCCTTTTGTAATTAGAAAGATGGTTGAGGAATTAGGAAGGACGGAACCTCATGATAGACCCTTCACCAAGCAGACAATATCGACCAAGTTGTATCACAACAGTATGTCCAGGTCCCGTTCGTCTGAGGTCGCCACGGATTATAGCACCACTGGAAATGATGGTCTTACCGCCCAGGACGATGTTTTGCGGACCTGCGATGGTAGCTCTGCGCGAGACTTTGTTTCCAGTGTCCTGAGATGCCACAAACGTCAAGATGAATAGACATGAGAGTGAAGACGGCAGCAGCAGCTCACAGTCTCGATGTACTCTGAACGCGAGTAATAAATGGGCGGATCCATGGTAGAGGAGTTAATATCTAAAAAAGGCAAACCTTTGAACTCTCTACTATGCTCTCCCGGCCTCTTTTCCTCCATTGGAAGATTACTTCCCAGCCAGTTTCCAAACGGTGGCTTGCTACGTCTAGGGCACTTGGACTGAGGCAGCGATTGTCTCTTGGTTCATCTGCGTCATACAGACATTTTTCAGCTTCGTTTGCATGTCGGAGTGTCATTGCTCAAACGACCACAACTCCCTCTACAAATGCCACTTCGTCACCGGAATTGAATACATCCACGACAGGGGTAGAGCAGCATAAAAACTCTAAAGACGATGTTTACGACAAACTTTACGTTGGTCCTCTCGGAACTACATTTCACAGACTCAAGATCTTTTCACTCTCATCCCTTATGTTGTCTACTACACTGGCGCCATTCATATTTGTGATAGAATCGAATTTGCCACCGACTGCGCGACTAGCATTAGCTTCGATCGCTATCTTGACTTCGGCGACGAGCACGGGTTTGGTTGCGTGGGTTGGTAAGCCGTACGTGACCCAATTGAGATATATTAGACCAGAGGAGAACGGTGGTGCGGAGGGGATGGAGATGACTACTATGTCGTTAACGGTGAAATCAAGGATCACGAAGGTAAGTGGCGCTCGAGTCTGACCAATTACCGGGGCGTGATGCAGATCGTTTGTGTTTTGAGGTGTACTGATCTGCCTTGTGTCGTCCTTTCCAGGTATATGACCCAAGCTTTTTGGTTGAAACGCGGCGGGGTTTTGCCAAATGGGAACTTGCACAAAGAGTGGTTCTGCCAACGGCCGAACGACAGGTTACACCCGGACAAGAAGAAACTATCGCAGAGACACAGGATAAGGATGGTAATACTCTCGGGCGCTGGATCGTTACTTGGGGTGAGAATGGTGAAGGAACATGCAGAGGATTTGGGAGTGTTGAAAGGTAAGTACTCTATTTTGCACGTCGGGACTAGGGACTTATTTGAGAACAGGTACTTCAATGTTCATGAGGAACTGTTACCTTGATGACCCCAGACTGAATTAAACTTTGTTCCACAGCTGAGGTCGCCGGGTATTCATTGAGTTTCAAAAAGTCTTATCGTCTGCGTATCCTCGACGCTCAAATAGACCTCTCAAAGTCTGACACACAGCGACTCGAGTGGTCATCAATAAATGATGCATATTTTATCCCTTCGGATATGTGGATGCCTCTTTTGACCAGATTCCGACGCCCAATCATATCTTTTGAACCAGTGTTATACATCTCCATCTTCCATACCCAGAGTGGTTCAGCGACATTTTTTCTTTTGAACTTGCAGAGCGCATCTCTCGGAGGTTCACTATGTAGTGAGGACTTGAGTTTGAATCGTTCAGACAGCAATGTATGATCAAGGATGTGTCGAAACAACAAGCAGATTGTCGTATGGTACGAATATTAGGTTAATGGTGCCAATCGACGTCCGACAATTCTGCTCAGCGGACAGTCATGCTCCCATGTACCACAAGAACTAGATAACCTAAATCAAGTCTGGACAAGATCAAAGCCTGAATGCAATTTGCCCAACAAAACAAGCTAATATCATGGCGTCCTTTTTGAAGCTATCGGTACACTTACCTCATCTAGATGGTTCCTGACAGAAGAAAATTATACACTTACTCAAACAGACCGCAATTTCAGGCATTAAGGATGGTCGCAAGGACCATTGTCATCCTCGCTGGAGATCTACTAACGAAGTTGGAGAGATCCGTGGTTTGCGGTTGCTGGGAAGATTAATGCAGATATGTTTGGAATCATGCATGGGTCGTATTTCCTCATCCAAATTCGTACCCTTCGGCTGGACATCATGTTCACGGCGAATGTATCTGAATGTCGGGATGGAATCAAGTGGGTTTGGAGATGCAATCATCCCCTGCTGATGAGCAATCATCTCCTACTGCTGGGTTATCTGGGATTTCGGACGGAACTTACGCAGACAAGTAGTGGATCTCATGCTTATAAAACAAGGGGAACATTCACTTAACATTCCTGTCTCGACAGCGACGTTTTGTAATCCTATTCCCTTCATCACACAACACTGGTATCCGGCTCAGCTTAAACATCGATGGAAATGCAGAGCGGTTTGTCTCTCAACGACTCATATGATTTCAACTCTCCTGATGCCGACGTCATCTTTGTGACCGGAGGAGGATATCCTGCAGAGATTCGCGCACATTGGTGTGTGCTTACAGCCGCCTCGCCATTCTTCTGCGATATGTTTTCACTTCCCCAACCGCCTTCACTTCTATCGTATTCACCTTCAACGAGTGACACCCACATCCCACGTATCCCCGTTCCTGAAACGAGGGAGGTGTTCACAAAGTTATTAAGATATATATATCCGGTTCCTCGGCCAAATATCACCTCCTTGGATGAGGTTTCATGTATATTGAGTGTGGCGCTCAGATATGATTTTATGACTGCTGTGGAAGCCCTGAAACAGATGTTGGTTTCCCCGAGATATCTCAACGAGAATCCGCTGCGTGTATATGGAATTGCAACTAGCTTCAACGTACGTTTCCATATAACTTTGTTGCCTGGTTCGTAACTTCAGTTTTGTATGACAGTTGGAAGACGAAGCTAAGATTGCGTCGCAATACACGTTGAACATCAATCTCCTTGACACACCTCTCTGTGACGAGATGAGGCACATTTCTGCTTACTCGTATCAAAAGCTCATCAACCTTCACCGCACACGAGCAAAGGATGCTTCAGAGCTAATAAAACCCCCGCGCGGCCTCAAATGTCCGCAATGTAATGGCTCTGGACATGGATCATATGGCAATCCGGACTGGTGGAATGAGTTTGCGATTAAAGCCAAGGCAGAACTAGCTGTAAGACCGACGACAGAAGGAATATTTGATAGTATAGAATTTTTGAAGAGTACGTGTACGAGCGGGTGTTTAAGATGTCCCATGAGTCTGTTGGAGTCAGGACCGTTATTGATGGATCTGAAGAAGCAGATTGATGCATTACCTGCAACTATTTAAGCAATGGGCCTCTTAATACCTCATCTGGATCAGTCTGTCATTTATTAGTGGTGGTCACTGCCTATATTCATACATGTTATCATTTGTCAGTACTCATACAGTATT
>Ga0153995_1000279_pt1 | contig 10950 bp, 14 predicted proteins | sample TSNC079MetaG_FD_104678 | JGI IMG/M metagenome (GOLD analysis project Ga0153995, IMG submission 104678) | Attine ant fungus gardens microbial communities from North Carolina, USA - TSNC079 MetaG | ecosystem: Host-associated > Fungi > Mycelium > Unclassified | place: USA: North Carolina, Lumber... | reverse complement strand
AATTGATATCCGGTATTGATTCAGGAGTCATTGGCCTGTCTTCTTACTTTGTATGCATACTCCGAGCTTTCTACGACTGGGTTGTGTGGTAGCACTTTAAACTCTGACCCCATTCGAAAAGCGGATTTCTCAAGACTGAGGCCAAGTAGAAGCTGACGTTTGAAAAATACACAGGCAGACATAACTGAGTGCATGGCTCGTAGAAAAAAACCGTGTGACCCTTTGATGACGTACAGTCCGAAAATCTTATCTTATCTCTACATACAGTACACATTATGGCTCATCGTGGGTGATTTTCCCCTCGAGTATTCTTTGACCGTGCTCCTTTAAATCAGGCTTCGATAAAGAAATCTGAATCAGACTTGTTCTCCCGTCCAGACAAATGATTCTTACCTTGCCTAGTAACTAAAAAAAAGGCATTATCATCTGAAAATAGGCCCAGCAATAGGATCTACTCACCGTCCCACGGGTTTTCTATGTCGGTGGGATAAGAGAAATCAGTATCTCAATATATGCGTTATCAATACACGCACTTGGGCGACGCCTAGAAGTCGGTCAAATTTAGTCTCAGTAAAACATAAGATTCCATCTCACTGACCAATTACTTGTTCCTTAAAAGGGACTTCTTTAGAGCTTGTTCTAGTATCCCCAGGAACTTCCACAATCCGTTGCTCTGGCCCAGGCGGTTCATATATAGAGGATGATTGTGCTTCATTTGAATAGGTAATATCACGATCACCCTGTGAACGGCCGTCCCCGGGTTTTGTCGCTGTTGAGACATAATAAGTATTGATTGCCCCACTTTTTGCACGTTTACAATCACTCAGCTCACCTGGTTGATGCAGGTCGTCGACTGCGGTCGGAGGAGCGAAGCTAGAAGGTAGCGGAATGGCTGGTGGGAGACTAGATTTTTTCGCAAGTTCGTTGGTAGGTGAGGACATGAATGGTTGACAGATATTACTGTGCTTTGAATTTACATTGATGTATGACATCATGGACATCCAAATGAGACTAGAAACAAAAAGTAAATTTAGTTCTTCTAGGTAACCTATTTTCATCGCTCGGCATATCTTGAGATTCACATCAGTTACTACACATTGCGTCTCTTGCCCCAATCCCAGTACCATCAGCCGTCCAAGCGTTTGTCGCAAGCCGAATAGGAATGAGGAGTCGGAAATCCTCGAAAGGAGATTTATGATAGTCTGGAGGTGCCATCGAGAGCGCGATACAGTCCTCAAAATCAAAATTAGTTTTACTGATGACATGCCACTTCGGAGACAAACTTTGACAGTGAGGTCTGCAGCTCTGAATCCACAAACTTGAACCACGTCGAAAATACCAATTTCCCCTGAGAAGGCGGAGGTCGTTTTATCGCTGCCCTGGGTAGATGTTGTGAATCACAGCTCATAGCAAAGATAGTACAAACTCACGAGATGATTATCGAATCTCCCTTCTCCGATACAGTCGACTCTCCACATATCCTCACTCACCCGCTGGCGGGCCGCATTCTTAAAACTCCAAAGTCTTGGAAATTTGATGCATCAAACAGTATCAACCACGCTTACCTGACGTTGACAGCAGTGTGTCTCAATACCTCAATTTTTGTAGCAGCTTTCAAGCTCAAAGGCCCAAATTTCGGAGCGAAAGGCAGGAACGCTGCGAGGCTAACAGGGGAGGATTCGATGGTGAGATAGAAGGGTATTCTTTGTGCAAGATAGAATGTCCTTGATTTTGGAATGTAAATTTTGACTACAATGTCCTGTAAACGAGATTGCTTAGTCTTTGAGACAACTTCATAAGTGCTCCATTCATCCAGGGAGCAGAATCCATTCGTAGGTGTCCAGGTCAATGTGCATGGGAGAGGAGCGGGAGGACGACTACGAGGGTAATATAGGAACGGAGTACTGACAACACTAGGAAGATTGAGCTATATAATGCTGACTTCAGTCAAGGCAACATACCTCGTCCCGATGTGTAATCCAAGCGATTTCGAATTGACCAATGGACCCAGAGTAGGCACTATATTGGGCCTATTAATCAAAGCAGAAACAGAATACTATAAAGTCGCTGCAGAGTAAGTAAATCCCCCTACTGTAGGAGAAGCATGCATACCTCGATACAAGCAGTAAATCCTGGGATACCCTTCAGCTTGACTTTGAATGTTGGAGGTAAAGGCTGTTGGAATATCCGTGAGATTACTGGTAAGACTAAATATCACAAGATGATCTCACATAGGTGTTGCCCTCACTAGTCGTAAATGTGGTGGGAAGTGTCATCTGGAAATTGATTGATTTGGGGCACTCTGAAGAACCCGGTCCCTTGACCCAAAGTGATTTCGTATCAAGGACCAGTTGGGCAGTTGAATCTCCAGACTCTCCCAACTCGTGCACTTTCAGATGTCCTTCGATCTGTGGCCTAGCTCGTTAGTATCCCATGCTCGATGATAAAACCATACCTTGACTCGAACGTTATCCACACTCTCTGTCTTCGTGTCATTCAGTTCAATAACACCCTGCACCAGCCCACCAATCCCATATACCGGTACTTCCACTCCCTCTTGCTGACCGATCAATTTCAGCCTTGCATACCCATTTTTACTATGCTTGACAAAATCTCCTGTACGTCTTCTCAATCGTTCGTTAAATGCGATAGTCCGCTCATTCTCGAGTGGCTGAGAGGCATAGGACGGTGCAAGTAGACTTGGTGTAGGCTGAGTAGTGTAGGAGATCAAGCTATGCGTTGACATCTTCCTCCTTATTTCCAGAAATTGTAGGTCGAGTTCAGCTGAAGCACTGAAAAGACCTGGCTGTAGACTAAGCCAAGGGATACTGTGAAGGGGCGTGACCTCACTTCATGTGGATAGTCCCACAGAGACTTTACAGAGAAGAACCTGGACCATATGGATATCCTCCCTATCCGGGTTGTAGCTGAATAAACATTCTCAGGACAGGCTCCGAAGATATAATTCCAGGCCATCATTCTCGCCTCATCCACAGGGTATTAAGCGGTCTTGCACAATTGCTATAAGTCACTACTGAAACAACGGGTGCAAAAAATTAAATGTAGATGCTATCTATGATACTATAGAGCAAGCAAAAACGTGTCTCTGATACTGATAACAATACAACAAATGAAGCGATAAGCAACAGATTAAATCAAAACCATTAAGAGTGAACACTACGTTCCTCCTGGAGGACGACGAATTGGTACAGGCCCTTTGCCTGTCCCTTCTGAAGGCTTCAGGCGCTTGGCAAGAGAATCTTCGGTAGGGCCATTTCCTTCCTCGCGAGGCCGCTTCGCGGCGGCACCCATGATCGACATCCCTGCAGGGGAGCCAGTAGCATGAGAAAGGAGAACTCTGCCAGCAGTGGCTCGCACAGGCGGTGTTCTCACTGCTGCGGCTCCACGTGCTCCTCCCCTCCCAACGACGGGGGCGCTACCTCGTGAAACTCCTGTGGGAGATAGACCAGCTTGCATTGAAGGTCTCCGAGGAGGGGCTTGTACAAGTTGTGAGGTGGAAGCAGCGCTTGTCGAAGCCGTGGGTTGGATTTGAGTTGGTGTGGCCGTTTGCAGAGAGGTCGGTGTAGTGGTAGTATTGGGGGTAGTAGGGGGAGCAGCAACAGGCGCAGTTGCAATGGTGGCATCTTGCGGTAGAGCACCAGTGTTCTTCCATTCCAGAATTTGAGCTTCAAGGTCCTTGACCCGCTTTTGTGCCTTAGCAAGTTGAGCATCCTTCAGCTTTCCTTTAGTCATCTGCTCTCTTCTTCCACGCTCGACTGCCGACTCGATTTCTGCCTCGTGTTGAGCTTTGACCTTAGCATCATATTCGGCGATGGCAGCATCAATGGTAGGTTGTTTTTCGGAATCAACAATAGCATCAAGAGCTTCCTTCTTCATGGCCTCAACGGCAGCATTTACAGCGGCTTTTAGATCCTTCTGGTGTTGTTCAACTAGCTTCGTCTGCAGGGCACCAAGCTCTTCCGTGTGCTTTTTAACTAAGGCTTCCTTTTCTTCTGATGAAGAAGTCGGGCCCAACTCGCCCTTGAGTTTCGCCACTGCCTCCGAGACAGCGTTAGCCTGTTGCGCAGCAGCTCGCTCCGCATCGGCTTGTTTAGATTTGAGAAGATCATGAAGACGAGCTTGAAATTTCTCCTGAACAAGAGTTAGCTTCGAATCAGAAACAAAGCAGATAGCCAGACATTTTGGAAACGAAGATTTTTGGCATCTTCAATCGCTTTGCGGGCGTCTTCCATTGAGGTCTGGAAACGATGTGGTCATTGCACACAATGGGTTATGTAAACATACCCTCAGCTTCTCCACAGCCTCATCTCTGGCCTTGACAAGCCCTATTTTCTCCTTCTCCCAAGCACTTGCATCAACACCTTCTACGTTGACTTTGGTCCATTTCTCCTTTTCTACCAGCAGCTCGTCTCGTTCTTTTGAGAGAGCGACCTGCTGAAACCCTCAGTTGCTGGAGAATGAGATAAGATATTTACTTACAATAGCGGTGGTCTGCTCAGCTGCTTTCTTCAAAGATTCTGCATTGGACGCCGCACTTTCTTTGGTAACTTGTAGTGAATTAATTTCAGCCTCAAGCTCCTTGACACGCGCTTCCAGTTTCTCCTTCTCCTCCTTGATCTTGACATTCTCCTGCCGTGAAGCTTCCATCCGAGACTTGAAGATACTGTTATTCTTCTGTGCTGTGGCCTTGAATGAATCGAGCTAATGAAATCATAAGCACACAATCATGAAGTGTCCTGTGAGGCTTACGCGAGTCATTGCGTCAGTTACAGCTTGGTTATGCTGAGCCTCGGCAGCCTCAAGAGCTACCTTCTTGGCCTCCAAGTCATTGTTCGAGGACTTCAAACGATCAATTTCGTCCTTGAGAGCCTGGACTTCAGCGGGGTCGATACGGTCATACTACAATATTTTCAATACATCTACATGCTTTCAAATACAAAAATGACTTACCTTGGTCAGCAGCTGGGCACTACGCTCTTGCCACTGGCGGCACTCTTCTTCCAGACGTACCAATTGAGCCTTTGTGACATCCAGCTCAGCTTGTGTGACACGTATCTGTTCCTGGGAAGGCTCGAGCTCGCTTGTGACTTTCCTGAGCTCTGCCTCAAGTTCGCGAGACCTCTTGGCATAATTCTCGCAATCAGCACGCAGCGTAGCATTGCTCTCTCTGAGAATGTTGAGTTGGGTGATCCTCTCCACAAGTTCAGCATGCTGGGCGGCAGAAGCAGCATTATCAACAGCCTTTTCGCGTTCCTGGGGAACAGTGGTTAGCTAATTTGCCTACATAAGCATTCAGATAGGAACCCTACCTCGAAGAGGGTTGCTTGAGTCTCTTGTAATGATTTAGTCAGATATTCAATCTGGCGTTTGAGTCGAGCATTCTCATCGGAAGCGAGTTGCAGCTGAAGGTCAACAATACCCTTCTCCCTGCGCAACCATGAAACAACAGATTGCAACTCAGCAAGTTTTACATCCGAGTCTTCATCACCCGTTGCTTGTGCTTCGGATGTTGAGCCGGCTGCCTGTCTGATGCGTGCAGCTTGCATACTGACGGACTCAAGATGCTGATGAAGGACGTTATTCTGAGTTGACAAATCCTTGTACCTGTAGGTAGGGTACATGATGAGCACTGGACATCCAATCTATACAAAAGGACTTGCCGATTGTTAAGATCACTGATTTCCTTGTCTAACGCCTCCTTCTGGAGTTTCCAACTACTCTCTGAAGCTTCGAGTTTTGCTTGAGCTGTCTCAGCGGCAGTCGAGTTATCACGGGCTACACTTTGAGCAACAGACAGATCTTTGCGAAGTGTCTCAATAGTTTTGATGGATTCGGCATGAGCAACCAACTCATTCGAGTAACGATCCTCGGCGGTCTGACAAGAAAAGATTGGTTTATCCAATAGTTTATTCCTTCGCGATAACATACCCTCGCACGCTGTTCTTGTGCCTTCAGATCCTGCTCCCACTTGTTCTTATCCTCCTCCGAATGCTTCTCGGATGTACTCATGTCTACAATCGTGCCCTCCAGCAACTTCTTGTCACTAGCCCAGGCCGCACGTTCTCCGTCGAATGTTTTTTGCAGCTTCTGATACTTGGCCTTGACTTGCTCAAGTTCTTGTTGTAGACCAGAAAACTTATCTTCCAGTGACTTCCTTTCGGCCTAAACGCAGGTTAACAGGAATGATCACAAACATCAAGACTTTGGATAACCTCATGGCGTGCAACTTGAGCCTCAGTTGAAGTCTTATATTCGTCAAACGTGCCACTAAGGTCTGATAGTGCCTCCTCATTTGCCTTGGAGATGTCCTGATATTGTTGGACATGTTCTTTTGCATTCGCAAGCTCGACCTCAACAACCTTGATCACCGATCTGTAAGATAGCGACCGCGTCAGTACAAAACAACAAGGGAGCAGAAAGGCACACCTTAGTTCGGCAACCTCAGCCTCCAACTGCTGCTCGCGTGATATGCTCTCATCCGTATTCTGCGACACCACAATCGATCCAGACCTCCGCTCGTAAACCGCCAACTTCTCTTCATTACCTTGCAGCCGTTTCCTCATGTCATCGAACTTCTCTTCTAGGTGCTTCTTCGTCATTTCAGCCGCCATGAGGTTCTCGCGATTGCGAGAATATTCTTCGGCCTATTGAAGACATCTTAAAATCTTGAATACTCTAGAAAGTTTCGACCTACAACTTTATCAAGACGATTTTGGAGATCTTTGAGATCAAGCTCCTTTTGAAGTTGAAGATTACGGAAGATGTCACGCTCTTGTGAGAGCTGAGCTCGGAGATCTTGTGCCTGGGTTTCAAGGATTTGGAGTTGACTCTCGAGCCGTCGGCGATCATTCTCCCCTGACCTTTCTAGATCATTATGCATCTTCTGTACATTGGCTATGAGATCAGACAAATGTGAGCGGTCCAAAGATAATGTTCGGTTCTCTTCTAGGAGACGGTTTTGTGTACCCTGGATCAGGTAGTTTTCAAAATTTTTTCCATGAGAATTGACGACAGAGAAGACGAACCTGCCAAATGTCTTTCTCAGCACGTAGATTTGCATTCTCGTTCCTAAGCTGTTCGACGCGACCGGTCGCAACCTGAAGATCCTCAGTGAGACGGTTGCATTCGATATCAAGACGCATCCATCGATCCTGGAGCTGGTTGTTACGTTTGGTGAGATTTTCAACCTCACCAAGGCGAAGGTCAAGTTGTTCTACGTGCATGCGACTGCGTTCTGTACAAGATTTAAAACAAAGGTTCAAAGGCCAGAATGATCACATACCACTCATGTACTGGAATTTGGCCTCCGTCTTGGCAAGAGCTGCGGTGGCAGTTGTTGCTTCTCTTTGTGCCTGTACAAGGTCCTCCCTGAGCTTCAACGCGTCTAGGCCCATCTCTGTCTTATATGCCTCAAATTGACTCTGAACCTCAGTCAACTCTTTTGCGAGCTCATCTTGACTTTCAAAAGAAGTAGGATTCTCAATAGCTTGAGATGTGACCTCTGGAGGAGGTGCAACATTACCAGAGCGAGCAACCATTGCTTTGAGGGCCTCACGCTCCTTCATGTATGCCTGTATTACCTTCGTGTGATGAGCCTTCTCTCTCTCCAACGCGGAAGCAAGCTCCTGAATGGCCTCATGGGCCTCCTTAATGGCCTCTGCCTGCTCGCGCTCCATCGCGACCTTGTACTCCTGTTCCTCGTTCTCCAATCTTGCGCCCAAGTCTCGCACAACAGATAGTAATTTTTGATTTTGAGCCTGCAATCCATTGATGTTCTTGAAGAGAACAAGATTGTTCGTGATAACCTGGTTGACAGCAACAGGCTCAATAGTGGCTTCCTCAAAATCTTCATCAGCAGGAATAGTGGGATCATCGTGACGGGCAATTTCTCTAAGAAGATTTTGCACCTGTTGCCCAAGGTCATGGAGTTGTTGTTGGAGAAGTTTATTCTCAGCAGTGCTCTTATCATATTTCTGTGAGCTCTCTCGGGCGAGACGTGCTTGAGCATCCCGCTCAGCAATGACTTGAGAAAGTTGTCTTGCGAGCTCAGATGCTTCAGTCTGGAGCCGTTGGTACTCGGCACGTTGTTGAGACAGTATTGGTGCCTGATGAACGTATCTGAGTGAAAGAGAAGAACTGACAACGATATGATACTCACACGCTCTTGTATCTGTGCAAGCACTTCCTGCAGTGTCCTTTCCATATGATCACACTCCATTACCTTCTTGGCGTAGTCTTCCCGAAGCTTGACGAAGTCAGTGTAAACCTCTGTAAAGGTCTTTCCACTCTTCTGTGTCCGGCTTGCAATGGCGATCGTTGGGCTCAAACTCCCGAGCCCATCATTAAAGAGGTCACCAGGGGTGCCAGGAATATGCATGGGTGTAGCAGGCAAGCTACTACGGGCAGGAGTAGCAAGTTCTCCGCGTCCCATACCTTCAATAACAGCCTCGAGATTTTTTATCCGCTTCTCTGCTTGTTCCCGACCTCTCTTCTCCTTGGCGATTTCATCCTTGAGTACTGCTTCTCGTGCCTCAGCCTTTTGTCCGACACCAGCCCACTCATTCTCGAGGTTTTCAACACTCTCCTTGACTTGCTTTTCACGCTCCTCCATCAGACTTACTAAACGTTTAAGACCACTCGCTTCATTCGCGAACTTGGTCTCCTGCTCAGCAAGTTGACCGGTAAGGTCCTGAACTTTGGACAAAGCTTGGGTGAGTTGATGGGATTGGGCTGAATGTGTGGATTGCAAGGCCTTGAGAGACACTTGAGTAGATTCAGCAGTCTGAGTGAGAGAGTCATGGGCAGCCTGGAGTTCGGTGAGCTCAGCGTGTTTTGTGCGACGGTATTTAGTAAACTCGTCAATCTTTGTGTTGAGTTCATCACTATTGCGCTTCGCCTCGGCCTGAGCAAGCTCCAACTGTTTCGTAAGGGTGTCGATGCTAAACTAAGGGACAGTCAATGAGCTGTTGTGGGAGTCAAACGCTTCATGCGACGACGCACCTTGTTGGATGTCTCGGCTGAACGAAGGTCGCGGATCTGAGTGTCCAGTTTTTGGTGCTCCTGCCGTGCCTCCTTTAGGTTTGCACGAAGTGTTGTCACCTCATCTGCACAAATATGAGAAAAGCGTTTGGTACGAAAGACTCAAAACTTGCTTGTTCTTTGAGTACCCTCCTCTTTTAGCCTGCTTACCACGCCAACGAGATCACGTTTCTCTCGTTCAACATCTTCTACACGGTGCTTCAAGGTCTCGGTCTCAGAGACCGTCTGTGATTGTGAATGCTGTAGTTCGGCAATGTCATTTTGAAGCTTAGACTTTGATGCAACTATCAAGCGATTCGTTGGATGAATACATGGGGCACAAACAGTTATGACATACCAAGCTCGTCGCGTTCAGTTTTGACTCTCTTCAACTCCTCTTGGGTTAGTTCAATCTGCGCCTCCACTTTCTTAATCCCTGTCTCCCCATCCTGCAATGCCTGATCCAACTCAACGTCCTTCTTCTCTACCTCTGCACGTGTATTTTCTAACTCATGTTGGATTTCTTCGAGCTCTGATCTTTGCGAAAGCAAAATTCTGTACAAAGAAACGACTGCATCAGGAGAAGGGGAGGTGATACTAATGCCAGGAAGAAGATCGGAGAGCGTAGCGTGGTCAATGTCATCTGGCACAAGTAGTGTAAGAGAACCATCAGTAGACTGGAAGGAGCCTTCCTGAGCTTTTCGTTTCTGACGCGTCATCATCACCCTACCCGCTGCTTGCTGCCTGAGCTCGCTGTAACAGACGGTGAGTGTGAGGTAGACTCGAGTTCTTTCACGCCACACGTGCTGCTTAGTCATTTTGAACTCCCTCAAATTTTCACGGCATGGGTAAGAGTGCAAAATTGCATAAACGTTTGGTGAGCTACATTTGTTTTGGCATCCTTCCAGCAGGCTTACTCTGCTTATTGTTAGCACAAAAAGCTGAAATCCTCTGCTCGTGCCCCTGCTCAAATCCAGGTACAGAGCGCTGAGAAGAGAGCTTCACGGCAGAGCAAAGCTACAATTATTAAAGGAAAGAAGGGAGAGGGGCATGTTCTTGGAGGTGCTGACTATGTTACACTCATGATGAGTGGTCGACGGAAAGCTCAGGATGAGGCAACCAAACTCCCTCAGGATCAGGGTGCCAACATGTAACCCCTGGAGAATTATTTTTCTGTTTTGATCTTCCAAGTCCAGTGAGACTGGAGAAAGGACTTGAGTAGGGCAAACTAATCCTGATAATATGTTTCTAATAATAGTATCTTACCTCTTGCCATTAAGATGTCCTTGTTTCTCAACCATGATCCGGACAGTAGTTGTGACTTGCAGGACGGCTGGACATGTTCCCCCAAGGCGTAGCTTCTCAATCCATGGGCCAATGCAGAACAGTCTGCAGACAACTAACCTTCCCATTGTCAACAAACTTCAGTTCATTAATTCGGTGACTGGTTCTTCAACCCGAATACCAATCTACCGTGTGCTAGACGGAATCGGGAAGCCAATCGAGGGTGCAGAACTTCCAGAAGTGAGTTTTCGATAGAGATTGGAACTTGAACTCAGTGTCAGTGCTTCCTGTAGATTGACAAAGTGTATGCACATCGTCTCTATGCAAAGATGCAGTTACTTCCTGCTTTGGACAACGTTTTGTACAACATCCAAAGGCAGGGAAAGATCTCATTCTATGTGAGCACAGATGTAGCAAACAATGTACTGCACTGACATGTGAACCCCTCCAGATGACATCTGTGCGTCCTTGATCACATTTAGTATACAAGAAACCTGATGGTTCGCATAGCATGGTGAAGAGGCAACAGTCATAGGCTCAGCAGCGGCTCTTGCAAACGATGATGAGTGAGTGCGGTAAATTTTGCCATAAGCTGATCCTGACGCTCTGCAGGGTCTTAGGTATCTT
>Ga0153995_1000278_pt1 | contig 10953 bp, 8 predicted proteins | sample TSNC079MetaG_FD_104678 | JGI IMG/M metagenome (GOLD analysis project Ga0153995, IMG submission 104678) | Attine ant fungus gardens microbial communities from North Carolina, USA - TSNC079 MetaG | ecosystem: Host-associated > Fungi > Mycelium > Unclassified | place: USA: North Carolina, Lumber... | reverse complement strand
GAGCCCGGCAGCATCCACACGGCGGACGTGAAGTCCGGCGGCGTCGAGCTGCTGCTCTGCCCCGGCGTTGCCGACAAGATCCCGGCCGACGTCAAGGAGAAGCTCGAAGCCCTCAAGGGCGACATCGCTTCCGGCAAGATCAAGGTCGCGACGACGACCCAGTAAGGTAGTTTCTACCTGGATCGCCCTCCCTTTTCGAAGGGAGGGCCGAAGCCGGCCTGGCGGTTTCGGGAAGGGCTTGCGGTAACGGAGCGTGCATGTGCCATAAGGCTTGTGCCGGCCGTGCTGCCGGCCGCGTCTTCCCGAAGCCGCAGTCGCGCGTCGAACGCCGCTGGACGTTCCAAGCGTGGGCGCGGATGCGCGAATCTGTCCCGAGGACACCCCTGCCATGCCTTTAGCCATCGAGCTCAAATCGATCACCAAGCGGTTTGGCGCGTTCGTTGCGAATGAGGACGTGAACCTCGCCGTCGAGAGCGGCAAGATCCACGCGATCATCGGCGAGAACGGAGCCGGCAAGACCACGCTGATGAATGTCCTGTTCGGGCTGTTGCAGCCGGACGAGGGCGAAATCTGGATCGACGGCGAGAAGAAGTCGCTTCCCAACCCGGCTGCCGCGATCGATGCCGGCATCGGCATGGTGCATCAGCACTTCAAGCTGGTGCCGTCGCTGACGGTGGCCGAAAACGTCTTCCTCGGCATGGAGATCCGCAAGGGTGGCCTGATCGACCATGCGGCCCAGATCAAGCGCACCGCCGAGCTTTCCAAGCAGTTTGGCCTGCAGGTCGATCCGACCGAGCGCGTCGGCCTGCTGTCGGTCGGCATCGAGCAGCGCATCGAGATCCTGAAGGTTCTGGCGCGTGGCGCCCGCATCATCATCCTCGACGAGCCGACCGCCGTGCTGACGCCGCAGGAAAGCCGCGAGCTGTTCCAGACGCTGCGTGGCTTCGTCGCCCAGGGCATGACCGTCATCTTCATCTCGCATCACCTGGAAGAGGTGATGGAGGTTTCCGACAACGTCTCGGTGCTGCGTCTCGGCAAGAATGTCGCCACGCGCCCGACGGCGGAGCTGACCAAGTCCGATCTTGTCCAGCTGATGGTCGGCCGCCTGGTATCGTTTGATCGGCTGCCGCGCACCCCGACGATCGGCAAGACGGTGCTCGAGGTCGAGGATCTCTGGGCGCGCGATGATCGCCGCCTGCCGGCGCTACGTGGCGTTTCCTTCGGCGTTCGCGCCGGCGAGATCGTCGGCATTGCCGGTGTCGCAGGCAACGGTCAGACCGAGCTTGCCGAAGTGCTTTCCGGCCTGCGATCTTCCAGCCACGGTTCGATCAAGCTCAATGGCCGCACCATCACCGGTGCCTCGGCGCGCGAGATCCGCGCTGCCGGCGTCGGCCACGTGCCCGGCGACCGGCTGGTGCGCGGCGTCGACCGCAATGCCTCGATTTCGATGAACCTGCTGATGGGCCGCCAGGACCAGAGCCCCTGGTCGACCCATGGCATTATCAACCGCAATTACCTGCTCGAGCAGACGCAGGCGCTGATCAAGCGCTTCGACATTCGCGCGCGCGGGCCGGAATCGACGGCGAAGAGCCTTTCGGGCGGTAACATCCAGAAGATCGTGCTCGCCCGCGAATTCACCGGCAGCGCCGATTGCCTGTTGATCGACCAGCCGACGCGCGGCGTCGATATCGGCGCGCAGGAATCCATTCATGGCGAGATCATGCGCCAGCGCGATGCCGGCAAGGCGATCCTGCTGATTTCCGTGCAGCTCGACGAACTGATCCGTCTTGCCGACCGCATCCTCGTGATGTTCGGCGGCACCATCATGGGCGAGATCTCCGGCGACCGTGTCGACGAGGAAGAGATCGGCATGCTGATGGCCGGTGTCGTGCCCGAGCCGCGTTCCAACACCCTGGGGGCCGCTTGATGTCGGACCGCTTCGATAGTCTTTTCGGCCAGGGGCTGGCCATCCTGTTCGCCCTCGGCCTCGGCGCCCTCGTCATCCTCACCGTCGATGAGAGCCCGGTCCGCGTTTTCGTCACGCTGCTGAACGGCGCCTTCGGCAGCCCCGAGCGCATTGCCGGAACGCTGCTGCAGACGACGCCAATCCTGATCTGCGGCATCGCCGCCTGCATCTCGTTCCGTGGCGGCCTGTTCAACATCGGCATCGAGGGCCAGCTCTTCATGGGCGGCTTCTGGGCCACCTGGGTCGGCTTCTCGTTCAACCTGCCGCCGGCGCTGCACCTGCTGCTCGCGATGGCGGCGGCAGTGATTGCCGGCATGGCCTGGATCGCGATCCCCGCCTTCTTCCGGGCCCGCTACAAGACCAACGAGGTGGTTTCGACCATCCTCGCCAACTATGTCGCGATCCTGTTCACCTCCTACCTGACCATCAACTGGTTCAAGCGCTCGGGCGGGCAGTCCGAGACGCCGCCGATCCTGCAAAGCGCCTATCTGCCCGAGCTGTTCTCGTTCTCGCGGCTGAACTGGGGCCTCGTCATCGGCCTGGTGCTGGCGGTCGGCGTCTATCTGTTCTTCACCCGCACCTCGCGCGGCTATGCCGTCAGCGAGATGGGCGCCAACCCGAAATTCGCCGAATATGGCGGCATCGACATCAAGAAGCAGACCTTCCTGGTGCTGATCGCCTCGGGCGCGGTCGGCGGCCTGGCCGGCGGCGTCGAGGCGCTCGGCGTGCACCACCGCTTCATGGAGGGCTTTGCCCCCGGCTTCGGTTTTGACGGCGTCATCGCGGCGCTGCTCGCCAACGGCAACCCGATCGGCACCATCTTCACGGCGCTGTTCTTCGGCGCGCTCAGGAGCGGCTCGTTGCTGCTCGAAGTCGACACCACCGCATCGCGCGAAATCATCACCGTCATCCAGGCGCTGATCATTCTCGCCGTCTCGGCCCAGATCACCATCCGCCGCAAGGCATCGGATTCGACCGCGGGAGAGCGTCGATGGAAGTTCTAGAACGTCTCCTCAACGTCACGCTGGTCATCGCGACGATCCGCACGACGGCGCCGATCCTGCTCGTCGCGCTGGGCGGCTCCTTCACCACCAAGGCCGGCATCTTCAACATCGGCCTCGAAGGCCAGATGCTGGTCGGCGCCTTCTTCGCCGTGATCGGCACGATCGCTACGGGCTCGCCCTGGCTGGGCGTGCTCTGCGGCATCGCGGCGGCGCTGACGCTGGCGCTGATCTTCGCGCTGCTGGTCGTCTCCTTCAAGGCGAACGAGGTGGTCGTCGGCCTGGCGCTCAACATCCTGGCGGGCGGCCTGACCGTCTCGCTGATGAAGGCCATCTTCGGCACGCGCGGCTCGATCTTCGGCCACGGCCTGGTCGGCCTGCCGCCGCTCAAGCTGCCCAACGTCAAGGACTTCGGCTGGTTCGGCCAGATGATCTCTGGCTATACGCCGTTGGTCTACGCCGCCTTCATCCTCGTGCCGGTGCTGATCCTTTTCTACAACCGCACCCGCCTCGGCCTCTATATCCGCGTCGTCGGCGAGAAGCCGGAAGCGGCCGAGGCGCTTGGCATCTCGATCACCCGCATCCGCTATGTCTCGTCGCTGCTCTGCGGCCTGCTGGCGGGCCTCGCAGGCGCCCATCTGGCGCTCGGCTATACGACGATGTTCACCGAGAACATGTCGTCCGGCCGTGGCTTCATGGCGGTGGCGATCCTGATTTTCTCGAACGGCGATCCGCTCAAGATCCTGCTCGGCTGCCTGCTGTTCGGCTTCTCCGACGCGCTGTCGCTGCGTCTGCAGACGCTGGGCATCTCGTCCTACCTCGTGCTCGCCGTGCCCTATCTGGTCGCGCTGATCGCGCTCTTCGCGCTCTCCTACCGGTCGCGCCCGCGCGCCATCCAGGAGACGCTGGCCAGCATGGGCCGCGCCCTATCCGTCAAGTCCAACACCATCAAACCAGCTGCCGCCACGGACGCTTCCAAGCCGTGACGAGGGGATAAAATGGAACGCATCATTCTCGACGTCGACTCTGCGGGCGACGATATTCTTGCGGTGCTCTTCGCGGCGATCTCGCCGTCGATGAAGCTCGAGGGCGTCACCACCTGCACCGGTGCCGCCGGCCCGATCGACCAGGTGACCAACGTTGTCCTCAACACGCTGGCGCTGGCCGGCAAGGGCGATGTTCCGGTTGCCAAGGGCGCCTGGCGTCCGATCGTCGGCAATTCCAAGGAAGACATGCAGGCGCCGGTGCATTTCGAGAAGCGCCTCGTCGCGCGCTTCGGCGACCGTCTGGCGAAGTTCAATCCGCCGGCGCCGACCCCGACGCTGAAGGTGATCGACAAGCACGCCGTCGACTTCATCATCGACACGGCGCTGGCCAATCCCGGCGAGATCACCCTGGTCGTCACCGGCCCGATGACCAATGCCGCCATGGCCTTCCTGCAGGAGCCGGCGCTCGCCAAGGCGCTGAAGCGCATGGTTCTGCTCGGCGGCAATTTCATCACGCCCGGCAACATCACGCCGCTGTCGGAATACAACATCTGGGCCGACCCGGAAGCCGCGCGCGTCGTGCTCAACCAGGGCGTCGACACCATCCTGGTGCCGCTCGATGTCTGCGAGGACAATCGCGCCGCCGCCTCGATGCTGACCCGCGATGACCTGGCCGATCTCAAGGACGCCGGCGATCATCCGGTCCTGCAGATGCTGCAGGACTCGTTCCCGATCTATATCGATATCTGGCGCGAGTTCTTCGATCTCGTCGGCTTCCCGATGGACGACATCATCACCGTCGCGCTCGCCTTCGATCCGACGCTCTGCACCATGACCGAGCCGCTGTTCTGCGACATCGTGCTCGATGGTCGCGTGGCGCGCGGCCAGACGGTCGCCTATCGCGGTCGCCAGTTGCTTCCCGGCGGCGGTCCGAAGACCACCCGCATCTGCACCGACATCGACGGCCGCCGCTTCATGAAGCTCTTCAAGGAAACGATCGTCCGCTACCAGACGGCTACGGCGTAAGGGCATCCAAATGACCACGACTGACATCAACAGCATCCGCCCGACGCCGATCCTGCTCGATTGCGATCCCGGCCATGACGACGCCATCGCGCTCGTGATGGCGCATCGCTCGAAGGCGATCGACCTTCTCGGCGTCACCGTCACCTGCGGCAATGCCGAGCCGGAAAAGACCGTCTCGAACACGCTGCGCATCCTGGAATTCATCGGCGCGCAGGACGTGCCGGTCGCGGCCGGCTGCGTGCGCCCGCTGGCGCGTCCGCTGGTGCTCGGCACCGCGGACGGCCCGAGCGGCCTGGAGGGTTCGCCCTACCTGCCGCAGGCGACCAAGAAGGTCGAGCCGATGCATGCGGTCGACTTCATCGCCAAGACGCTGCGCGAGCAGACGGAACCGCTGCGCATCGTCGCCACCGGCCCGCTCTGCAATCTCGGCCTGTTCGTCCTGAAGTACCCGGAGCTTCTTTCGAAGATCAAGGACATCACCTGGATGGGCGGTGTCTTCTGGCGCAAGAGCGAGTACATCACGCCGACCGAGTTCAACGCCTTCTGCGATCCGGAAGCGCTGAAGATCGTGCTCGACAGCGGCGTGCCGATCACCATGGTCGGCCTCGACGTCACCATGAAGGTGCTGGTCGAGGAGGCCCAGTATCGCGAGTTCGAGAAGATCGACACCGAGCTCGGCCGCGTCGTGCTCGACTGGCTGAAGTTCTACGAGAAGCTGCACCGCGACTCGATGGGCGTCGGCGGCGCGCTGCACGACCCGCTGGCCCTGGCGCTGATCATCGACCCGACGCTGGTCAAGACACGTCCGGCCCATATCGGCGTCGACCTGACCGGCACCTACACCTTTGGTGCGACGGTCGCCGACTATTGGAACGAGCGCGGCCTGCCGCCGAACGCGCAGGTCTGCGAGGAGGTCGATTCCGATCGCTTCTTCGACCTGCTCTACAGCCTGCTCAGGGACTGAGCCGCGCCAACGCGCGCAGAATTATCGATACGAAACATCCCGGGCCTCGCCCGGGATGTTTTTTTATGGGCTCAGATCTTCGTCACCCGCAGCCGCAGCGCGTTGACGATGACGCTGAAGGACGAGAGCGCCATCGCCGCCGCCGCGATCACCGGCGACAGCAGAAGGCCGAACACCGGATAGAGCACGCCCGCTGCAACCGGGATGCCGGCGGCGTTGTAGATGAAGGCGAAGAACAGGTTCTGGCGGATATTGCCCATCGTCGCCTGGCTGAGCTTTCGCGCCTGCACGATCCCCATCAGGTCACCGCGCAGCAGCGTGACGCCGGCGCTCTCCATCGCCACGTCGGTGCCTGTGCCCATGGCGATGCCGACATCGGCCGCCGCCAGCGCCGGTGCGTCATTGACGCCGTCGCCCGCCATGGCAACGACCTTGCCCTCGGCGCGGAAGGCGGCGACGATGTTGCCCTTGTCCTCCGGCAGCACCTCCGCCTTCACCTCGTCGATGCCGAGCCGCCGCGCCACTGCCTCGGCCGTCGTCCGGTTGTCGCCCGTCAGCATGACGATGCGGATGCCGGCCTCGTGCAGGGCGCGGATCGCCGCCGGCGTGGTTTCCTTGACCGGATCGGCGATCGCCAGAACGCCGGCCGGCCTGCCGTCGACGGCCACCAGAATGGCCGTGGCGCCATCGCCGCGCAGACGGTCGGCCTCCGCCTCGATCGCCGCGACGTCGGCGCCGATCTCGCCGAGATAGCGCGCGTTGCCAAGCGCAATTGTCCGCCCGCCGACCGTGCCGACGACGCCCTTGCCGGTCGGTGAATCAAAATCCTCGACCGGATCGATTGCCAGCCCGCGCTCTTTCGCAGCCGCGACGATCGCGGCCGCCAGCGGATGCTCGCTGGCATTCTCGACGCTGGCCGCAAGCCGCAGCAGCTCGTCTTCGGCGAAACCCTCGACCGGCCGGATGGCGGTGACGCGCGGGCGGCCCTCGGTCAGCGTGCCGGTCTTGTCCACGACGAGGACGTCGACCTTTTCCATCCGCTCGAGCGCCTCGGCATTCTTGATCAGCACACCGGCCTGTGCGCCCCGGCCGACGCCGACCATGATCGACATCGGCGTCGCGAGGCCGAGCGCGCAGGGGCAGGCGATGATCAGCACGCTGACGGCCGCGATCAGTCCGTAGGCCATGGCGGGGGAGGGACCCCAGATCGCCCAGGCGGCGAAGGCCGCGAGTGCGACCAGCACGACGAGCGGCACGAACCAGGACGACACCGTGTCGGCCAGCCGCTGGATCGGCGCGCGCGAGCGCTGCGCCTTCGAGACCATCTGGACGATCTGCGCCAGCATCGTATCGGCGCCGACCTTCTCCGCCCGCATGACGAACGAGCCCTGGCCGTTCAGCGTGCCGCCGATCACCTTGGCGCCGGCCGTCTTGGCGACGGCGAGCGGTTCGCCCGTCACCATCGATTCATCGACATTGGAGCGGCCCTCCAGCACCTCGCCATCGAGCGGCACCTTGTCGCCGGGTCGCACGCGCAGCCTGTCGCCGACCTGGACATGGCCGAGATCGACATCCGCCTCGCCGCCGTCCTCGGCGATCCGCCGCGCGGTGGCCGGGGCGAGGTTCAGCAGCGCCTTGATCGCGCCGGAGGTCTGCTCGCGGGCGCGCAGTTCCAGCACCTGGCCAAGCAGCACCAGCACGGTGATGACGGCGGCCGCCTCGAAATAGACGGCGACCGAGCCGTCATGGCCCTGGAAGGCGGGTGGGAACAGGCCGGGCGCCAGTGTCGCGACGATGCTGTAGAGCCAGGCGATCCCCGTGCCCATGGCGATCAGCGTGAACATGTTGAGCGACCGATTGACCAGCGAGTGCCAGCCGCGGACGAAGAACGGCCAGCCGGCCCAGAGCACCACCGGCGTGGCGAGGACCAGTTGGATCCAGTTCGACGCCGTGCCGCCGATGAGATGGCCGATGTCGAAGATGTGGCCGCCCATCTCGAGCACGAACACCGGCAGCGCCAGCGCCAGCCCGACCCAGAACCGCCGCGTCATGTCGCGCAGTTCCTCGCTCGGCCCCGCATCGGCGGTGACAAGCACCGGCTCCAGTGCCATGCCGCAGATCGGGCAGCTTCCGGGGCCGATCTGGCGGACCTCCGGGTGCATCGGACAGGTGTAGATCGTGCCTTCCGGTTCAGCGCCGGCTGATGCGCTATCGTCCTGGTCGCCATGGCCATAGCGCTTCGGCTCGGCGGTGAATTTCGACTGGCAGCCCTTGGAGCAGAAGAAGTAGTTCGCTCCTTCATATCGCGCACGAAACGCCGTCGTCTCTGGATCTACTTCCATGCCGCAGACAGGATCCTTGACGGTCGCAGCCTCAGTATAGAGCCGGCGCGCGCCACCGTGCCCATTCGCGGAGGGGTGATGATGGGCAGGACCATCCGCACCGGCATCGCCATGAACATGGCCGTGGCCGTGTGAATGCAGGATAGGATCGGGCCCGGCAGCAGCGGGCTTTGTTTCGACGGACATGACAGCCTCCGGTAGTTGCCCACGGACGTTGCTCCTTCCCACGGTGGCAAGGTCAAGCTCCAAGTTTGGGGGGGCCGGGACTGTTCAATGGCGATTCGGACGGCGCGCAGCTGCAACGCAGTCCGTTGGCACCAGCCGAGCGGCTTCGTCGTCTGCGATACAGCCAGAGAGACGATCAGCACAGAAAATGCGATCGATCGTCTCGGCGGCTACGACGATCGGGGCGCTTTCGGGTGCGACGATGCCCACAGTCGAATGGCATGCACCCAACGGACGACGCCCCGCCGAAGGGCAGGGCGTCTCGCCATAACAGGGCGATCGGGCCGTTACTGGATCTGCGTGCAGAAGCTCTTGACCGTCGCGCTATAGCGAAGCGGTTCAGCGGTAACGTTCTGGTTGCAGGTATTCTTGGCGGCGGCCAACTGCTCGGCGCTCAGGCCCGTGGCGCCCATGCTGATGTCAAAGCCGAAGACGTCCTCGTCCTTGATCTGTGCCTTTACGGAATCGAGACCACTGGTCCCGCTATCCGCGCCGCTGGCCGGAGCACTGTTGTCCTGCGCCATCGCCGGCGAAGCAAGAATAGCCATGAATGCGGCAGCCGCAATCGTATATTTCAACGCCTTCATCTTCTCATCTCCCTTTGATGTTGCGAACCAGGCAATTATTTCCTCGGTATTGCACTTCGTCGATTGACTAAGCTGCCTGACTGCATGGGGAGTGAACGGGATACTATGGAGATGGTTCCGAAGATCGTTGCTTCAATCGGAGGGAGGTGCCGCTGATGGAGGCGCGCAAGGCCAGTCTGCTGACCTTGCTGGAGCTAGGAAATAGCCCGCCGGCATGTCGTGGAGACCGAACCGATGGATTCTATCAATGGGCGCGAGATCGCCAGCTTAGATCTCCACTATTGTATAGAAGGCGATGAGGCGGCGTTATACGCTTGGCCGGTTCGAGAACGCATCCCTGTTTCCACAGCTCATACCTTGGCGGCCATGCGCTTACCCTCCGATATGACGAGTGAGATCTTGGCGGTGCCACGGCAAGACGCGGAGCCGTCATCGCCGGATTTTGGCGATGCGATGTGCATGGCGCCTTTCGTCAACCTTGCGGTCGCGATCGGAGGTGGCTCATCGCCATGTTGTCTTTTCTCCGAGCCGATCGGCGATGTCCGGCGTCAATCGATTGCCGAGATCTGGTCCAGCGACGCCTTTGCCAAATTGCGCACGCGATTTCTGGCTGGCAAGCGCGACGGTCGTTGTCGCCGCTGCTACAAGACCGAAGAGACCGGCGGCCTCAGCCTGCGAAATGTGTTCAATTCCCAGTTCGGAGAACGCGCCCCAAGCCTTGCCGCGATGCAAGGCGACGCGCCGGCGCTGCCACCGCCAGTTTCCCTCGACGTCCGCTTCAGCAATCTGTGCAATTTCAGCTGCCGGACCTGCTATCATGGCGCGAGCACGAAATGGTTCGCCGACGCCAAGAAGCTCGGCTGGGAGCAGGCGCCCGAGGCGCTCATTCCAACCTTCAACTCATCGGCCGAGGGCATAGCGGCGATTGTTCCGTTGCTGGACAATGTAGAGAAGATCTACTTCGCCGGCGGCGAGCCGCTGTTGCATGAGCCACACTATGCGATCCTGGCCAAGCTGCTGGATCTTGGCCGCACGGATGTAAGGCTCGAATACAACACCAATTTCTCTGAACTGGAGCTGGCTCGCGTGGATGTTCTGGCGCTGTGGTCGCTCTTCACGCACGTCAAGGTCGGCGTCAGCATCGATGGTAGTGGCAAGCGTGGTGAACTGGTGCGAAAGGGCCTCGACTGGGATGTCTTCGCGGAGAATGTCCGCAAGCTGAAGACCCGCTGCCCGCATGTCGCCATACGTTTCGACATCACCGTGTCGATCTTCAATATCGCCGTGCTCGAAGATCTCGTCCGCGACCTGATGGCCCTCGGCTTTACCGATCCGGATGTGTTGCGCTTCAACGTGCTGCTGGAGCCGACGCATTACAGCATCCAGATCCTGCCGAAGCGGATGAAGCGACGGATTGCCAGGCGTCTGGGGCTGTTTTCGGGGCTCCTGGCGGCGGCTCCCGTCGTCGCCGTGTCGTCCTCGGAATACGGCACCGCGAAGCCGCAGCTGCAGCATGTGATCGATCATATGCTCGCAAGAGACCGGTCCAGCGAAATCGAGGCCTTTCGACGTGTCACATCGCAGCTGGATGGACTCCGGCGGGAGAGGACGCTGGATACCTGCCCCGAACTGGCGCCGCTACTCGCGCCCTCGGCTAGCGCCATCGCCCTTTCCTGGATTCGTGAGCGCATATTGCCCCGATTGCGCCAGGCAACCGCGTAGCGTGCTTTTGAAGAGCGTGCAGAGGAGTGGGACGCGCCGGATAGGGCGCCCCACTCGACCCGACAGGCTATTGGCCTGACTGGTTCTTGATCGCCTCGTCGATCTGCGTCTTGACCGCATCGAGGTTGAAAGAG
>Ga0153995_1000277_pt1 | contig 10960 bp, 6 predicted proteins | sample TSNC079MetaG_FD_104678 | JGI IMG/M metagenome (GOLD analysis project Ga0153995, IMG submission 104678) | Attine ant fungus gardens microbial communities from North Carolina, USA - TSNC079 MetaG | ecosystem: Host-associated > Fungi > Mycelium > Unclassified | place: USA: North Carolina, Lumber... | reverse complement strand
GATTAATATTAGTGGAGATATGAAGGCCTCAATGTTTGTACATGGACTTTATTAATTACCCATAAATAGTCATCTGTCCTTTTCTTAGAACAAAGGACAGCCTCCATATGGTTAGGTTATCATTATTTCTAGCACAAAAGCACTACCATATGTAGAACAATAGGTAGTAGCATGTGATGCTCTGTCCGAGTGCACAGACCATCACTTTTCTGTATATAAGGACTCCCTGTCTAAGGATTAGACCTCAGACTTAACAACATCTTTTGTCACTTGTCTAACTTCGCATTTTTGAACTATTTAAAGTATCAAAGCACCCATTACAAATAGTAAGTGACCATTTGTGTTAAGGACCAGAAAACTTCACAAGAAAAGAAGAGTAATTGAGGATTTAGTTACAACCTTAAGGGTTGAACCAGCCTCTGTACCAATCCTCAGCTTCAAGTTGAAGGGATTAAGGTCCAGGCTAGGGTCACAGGAGGTCAGAGAGAAGAAGAAGGAGTTAATTGAAGTTTTGCCTATGGAAGAACAAAGCTAAGATATACTGACTAAATCAATGCGTACTTCAGGTATGCTGACTAATCTTAGGTAATATTCTGCTAAGTTCAGGGTCATGGTTAAGGCCATAACAATTTGTGATACTCTTGAATTGATGGTGTTCTTCTCCTCACTACTATTTGAGTGAGGTGGAAGCCAAGTCCTGGCTCAGTGACGTGGTGATGTGGTCCAAACCTATGCATGGCGTTCGGGTATCTTGAAGTTGGAGAGTAATCCTAGAAGGCCAATAGTACAGTCCTTCAAGCCAAGCTCGATAGCTTTAATGGTGAACATGGCAATTCTTATGTTGAAGGCATTCAACCTGGACCGTTGTTAAGTCTCTTCCTGAGATAAGCCAGGGCCAAAAGAATTGTATCAAGGTCTTAGGGTTCCAATCCTCATGCTCATGATCAACCTCGCAACTGCCGCTCTTCTTCACTCTTTTTCTCAATTCCTTTGTTTCTGTCTCATTCAGGCAAATTTTTCCCCTGCACCTCAAGCATAAGTGTTAGGGAGCCACTCAGAGGCGATCACCCTTAAGCTAGTGGATAGTCCCAGAAGCTAGTTTGAGATTCAAGTGAAGTAGATCTACAATACATTGCTAGTATATATACTACACCAGATGATCACATGGGCAGTCACATGCACATGGATCAGTAATCACAATTGTCCTAAATATAGATAGAAGACATCATACCACATGACACAGACAGAAGAAGCAAGGAACAATAGGAATGCAATATACGATCTGTTAACAGGCCACTAATAGATTCAAACCCTTAGAACTTACTAAGCATTACCCTAGATGTCCCCTTACAATAAGGTCGGAACCACATGGAAGTTCACTAGTGTCTACCTTGACATTCTCCATGAAATTGCCACATCTGGGACAACTCTTGAAGGCAAGAATACTCTGTGCACTGGTGTCGGTAAGGGCTCGAGTCATTAAGGGATTTCTCTCCAGCAGTGCTCACATCGTTATCACTACTTGCAGTTACAACTGCAAGACTGTCGAATACTATTAATCTATCTTACAGTCTTTTGGATCTTGACTACATCATGCCTTTCAATGGAATTCCTGAGAATGGTCATGAGATCGATGGTCTTGATGAGCGCTCTGAACTTGCTCTCTGTAGGATGCTTGTCAACCTCCTGTGAGTTCGAGTTCATGAGCAATGATATTTGTTAGCTATCACAAATGGTCACTTACTATCTGTGATGGGTGCTTTGATACTTTAAAGAGTTCAAAAATGCGAAGTTAGATAAGTGACAAAAGATGTTGTTAAGTCTGAGGTCTAATCCTCAGACTATGAATGTCAGCGTCTAAAGTCTGATGACCGGAATTAAGCCAACTGTCTCTTTGTTCAGAGTTTGACAAAGAGAACTCAATGGAGTTCTCACTTATTTTTCCACTACTTATACACTTTACTACTGTAGCTATGCGCTTGCTCTCCCATGGTCCTCATGTTACTCTAGTCATGTGATACACTGTAACTGTGACTTGTGACGTGACTATCTGTGACCATCCGTCACACCAATTGTGACATTGTGACAAAGTCACATGATACTTTCCCGTGCTCTATCTTGTAGTTGTAAGTCCAAAAGAAAAGAAAAGAAAAGGAAAAGAAATATAGATAATGACTTAGCCATTTTGTCAAGTCATGACAATGAATTCTTATATACAGAAAAGTGATGGTCTGTGCACTAGGACAGATCATCACATGCTACTACCTATTGTTCTACATATGGTAGTGCTTTTGTGCTATGAATAGTGATAACTTAACCATATGGAGGCTGTCCTTTGTTCTAAGAAAAGGACAAATGACTATCTATGGGTAATTAATAAAGTCCATGTGCAAACATTGAGGCCTTCATATCTCCACGGATACTGATTGCCTTGAGGTCGTTCTAGACTCATTCTGAGCGGTATGAAGAGGGCTTCTGATGAGCTTAGAACCGAAGCTTAGATCGTGGCAGTTTCTGAGATATTGGTGATTTAATAAACAGTACCATGGTGGTTACCAGTTGATCTGCCTAATATCTTGGCCAATATTGATTGCTTCAAGGCGTGACTGGTATCTATCGAAAGGTCTTTTTAAGAGCTTCCTGCAGCCGTTGAGACTGTGAAAATTGTCGAAGAATTGGTGGAGATATGGCTGAATGAAGTTTGTGACATTAGCACCATGAGACCGGTGCCACAAGTTCATCTATCAAAATCATCAGTTGTATTTTTGCTTCAGTCAAATATCTGATATCTATATGGCCTGTCAAGTTATCATTTGGTGATGTTCAAGAAGGACAACCACAAATATCCTTTAAATGTTGTTCTTGCTCTTCTTATAGTTTAGAATGTGTGCCGTGTCATCTTCTGGGGTCCTGTCCAGAGACTCTAATGATGATGTGGAACTCCAGTCCTGCAAAAGCATTGTTAGACCAAAATCTCACCTTTGGCTTTGGACATCCAATTAATTTGTTGTATATGTGCAACCCTGCAACCAGGAGTTTGGTTGGTAGTAAAACAAGAATTGGACAATTAAACTACCAGTCAATAATACTGTCGATGATTTGAAAGTGATCATAACATTTTGGATGCTCCACAAAAGGTTTTACTCTGCTCAGCTGAGAGATCGTCGTGAGCAAGGCAGTAGAAAGACTAATAGCCATGGATGTGTGATAAGTGCTACAGATCTATGATGAGTGAAAACAAGATGTTAGCACAAGTAGGCAAATTCCTGTCACTGAAGATGCAGTGTATTGGCATCTGCAAGTGCCTGGGCTGTCAGGTTCAGATATTTGGCAAGTTTGCATCCATCATTTTTTGACTATCAGGGGCTGTTGAGAGCCCAGCAGTCAAAGAGCATTGGTACATCAAAATATACCCCTGTCTGTTTGTCTAGGGCTTGGTGATGAGTGAAATGTACTGGACACTGGTTGGTCATCATCCTCTTGAGGCTAGACCCCTGGAACATGGTCTAGCTATAAGAAAAGTGGCCCCGCTTTGTCAAATTAATAATGATTCGGATCGATCAGTGCTATACTGACCATCTGTCTCTGCTGTTCTGTGTATTAGTTCTCAATAATTCTAGTTCAGGTGAGTGACAAGAGCCTTGCGGTCCCTGAAACAGATGTTTGATAGTAAAAATTCATTGAGAGAGATATGAATAGACAAGATGCAAGTGTATGCAGACTGTAGTAAGTAGTATGAGATCCTGGTCTGCAGGATTGCCTACGCAAGTAAAGATGGTCGACAAAGTCAAAAAGGCTTGAACCATCTGAAAGTAGAGATATGATATTCTGATCAAAATAGGGTGTCCTGCAAGTGACTGTTAGTGTATGGACTGTGTTTGTCTAAGTCATTACGAACCTCATAGCATAAGTATTCTTCGATATCACTGACAAAATTTCTTTGCTGAGGATTGATCAACCGTCAGCAAAGCCCTATCATAATGAGCAGTCTGACTACTTCTAGTGAGATGACTCAATGCACCAGTGGTGTGTTGTCTATACTATATACAATAACACCTTGATGTTCTGGTGTATCTGTCCCAGGTGTGCTTTTATCTTCTCAGTAATACATTTCACAATCCATTTGAAGGTTATGCTTGCCTTATACTTGGCATATTCCAAGGAAGTCACATGCAGCTTGAATTATCCGCTCTTACTGAATTTCCCAGAACACATTCCAGAACTAACAAGGTTCAGCCTTGCTGCTAATATTGCCAGTTTCATAGAAGATTCATAGGCATTGAAAACACGATCTTTATGTAGATGAAAGCAATGTGGTTCATCGAATCTATCACTAAGATGAACGAGGTTTTTGCCCTATTGTAATAGTATCAAATAATTCTTCTTCTGTGTATGGATGCATCTTGGAAGACTATGTTTACCAGCACTTTCCCCCATATTACATTATACATTGATCTTGACCATGTCACAGGAGGTCCTCAACCTTAGTCTCCAATGGCCCCTTCTTTCTTGTTATTTCCTTTTTTTTCTACATTTCCCGATGTTAAACTGGTTTGAGAAGTAGACAATCTGATTTTGAGCCTTCACAGAAGAGGAGAAAGTCTGATCAGGTTTCAAGGACTAGGAGGAAAGAAAGAAGTGAAAGTTGGGAAGTAGATAGAAAAACATGAACCGTTAACAGAGATAGGAGCCAGAACAGGCACAAGTAAAAGAGAAAGACAGCAAATGAGATGATAGATGCATCCAAACACAACCATTAAGATGATGATAGATATAAGCATCTTTCTATTAATATCACATCCAATCAGCAGAAAGCTGATCTTGATTTCAAGAATCACAATGAATCCTATAAGAGTTCTTTCACAGATACAAAGGGCAATAATCTTTATCTACAATATGGCATTCTATACGTCTGCACCATGATGTATTGCATTCCAGTGACTTTCGTAACATTGAATGATGGTGAAGATGGCAGGAAAATACTTGGCTTGTCTACTGCCTGGACTGTATATCAAAGGGCTGTTAACAAGGCAAGTCAGATCTAGTGACATTGTCTTGTGCTGAAATGATTTCAGCTGTCTACGTTGTATCTCTTGGGTTCAACTGCTTGCTTGCTTCTTGTTCTGCCACCAATGAAGAAAATATTCCCATCCACTACTACCAAATTGACAGGGTGATTGAGTTACCTTTGCACAGAAGATGTAGGAAGTCCTATCGCACCATTACCACTACTGTAAGGGGACCCCTAACATGTGACTCCGGAGCCCATACTAGTCCTCTGGAGTGACCCCATAGCTGATCCAATATTACTACATAATATTGGGTCTTACCCCCATCATTCCAAGAGCACTCTGTTGCCTCCTAGTGCACTTTTATTGTTCAGACCCTAGTTACCCGATGCAGGGACACGAGGACACTATAGTATATATAATGTAGATTATTCCCTCCAGGAGCCTCATCTAATTCTCTGAGAAATCTCCTGGAGGTGAGTTGTAAAATATTTCATAAACTATAATTAACTGAGAAATCTCCTAGAGTATACTGCTCCAGTCACCCTTACAACTACTTGAGAATCAGATTTTAATTCCAAGTCTTCTGGAATTGCTGATACTAGAGAAGAGACTTCTGATTCTTTGCCTACTCTAATGTCGCAACAAGGTTGAGAGTGTTTTGGTATGTAGCTATGCTCTACAAAGATACAGGTTAGTGGTCAATCATGGTGCTCATGGTCGACTCATCAAGTGAATTATTGGCAGGATTCACAGAAAAGGTGATGGGTATGTTGGAGGTGCAAGCTAAACTGTAAGTATTGGCATTGTCATTCGTGCTCCCATGTTAAGAGCATTTCCCTTGATCACAGAACTTTCAAACATCCCCTGAATCTCAGATGTGACTAGCGAAACTCGACTCTCAGAACTTGAGGAGTTTTTGGACTCTGGAATGGCCAGAATTGGCGAGGAAGGTGCTGAAGGTTGGGAAAAATGGTATGCTTCAGGCAAACGAGGAATTTCGGTGTCGTGTGGAGTCAAACTCGCCAAACTGAACATTGTACAATTGGATCCTTATTGTCAATGGTCATTCAATGAAACTCAATGAGATCACTCATCACTTTTCCTAGCTAAATCATCCAATCAAGTGACAGATATCAACCCATTCACTACTGTCCTATTTTCGGATGTTCGATTATTTGAAATGAGATACCTTGCAGTGAGGCTTGCTTTCTGGTTGGCATGGCTGTCATTCCTCGGTTTGCATGTCCCAGGTCTATCACAATGGATGCTGCATCAAACTGGAATGATCAGTAGAGTGCTGGTTATCTGACAACACAATCATGTCTCAATACAATTTTTCCCACATCATCAGATCAGAAAGCTGTGATGATGGAATGTGCTGCTGATGTGGTAATAGGAGAAGGAGTATGGAAACAGTTTCAGTATTTCTGTCAAAGAATGGGGGAAGTCAGCTGTTGATTGTTTGGACATTGTAGCTGATGTGTTGAAAAGTTTAAGAAGCTGGTGGAATCAGGAGGATATAGAAGGGTCAGATATGTTGTTGATAAGGAGGCTTGATGGGAAAAGGTCGCTGGAAGGGTGAGGTTGGACATACTAGGAGCAGACTAGCTGGAACTGTGGAAAGTGAGAAGTATGTCTTCACAGGGGTTTCATTGGTGTGAGCATATTGATATGATGAATACCAAAACTAGAGCAAGCCCAGTGTTCTTGCAGATCTACCTTGAATTTGAAGTCTGAACTGGTGATTTTGAAAGAGCCAAAGGACTTCTGTACCATGTGATTGGCAAATGTCCATTTCACAAAGGTTTGTCAAGCCGTATTGTGTTGTAGATGATTAGCTGAATGATATCTAGGCCTGTAACTGATGGCATTTAGAGTACTGAGGAGTGTATCTGCCACACAAGAACTCGGTTTGCTTATGGGTCTAATAGTAGAATGAGGACTCAGATTAAGACAGGGATTGAATAAAGCACTAGAGGGCTGGGATGAGTCAGGTGCCAAAGAGAGCAACGATGACTCTGACAGAGGAGAGAGCGAAATTGAGCAGCGAGAGGAGGAGTACCATACTAGACTGATATTAATAGAGAGTGAATGTATTTAGCTTTCTTTTCCTGTGTCCTTACCAGTAGCGACCTGTGCTGTGTGAGGACATTTGACTTCTGTGTTATAATTCATTGCTCCTTTATTTTCTCTTTTTTTTTTTGCTAAATAAAGCTCTCCTATGGCTCAAGCCTGGTGAATATATTTGAATAGAGAAATACAACTCTACTGTAGGTCCTTCATCCAGGAATCTACTATTTTTGAATTATGATCTTGTTCAATTGGTCCTCCTGCTTTGCTAGGCCACTGAATCTCTGTATTCTGTTCTACTATATAATGAACTTGTTTTGCTTTCTCTGCCCAGTCAAAATCAATCACCCTCAGGTCCACAGATTTCTCTTTCACAAAAAATAAGTTGGCATTGTGAGAAAGGTGTTAGGATAAGGAAAAAGAATTGTTAACATACCTTTAGTGCCTGTGGCAAGACATTACTTTAGTGGTCAAGACATAGTTTGAACTCCTACCTGATGTCTTCTACGATCAGTAGTGTGCCCTTTACGAACTCGGCTATCTTGCCGACACAAACCAGTCAACTTCCTTGAACAAGACACTTCATAATTGTCATTTTCTTCATACTGTCAATTCACATTGTCAATTGCTATTCAAACCATCAACTGAGCCTTTCAAGGTCATCCTGCTGCACAGAGCTATACCTCCATGATCTTGTAGCATACTCATTTGTCAATTGTAAGACTGAATTCTCCAGTTCATTGGATAGTATTAGCTCTTCTGACTTCTCATTGACTTTGATAACACAGTGCTGGACAGGTCTGATGGTTCAGCAGATGTAATAGTGGTGGCTGAAGAGAAAATGAAAGGAGTTGAAAAACATCACACACAAGTTAGTCCAGCCCAGGTATGTGTAGAGATATCTCTACATTGGATCAAAAGCATATTTTTCACTGTGCATGACAATTATGGTCAATCTTAGGTGTTTTGTAAGATAAAGGTGAATGACTTTATGTTAGTAAGATAGCCAAGCTCATAAAGGGCACACTACTGATTGCAGAAGCTATAAGGCAGGAGTTTGAACTGCATCTTGACCACTAAGGTAATGTCTTGCCACAGGCACTGAAGGTATGTTAACAATTCTTTTTTCAATTCTTTTTCCTTATCCTAACACTTTCTCATTTGTATTATCTGCTCCAATTCTTCATATTTCCTCTTCTTCAAAGACAGCATTATTAGAGATAGTATGAGAACTTGTGACTCCATCAGTGATACATCAAGTCATGTATGATATTGACTCTCTTAAATCAATATTCAACTTATATGTTTGACATTGTTGCTCAGGCAGATGATGCAAATTGGATGACCATGAGGTACAAATCTGTCATTTGCATGAAATATCATTACACTGAGTTCTTCTTACCTAGGACAATGATTGTAGCATAAGGTCCTGAAGGTTATGGTACAACCAAACCCTATCTATATCTTACAAAACAAAGTTTATACAATCTACGGCCTGCTCTTGCAACATCTAAGGTTTTTGGTAAGAAGTAAAAATCTAATATCACAGCAAGGTCTCAGATCACTTTGACTAAAGGCATCTCATTCCAATAATGATCTGTGAGTCATACTTAATAAACTCTGAGGAGTACTAAATTCTGTGGATAAGGAGTTGAGAGACACCCAAGATATGGCCACCCTTGACTAAAGTGTAGTGTCATATCATAGCATGTAATGGGGTGATACATATCTTTGGAATTTCACATGCATACCCAAAATTCGTATGGTTGAATTGGGGCTTTTGAAATCTCCAGACATGTTTCTTGGGCTCTTTTGTCTAATCTTCCAGTGTGATACTGCTTCAATTGCCTCCACTAAGAATGTGTAAAACTATACAGGTTTCATTCTTCAAACAAAAGGCCTGTCTTCAAGGTTCATAACTGCTTGATGCATTACTTCCACAAATTTGCAAATCTATTTTGCCCTTTTTTCCAATCTCTGTGCACTAAAACCAGGCAACCAGTTGAGATGTGTTAGCCTGAGGAACCTAACAGTCATTTGAAAACTTGGGTGGGGTCATTACTCAAATGTGTGGCTTGCTCACAACGTCAGGTGAGAGATTGAATACAATGTCCCTAATGACTTTTCTTCCAGAGCAAAGAGTCTGGAATCTTTGCAATCAAGATACTGATAGCTTATGCCACATCACACGTTCTTGATGAGTTTGGGATTTTTCAGTGTATCACTGAGCAAGCGAGGATAGCAAGTCATCCAGGATACTTACTTGATCCCTGGTTAGAACACAAATGACATCCCTGATGACATACTAAAAGGGGAAAAAGAGGTTTTTACTGTGACAAGCAAGTAGAAAAGGCAGTAACAGTTCTTAATTTCATGCTAAAGGGTTTGTGGGGAGAAAAAGGAAGTAGGGGTATTAGAAAGAAATTAAAATATAAAGCATAGCTTATCTGTAATGTAAAAATAGATGAAATGATTGTGAGTTAAATCTAGATCTGCCTCGCATGGTGTCCCTAAGGTGTCCACCTTTACACACTGTAACAAGCTCACTAGTAGAATAGTCAGTAAACTACTCATAGGCCTTATCACACTCAATCAAGCTCTCATCTGCACCCCCATACCAAACCTTATGGGTGTGATATGATCTGAGTTGATGATTAGCTAGGCTTTTCAGGCCTACTACTCCATAGAAGGTTGTTCAAGTGACCGCTGCATCTTGTCTCAAGAAAGAGTAGGGTATATGATAGGAAACATTCACCAACTCAACCTCTCACCAAGATCACCCCTTACACACTCAAGAGAATCATATTTACAACCTCAAGAGCTTCTGAGATAAAGGCAAGGGCCAAGGAGGCTCCTTCTATCAATCTCCACTCTGAGAAATATATTAGAATATTACAAATGTTAGAGACTCAATTAAAAAGAAATAGAAAAGAAAACTCTCCATTCTACCACTCTCCCTTGCGTCGCCCCTCTATGACACCACCATGCAGCCATGACAGCCATCACCTTCCTGTCCTCCATACCTCCCAGACATGACCATATGATCCTGCTCCACCTCCATACTTCACTTCTGCCCGTCGTTCCCCAAACTCTAAACCAGCTTCCTTTTACTCCAAATATAGTCTAGAAACACATAACAGTGTGTCTGAGTGTCAGCAATACAATTGTCATCCAGTGGCATATCTGTTTCTTGGCTGAGTCCAGCAGTGATAGGATCACTAGTCACTGATAGACTTTTGATCTGTCATCTTGGTGTCATATTAGTCCAAGCTACTCTGGATTGAGATTATCTCACATTCCAAGGATATCCCTGAGCCTCTGACTTCTAGAGCTTCAACATTGATAGTCTGTATCTGAGAAACCTGATGCTAGCTTATCAGTCTTGCCTCCCAAGGTATATGTTACTCTAGCATGTGACAGCTTGGCAACTGTCTAATAGAAGTACCTAATCTTAGGTCTGGGGCTTGTAAGAGGTCTCTAGAGTGGGTTCCAATAGTGAAATCTAGGGGTATAATGTGTATCCTATGCTACATTTCTGCAGAAAATTCTCTAGTGGCATAACAGTGTTGACTTGCTTCTCTCAATCTTGATATAATTAGCCATCATCAATGATAGCCTGGATCTGATGGTCACTCTTCCAAATATAGCACTGCTGGCCACTGAGGTATGACGTTACTCTAGTAAATATCAGTCTTCAAAGGCCATTTCTGTTCTCAAGAGCACTCTAGAAGAGTGTTATATTCCAGAAATATGATAATTATATAATTTATTTCTCCTAATTATTCTCCTAAAATTAATAATAGTAGGATAGTGTAGTAGACTACTCTCCTCCTATTCTGGACTTCCTATAAGTACTGAGTAGTTACAGTGTAATTCCT
>Ga0153995_1000276_pt1 | contig 10963 bp, 12 predicted proteins | sample TSNC079MetaG_FD_104678 | JGI IMG/M metagenome (GOLD analysis project Ga0153995, IMG submission 104678) | Attine ant fungus gardens microbial communities from North Carolina, USA - TSNC079 MetaG | ecosystem: Host-associated > Fungi > Mycelium > Unclassified | place: USA: North Carolina, Lumber... | reverse complement strand
CAAAGTTGGGGGTGCATTCACACCCCGTACACCAACATCATGGCCACCATCAGGTTCCACAGCTCGTTTTCTTTTCTCTCCAGCTTGATTTTCGATTTCCTCTTTCTTCGACTTTGTCGAGGTGGATGCGATAGATTTTCCCTTCTGTCGACCACCATCCCCACCAGAGCGGCCTCCACGACCGCCTCTCCCGCCACGACCACCACGACCACCTTTTCCACTTCCTGTGTTTGAACTTCCGGCTGCCGCGGTGGTCAAAGCAATTTTTGCCGCTACTTGCGCGCGCTCTATTTGGAATGCTTTCTCATCTTCCTCTAATGATTTTGATTGCCCATTAGATAATGCATGGAACTTAGACGGCGAAACTGACCACTGGGAACGGTCCAAGTGATAGGTTTATCTTCGATTACCTTGATCGTCTCCTTCACGAAAGTAATTTCATCTTCAGACAAGGCTCTATGGAAGCCAACTAGGCCAAAATCATCGCCATGAGAGTACTTGATATAGGGAGCACGATTGTCAAATTTGGCTTTGAGGGGGTCCTTCATATGACGATTTCAGCAAAAGGTATGAAGGGTTAAAGAATGAAGATACCTTGATCTGTGCCCACCTAACATCTTTACAACCTTCGAATTTGAGTGTGGCGCCCTTCACAAATGAGACGTCTTCTGCACTGACAGTACCATTCCCGTGATTATCCCTTTTAATCAAAATTTTCTTTCCCATGAAATCGAGGTAGACCTGCTTCGTCGAGTGATTTGACTTTTTCTCATCTGTAACTTTGCCTGTGTCCATTTCTCGAAAAGCATTAAAACTACGGGTACGAATTATTGAGTCACGCTTGTTGATCGCAGCCGCGCCCGTGAGCCCTTTTTCTTTGATCTTCATCTCACAATAATCCTCCCTATTTTCCATTGAATGGGTGTCGAACAACTTATGACGATTAGGACTCACTTGCTCATGATCAACAGCTCCTGGTCATTCCACGTTGGTTTTGGATCAGCCTTTAAGAAGGCGTCAACACTTGAAAAGTCGGCAAATTCTGCAAAAACTGAACCCTGATGGGAAAATCAATTTCAATCTTACTAATGCGAAAAGTGAATGAACCTTGAACTTTTTATTGTCTTCCCTCCTCATACGAACAACATTAGTCTTGCCATACTGGTTGAAGAACTCTTCAAGACGCTCTTGTGTCATTGGCTCCTCTTCACCGAAACCTTTCTGGTTGAGTTAACCAGTCAGTGTCATGAAGTCGCAACCATTATTACCGCACATACCGCGTAAACACTCCTCTCCATCTGGTTTTTAGGCTCTTGTACCTCAGTCGTCCGGCGGACGTTCGTTCGCGATTCATCAACTTCCAGTAGAGTACTTTGCTTGAGGGCGTCAAGCAACCATTCTGAATCTTCAGATTTGAATTCTCGCATGCGCTTGAAAGAGGCAATCGTTTTAATGGGAACCCAATGTTCCGGGTTTTGTGAGTGCAGTGTCCACATGAACCTGAGAGAATTGCTTAAGCTTGAGCCTCGTTAGTATAAAACTTTCAACGCACTTGTCATAAGGTAAATTGGAGTCAGCGAAGTAGAACTCCACTGCAGTGCAGAATCAAATCAACCAGAGAAGAGTCTTTGAAATTGGCTCGACCGCACCTTGACGCACTGCTCGAAATTTTTTCTTGGCATCGGTGCTTGTTGGCGAGCTTTCAGAAATAATTTCTGTAGACTTTTCAACTGCAGTCTCAGTCATCTCAATGACAGGAAAGGATGAAGATAAGTTTTTAGATAGAAGCAAATCAAAAGGCAGAGAAAGCTAAAGCTTTCCAATTTAGGTAACGTGCAGTTTTTACATAAGACAACACTGCGACTGCAATCGACGAACTCGTTTGCTAGGTTTCGTATCCCATCTCGAACGAATAGTCACTGAGGATCGTCCTCAGAAATAGAAATCACCACTGATGATTTTCGTTGAGCGGCTTCTGTCTTACTAGTTGGTACGTCAATGCGTCAGTCGTAAAAGTGGTTGGACGGTGGCGATGTACGACTGTCGCAAAACTAACTCGTCACAAACGCCAGATGCAGGATGCTCAAAAAGCATCCTGCAAGTGGGCTTTTTCCGGTAGAGGCATGCTGCTGATTCATTCATATCGGTGTCACTACAGCTGTGGCGAACTGTTATCCGCTGTCCATGATCTACGGAAGGGTTGTAAGCTTCTAGAAGAACCAGGTATTAGCCCAGAATCAAGAATCCCGAGTTCCAGTGAGTTGCTGACCTGTGGGTATGCCAACCCTGACGTAACAATAAGGCTGAGATGACGAATTTGGCCCTAGAATTGGGTTTCCAAGGCGGATGTAACTCTACACTAACACTCACTCACTCTAGACCATCTCAACACCACTTTGCGGGTTAGCATCTCCACAAAACCTCTTTTTTCCATTTCGTTCGTTCCTTGCTCCAGAAGCGCTGGCATACGCAAAGGACCTCAATTGATCGCCTCGAGATCGACGACTTGCGCTGCTAGCCCAGCGTACTACCAGAATAATCAATCTGACCCTTGATCCCACCACCCATCAGTGTTGGAACGTTTGAGATTTTCAGAGACGTACGCACGATTGGAGTGGCACCCAGAAATACATGCTCACTCCTATAAATCCTTCATTCCTTACAGTTCTTAGGTTGACTCTCGTGGCGTGAGCTATCACTTGCCTCCTGCATTCCATCGACTTCTGACCGGTGGACCGCGTGCTCAGCTTCTGCTGAGTCGTAGACCTTTAAAAACACATCGGCCCATCCGGCACCACTGTCCTTACCAATTCACAATGTTTTTCCTCCTGGTTTTCGCACATTATTTCGCCATTTTACTCTGTGTTGAAGCCGGCTTATTGCCTGGGTTTTTTCCTGGACAATCATCACAAGTAGATGCGGATCAACAATCTACAAAGAACGCCACTATCAACAGCATCGTCCCTCGTCAGGACGATCAACGATACGTCTTCATGCATCATGTACGCCCCTTACGTGTTGTGCATCTTGACCTTCTCACTAGTGACCACCTCCAGATTGTTGGCAGTGAGTAACTGATTCTGAAATGGCTGTCTAATGAGCCTACGTCATCTTTGATGCTATCAATTGTAGATACGTGAGTTGTGAAGACCCTGATCATCAATATCTCAGTTTGCTTATCTATCTGAATAGCTACGAATACTCTATTGATGATTGGACGAGCGACATTCAACAGATAGAGTCTGGAGACATGTTAGTGAGCTGGCTTTTTTCCGAGATTTACTCATACATGGATTTCAAAGTGACGCTATCGCACTTAACATCGGGACTGATTCCTGGCAAACCGGCCAAATACACAATGCCTACAGTGCAGCCACTGGGACTAAGGTCAAACTTTTTTTTTCTTTTGACTTCAGCGTCTTTCCTTGCGACATCAATTCTGTCGTGGCTATTGTCAATCAATTTTCTGCAAATCAAGCTCAGTTCAAGATTAACGGTCGTCCGCTCATCTCATCGTACCTTGGGAAATGTCTAGGAAACGATGGCTGGGAGGAGATAAAGCAACGGACGAATGGATACTTGATGCCCTTCATCGCGGAGATTGAAGGCCAATTCAATAACTGGAATTGCTTAGATTCGTGGTTTTGGTGAGTTTCCCGGTGCTCTTTTGGAATCACGACTGAAGATACACCCAGCTGGGGATGTGCTTGGCCTCAAGGCAACGTTGACAAGACTGTAAGCTTTGTACCCGAAAACATTGGTATGGGCATGAATGCTGATAGTCGTGATCTAGACTGCGGACGATCAATACTGTGAGCATTCCATGAACTTCGTACCACCACCGTGCTGAGTCATCTCAGACATTCAGCAATTGGGATCATCTACTAAATATGTGACATCAGTTAGCCCGTGGATGTTGTGAGTAACAATGATGCGTATCAACCAGTGACTTCAATCAGTACCACAGCACACACTATGACTACAAAAATTTCTATCAGCGTGGAGATGACTGGCTTATTTCGCATCGCTGGGAGGAGATCGTGGAAATGAGAAACGACATACACATGGTTGAAATGATCACTTGGTAAGTACTGTTTAGATGCATATACACTCCTATGTAATTAAATTAACAGGAACGATTTTGGGGAATCTGATTAGTAATTCTCTTATGATCTCTGCTGGCACATTTACTCATAATCCCTGCAGCTATAGCTCTATCAAAGGATCACAGCCACCTGGAACTACCTGGGCTGATGGATATTCTCACCTTGCCTTCTTCGAACTTTCCAAGTATTATATCTCAGCCTACAGAACTGGAAGTTATCCTGCTATTACGGTAAGTTACTTCCGATATATCTGTCGGTCCTGGCGCTCACTGCTACCTCAGGAGGATGCCATTTACTTCTGGGCGCGCCCACATCCAGCACAAGCAACTGCTCATGGGGATCCGCTCGCGCGACCGACAGGATTTAACTTTGCTGAAGTACGTTGATTTCCATCTTCATGGGTCTCATGGCTTACGTACTACGTAGGATTATCTCTGGACGATAGTTCTTGCGACACAACCAGGGCAAGTGACGTTGGCTTGTGGAAGCTCGAAACAACAATTCACTGTCGATAGCGGCGTCAACAAGTTGAAGCTTCCCCTCGCACCGGGCAAGATTACAGTCTCAATGGTGAGGAATGGAAGAACACTGATCAACCAAACACCAGCCGATTTCACGTACAGCTCAAATCCAGATCTTTGTAAGTCGGAAGACCCAAGTTTGGCATGGAATTGAACAAAAACATTTTCAGATAATTTCAATGTTTATGTTGGAGCTTTCAGTGAGTTGTCTCGGCACTTCCATTGCTGCTGCTGTTCATCCATACAACAGAAGCAGGTATCCCGGCCTCAGTCCCAGTGCATACCCCACTTGTGAATAGTTCGTATCCCACGTCGACGGCACAGTCGGATTCATCTATGACAACCACTTCCAACCCTTCCTCGACTCCGACTAGCCTCGAAGGGTCGTGGAATTATTATGGTTGCGTTGACGAAGGTACGACGGGGTCACGTCGAGCGCTCACTGGACCATCGTATTCAAGAGAAGCTATGACGCCCGAGTTGTGTCAGAACCTTTGCGTGGGATATCCATTTGCTGGTGTTGAATACGGGTAAGTCCTCTCCGACCTTGTCGCTCCTTCATTGACTTACGAAAATATTAGGCATGAATGTATGTATATTGAAAGTCGATCGAGTTTTTGTCTGACATAATAAAGGCTACTGTGGCTACTCTTTGACCAACAATGGGGCCAGTGGAAATATCACTTCGCCATCAAAATGCTCTGTACCCTGTGCTGGCAGCTCTTCCTCGATTTGCGGAGGGTCATGGGCGCTGAGCGTGTTTAGAACATCGAGCAAGGCCTTGACTCTTGCTGCAACAAACGCTGGTGGCGTAAGTAATTGCACAGTCTATCTCCTCTTTAAACTTGGATCTGATGATAGTTTGTCTTTCACAGGATTGGAAGAGTCTTGGGTGCTATGCCGACTCTCGGAGTCGACTCCTCCAAGGCACTGCTTTTAGCCGCAGCGGAATGACAGCAGCAGTCTGTACGGCTCGGTGTGCCGGCCTAGGCTATAATTATGCTGCTACAGAATACGGAGTAGAGTGCTACTGCGGCAAGTCCATCAAGGAAACATCACATGGTGCTAGTGTGGACGAGAGTGAGTGCAATATGCCATGCGGTGGTGGGTTCAACCTTCTTCTGGCTAAGCTAGTGTCGCTGCTGATATGATGGCGATACGCAGGCGACTCCTCTGAGAAGTGTGGTGGATCATGGCGTGCGAATGTGTATTCAGTATCGAGTCCCGCGAAGTCGGTGTCCAGGAGACGCCATTTTGCTAAGAGGAAACGCTACTAGATTGGCCTGGCTTGATAAGAGCCCTTATTTCTGTCTTTGTTCGCATTGAGTTTATGTAGATATTTCGTTTGGCAACTGCTGTTGCCAGGATTGCTTGCACCAATATCAAAATTATTTTTCGGTACGTTCCTGGGAGGGACCAGACCTTCTTCGACTCCAGAATGTGTCTTTCCGCTCCGTAGAGGCCGGAATTAAGCATAAAATGAAGTTTTGGCTGTGGTAGTATTTTAATCGTTACCTGGTTCTCTTCCATTCCTGAGAAGCAATGCTATAGTCCGGCAAACATGAGAAAGAGGCCATTTCATCGGGCTCAAACTACCATATTGTATGCTCCCTTTCTTTCAAAAGAACGATTCTTCAATGTCATTCACAATGCCAAAGGGGCGTGTCATCAACGGAAGTACAACTAGTTTGTCAGGTTTTCTCTCACATATGATTGTCCAGCTCGACAACAAAGTATTCGATAATCGGATTCAGCCGATGAACGTTCCATCAAATGTCTACGTCGACTAAAACCTCCGACATGAATATATCCGGATGTCTGGGGATGCCCTGACAAAAGAACACTCGTTAGCGAAACGCTGGCATGCGTGTGTGCACAGGTACCACCAAACTCAGGCATCTCTCCAGAGGCTTGCAATTTCTTGTAGTAGTTCCTCTGGGGCTTCTCTTCTTCTTTAGGCGTGGTGGGAATCCCTTTTACCGAGAACCATCTGGAAATATTGAGGAGTGCATCAGCTTGGACGACCCTGGTCAATAACATATTCAGAGAGGCTTTTTGATGTTGAAAGGCGTTCATGCATTTGTCAGGATCTTGAGACATAGAAAGATCTCATGCCGAAGTCAAGTTGAGACATCTCTCAAAACTGGTTGACCACTTGATTTTGGAGTGACGCTGTTCTGGTGTGGCACTTGCATCAGGAGAAGTTGATTCAAGTCCTCTCTCATTTGTTGAGAACCCTGGCTTCGTCGGCTGCTCATCTATGCCAGCCTACAAGAGTGAAGATAAATTAACAAGATCAGCAACTTTTTTGGGAAAGAAGCTGATCATATGGGCTTCACGCAGTTTCACAGATATAACGACCGCGTTACCAAGGCATAGGTATGCATTGGTTCGTGGAGTCGATACACCAAAGCTCTGAAGCTTATATATAAGATATGTAAGCAGGGAGCCCTCCCAATGCGGTCAACAGTCACTCTTCATGCTTGGCAAATAGCTAACTTGGAAATCTATCAGTCACGATCTTGCATTGAGCAACGTACAAAGAAAAATACCTGACTTCATTAATCTGGCAAGTCACTACTGCTTCTGACTCTCGACGAAATCATCAATGGTAGATGGCCACGCGCCTGCAGGAAGTGGAACGTTAGATGATCAAGTAAGAGATTGTAATCACGGGCGCTTGCCTTCTGGATCGTAATTTGAACATCTGTAATCAATGGTACAGAGGAATTCAAGGAACTACATTCTACATTGAACTCGCGCTAAACACGGATTCATTAGTCTGATCCCACTTACCATCAGCCAGCTGTCGCGACTGATACCCTTCAAACCCTTGTCATCCAGGAATTGAAACCACATTGCAATCCGTTCTATGGTCCAACTCTGTTCTGCAGGCAGGTTTTTGCCATTAATATCGACATCGTCAGGAGCATTAGGGGTAGATATAGCGCCGCCTTTGAGGCCATGAGGCAACAGAAGGTTCCAAAGTCCTTTAGCTGTTTCAGTAGCTGAGCTCTCATTAGGACAAGAGCGGATGATACTCAATTCATAAAACTGACCAAGACTACGTTGTCCTTCATTTCGAGAGAAATTGAATGTGTGGCTATAGACCTTGGAGAAATATTCTCGATCTGAGCCAAGCTTCTCCCGGAGACCAGGTAATGCCTGTCTCATGGAGCTCAAATTATCACAGCTGATGATTGAAATGAAATTTCGATCCAACTGCCGCGGGTAATTACATGTACGCACGATAGTTTCTTCCAGCCTTCAACCCACCCCTGTTTCGTCCAGATAGCCATCCTTGGGGATTTCAACTCGTACGCCAGAGCGAGTAACACAACGTCTTCAGGATCGACTTCTAAATCCTCACAAAACTTCATTGTGCCATCAACAGTAATATCGTCACCATCCTTGTCTAGAATCAGACATTTAGCATTCTGGTCTTTGTCTTCGATTTATGGTGTCTGACCCTTGTATCTGTTAAACTGTTTGACAATCTCAGAAGAGGGCGGAACACGGCCGACTGGCCTTGAATGTGATGACGATGATGTTGATGATGAGTCATTAAAATAGGCATCAATTGCGGCGTCCAGTCGTCTGTGTTTCTTCAAATACTGTCTTGCACTAGTATCTCTGATGACAGGATCAGGCAGATCAGAAATTGATTATAAGATACTTACGTCGACCCTGTAATAGCTATGAACTGTATAATGCTTGTATCTTCATTCTTCCCTGGCATGATTACTGACAAGAAAGCACGCCTAGTCTGAAGGAAAGGTCGAGATATGGAGGGTAACCATACGCGGGAATGCACACGTGAATAGTTAATATATAGACTGCAACCAAGGCTCACAATTCCCAATTTGGTACAAACAGCGATGACAGTACAAGACACGATGAATAACAAAAATTCAAAAACGGAACGGGGTCGCTGGAGATCCAGGATGTAAATTGTAGGGTAAGGTGTGACGAGGACATGTGCAGCTCATCTGACTTTGAATTTTCTGCGGTTGTCTCCGGCAGGTTTGCACGCTGACTGCTTATAACAAATTCATTGCTTACGCCCTCGCAGCACTCAGACCTTCATTTTATGTTCACCATTTCGCTCGGACCGAGGATACTGTCGTATCTTACGCCTTCGACGTCATGCTGTACCCTAAACTTTGATTCATTTAGCTCTCGCAGTGGCGCGATAGCAAGAGCTTACTGAATGGACCTATTTGTCGTAGTTGACGAAAAAGATCAAAGACCGAAATGTCCTAACGCTCCGGATAAATTACTCTCGTGACCATCAGAAAACGTTGCTTCCTCTGGAAGGGTTCCGCGATCTCGGTTGTATATATATCCAATTTGCTTCTGTCCACCAGTCCAAGTTGACATGACATGTCAAACGTCAGGGTACTGATGCTGTCTTGGCTCTGAGTTATCCCCTTGTGGTGAATTTTCCCTCCCATATGCCTACATAACATCACCATATCGTGTATCAAGCTGGGGAAAAAGAAACAGTAACAGCAATACAGATGTAGGCTTTGGGAAGCGTCGACTGCCAAAATGACTAATATTAGAAAGATGGCAGATGACTCTTCTTCTGGCTGTGATATGACATGAGGATAATATATCATACAGGGCGATGACTGACACCCTGGCTGGTGGGTTTCCATTCTTCGGTAAAGACCCACGATCTTCTCGTGCACATTATTGTAGCAAGTGTGATCTGTTTTTGGATGCCCTATGTAAACGAATGTCCATCGAATGCCCATCATGGGCTGGCTGTCCATTCGGGGTCTTGACTTCTCACATTCTGTTGCGAAGGAGCACAGAACGGTGTGCATCATTGCGCCCAAGTTGTTAATAGATGAGGAATCCAGTGCTGGCACATGTGTAAATTTCAGCCGAAGTTGATCTATCTCATTATCTCTCACGTCCCTTTCCTTTGAACGTGAGCGCTATCCGATTGCTTCTGGGAGCCAGGCAAACGAACCTTTCAGTGACTCTGGGACAATTGAGTCCTGTCAGCGCGATTTATTTGGACTTGAGTAAACTTTTAAATTTCGACGTCCGTGGGAAAGAACATCTGTTCTTATGTCCAAGTGCCAATCTGATCTTGGGAGGGAATCTCAGATGTCACTGACAAACTCTCCTCCCCACTAATGCCCTCGGAAATTGAGGAATAGGTATCGAAGAATCTTTGTTAGTTAGCTGACTATCCTGTCAAAAAGTCATACGGATACGTATGTAATGGTAATGACCAAGTAAAAACCCCATTTGACCTGTTGTTAACTAATATCGAGACTGGAGAGTATGGAAGGAAGTGTACATTTGTCACTTTATGTTCGATGACTCTTATCATAAATGACCTGATTTTATCTTCCGATACTGACTCAATTTTCACAGATCGATGACTCGAGTCTGTCGAAAACAAAAGGGGATGTAATCGTGGTGAGAGAAGTCTCCTTTTTCGTTTTGGCAGTCGTTGCGGTGGTGCATTTTCTCCTTTCCCGTTTGATGGCTGGAGTAGGAAGTGATGAGGGTATTCATCTCCGACGATACTTCTCCCGCACTTGCTTCTGCTTCTCTTTCTTCTTCTACTGCTGCTCCTTGTGATTCTTCTACTTGTTACACGCACTTTATTTAGCCCTTGGCTTTTTGCAAGTTCATTTTGGCGGATCCTACAAGGAAGGGAAACCTGTTTAAGAATTGTGTCTCTTTAGGCTGAAAATCACTCAGTCACTTGATTCTTCGGTGACAGTGGAAAATGAAGCTTGTCGACTTTCCACAAGAATGGAAAATTGAATGATTGATGCTGATTTTTTATGTATTTTTAGCTCTATATAGTGTGAATGGTCCGCAGTTACAGGAGAGAAAGAGGATGTTCAGCATAGACTACAATTCATAATTCAGCGGATCACACAAAGCATGAAGTGTGAAGAAAACGATGATGACTGATAACTGTGATGCTTTGATGAGTCACCATCACGCTCGAAAAAACTCTTGTCCGCTATCCCTCCCCAAGGAAACCCCGCTATTCATTGACCCTTCTCATTCTGGATCTGGGTTAGTTTCATGTTTCATTGAACGTTATTTTTTTTCTCTTTTTGTCTTTATAATCCGATTAGAAGAACACTCTACGAAAAGTCCAGGTTTTTGAGCTTAATTTAAGCTGAATAAATTCACTAGAAAAGAAAGCGTCCCTTACTTCTTGACCTTATTGTATGTATGTATGAGAGAGAGGGATAAGCTTCTGCGGCAGGGTCAGCGCCGCGGTGTTTGAAAATGTAATATAACGATAGAATGAACGAATGAGTTTAGATATGGGATCATACGGTATGAGGATTT
>Ga0153995_1000275_pt1 | contig 10997 bp, 8 predicted proteins | sample TSNC079MetaG_FD_104678 | JGI IMG/M metagenome (GOLD analysis project Ga0153995, IMG submission 104678) | Attine ant fungus gardens microbial communities from North Carolina, USA - TSNC079 MetaG | ecosystem: Host-associated > Fungi > Mycelium > Unclassified | place: USA: North Carolina, Lumber... | reverse complement strand
GTCGCTCGAATTTGACATTCCTGGCTCTGATAACCATCGGAAGGTCATAAACGCCCTGATGCGCGGCCCTCTGATCAGGTGTACACTGGGTACAACAGACCACCACTGATATCTCTCGTAATCCTGGGCATGACATTAACACTCTGTCCAGTTCACTCCAACCCGAGATTTCGGGGATATTTTCGTCTCCAGCATCTCCAAAGCGATGGAAGCACAGCAAGTGGATGCTTTCCAGTGTAGGTGAACACTCAAGAAAAAGGTCTCGCAGAAACCTGAAGGGATGTTCTTCCTCGAGATAGCCATCTCGAGTGGTTACATAAACACGTGTCGAGAAGCGTCGTAGACTGGTCATCCTAGATAGCCGAATGCTTTGGGCATATTCTTTGTTATATTTATAGGCTAGGAATCCAGGTTCAGTCAATGTGGCAGCATGCTGATTTATAACATACCGTCATGAGTGAGAAAAAGATTCAGATCTTCAAGCGAACTCTGACACGCACTGAGTAATCTGTCAATATCGTTTGGCCTGTCGCCCTCGCTTTCACGATATTCAAGATGTAGTTCCTTCAGCTTGGTAAATGCAGCCCGTCCAAGGGCAGAAGATAGCAAATGCAGTCCGAGTATTGAACAGCCATTCTTTCTATTATCCATCTTGAGCTCTTCCAGAGAAGGCGGTATCAGAGGTTTTTTTAATCCAGCAGGTAGGATGGAAGGCACGAACATCACCCGCTTGAATTCGACCCTTCGCAATGATTGACCCCAGAGAATGATCTCAATGGGAAAAAAATTCAAGCTGACCAACTTGAGTTCCCGAAGTGACGGAAGCTGTAGGACTGTGATCAATCCATTCACAAGTTCTCCATGCCTCAATTCTAGTCCGGCCCCACGAACATCCAACTTCTCCAGAGCTGTGAGCTTCTTGATAAATCCTCCTAGCATATAATCGACGGCTTTTCCTCCTCCATACAATCCCCAGACACCATATCGATTTTCGATCTTCAGATATCGAATGAGCAATACAACGTTGGTATCAAGATTTGTGTGAACGACTGTATGGATCAATCCTCCTTCCTGAAAGGCCGCATCATCTCTATCGCAGCTAATTTCAAAGTCCCAGAATAATCTTCTCTGGCAGTTTCGTTGAAAATACGAGCACGAGAGGGCGCAGGCCTTAAGGGTCTTCTTGTCGTCCACGGCATTGATTATATTTTCTACAATTTCCAGTGGCAATGTCTTCTCCTTACAATCATCCATTCCAATACGTGCTCCAGGTAAAGGGCTGTTGCTGATAGTGTCCAGAACTTTGAGAAATACCGATATTATGATTGCTATCCGCAGGGAACAGAATACAATCTCTTTAGGCGAACCAACGATCTTGAACGTTCTGCGTCGGAGGTTAGCTGTGATATGAGAGTTGTGGTGAATAAGAAACAACAATCGTTCAGGTTTCAGGGTAGATATTCGGCCACCCAAACAATGCCGTGGGAGGCCTAGGGGGTGAATTTACGGAGTTGATAATAAACTGGTGACTGATGCTTCCCCAGGTGCCAGTGTAGCTGCCGGAGGCAGGTTATTCTGAGTTATCACTTCCTTTCCATTGATAAGAAAAGTGAGCCCACTGCTTTGTGATCTTCGTTTGTCTATCCAGGACCATCAAACACTTCCGATCCGGATGAAACCTTTCCGACTCGAGTGTGATAGGGAACGTTTAGAACTCAGAACAGCAGTCACGTTGACAGAGGCCCGGAGTCCTAGGGTTCAAGCTATTGTACTCCGATTCGGATGTTGAAGACATGGGTACGTGTATGAGAACTCTCTTTGGTTCGTACAAACAAACCGAGGGCACAAACAGACAGTAATCACCCTTGATTCGGCTCTAGGCCTGCCTTCAGCTGAAATCCAAAGGGAATTTCGTTCGTATTTGAAAAGTTAACTCGGGTCAGTGTAAGGGAAAATTTCGCCTGTTTCGTTATGGTACTAGTGTGGATAAGGACAGGAAATTTAAAACGAAGCCTTCTGAAGCTATGGGGACATTCTCACATTTGCCAGACTACCTGTATAGTTGTCATTGGGATCGTCCCTCATAGAGCTAGAGCTGTATGATCTCGTAAATAGGCTAGATTTAAACATTCTGATCATCTCAGTCTATAAGATGTGGAACTCTGAACCTTAATGAACATCTGATTATGAAATAGGCTCCTTAAGTGGAGAGGACGATTCTGTGAGATTTACACTTCCAGAGTTTATTATTCAATTACCATTGGTCACTACTTGAAAAATTCCGTTGCACCATGGGTACATAACCCAACTACGACTCCGTGACGCGAGAATACAATGATATGACACGTCAATAAACCCCTCATGTAATTGCAATTGGAAGAAGGAAATTGAAACCCAACCCTTCGTTTGCAGGATCCAGATCATCTCCCTGAGTCACCTGTACCCACAGGAGATATGAAATGGAACATGGCCGGCTCAACACTTTTTCTCAGGCTGAGAGCATGAGCCCTTAAGGTCCAGAGTATCATATAAGAGCCTCGGTGATTGGTCAAAACCCTGTCTGCATCGTGGGACGGATTCCGTATCCGAGGAAAAATTGAACATCGACAACTAATTCAAAATAGTACATGAGTTACACACACAACTGATGATACATGGATGCACCACAAGAGGGCGCAGAAAAACGTCTTATCTGGTCTAGCACATGATGTACTGTTGCTATCGCCAAAACAGAGTACGAATAGCCAGGCGAAATGGGAAAAACAGGATAAATCCCAAAAAGTGCAGGAGTCTGACAGGTGTCTCCATGAATTTGTAAAAAGCGACCATATTATTTTCTTGCCGAATCCTCTCCGGTTGCGCAGGAATGGTCGTTCTATCTTGTGAGAGTATAGGGGATTGCCAGGGCTCAACTATAGACTTTCCTCCAAACCATTGCAATGGATAAAATGTTTGCTTGGAAAAAATGGACCGAGCAGCCGTCGCAGGTAACGTCGTAAGCCCATTTCTCTCTCCAACGCTTGTTTCGAGCTCGGGAGGGATAACGATAGATTTCTTCAGGAAATGTAGTCGTTCATCCTGTTCATCCCAACGTTTCTGGTGTTTTTGCAGAGAACGGTTCACAGAATCAAGTGCATCATCCACGTGATCGAATATTTCTTTAGAAGTCTCTTTGAAACGAACCTTCATTCCATTGAAAGACCTTTCGAGTTTATCTATTCGATTGTTGAGAGTAATTATGTCTTTATGTAGATCACGAATAGGTGCATGGTTGGAGGAAGGAGAATGATGGATAAAATTTTGAAGGTCATCCGTGCGGCGATTCAGGCGTTCTATGAGATGTGACCAAGGCCGGATCCCAGTTGCCATCACGAAAAGGCTTGTACTAAACCAGGATATGATTTCAGGCCCAAGAATAAAATGCGTCGCGTATCGCAAGAGGGCAGCTCCAAGAAAGGGGGAGACTGCCGTTAATGCTAGACAGAGTACCTCGACCTTTCGAAGCTCGGATATTGCGAGTTTACTGTATCTATCTTCGGAATCTAATGGCGAAGCATTTGGGAGCTGATTACGGCGCTGAGCTTTCTGGTACAGCTCCCATGGTACTATATCCACAAAAGTTAAGGAGTATGTTTATATTGACAAGTGTGCAGACGATTGACCTTCGATGACCTGATGAAGGTAGTACACCAGGAGTACTAGAAACAGAAGATTTTTGACGTGATCCCCACCTGTCAACCAGTTCCCGATAGGAGAAATGAGAGCTAACAGCACAGCGGGATCAAATTTATACCAGGCACTCCTGTGAAACTCCTCAGGAATCTCCCCAGGATAACCCTGGGTATTGTGGTCGTGGAAATGGTGATGTTCGTGATTAATCACGGTTGGAGGAACCTCTAGACTTGACTGTTTACGTGTCGGCGGAGCGCATTGCAGAGGCTCCGGCCTCGAATGACTCTGGCTATCAGATGTAGGCGTATTACGTTCGGGTACTTCTTGATCAAAGTCAGCTTCAGTGAAATATTCATCTGATTCTTCTTCGTCATGAGTGGCATCTGTAAGCAGATTCATAGTATCGAGGTGGTATACGGGTGCCGTCGACGTGATTCTTCGTCCCAAAGGCCCGCCGGCCATGAAAGAGTTATGTGAATCGTGATGGTCGTGATGACACACGACCACGTGTATCATGTACTTCCCAGCGCTTATCTTTACCCTGTCATTGAGACTTCTCGGCATTTACAATATACTTGTGAAATGACAAATTGTGTAGATCAAGAGGCTTGAGATTAACGATACATTTGGTGCTCCCATCCAATCGGGATCCCCTTTTATGCGTTCATGCAAGCGATACGATCCATCCTATGGTAACGAGCGAGTACAATTTTTCTCTCTTTCTGCTGCGACAGTCTTCGATTTGTGTGCTCAGAAATGACCTTAATGCTGATGAAAATTATAATTTGCTGTACACTTGAACAAGTAAGGCTTCGTCTTCTTGTCCTGACTTTTTAGAAGGCCCTGCCGCTTGATAGTCGGGACTTCTCGTAAGTGTACTCGCTAATGGGGGCACTTGAGATCCTGGGAATCATGTGAATAAAGACCGCGTAAACTATTAACATATATGCTGGCTTGTACATGCTCCATACTTGCGACGAGGGTCGACAAAGTGAGCCTCAGGCCCGGCATCTCCCATGGTAGCCATACACTTGGAACCTATTTGTCTATTTGTCCATGCGAGGCTAATATTACCAGAACGAGAGCCAGGATGAATACAGGTGTGATCTTGCCCAGATGAAGTGACTGGAATACTACTGAGATACAGAACCATGATTTGAATTGTTTCAGAAGATCAGAAACCAAATCCGAGTCACAAGTCATGAAGTTGCTGTAAAAGCTCTCCTTCGCACGGATCCTTTGACTATGTATGGAAGTGTTCATTGGTGTCATGTGATCCTCCGAAATTTCATGCGTGGATTCCCGTCGTATTTTCTTTTTCACGTCTCATGGCGTCAATCTCGCTCGGTACATCCTTCCGGTTACTTGGCCGCAGAAATTTTGGCAAATTGTCATCAAAACTGAGGTGTGCTGCTGTTGTTTAACCGAAGCCTGGTACATCTGGATTCACCAATACTTCTATCAACTTGTTCAGACTTACGACCCCTACCTTTTCGTTTTACGACCCTACATTGCGTCGCAGTTTTTCTTCTATTCGAGAACAAGTGCGTGAAGCTTTAACGCAGTGCTATGTATATGTACTTATATCTTGACCAGAATGCGCTAAGCCTTTCACGCAGTACAGGTAGAAGTCCTCTGCAGCCTAGCCATATCCTCCCTAGTCTTGCCTTCACTCGATACTACTCAAAAGATGCGCCAGCCATACCAGAAGAAGTGTCTACTGTCGTACCCGCATCTGAGCCTCTCTCCAACGCCACAGAAGATGTGTCTCCTGTCGCAGAAATTGCATCCTCAAACTTCGATCCTATCCATACTCCGCTACAGTATGGTGACTTGTCAGCTCTCGACCTATGTCACTGGACACCAGCAGGCATCATGCAGTGGACGATGGAAATCATTAACACGATGACCCACCTTCCTTGGTTTTGGACTATCGTTGCCGGAACTGTTTTCTGGCGTGTCATCACTATTCCAGTCTCCGCCATAGTATTGCGTAACAATTCGCGTCTCTTGCCCTACCAAGGCGAAATTATGAAAATCACGGCGGAGATGCAGCAAGCTAACAAGGCTGACATCCTTCAACGTCAGAAGGCTGCATTGAAATTGAAGGCCATTTATGACAAGGCTAGAATTAGCCCATTTCTTGGGTTTCTAGGGCCATTAGTACAGTTGCCTGTGTCGCTTGGTCTATTTTTTGGTATCAAACGGATGTGTGCAGTACCCGTGGAACAGATGAAATGGTCCGGTTTTGATATGATTCCAGATTTAACCATTGCAGATCCAACATACATACTGCCCGCCCTTTTGGTTGCTCTGGTCAATGTGCAGATTTCCTTCGGAGCCGCTGAAATGGATCTCAGAAACCGCCCAAACATGGCACATGTTATGAACGGGTTGAGGTTACTGACAATCCTTGGCTTTGGTGTGACGGCATCACTTCCTGCAGTAAGTCGTTACTCTGACATATGCTTTCTCTAAGTTAAGTATTTTGGTCAGGCAGTCACTCTCTCAATTGTCACAGCAACACTGACCCTCCTTCTCCAAACACTCGCGTTCCAATGGCAACCAATCCGCCGGTGGCTTGAGATCCAGGGATCACCTGAGAAGCAGAAACTGCCAAGCATGAGAGATTCAATGAACTGGGTCATCGAAAACATGCGAAACAGGGTAGAAGAGGCGAAACGGCTTGAGGCGCAGAGAGATAAGCGTGCTCGTGCAAGCGACCAAATGAAACAAATCCAAGAGACGAGGAGGAAAAAGTAGACTTGACTTATAATAGATTAATTTTCACCCACCTTTATGATTATGGAATCGATGGCTGTGCAATGTCCCGTTGCTGCTCATCTGGGCATTACTTAAACATCAACTCGAACTCGTTCGGACGAGAGCTTCAAATGTCAGGCTTCCGCATAAACCTCAAGCCCCTTCCGAGTGCTCTACCTGTTCCAGAAGAAGAGGAATATTACTCGTCTTGGTCTCTTTTCCTTGTTTGCGTGCTGCTAGTGTTGTCACTATGGACGAGTTATTACCTGCAAATCAAGAAGATTAAAACTATTCATGAGACACTAGTCAGTATCTTTGCTGGAATGGTGGTTGGATTGATTGTCAGGTTGGCACCCGGAACGATGATCAGAGACATGTTGGTGAGTGTATGGTCTTTCTTCATACGACTGAGAGCAGCTTGGTTCAGCGCTCTTCGTTTTACTTCATGGACTGGAACTCGTGTGCAAGGCTGTTCTCAGCGAAGGCCTAATTTCTGACCGGGACATCTTTGTGTAGATGACTGACTATCTTTTCTGCAGACATTTCGACACACGTTGTTTTTCAACCTCCTACTCCCACCCATCATTCTTAATTCAGGCTACGAGCTCAAACAGGTATGCAACGCTCTCATCGCCATGCAATTGTTGAAACCAACTGTCTCGCTGTATATCACACAATCAACATTTCACAGGAGAATTTTTTTCGGAATTTTGGCTCAATACTAATCTTCGCATTTTTTGGGACTTTCATATCTGCTATCGGTGTGGGGTGCGTCTGGAAATTCCTCTTTGTGCCCATTCAGTGAGTCTCTTCTGTATACTGATCACTCACAGTACAGAGTTTTGGTATACATATATTCGTTCCTTGGTCTAGAATCACTCGACCTCACTTTATTGGAGTGTTTGATCTTTGGGTCGACATTATCCGCGACAGATCCGGTGACGATATTGGCAATTTTCAACCAATACAAAGTTGACCCCAAGCTCTACACCGTAATTTTCGGCGAAAGCTTGTTAAATGATGCTGTTAGTATCGTCATGTATGAGTATGTGCCCTTCCGCTTCCTGAGAATTTTCCATTTCATAAACAGCTGAGTTCCTCGTCTAACCTAGGACCCTAACGCAATTCCACAACACCGAAGTATACCTCAAATCTATCTTCCATGGCATCGGTATCTTTCTTGTCAACTTCTCCGTCTCCATGGCCCTTGGTGTGGCTTTTGGACTAGGAATGTCACTTCTCCTCAAGCACTCCTATTTGCATCACTACCCTTCCATTGAATCCTGCCTTGTCGCTCTCTGCGCTTATACCTGCTATTTCTTCTCTAATGGACTCTCAATGTCCGGCATCGTCTCGCTCCTCTTCTGTGGCATCACGCTCAAACACTACGCTTACCATACCATGTCACGGCGGACCCAGCGGGCAAGTAAATATATTTTTTCAACTCTGGCACAGCTCTCCGAGAACTTCATTTTCATATATCTCGGAATGGCACTATTCACCAGTGCACCTGTATCAGAGCCCTTGTTTAGCTATGTCAAGCCGCTGTTCATCACGATTACCACTGTTGTTGTCGTTTTCACTCGCTATGCGGCAGTCTTTCCACTTTCGACAGGGATCAATTTCTTCCTAAAATATGCGCGAGGACAAAGGTCCGAAGAACTGCCTCATTCCTATCAAATGATGCTTTTCTGGGCCGGATTAAGGGGAGCTGTGGGTGTAGCACTGGCAGCGGGATTCACAGGGCGTAATGCGCAAATGATGAGGACGACGGTGTTGACTGTTGTTGTCCTTACTGTTATCATATTTGGTGGCACCACCGCCAGGATGCTTGAAGTTCTAGGCATCAGAACAGGCGTAGAAGATGATGAAGGAGGAAGTAGCGACGAAGACGAAGGTCCACCGTTCTTCAGTGGCGCTCCTCCATCCTCATCCTCTGGATACTTGGGGCGTAGTGCTCGTGGTCGAGGCAACTGGGCTCGTTATTGGGAAGAAGCTGAGGGCTCTGCTTTATCACCCACAGCCAGAAACTTCTCTGCTGCCGCTGCGGCAAGAGTGGGAACTCACTATGCTTCGCGATTCAACACTTATAATCACCATTATCAACCTCAAGACAATGCACATTCGGCAAATGCACCCATGCTCTCAACTGCCTCCAGCGACTCATTTGAATCGGATGGAGCTGAGGTTTTACCTCTTGCACCTACTGCTATTCAACATGATGGCAACCTGAGTGGGGCTACTAACGATACAATATCATCTAATCCCTCCAATAACATCAATGCACAACCCCGGAGAGCGCTCAGCGGAATCATCGGCGAGGACGGGCGATGGTTCCAGAACTTGGATGAGAGATTTCTCCTGCCCCTATTCTCGAATGCAACGGCAAGCCGGACATTTCATGCAAGGAAAAGTGCGAGAAAACCCAGTGGGCGTGAATTGAGTGGAACTAGCTCACCTAGATTCGGCGAGGCTACTGGAAGAGTCAATGGAAGTGGAATGGCTACACCTGCAGATAGTGATGATGAACTCTATGGTGGCGATGCTGTAGATTTGAACTTGAACTCGAATAGGGGTGATTTGGGAGGGGCGTCTGGTAACAGAGCGAGTGCGGGCTCAAGTGCAAGTGCAAGTGAAAGTGGAGGGACCAATGAAGGTGCAAGGAGGATATTAGTTGATGAAAGTAGAATAGAACGAGGATTGGCGAGCCCGACTTTGAGAGGGAATGTCAGTTCCCCTTGGGATGATGCTAGATAGGTAGATTTACAATGTATCTATCTTTTTTGTGGTTGCTCGACTATTCAATGCCCTTTGCTAGAGTGATATCATCATACCAGCGAGTACTCTGATGTTTGAAATAACAAAACTTAGAATATTCAAAAATAGGCTCGATGGGTTCAAACTACAATGAAAAGAAGCACGTAACTAGGCGAGTTAAAGCCAGAATTCTAGATTGGGCCTACAATAGCTTTTTTATAGCTTTTTCAACCCCTATTCAAACTGCCTTCTATAAATACTCATAAATGCGAGAGGCTGGAAAGCTAAACGCAAAGCAACCAACAAGAGAGAGAGTACAAAATTGAGGTACAATAACACAGATTTTCCACTGGGATCATTCTTGCAGAGTGTTTGAGATCTAGGACTTTCACAAAACTTTGGGAAAGACGACTTCAATCATGCCTCCACGAGATCCTGCTCTGAAAAATTAAAACTCTAGTCAAATCCCAATGTCTAATTGAGTATGCCTCTTGTATATTAACCTTCAGCTATTCCATGATGAGATTAGTTTCAATGGGGGGAAGACTGAGGGCAAAATGATGGTATTAATATAGATTTATATATACATGCATGAGTGAGTGTTCGTCGAGCTACCGGTTGCCTAGGTGAAACGGGGAGGTGACGTGATATGACATTGATATGACATTGCAATAAGTGGAGTGACGATTTATGTGTTCCAATGTAGATCGCATCAGTCCAATTCAATGGCATTGGACGGTACTTCCAACGACGTACTTAGCTTTACACTAATGTCACTAATGATTGATGTCTCAAGTCAGTTTTGTCCTGTGCATCACTGATCGGTGATTAACTGGTGATGGCATTCCAGCGATGTCCGTCGTGGGTAAGTCCAAGCTGGGAGGCTTGCCGCAAGGAATCAAACAAATCCCCTGTATTTTTTTTTCACACATCGCCTGCTCCTTCTCCCCTGCCTTCCCCCTTTCACCCTGTACTCCAGTCTACACACTCATTATATCTGAGCACTCACTAACTGACTTACAATGAACACAAACCACTCATAGACACGCCCCTGACATTGGGCCCTATATGGCCCTCCATGTCTTAATACTAGTTTTCTTGTTGCAGAATAGAGATGTTGAATCCGAAAAAAGACAACGAACACATGGTCTTCGTCAGGTAGATGGTGATATTCTAAGTCAAGAGAAATTGTGACAGTGAGCACCAGGACGAAGATACTATTATTCATTGTCAGACATAGTCACACGTTTTTAAAATGCTATCTTACACAAATAATCAATTAGATTAATCAGGTTTAGAAATCGAGCAGATCACCAACCCAGATATTGAAACACTGATCCAATAACGAGGAAACTTGGAGGGGTAATTATCATACATAGAAATCAAAACCAAAGAAAAGGTCCTTGAACCATCGACGTTGGACATGGAAAGCGAAATTAGCAGGAAATCGTTGAACAGATCCGCCGGATACTAATATAGTGAGGAAATCGAACTATGATGGATGGTTCCCAGTCATTATCCTTAGCATCACGGGAAGTACTTTTTCATTCCCAGATTGCTAACGTGAATGACATTACATCAGATCTGCTCGTCGAAGATGCTCACGCAATATGGATTCTTCGACTGAAAGGAAAAATTTGATCAGCGCATGATGATGCCACAGAACTATCAAGGACATACCGGCCCCCAGTGTGATAGCTGTTGATTTTGTATCCTATAAGAACGAACGTATGAGCATCAACGCTATTTAAAAGAAGGAAGAAAGAACACAAACTATCACCGAGGTGAGATGAACATAGAAAGGT
>Ga0153995_1000272_pt1 | contig 11037 bp, 10 predicted proteins | sample TSNC079MetaG_FD_104678 | JGI IMG/M metagenome (GOLD analysis project Ga0153995, IMG submission 104678) | Attine ant fungus gardens microbial communities from North Carolina, USA - TSNC079 MetaG | ecosystem: Host-associated > Fungi > Mycelium > Unclassified | place: USA: North Carolina, Lumber... | reverse complement strand
GACCGCCGAGGCCGGCTGCGAGAACGACGGCCGTCCACAGGCCGCGTCTGCTCGCGCGTTTGGTCATCCAGCCGTCCGTCCCGCCGGTCGTCACCCCATCGAGTGTGAAAGGTGAAGATTACCCAACCGGCAACGATCAAGACATGCGATGGCGCAACAGCATGTAGACGCCGCGACGCATGAACGAGGTGGCGAGTGCGCGTGCGTCGCCGATTCGGACGTCCATTGCGGAGACGAGAGTCGGATCCGATTCCCGGAGATCTTTGTGGAATGCCGCTGCCTGGCGCGCCTGATCCTTGGCCAGACGCACACTCCACTGTCCGGCGTTGACACGGAAGGACGCGAGGGGCTTGGCGATCGCATAGACGTCGCCTTGGAGTGCGACGGCGGTGTACGTGGCTTCGTCGATGACGTACGGGTTGGTGTCGTCCCACCATCCGATGGCCTTCAAGGCGGATCGCTTCATGAGGACACATCCGGGCTCGCCGAAGATGTTCGCTCCTGCCGTTACGGTTTTTCGGGCCGCGTCGCGCCCGGTGACCAGTCCCTTCAACCCTGCAAGTCCGCGCGCGGAGAGGATGGTCTTTCCGTTTGCATCGACCAGTTTGCGTTGCGATGCCACGAGTACCACCGAGGGGTGCTCGTCGAAAGCCGCGACCTGTTCCGCCAGGCACTCGGGGTAGATGGTGTCGTCACCGCACACCAGTTTCAGGAGCTCCCCGTTCGCGGCTTCGCTGACCCGGTCCCAGTTTCGCTTCGCTCCGCCTCCGGCCTCGGTCGAGAGGATCTCGATTCGCGGATCGTCGGCGTATCGTGCCAGGACCTTGACGGTGTCGTCGGTCGACGAATGATCCGAGATGATCAGCTCGAAGTCCTGGTAGGTCTGATTCAGGATCGAGTCGATCGTCTCGGCAATGTAGTCGGCATTGTTGTAAGCCGGGACGACGACGGAAACACGCGGAGTCATGAGTTGCCTGTTCTCTTGTTTCGACTGAACGAGAAATCGCGGTAACCGAAGAAGCTTGCTGTTGCGGTTATCGCAGTGATGACGAGTTGTGACGGGATAGGCGGAAAGTGCAGGACCGAGACCGCAACGGTCATCAGTGCGAGGTTGATCACGAAGGCGCCGAAGTTGACGACGACGAACCGCCAGAAGTCACGCAGGAAGTGACCGCGAACTTCGAAGACCAGGTAGCGGTACATCGCAAAAGCACACAGCAGGTTGCAGACGTACCCGGCGACGATCGCGAAGTGGTAACCGAACTGATCGCCGAGCGCGATCTGCCAGGCAATGAACCAGGCAGTTCCGAGAACTGTGTTGACTCCGCCGACGAGCAGAAACGCAAGGGCCTGATTCTTGACGACGCGCATCAACGGACCCGGCCTGCCGGTCATTCCGGCGGGGGGTGTTGCAGTCGAATCCGGTGAAGCCATCAGCCTTCGCCGAACGTGGGCAGCAGCCCGGCCGACACGGCATCTCGAAGCGACGGTGCTGCTGTGTCCTTTGCGGACAGCGTGATGTTCAAGGGCTCGCCGCCACGGCCCACTGTGGGCCAGTCGATCGCGATGTCTGGATCGAGGGGATGGACCTCGTGCTCGCGTTCGGGGGCGTATCCCGTCGAGCACAGGTAAACCACTGTCGAGTTGTCCTCGAGGGACAGGAAGGCGTGCCCCAGCCCTTCGGACAGAAAGATCGCTCTGCGGTCGACGTCGTCGAGAAGGACCGAATCCCATTCGCCGAAGGTCGGCGATCCCACGCGGAGGTCGACGGCGATATCGAGGATCGCGCCTTTGACGCACGTGACGTACTTGGCCTGTCCGGGAGGGACGTCGGCAAAATGGATGCCGCGTAGGACACCGGCAGCGGAGACCGAGCAATTTGCCTGTTGAAGATCGAGCGTGCGGCCGGTGATCTCGGAGAATCCAGGTTCGCGGAACCACTCGAGGAAGACTCCGCGGTCGTCGCCGAACTGCTTGGGTGTGAATTCCCAGGCCCCTGGCACTTTCAGTTCGCGATACTGGCGCATCACGTGAGTATCTGCCATGTCACCAGTCCTTGCCGCGGTCGAGAAGTTCGAGAAGGTATTTTCCGTATCCGGATTTGAGGAGCTTCTCAGCACGAATGCGTAGCTCGTCGTCGGTGATGAATCCGTGCCGCCAGGCAACTTCTTCGGGCGCGCCGATCTTGAGTCCCTGGCGCTCCTCGATCGTGCGCACGTAGTTCGACGCGTCGAGAAGCGAATCGAAAGTTCCGGTGTCGAGCCACGCGGTGCCGCGAGGAAGTACTTCGACCTGGAGGCGACCAGCTTCGAGATACGCACGGTTGACGTCGGTGATCTCGTATTCGCCGCGTGCCGATGGTTCGAGGTCCTTGGCGATGGCGACGACGTCGTTGTCGTAGAAATACAGGCCAGGCACCGAATAGTTGGAGCGCGGGTTCGCCGGCTTCTCCTCGAGCGAGACGGCTTTGCCTTCGCGGTCGAACTCGATGACTCCGTAAGCCGTGGGGTCCGAAACCCAGTACGCAAATACGGCGCCACCGTCGATGGTCTCGAAGCGCGTGAGCTTACTACCCAGACCTGGGCCGTAGAAGATGTTGTCGCCGAGGACGAGGGCCGCGGATTCGGAACCGATGTGGCCGGCCCCGAGTACGAATGCTTGTGCGAGACCATTCGGCTCGTGCTGGATCTGGTAGGTCAGGTCGACGCCGAACTGCGAGCCGTCGCCGAGCAACCGCTGGAACTGCGGTGCGTCGTCTTCTGTGGTGATGATCATGATGTCGCGAATCCCGGCCAGCATCAGAGTACTGAGCGGGTAATAGATCATCGGTTTGTCGTAGACGGGGACCAGCTGTTTGCTCACGCCGAGCGTGATGGGGTGCAACCTCGACCCCGTGCCGCCCGCCAGAATGATTCCGCGCATGCCTCGAAGTGTTCCAGTGTTCGCTGGAGAAACAAATCTCGGGCGCACGGTATCGTGCGTGGCCGGTAGGTAGATCGGTTCGATTCGGTGATCGTGGAGGCGCAAACGTGAGAGTTCTCGTGACTGGCGGTGCAGGCTTCATCGGCGCCAATTTCGTCCATCAGACGGTGGCAGAGCGTCCCGATGCCGAGGTCACGGTGCTCGACGCGCTGACCTACGCGGGCAACAAGTCTTCGCTCGATTCGATAGCCGACCGCATCACGTTTGTTCACGGCGACATCACCGACGCAGTGCTCGTAGACGAACTGGTGAGCGCCGCCGACGTCGTCGTTCATTTTGCCGCCGAGTCGCACAACGACAATTCGCTCGCTGATCCGTGGCCGTTCGTGCAGACCAACATCGTGGGAACGTTCACACTCCTGCAGGCTGTGCGCAAGCACGACGTCAGGTACCACCATATTTCCACCGACGAGGTGTACGGAGACCTCGAACTGGGCGATCCGGACCGTTTCACGGAGTCGACCGCGTACAACCCGTCGAGCCCCTACTCGTCGACCAAGGCATCGAGCGACATGTTGGTGCGCGCGTGGACCCGTTCGTTCGGTGTCCGGGCCACCCTGTCGAACTGCTCGAACAATTACGGGCCGTATCAACATGTCGAGAAATTCATTCCGCGTCAGATCACCAATGTTCTCGCCGGATTGCGTCCCAAGTTGTACGGCGACGGTTTGAACGTCCGTGACTGGATTCATGTCGACGACCACAACAGTGCTGTGTGGGCGATCATCGACGGCGGCCGGATCGGTCAGACCTACTTGATCGGCGCTGATGGTGAGGTGAACAACCGAACTGTCATGGAGTCGATTCTGCAGATATTGGGTCGCGGCGCCGACGAGTTCGATTTTGTCACCGATCGCCCGGGGCACGACGTGAGGTATGCGATCGACTCGAGTCTGCTGCGCGAAGAACTGGGCTGGTCACCACGCTACGAGGACTTCCGTAGTGGTCTGGAAGCGACAATCGACTGGTACCGCGACAACGAAGCGTGGTGGCGTCCGCAGAAGGACGCGACCGAGCAGGCATACGTGGCAGCCGGCGAGAAGACCACTTCCTAACGTGCAGCCAGATTGCGGCGGATGGAGTCGAGAGTCGACGCTATGCCTGCAGGCAACGGGCGATGTGTCCGCCGGTCCAGATCAGTCCACACGATCGATCGCAGCCGTAGGTCTCGGGCTTGCGCCGAAGCAAGCGGAGAACTGGCGAGCACAACGTTGGGGCGTTTTCTGAACACGGTGTGGCAGGCACCGAGGATCGCGCCGATGGTGACGCTGCGTCCGGACGCGTAGATCTTGGTGACCGTCGATTCTTGCGACGCTTCCGCTCGGGTGAAGCTGTCGACCACCATTTCGGCCGCATCGGAGACGTAGACGTAGTCCCGAAGCGTGTCCATGGGGACATAGATCGAAATGGGCATCGACAGCAGATAGCCGCGGCAGAGGTGCGAGATCAGGCCTTGGGGTTTCGCCAGATTCTGTCCCGGTCCGTAGAGATTTGCGAATCTTCCTATGACAGTGTGGTTTCCGCTTCCGGAGCCGAATTCGCGAACAATCGATTCGGCATCGAGCTTTGCTCGCCCGTAGTCGGCCAGTGGATTGGTCGCGCTTGTTTCGGTGTGCGGTGCTCCGGGAGCTCCGGCGTAGACGCCGCCGGCAGACGAAGCGTGGAAGACGGTCCCGACGCCTGCGTCCGTCGTTCTCAGCTCGTCCAGGACGTCTTTCATCAGTTGGTTCTCGCGAGCAAATTCGTCACTGCTCGTGCCGTTCACACCTGCGCCGGCGCACCACGCCATTCGCCACGGGCCGCCCGCCGCGTCCGCAATCAGTTTTCTGGCATCGGCGAAGAGGATTTCCCTGGCCAGCGCGGGTTCGCCCCACGGGACGCGGCTGGTGAGGATGTCGGCCCCACGGCGCTCGAGTTCGCGGGCCACAGAGCTGCCGAGAAGGCCGCCGCTGCCGACTACCCACGTGGGGACATTCATTGTTACGCGGGTGGCTCGGTGGCGTTCCGACGCCCCAACGGGCCTGACGCGGGGTCGCTGACGATGAGGTACGGCGGCTTTCCCATTGCCGTCTTGACCGCGACACCGATGTATTCGGCGATCACACCCAACGAGAAGAGCACCGCCCCGAAACCGAACAGCATTACGATCATCGTCGACGCCCATCCACGTACCTCGACGCCGGCATCGAAGAACACGTACGAAGCCAACACGTAGAGGACGATGACGAGACCGCCGACAGCGAACAGGAAGCCGATCAAGCTGACCATTCGCAGGCCCTTGGTGCCGCTGGAGAGAACCATTCGCCAGAAATGCGACAGCAAGCTTCTGAGGTGATATCCAGATGCGCGTCCGCGTTCCTCCCGCAATTGAACCGGGCTGGTGGTGACCTCGCCAGCGATCCATCCGAGGGCCACATCGAGGTACGCCTCTGATCCGGCGTAGGCGGCGACCGACCGTCCGACCTCTCCTAGGACGAGTCGGAAGCTTTGATACTTCACCGAGTTCTCGGACGAGAGAATTTTCGTGGTCAGCCATTTCGACGACTTCGACGCTGCGTTGCGAAGGGCTCCGTGGGGTGCCGCGTTCACGGGCTGCGCGTAGACGAGGGTGGCCTGTTGGTCGAGTGCAGTGTCGAGGAGTCCACCGATGTCAGCCGGGTCGTGCTGGCCGTCTTCATCCATGGTGACGACCCATTCGCCTCCACTCGACGCCATTCCCGCCAGTGTTGCCGGGTGTTGGCCGAAGTTGCGTGAGAGCCAAATGGGTCGGATGAAGTCGTGTCGTCTCGCCAGTTCACGGATGACGGCAGCAGATCCGTCCGGACCGTGGTCGAAGACGAGAAGGACTTCTTCGACGACCAACGGCCGCCCGCCGGGAGTGATCTGGGTTTTCGTCAGGGGGAGTATCTCGTCGATGAGTGCGTTGAGAGTACGTTCGCCCTGGTAAACCGGCACGACGACGGAAATTCGGTGCGGTTGCACCGACTCGGGTGTGCCATCGGTCTTCACAGGCGGGGAGTGTATACGTCGCCGTGGGTCGGCATCTCGGCGTGGGGGCGTACATGTCGGCGAATCGTGAAGTTATGATCCGGATCACTCGACGAAAGTGAGTCTTCAGTGGCCGAGTTCGAAGATCACACCAACGATCGACGCGAGAACAATCGTGAGAACACCGGCGTTCCGGGGAGAGCCGATATGGGTAGCGGTGATACCACCGACACCGAGTACACGGCCCGGTTGCGTGAGCTACAAGGCGCTCGATGGAAGCGCGTTCTGAACGTGCAAGCGCCGTATCAGTGGAATATCGGACGTTTCCTCGGCGGACGGAAGGTGCTCGACGTCGGCTGCGGGATCGGCCGAAATCTGCGAAATCTTCCCCCTGGCAGTGTCGGGGTGGACCACAACGACCATTCGGTGGAGTTCTGTCGATCGATCGGTTTCGAGGCGTACTCGTCGGCGGAATTTCATTCCGAAAGCGATCAGCGAACCTTCGACGGAATGCTGATGGCGCATCTCCTCGAGCACCTGCCGGCGGGCGAAGCTTCCGGCATCGTCGCCGAGTACCTTCCATACCTGGAACCGGGCGCGACGGTCATGTTGATCTGCCCCCAGGAACGTGGCTTCGCCAGCGATCCCACGCACACCGTCTTCCTCGACGGCGTCGACCTCGAAAAGATCTGTGCAGACAACGGCCTTGTTGTCAGGCGCTCGCTGTCGTTCCCGTTTCCGCGGTGGATGGGGAAGCCGTTCATCTACAACGAGTCTGTGGTGATCGCAGAGGTTCCGTCCCGGCTCTGACGCCTGTCGCGGTAGTAGATCACGGAGAGGCCGGCAAGGAGAACGATCCCGAAGCCCATACCGACATAGCCGATCCGCTGTCCTGGGGAACGGAAGTTGATCACCAGTTTGGCGTTGTCGGTGCCAGGCGGTAGATCGACGTAGAGGTACGTTCCGCCGAGGCCCTTGGTTGGGATGGGTTCGCCGTCGAGGGTCGCGGTGTAGCCCGGCCATGCCAACCGTGCGAAGACCACGCTGCCACCGCCCGGTGAGCTGACTCGTACACGCTCGTTCTTGACGCTCATGTACTCGGACTGCGCGTCGGCATTGACGGTTGCCGACACACGGCCCGGTTGACCGGAGATCGGGCCGGCGTCGCGTTCGAGGATGTAAATCTGGTCTTGGGCGACCTCCGGCACTTCTGCCCAGTGCCACCCGGGCGGGGCGGGCTCGTTGTCCGCGCCCGGGTACTGCTTCCGTTGAAGGACGACGCGGTCGAGCAGCATCAGGTCTGCGCTGGTTCGCCCGGTGTATTCATCCGGCCTGAACACGTTTCGGTAGGCGTCGTCGCACGTCGAACCGTCGAATCCCATGCACAGCAGTGATGCGAAGTCGGCGTGGCCGACCGGGGTGTACGCGTTCACGTAGTCGAGATCGAGGACCTTCGCGTAGTTTCCGTATACCTGCGAAGTCCACGGGAGTTCTGTCGTTTCGGCGTCGATTCGGATCAGCGCACGATTGCCGAGCTGGAGGGTCGTGCCCGGGAAATCCGGAAAGTTCGCCTTGGCTTCGGATTGGCTGGTCGGCAGATACCACTTGTTCAGCGCCTGGGGATACGCGATCACTTGATACAGAGTCACCGGAGCGATGGTGAGAATCAGTAGACCTGCGATCGCCGGGGCGCCGTATCTACGACCGAGATAGATGGCAAGTGCTCCGACGGCGATGATCACGACAGCCCATGTGAGATGTCGGATGAAGTACTGCGGACCCGAAGAACTGGCGCGGATCATCAAGACGAACACGATCAACGATGCAGCGATGACGCGTGATCGCAGTTTGTCCAAAGTCCCGAATCGGCTCAGCAGCACACCGAGTAGTACCAGGGAGAACACCGCGACGAAGGGAAGTAGTCGCGCCGGCCACCGAATCTGGCCGATGTCGCTGGGACCTGCGGTGAACAGCAGAATGAACGCCAGCAGAAGCAGCGGGGTTACCAAATCTCGCAGTGACCCTTGTGCTTTCCTCCAGCCGATGAATGCCAGTGCCGGTATCGCGAACCAAGCGATGTAGGTGATCGGTGCGTAGGTGGTCTCACCTGTCCAGGACTCGATGCTCGAGACCGACGAAGGAATGCTCGCCGTGAGTGTTTCCGACCACGGAGCGGTCAGGAAGTTGTCGTTGAATGTGCCTTCTTCGCCGGTGCGCCAGGTGACGGCCGAGGAGAGCAGACCGGGAAGAAAGGTGATCGCGCCGCAGGCAGCCGCCGAGATTCCGACAATCCCGAGCTTCACCGTCGTCCGCCATTGCGGACTGCGGATGTATTCGCCCACCATCAGTGCCCCGACGGTCACTCCGGCCATCAACGCCGCATGGACGTATCCGACGCTGATCGCGAGATAGAGGAAGACGAACACGGGTATCGGCCCCGACCGGCCGCGGGCGTAGCGAATTCCGCTGGCCCATGCCTGCACTACCCACGCCATTCCGATCACCGACGTAACCCACGACGGGTACTCGAAGTACAGGGTGAACCCGGCAAAGGGCACTGCGCTTCCGGCGACGGCCGCCCAGTAGGGGCGTGCGCCGTATTCAAGGCAGACTCGATAGACGCCCCATCCGAGGATGATCGCGAATGCCAACTTCACCAGCGTGGCCAGCAATGCAAGATTGTCGACGGACGGTGCGATGTAGTTGATGAAGATCTGGACCGGGTTCCACAGCCCACCCTGGCCTTCGACCGGATAGTTTCCGGCCATCCACTGATCCAGGACCAGCGAAGGGAATTGGCCCTCTCGCATCAGATGGCCCAGCTGAACCCAGTTGCCGACCGCACCGGATTCGGTGTCGTCGACATAGAAGTAACGAGGGTCCACCGTGACGATCGCGAAGAATGCGAGGCACACGACTGCTGGGATCACAGCGCCCCAGCTCCAGCGTTCCCGACGGGTGGGAGCGGGTAGTTCGAGTGTCAAGGGATCTCCAGGTCGCACGGGTGGATGCACCAGAGACAGTAGCCGAGGCTGTGTTTTCGAGTTTCGGGGGTAATTCCACCTCGGATACCCTGCGAGTGACAGGTACAGCTTTTTCAAGATTCACGGTAGGAGTCATATGCCCGAGCAGGTAAAGGTGGGGGTGCCGGAGAACGGGCAGGTCAAGGCTCACCGTTTGGTGGTCCAGCGCGGCGTGTTCGTCGGGATGTCGCCGATAGTCAACGACGACCTGTACGTCGAGTTCCGGAAGGGCTCCGGTGAGCGGACCCGGCACCGAGTTGCTCTCGACAAGGGCGCGCGGATCAGCACCAACACCTACTTCGGGCGTTTCGCCGCCAGCTACTGGCAGCGGTGGACGACTGTTACCGAGGTCGAGGCATCGCTGCGAATCGAGAGCGAGGGCCGATTCCGCGTCCGGATGGTTGCTTCGGATATCGCCGGGCATCGCCGCATTCTCGAAACCCGCGACGGATCGGGGTCCTCGGAGGTCACGTTGGCGTCACCGTTGGACAAGTTCGTCGACGGTGGCGCCCTCTGGATCGAGGTGGACTCTCTCGACGCTCCGATGACGATCGACCACTTGGAATGGACCGTGGCGGCTCCGGAGACGGTTCGCCCGGTCTCGGTGGCGATCTGCACCTTCAACCGGGCCGACGATTGCGCCGAGACCGTTGCTGCACTTGCTTCCGACGCCACGGTGCGTGGCCTCCTCAGCTCGGTATATGTCGTCGATCAGGGCAACGACCTGGTGAAGGATCGGGCGCGCTTCACCGAGGCGGCAGACAAGCTGGGTGATAAGCTGAAATACCTGCAGCAGCCGAATCTCGGTGGAGCTGGTGGTTTTTCGCGTGGATTGTTCGAGGCCACATCTAACGGAACAGATCTCGCCGACGTCATCCTGATGGACGACGATATTCTCTGTGAACCAGAGACAGTGTTGCGCCTCAACGCTTTTGCGAATATGACGGTGGAGCCGACGCTGGTGGGTGCACAGATGATGTATCTGCTCAATCCCGATTTCCTCAATGTCGGTGCCGAAGACGTAGATCTGAAGACTCTCCATCACGGGCAGCGAGTGCCCAAGGCCCTCATCAACACGAGCATGCTCAAGAAACGACAAGAGCGTCGAGTCGATGCGGGATATAACGCCTGGTGGACATGCCTGATCCCAGCCGAGGTCGTCGAAGCCATCGGTTTGCCTGTCCCGATCTTCTTTCAATGGGATGACGTGGAGTACGGAATCCGAGCTCGGAAAGCAGGATTCGTCACCGTCACGTTGCCCAACGCTGCTGTGTGGCATGCCGACTTCTACTGGAAGGACTTCGACGACTGGGCGCGCTACTTCAGTACGCGCAACTCGCTCGTCGTCGGCTCTTTGCACAGCGACCTCGACACCAAGGGGCTCTCACGTCAGTTTTTCCGCCAGATCTCCGAATTCCTCGTCGGAATGCAATACGGCCTGGCCTTCACGACCCTGAAGGGCATCGAGGACTACCTCGATGGCCCGGAGGCGTTGCGGGACGGTGGCATCGAGGCGATGGCAAGTATCCGCGCCGGTCGAGCGCAATATGCGGAGACGATCAAACACGACGCTGCCACGGCGCCGGTTCCCTCGAACGAACTCCACACCGAGCGCGCCGGCGGCGAACCGAGCCTGATGCGAGTGATTCTGGTCAAGCGTGCGGTGGACCAGTGGTTGGGGCGCACCCGAGGCGGACTGATCAATATCCCGCGCGAAGACGCGCATTGGTGGCATATCTCGCGGTTCGACCATGTTGTCGTCACGGATGCTTCGCAATCGGGGGTACGTATCCGGCAGCGAAACAAGGCAACGGCGCGCGCTCTCTTGATCCGAACGGTGAAGCTACTGCGTCGATTCCAGAAGGAAGCCCCTGCCGTGTCGGCGAAGTACCGTGCTGCGATGCCGGAACTCACGAGCCGGGAGAACTGGGCTCGACTGTACGAGAAGTGAGCCTCAGCGCACTATCTTGACGACGACCTGCTCGTTGTCGACGGTGTACCCGAGGTATTCGAACGAGATGCCGGTGCGTGTGACGAACTCCGT
>Ga0153995_1000270_pt1 | contig 11058 bp, 18 predicted proteins | sample TSNC079MetaG_FD_104678 | JGI IMG/M metagenome (GOLD analysis project Ga0153995, IMG submission 104678) | Attine ant fungus gardens microbial communities from North Carolina, USA - TSNC079 MetaG | ecosystem: Host-associated > Fungi > Mycelium > Unclassified | place: USA: North Carolina, Lumber... | reverse complement strand
GGGTATGAGTATAGGAGGAAGTCATAGTTTAGCTCAGTGGGGTGGATCGTCACACACGCTTCCTCATTACCCTTATGGAAATTTTCATCATCACCATCACCACTATCACCATTATCATCATCATACTCATTCGAGTATCTATCAGCCTCATTCGGCAGCGCATCAGCATGGAACGACAGCGATGGAAGATGATAAAGAAGTCATACAAAATGCGAGGGCAGCGTTGGATTGGTTAGATACGTATGTTTGATTATTCTATCTCTGCTACTTTGTAGCTGCAGAGTATGTATGCTCTTATCAAAGCTTTTGGACCAAGATTTTCCACTGGTGCCTCAGAGCTTCGCGCTGACCAGGACACAGTTGGTTAAAATACATACAATAAAACATAGACTCATAACATCAGACTAACAAACAAGAGAAAACCACATAAAATCCACGAAAGAGACAAAGTTCCAGAAAATAATTTGTCCAATCTTTACAACTGTGCTTTCTGGTATTGAGGCTCAACGCCATCCGCTATAGCAAGATTTGGCATCAAATCGCTCGTCAGAAAATCGCTGGGCCACTGCCTCCTAATTTGAATTTTCAAATAGTCCTCTGCCAGCTTAACACTCTTCTCTTGCGCATTAGGGACCAACTTTCGCACGCCCGGGCCCAACTCTGTAATCATTCCATCAATGTATTCGGGAGTGATGAGCTGACCATTTTCAGCCCGTGCGCCGTACTTGACCCATTGCCATAACTGAACTCGAGTAATTTCAGCGGTCGCGGCATCTTCCATGAGGTAGTTGAGTGGGATACAACCATTACCATCGACCCAGGCCGCGGTGTAGGCGAGACAAGTCGAGACGTTTTCACGGATGCCGTCTATAGTAATCTTCCCTGGTACCTTCGTGCTGAGAAGATCGGCAGCTGCAACTCTGACATCCTGACGTAGATTATGATACTGAGGGATGAAGTTCAGCTTGATTATTTTTGGAAGAGAAACTTCATACCTGGTTAGGTCCGAGCATGTGCTTGTCAAAGATTGCACGGGCAATAGGCTCGATGAGAGGGTGAGCGATCCATGTTCCATCATGTCCAGCAGTGACCTCTCGAAGCTTGTCGGCACGAACTTTCTCCATTGCTATCTCATTTGCCTTGGTATCGTTTTTGATAGGAATCTGAGCAGACATGCCGCCCATAGCGGCAACTTTACGCCTATGGCATGTCTGGATGAGCAGACGAACGTAAGAGTCCATGAAATGCACGGTCATGGTGACATCTTTGCGATCAGGGAGAACAGCGTTGCGGTCGGCCCTGCGCTTCTTGATGAAGCTGAAGATATAATCCCAGCTAAAAATAGGACATTTTAAACACGTTCATGATCATGACGTCATACAAAACATACCGTCCACAGTTGAGACCCGAGGAATGATTGCGGAGCTCGAATAAGATTTCCTCCATTTGGAATGCAGCAGGGAGGGTCTCGATGAGGACCGTCGCACGGATAGTGTTCGACGGGAGGCCGATATAGGACTGGGAGAAGGCGAAGATATCGTTCCACAGACGAGCCTCAAGATAGTGTTCCATCTTGGGCAGATAGAAGTAAGGACCAGAGCCCCGTTGGACAAGTTCCTTGGCATTATGATAGAAAAAGAGCGCAAAGTCGAAGATGGAACCGGACATGGGTTGATTGTCGACGGTGATGCGAGGTTCGTCCAGGTGCCAACCACGCGGACTGGCAACGACTTGAGCATCAGTGTACAATTGTTGCAGATATACTTACCGGACAATCAACGCAGCATGTTTCTCAGATAGCTTGTACGACTTTCCTCCTGTCTCAAAGTCAATTTGGCGACGAATGGCATCGCGAAGGTTGACTTGGCCATTCAACATGTTAGCAAATGTCGGTGAACTTGAGTCTAGGCATACCAGTGAGGGATGTGGTAGGTTACTGTCTAACGGGCGAACTCACCCTCGAAATCGGCCATAAACGTCTGCGCACCGCTGTTGAGTGCATTGATAACCATCTTCCTATCCGTTGGACCGGTAATTTCAACACGACGGTCTTCTAGGCCAGGTGCAGGGGGCGCGCATTGCCACGATGGATCTGCACGGACATGTGCGGTCTCTGTGAGAAAGTCTAAAGGTACTCCTGAGTCAAATCGTCGCTGGGCATCTTCACGAGCAGCGAGCAATGACTGGCGAGTGGGCTCGAATGTCTTATGGAGGGCTGAGAGGAATCTGAGCGCGCCATCTGTGAAGAGGACTTGTTGGGCGTCCTGGGCGACTTTGGAGTGAACTCTGAGTCCGTGAGACATGTTTGGTGGTTTGGAACCAAGGTCCGGTTATTTATCGCAAAGGACATTTTCCCGGCTCTCCGTCCTCCGTCTTGCGTCACGGCTTGGATCCCAAATCACATGGTTGGCCTGGACCACAAATGGTTTTCATTTTGAACATCACATGTGATACTGCACCACCAGGACTTGATAATCTCCAACCAGCTATTTCTGACTCTCCGTCGGACAACCGCGATACTGAATTTGCGTTCTTGCCGCCTCCGCGGTTCCATTGGTTACCAAAAGGGATCAACAACCCTACCTCCGCGTCCGAATCTGAGATACTTCACATGCATACGTCGCACACGTCTTGTTCAGGCTCGCCGACTCCAGGGACATCGCTATCAGATCATGCTTGGACCCAGCGGACAGAATTCAAGGGTGCACTTGCGGGCCGTTATTTTGGTAAACTCTGGAAACAGTCGTCAGCCGCGACCTCTTCGGCACACTGGTACCTGAGATATGATATCCAGCTTGAGATACCCAAGAGTTTGGCATCTAAAGGCAAGATGTTAACGCCGTTACATTCATCGTAAATGGCCCATGATGAACAAAGAAAGAACTTACAGAGTAACCACACCACCAAGAGAAATTATCTGATCAGAAGTGGTCCCAAGCAAGGAGCAGAGGGATACTGTAGTTACTACGCACGTAGAATTGCTGGCGATTTATCCTTTGTCGAGTGCAGGTGTGAACTGGAGCGAAGCACGTGGTTAATATTTCTCACGGTAAACGCCCAGTGTCGCAAAACTGCTGACAACTTTGTGACTCGAGACATGTTTACCAAGTACATGCTTTCGTCTGCTGTCAACTAATTATGGATCATCCTATTCAAAGGATTAATTTTCTCAACCACAAACAGAATGCACTGTATCTATTTCGGTCCACAAGGTTGTCAAACATCTCATCCGCAAGCAGATACGGTCAAGATATCTATACTTCATTAATGTGTGATGGAGATGTTGTATTTAACTCATGGATAGGACCTCTACACGTTGTCTAATCCTCTTTCCGAGCGGACCGTAGGAACTGTCATGCCCACTAACAGCAGAAGTGGATAGTGAGGCATGGAAAAAAAACCCTGACTGGTTCCGTATCACGTTAATACATCAATCCACTAGAGCAGACTGGGTTGCAGATCAATCACGACATTTTAAAGCATTAGAGTTGAACTATAGATTTCCCATCGAAGAGGCCCTGAAAGACATTGATCTATTTTTTTTCTATCTTTTCCTCCTCGAAGGGTGGAATATGTAGTCGACCACCTTGTTTGAGTTCAGATTGAACAAAAAGAGGGTGAAACTCGTTGCCCATATTTATCTAATCTAACTATCATCATAAAAATATATACATATCTGATCATCAGGGAATGAAACTCTGCATTTTTAGTGTAGTGCTTGATACAACACACCCAATTATCCTTGATCTATAGCTGGAACTTGGGATACCAAGATCCATTCCCAATCAGGAATTCTCTATCACCTCAATATGGCGGTATATTTGACCCCAGGACGAAGCACTTCGTTTCGAGCTATCACGCACCTTAAACATATGCAATTTTCACTTTCCAAGATAACTTCTTGAACGTCGGTAATCCCATTGAATCATGACTCACTTGGAATCACCAAAAGTAGGATCTCAGCAACGTTGGGATTAAGGTGAGAAATGTACATAGTATATACAAGTTGAGAGTCAACGTAAGATAAGATCGTGAGCCAGAACACATTACGCTCGTGAAAGTGAATATAGACAACGCTCTCGTTATCCGCAATGGTTTGACTGTTATGCAGCACTTTGAGTTGATGAGTAGATTAATCCGACTTCGAACACGGGCACATATGAAAACGGTCAACTAAACCCGTTATAACTACAATTCTTAACCGTGGCACGCATGCACTATCGGCCGTCAGCAGCAGCAAACGTTGACTTCTTTGGTCTGCCTCTCTTTGGTTTCGTTCCAGTTGTGGTAGAGCCTCTCCCTCGTCCCCGCTTCACTGACATAGATCCACCGCGTTCACAAGTACTCCCTTTTCTTCCTCCATAACCTGTTGAACCATTTGGACAGGCTGTTTGCGAGGGAAATTCATGAGATATGTCAAATTGTTAAGCCAATGAATCGAAATCATACCATTACTCCAATGTCCTTTTTGTCCGCACTTGTAACACGATCCATCACCTCCGCCAACACTATCCTTTGATCCTCCCTTTATCTTGACTGGACATGCTGAAAATGTGTGTCAAACTGATTGGGTATTGCTGACAAAAACAAGAGTTACGAACAAGAGGCGTAATGGCCTGTCCCATTGCACTTGAAACATGTTATGTTCGTAGAATCAATAGGTGTCCCGAAGCTCCGTGGCCGTTTCGGATTTTGGTTTGGACATTCTGCATCCGAGTGGCTCAGTCTAGGTGACACCAGACAGACAAAAACTACCTACCACTTGACCAATGTCCCTCCTGATCACACTAAACCACCAATAAAGCGGTCTGATGATAAGCAACAGATAATCAGACACTCACTTTATAACATTTTCCTGTCACTCCTCCACCGGTACCGCCAGGTGGTCTCGGTGCCTCATCATCCCACTCGAAGAATGAACAATCTCCCTCATTCTGTGCGTTTCGACATTTCCAGAATTTTCGCCCATGATTCGCTCCCTCTTTCTGTACTGTGAGCATCATGCCGACTACACCGCATTTGCAGATTCTTGAAGGTTTCGTTGGATCATTATTCGTCTACCATAGCAACGGTCGATGTTCCTCCAGTGCTCAACAGTGAAAACATGTGAACATACCTGAGTATATGTTCGTTTCACCGGAATGATTACATTTGAACTGACCTCACTTATGCTCGACTCCACATCATCCGCCCATTTCCAGAAGCCACAGCTGCCCCTTGAACATTTAACAAAGTTTCTACCAACACTAACAGTGCCAGATTTGTTCGTCTGAACAAGTGCTGGTAGGCCACATTCGCACAGGACACTTTGAGTAGTATTGAGTCTGGCGGACGAATCGACGGCGGTAGAGTTATGGGGGAGCGAACCAGCTATTAACGAGGGCGTGTACGATGATGAGGCCACTATGGGCTTTGGTGCAGTCATTGAAGAAGTAAAAGTCATCGAAGGTGATGACAACTGGGCTGGTCGCGAAGAAGCGGGTATGGGACGGTCCATTTCTGAAATACACCCCCACCCCCAAACTATGTCACTGAGTCTCGTGTATAATCTTCTTGCAAGCGTACTTACCGTCATTCATGCCAGAATCCGGTACCTGAGTGGTCACAGCATTTGCCGCGCGAGCACGTCCTCCCCTTTCTCTCTCTGACGTAGTGGTACTAGCACGTCCCAACCCCCTCCCTGTACCTCTACCATTGGTACCTCTGCCTCCTTCAGCAACACCACTATTTCCTCTCCATTCATCGGTCCCACCGCTCGCTCCTCGTCCGTCACCTCCATCCCCGGGCCCACGGGGATCATTTGGACGGACATCATCATCTCTGTTACCATCCAAGTATTGTCTCACACTCTGGTATCTGAATGAGCGTACTGGCATAATATAAGACTGAAAAAATTCACCTGGACCACAGTACCCCAATTATCTTTTACGACCCTAAAAATTTCTTTGTATTGTTGTAACGACTCATTGAGCATGGCCTGTTTCGTGACGCTCCGCCGGCAGACTTGGACCATCCTTCGCTCCGTCTAAAGGATTTAAGTGAAAAACAGAGATCGCTAGGACAAGACGAACTCACTTCACGCCTCAACTGAGGTTTACTGACACTTTTATCTAGTCCGATTTTATCATAACCCTCAACTAATGCAATACCCAAGGTTGAAGGGACGAGATACTTCGTAGAGCCTTGCATCCTCTCAATTACATATTCTCGGTCGATAATGTTCTGGATGTGTTGCGCAATTGTCGCATCCGTTCCTACGTCATATGAGTGAAAATCAATTTTGTAGCGTCGCAATGAGCGCACCAATTCCATTTTTATCCATCAAAGTAACTAGATCGGCTTCAGTAAGGAGGTGAGGTTTGGTTGTTTGTCCTTCTTTCAGTTCACATGCCGCTGGCTGGAACTCCTCGCCTTCTTTGAACTCGGGGAGCGGATGGTCACTCCACTTGTCGTATGGATATACTTCAAGATAATTTTTTGAGAGGACAACCAATCCTGAAGAAAGTAGTCAGTGTTTGCCAGCTACCAAGACATTTGGCATTACCGGAAGTGGCGAAGACCTCCCCTCCACAGACAGCCTCAACAGTTGTCTGCCAGCCCTCGGCATCCTTCGAGCAACAAGCTAAAAACCTCCTTGTGATATATTCATAAACTTTCTTTTCATCTCCTACAAGGACACCGGCATGTGCGGTGGGGTGAATAGGTGGATGTGCTTTATCATCGTGTTTTCCCTTGCGGGGAGTGCTGAAACCGCTTTGTCCAAGGGACTGAGCAAAAGTTCCCCAGGCAGGATCTACAACTTGTTTATTTATGAGGCTCATGAAGTCAAATTGCGAATCGAACTGATCCGTTTCAGTACGAGGATACGATAAAAAGCCCTGCTGATACAGCTTTTCGGCAATCTTCGGAAAAACGGCTGTGTGAGAGAGGTTTGCTTCAACATACATCACAACTCACGTCCAGAACTTTTTTGGGGGCCATTTTAAGCAGCCGAGATCCAGCCTTCTGCAGTTCAACGGTAGTTAGAGGCAATGGCTTCCTAGGGCGCAGTAGTCGGATTCGATGATCTGAACTGCACAGTACAGGCTTACCATTTTTTAGTATCTTTGTTATTAACCTTCGAAATTTTTGCCTTGATGCCTGGACTCTCTAGGACGTGTGAATATAACGCGACTGCTGCTCCAACGTCGAACAAATGGCCTCTTTGCCAGTTGAACGTTGTTTCTTGTGGTCCACTAGGAGTTTGTTGTACATGAGAGAGGTGAATGTACCAAAAAGACTCCGGTACGAAGTTTTTAGCTTGATTGTACCGTTGGACCACAAAGCCAAGGGTTGGGAACTGACAGGGTCCTTGGGTGACGATCGGCAAGAGTCTATGACACTGTAAACGTAATCACGCACCATAAGAGACAAGTTTGTCTCCTAGTGCATGGAATTTTGTTTGCAACGATAGAGTTTGCATACGGGTAAATGCAGCACCAATCTTAAGATCAAGCAGAATCCGTGCTTCGACAGCATCTGCTTGTGCTTGATCCAGTTCTACTGGATACTGAGCCGCGCGATGAATTTGTCTAACAATACAGTCAGCCATCACGAGTGATCGAGAAAACAAACCTCACTGAGCGATGATAGCACTAAATCGCGCTCGTTTGACTACAATATTCCTGTTTGTCTTCCTGCATACATTCACAATCTCCGTTCCGATATGTTCTCCCTCCCTATCGCAATCCGTCCAGATCATGAGCATATCCACACGTCTGGCCTGCATCATCAAATTTTGTTCAATTGCTTTCTTGTCTTTGGTCACTCTCGACTCGACAGGTGCGTCAAAAAGGTCAGCGGGATTACACGAATGCCATTTCCGATGTGCGTCGGTAAAGTCATGATCTAGAAGATGTCCTGACACACAAGTCACAATATAGACTGAGTTCGTCTGTGGATAGTCAAACTCATAGTTCTTCACGTATTGTGACTGTGTGTTGCTCTTTGATGAAACAAATCTCAGGGGATGTCATTGTGGGATAGAAGAAGCCTACAGTGGTAAATCTTCCTCCAGAGAGAATTTGAGTGATCGACTTCGAGATAGATGGTTTTTCGGCAACACAGAGGACCCTCATTTCCGGGAGATCTAATGGGGGAACCCGCGCTGAATGAGTATGTCAAAATCACGTGATGCACAAATTTAGTACACTCACATGATATCAATTTTTCCTCTCTCAGAAATTACAAAACACCAGATGGACGATTCTGTCACAACAAAGCTTCTAACGTTGCTCAATATATCCGCGACAAAGGTAGGAAAACACAAACGCACGCACGAAGACTATCTGGGTCCTTCTGATAAACTCAACAAACGCAAAACCGCATCATTCGCCGAACCAAGACCTGAACCAGACGATATATCAGCAAAAACTGGTGTAGAATCGGCTGTCGTAGGCGCGGCAGCACAGGAAGAAGTGGAAATTGTTATTCAGGAAGATGACCCCAGTATGTGCACTCAGGATGCTATCCTTGTGATCCTATTTGATTACGTGCAGTCCCTAGCAACTCCTATGAAAAGCACTTTGGCAACAACTCTGTTATTCTTACTGACTCTGTAAGAAATGATGTGGATGGACGTTTATGGATGGCTACCAGTAAAAAATTGGGGACGCTCGGTCCGGCTGTAATTTCAGTTCCCCAGTCCTCAGAAGCAGTATCCACATCTGCCTCACTACCTACACCAGATGTAAGCAACTAATCTGTTTGCTAGAGGATTGTATTCATCATGGTAGACTTTTAGCGGACTAGAACTCCCTTTTCGGGAACGCCAATCAAAACTCCCTGCAAGTGCGTCTTCAACCTCGCTGTTTCGCCTATCAGCTAATTTTCTTGAGCCCAGAAACTGCACAGCTACAAAATGATCTTCTCGCAGCTCTTTCTACGCGGCGTGACTTTTATCTCACTCAAAGTTTTCTTGAAACTCGGGGACCTACGCAAGAAGCCATTGCTCTTCATGCCCTGGACCACGTTTCAAGGCTGGTGTTCAGTCCTTCAACCCCCTTCCATCATTGACACAAATTCTACAGAAAACGCCGGCGAGTGCTGAAAAATAACGATCGTCTATCCCATGCCCAAAATTCCACATCAAATGAGCCGCCTGAAGACGTACAAGACCAAGGTTTTACTCGTCCCTCTATCCTCATCCTATTACCTTTTCGTTCTTCCGCAACAAACTGGTTCCATGCCCTATCCTCTCATATTTCCCCTCCACAATATAAGATCGAAAACCAGTCACGATTTCTATCGGAGTACAAACTACCTCCGGGTACCATCGACAAACTGACAGCTGCAGAACCAGGAACGCATCCAGCAGATCATGTCGAGACATTCCAGGGAAATGTGGACGACAACTTTAAGATAGGCATCAAAATGACGCGCAAAAGTATGAAGATGTTCACGGAATTTTATAGCTGCGATATTATTATGGCAAGCCCTTTGGGACTTCGGCAATCGATCGAAAAGGAAAAGTGAGTGAATGAAGTTATTGTTTTCGTGCGCTCCTTTTGACCGACGTAGGCATGCGGACTATCTGACTTCGATAGAGATTCTAATTATTGATCAACTGGATGTGCTGACGATGCAGAATTGGGACCATGTCAAGGTGAACTTCACTTCCCTCTGAGCATCCTTCGCGATTAACAAGCTGGTCAGTTTGTCCTCTCATATATCAACAAACTTCCCAAGGAGTCTCACGATACAGACTTCTCCCGCATTAAGTCGTGGTATCTTGATGGACAGTGAGATGATTTGAGGTATCGCGTTACTTCCGTCTGATTTACCTTGTTAGCGCTGCCTACCTTCGCCAGTCTATAGTCCTTAGTGTCTATGAGACAGCAGATACAAGAGCATTGTACAATTCCTTCATCAATGTGGCTGGCAAGATTCGTACCAATAGAACTTACCAACCTATCTCTGTCCCAGAAGGCATTGAACAAGTGTGTCTTTTTCTTCGTCTTGCCATACTCACGCCCTGATGAAATGTCGTTGGTTAGTCTTTAGTCCATTTTGATTGTCCATCACCACAGAACGAGCCGGACAGGCGGTTCCATCATTTCACTACTCAGCTTTTGCCTGCCCTTCTAAAATCAGCCGTCCAAAGCACAAATACAGCAGTGTTTGTACCTTCTTCGTTTGACTTTATTAGAGTGCATAATTATTTCCGAATGCAAGCTGGAGTATCGTTCGCGGTTCTTTCCGAGTGCGGTTCTCTTTCAAAAGCATACTATGGCTTTGTCTCATGAATGTATAGGTACTCGTCGAACCAAGATATTTCTCGCGCTAGACAAGCGTTCTTCAAAGGGACTAAATCATTCCTTCTGATTAGCGAGCGTTTCCATTTCTACAAAAGGTTTGTCCTCAACCTTGTCGATCATTAAAAAGTATTGATCATTCTTAATAGATACAAAATTCGCGGGATCCGTAACCTCGTATTCTATGGACCTCCTGACCATCCTCAGTTTTTTACGGAATTCCTATCATATCCTTTCCTTGACAGTGGTGTTGAAGCGTCGGATGTGACGTGTAAGATGTTGTATTCAAAGTATGATTGGATGCGGTTGGAGAGGATCATTGGGACTGAGGCGGGTTTAGAGCTGATCAAAGGTGTATAGTAGATGGCTCTGCATTGCTTTCTAGGTCTTTGTTTATCTTGATGAATCATGATCAACGATCTGGTATTTTCACAAGTTTGACAGTATATTATAAGCCCTTCAAGATGATCCATATGGACAGTTGGGAAGAATTGTTGTAACTGGGTATTCAGAGGGCTACTTTTGAGCTTTGGTTAGTTGTTAAGACTATGCAAGTAATTGAGCTCGGAGTATTAGAAGGCAGATGTTCGCAATGTCTCAGATGTCACCTAGCATGTTTGACGGTTCAGGTTAGATGCAGGGTTTCTAGCATACATATATATGTGCTCTTTGTGATACTGATTAACCGAGATGATGGGAAGTGGATGCATTTCAGTGATATGGATTGGAGAGGAGGTAATGCTCGGAACAAGATATTCATATCAGC
>Ga0153995_1000269_pt1 | contig 11082 bp, 14 predicted proteins | sample TSNC079MetaG_FD_104678 | JGI IMG/M metagenome (GOLD analysis project Ga0153995, IMG submission 104678) | Attine ant fungus gardens microbial communities from North Carolina, USA - TSNC079 MetaG | ecosystem: Host-associated > Fungi > Mycelium > Unclassified | place: USA: North Carolina, Lumber... | reverse complement strand
GCAGTAGCGTTCGCCCGGTCGTTGCTCACCACCACCGCCGGTCGTCGTTTCGCCGCTTCACTGCCCTGCGCGGGATCGATATCCACCCAGTGGATGTGCGCGCGCCGAATCATTCGGCGTCTGCCGTGACAGCGTCCCACACTTCATCTACGTCACCTTCAGCAAAGGCGATGGCGTAGTCACGTTCGAGTCCGGACGTCGAGAGAAGGCGGAGCGCAGCTCGAATTCCTGCCGACCGGCCACGAAGCCCGTGATCACGCACATACTCGTCGAGTAGACGCACATCCTCATCAGGAAGACTTATGGTAAATTTCGTGGTCATACTTTAAGCGTACCAAAGTATGACCTGTGGTAACCCGATAACCCCAACACAGCTCAACCAGTAAGACAAACCCGGTTCGAAGGAAGCAGCCAAATTGGCTCAAGGACCTCGTACCGAACTCTTCCGTCGTATGTACGACGAACCGATTCATCCTGCAAACCTGTGACTCGAGAGTGATCCCGTTCTCCATGCCGAAGCCGACGAGATATACCGGGCCGACATCGCCCGATCGCTCACCCGCGGGGCGTACCGGGAACCTGCATACGATTTCCGCCGCACCGACCACAGGACACTTCGACCTGCGCTTCCTGGGTGTTTGCTAGGCGACCGCCAAACAGCCTCGGGCAGCAGAGTCTGACGCTGCTCTTGCCGAATGGACTCGCAAAGCGTTCCGGGCTTCCGATGCGCCCTATTCTGCCGGCGTCAGGTCGTCGTCGTTCGCGAAGATCAGGCGCCCGTCATCGAGCGCGATCGCCCACCGCTGCACCGGAGCCCAGTCCCGCCCCACCGAACCGCGGTCAATAACCATGTCCTCGATCACCACACCCGTGCATGCCACGGTGCCACCGGCATCGGAGCCTGACACCGTGATTCGCACGCGGGAACCTACTGCAGTCACATCTTTGCTTTTGCCGTTTTTGTCGGTCATCTTCCTAATTCTGGCAGAGCAACTTCGCGGCAACCGCGTTCGGGGCCCAGCGACACACGTTCTGGCAGAGCAGGAGGCTGTGTGTGCTCGGTACCGCTATCACTCGCTGGAGCTGTCACCCATGGGCGACTGACTGTCCGAGTACCGCCGAGTTGTCACATGCTCGTCCGGTTTGCTCCGCTGCACTGTGCACCCACACCTATGCCGCGACCGTCGCCACGCTGGGCACTCGGTCTAGTGACTCTGCGCCGACCCAACGCCGTCCGGGGCACTCCTCGCCCGAGCAGAGCTCTGAAAGGAAGCGTCTCATCAATGTTCGAAGGCGAACGTATTCCCGCTGACTCAGCCAGCAGAATGAACCAGTTTTCACTCCTCGGGAACTTTCTGGGGTTGTGGTGCATCTGATTGTCGACACCAGCGAACGGTCGCTATGTCACCACGGCGAAAGGGACTTCTGCGATGGCTACTCCGAATGACATCTCCACCAACCCCCCAGGTTACCGGCAACCCGGAAGATGCCCAGTTCACCGGCGCCGATACGGCCGCCCCCTCCTCTGTTCCGACTTCGGATTCCGGCGTCGATAACGGATACGGGTCAGCGCGCGACCTCGACGGTGACGGCATCGTCGATACCATCGAGATCGACCTGGACGGTGACGGTGACGTCGATCAGATCACGCACGACCTCGTCGGCGATCGTGTCGCGGATGTCGTGCAAACATCCACTGCAGGTGACGGACGTTTCGATGTGATCGATATCGACAGCAATGGCGACGGTTACGCCGACATCACCCAGATCGACGTCAACAACGACGGGGCCGTCCTCGACACCAACTTCGACGGCCTCGCAGACGAAGCGGACTTCGATTCCGATGGCGACGGCCGAGTCGACACCGTCATCGTGGACACCAACGGTGACAGAATTCTCGACTTCGATCTCTACCATCACAGAAGAACTGGACGGCATCTCGGCCTTCTTCTCGCCCGCATCTTCCGGTGACGTCATCTCGGCGCCTTCCCGCTGGGTACTCACTCAGCTTGTCGGGGCGAAACACCGATTAGTGGACATGCCCTCTTTCAGGTCGAGCCCCAATAGCGGGCTCCTGGGGTCACAAGGACATGCCTCCGTCAACAGGAATGACGGCACCGGTGGTCCAGTTGTCTTCGAGGGCGAGGCGGGCGATCCAGATCGCGGCTTCTTCCGGGGTGCCGGCGCGTCTGAGGGGGAGTGCGGCTGTTCGGGTGCTGAGGAGTTCTGTTTCTTGTGCTTCGGTCATGCCGGCACTACGAAAGAGTGAAGTTTGCATGGGGCCAGGAGCGACGGCGTTGACACGCACTCCGTCTGGGCCTAGTTCGAGGGCCCAGCAGCGAGTGAGCTGGGCAGGTGCTGCTTTCGAGGCTGCATAGTGCGAGTTGCTGGCTGTGGGCTTGAGTGCCACCGTACTGGCAACGTTGACGATGGATCCGTGCGAGGCGCGTAGAGCAGGCAGAAAAGCTTGCGTGACGAGCGTGGGTCCGATGACGTTGAGGTCGTGCAGTTTTCGAATTTGCTGCGAGGTCGCGTCGTCGAGCGAGGCGCAGAGATAAGCACCTGCACAATTGACAATGTAGTCGATGCGCCGGTGACGTGCGATTGCTTCGGCAGCAGCTTCAGACACGCATGTTTCGTCAGTGATATCGACGTGTCGGGTGCGAAGGTGCTCGTCGGAGGGAAGGGTGTCGAGAGTGTGCTGATCTTTGTCCCAGGCTTCGACGGTTGCGCCGAGTTGGCGGAGCAGGGCGACGGTTGCACGTCCTATTCCCGAGCCCGCGCCGGTGACGATTCCGATCGGGGAGGATGGTTTGTGTGGCATCGCGCTCACTTCCGTTCTGCATCAGTCACTCTGGGAAATCGTGTTCGGCAATTATACGCGGCCGTTCAACTGAGTTGACTGTTCCCCACATGCAGGTGTCGGCGCCTTGCCGCTGGCCGTCGAAGTGGAAAGAGATGCGCCAGAATCCTAATAGTCTTCCAGCGCAGCCGAATCCGTCCTGATGGTGATCCCTGCTCCGACTGTAGCCGTACGCTTTCGGTAGAAGTGTCAGACCAGGACGCTCGAGACTCTCCGCCAAATATCCTCCGCTGCAGCGGCTTGACAAACACTATAGGGACAACCCTGGCGCTTGCCCCACGACCGCATCTGGTCGCAACACCCGAACACCGACGCTGCGACCGCTACCTCATCTGCACCGTTTCGCCCGAATCACCAGTCAATAAAGCACTCTCAGACAACAACATTGTCTCCCCACGTATGGGTGAGCAAGACCGGAGCGAGCAAACCTCTCAACACTGCTCGAAAGCGCTCGATCCGAACGCATTACCGAAAACACCTCAAACACACCGTGTCGCGGCTGAGCAGGTAGGACAGTGCTACTTCGTTGGAGTGATGAGCGCCGCGGTCCAAACTGTCGGCCGCGTCGCTGCACCTGTCGAGGTGCCAATCCTCTCGCCGCAGTTCATGACTGTCAGTACTTCGGGATGACGCTGGACCGTTCGCCGATCCGCAAGGGTTGGGATGGGGAGCGGTCGGCGTGGATCAGGGCGGGTAGCCATCGACACTCTGCGAGCGGGAGATCGGGTGCACGTTCCTTATGCCGGCTCCCTCGGCATTGCTCCGGCGGACTGTCGCCGGTGATGCGTTCGCTAATCAAGTTGTTCGGCATACATCCGGCGTCCCCGTTCGGGGTGCATGTCGTCCCGCCGCCGCATCATTCATGTACCGCCGCTGCGGGATGCGGCAGCGTCAGTTGAGGTGCGGTCGGATCAGACCGTTCTCGTAGGCCGCGATGACGAGTTGTGCCCGGTCGTGTGCCTGCAGCTTGGTCATGATGCGGTTGACGTGGGTCTTGGCGGTGTGCGGTGAGATCACCAGGCCAGTGGCGATTTCGTCGTTGGACCGGCCGGCGCCGACGAGAGTAAGGACCTCCATCTCCCGCTCTGTAAGGTGCGCGAGCGCTGGCGGCACCCGTTCACTGTCGGCGGCGGGGTGAACGTACCGGTTGATCAGGCTACGCGTCGCGACCGGTGAGAGCAGAGCATCACCGCGGTGGATAGCGCGGATCGCGGCGATGATCTGGTCGTGATCGGCCCCTTTGCCGATGAACCCGCTCGCGCCGGCGCGCAGCGCTCCGACGATGTACTGATCCTCCTCGAAAGTGGTGAGTATCAGTACCCGCACCGACTCGAGGTTCGGGTCGGAGCAGATGGTCCGTGTGGCGGCAATCCCGTCGACACCTGGCATCCGGATATCCATGAGCACCACATCCGGTCGCAGACGGCGAGCGAGTTCGATCGCGCGCTCACCGTCGCCGGCTTCGCCGACGACGGTGAGGCCGACACTGTGGGTGGCAAGGGTGGTGATCGCAGACCGGATAAGAGTTTGGTCGTCGACGACAAGAATGGTGATCATTGTGTGTCCCCCTGTGCGGCCACGTCGTCCGGTACGTCCAGGTCGTCCGGTGTGTCCAGGTCGTCATGGGCGGGTTCTGTGGGTAGATCGGCAACAAGCAGCCACCTACCTGTTCCGGCGGCCCCGTAACTGAGGGCGCCGCGAACCGAGTCGACCCGTTCCCTCATACCGATCAGCCCCTGGTTCATCCCGAGGTGCCGGGCCCCTGCTCCGTCTGAAGCGGTCGGGTTGCTGACGGTAATGCGGAGCCCGCGAGGCAGGTAACCGATCAGCACGTGAGCGCGGTGTCCGGTGCCGTGCTTGTGGGCGTTGGTGAGCGCTTCCTGGACTACGCGCAGTGCAGTCACATCGATCGACGCCGGCAGTTCGTACGGATCGCCATCGATGTGAACAGCGACTTCCATTCCATGACTGGCGAATTCACGCACTACATCGTCGAGTTGGGACAGGCCGAACGGGCCGATCGCGGTGGTGGGGTCTCGTAGGGTGGCCATGAGGTCGCCGATCTCGGTGAGCGCGGTGCGCGACGCGCTGCGAATGACAGCCAGCGATTTCTCGGCGTCGGCCGGTCGGTTACGTAGCGAGGACGCAGCGACGCCGGCATGGAGGTTGATCACCGAGATCTGGTGCGCGACGACGTCGTGCAGGTCGCGGGCAATCGCCAGCCTGGTCTCGGCGACCCGCTGCCCGGCCACCGCGTCGCGAGTTCGTTCGGCACGCTCGGCACGTTCGGTGACGGACGCGACGTAGTCGCGTTGCGTGCGAACCGCATCGCCGATCGCACCACCGAGCAGCACGGTCAGGACGTTCTGGAGGCCGCTGTATCCGTCGACGAAGACGAAAGCGAGCATGGCGAGGGCAACGAGAGCGGTGAGTACGAAACCACGGCGCCGGGTCGCGTACAGCATGGTCGTGTAGACGGCGACTCCCGCCGCCAAGACGAGGCCCGGATTGAACAGTCCGAGTGGCACACTCACTGCGACGACGCCGATCACCGCGGCCAGGACCGCGAGCGGCCGCTGGTGTCGGCCCATCAGGATCGCCGCGGCCACCGCATTGAGTGCCAGGACGTCAGGTGACCACACGAAACCCGCACCCGGGTGGGGCGGGACCACGCCAGGGATAATCACGAGGACCACCGTGGCGGCCGAAACGATCCACCCCCTCGCACCGCGATGCCCGGCCGAGGCGCTGCGCGCGACCATGTCCGTCTCCTATCGGTCGCCGAATATCCCACCCGCATGGCGGCCACCTCATCATTTCAGAGGATCGAGGTGTCCACGTCCCACGAGGAGATCAATCCGTGTACCGCGCCTGCGGTACGACGGTGTCCACGCGTGGGGGATTCTTCCACTCGCGAATCCGAGGAAGGTCTATTCGACGCCGAAACGACCTCCATGAAAGACAACCAGACGGCGACGCCCTTGATTTCCGTACGGGATCTGCACAAGGCCTACGGATCCGACGGCACCACATTTTCGAGCACTCCACCACGTAGATATCCGACTTCCAATCCAGGAGAACCTGAGGCATGAGCTTTTTCGACCGGTTCCGAGATCCTCCGTCGAGGCAGCAAGAGGTGAACATTCCGACTGCTCTCCCCTCCAATGGTTTTCAGCAGACCGCCAGCAAGCTGCACTCGTTCAACCGCTACGAGATCAAATACTTCGTCGACGAGTTGAAGGTGCCGGAGTTGCGCCGAGAGCTGGTGGCACGAATGGAGACCGACCCTTACTCGCCGAAGGGTGGGTATCCGGTGACATCGCTGTATTACGACACACCTGATCTGTTGTTCTACTGGGAAAAGATCGAGGGGCTGAAGTTTCGACGCAAAGTGCGACTTCGTCTCTACGGAGAGCCGTCGGATTGTGTCGATGACACACCGGTCCAGATCGAGATCAAGCAGCGGGTCAATCGAGTCACGCAGAAGCGACGGATCGCGCTGCCGTACGGGACCGCGCAGCGGTGGCTCGACGGTCGAGAAGAAATCGATGTCGATATTTCGCAACGTCCATTCGTCAACGAAGTGACAACGCTGATGGGAAATCTTGATCTTCGTCCGATAGTGACCACTGGGTATCTGCGGGAGGCGTACGTCGGTACGGAAGCCGATCTCGGGCTGCGTGTGACCATCGATCACAAGGTGCACGGGCGGGACCGAGACTTCCACTTCGCTTCGGGAGCGGAGAACAGGTTCATCATCCCTCCGAAGCTCGCGATCGTGGAACTCAAAGCCAATGAACGAGTGCCTTATTGGGCTACGGATATGACGGCGCGAATGAATATGTCCATCATTCGGGTGTCGAAATATTGTCAATCGATCGAGGCCTTCGGCATGGCTCCTCGATCACGTAGCGGTGCACCGGAATTGGCGATGCCCGCGGGTTTCGACAGTCGCGCACCGGACGATCTACTTCGGCACCGCACACGTATCGCGTGATCCGACAGCACTATTGAGCATCCACTCCCAACACCGAAACAGGAAACCATGAACTTCGAGATACAGGACCTGAGTGGAACATTCTCCACTTTCGACATCATCGTGTCGTTGTCGTTGGCGTTCGTTCTCTCCGCCATCATCGGCTGGGTCTATCGATACACACACAAGAACGTCTCGTACAGCCAATCGTATGTGCAGACACTGGTCATGGTGGGCATGATCGTTTCGCTGATCATGCTTGTCGTCGGGTCCAACGTCGCTCGCGCATTCGCTTTGGTCGGCGCGTTGTCGGTGATCCGATTCCGCAACGCGATCAAGGAAACCCGGGACGTCGGGTTCATTTTCCTGGCGATGGCGATCGGTATGACGACAGGCACCCGTTTCTATGTTCTGGCGATCGCTGCGACTGTAGCGGTGTGTCTTGTCATGTTGATCATGTACAAGTTCAACTGGTTCAAGCTCGATGTCCAGCGTCAGGTTGTCAAGGTTCAGGTTCCGCCTGGACAGGAATACGTCTCCTACGTCGAGGACGTCCTCATCAAATACTGCTCGGAGTTCGAGTTGGTCTCTACTGATTCGGCGCGATCGGGTGCGCTCAATGAGTTGTACTACACCGCGCAAATGAAGAAGGGCAATAAATCTGCAGAGTTGATATCGGCACTGAGCGCCGTCAATGCAGGTCAGCGCGTGACCGTTCTGACCGGATACGACCAGACGGACATCTGATGACTGTGACGGGCACCGGCTCTTCGCCGCCGCGGAGCAAGTTCAAACATCGGATACCGAAGACGCTGCGTCAGCATTGGACGCTGTTGGTGGTGTTCGTCGCATTCGTTTCCGTCCTGGCCTTCGCGTTCGGTGAGACACGAATTCGTCCCTACATCACTGGTGACACGTCTGTCATCGCCTCCGAGATCACCGACAACATCAGTGGCACCGTGGAATTGTTCGACCCCTCGGTCTCGCATCAATTGTCACTGGAGATAACCGATTCCGAGTACAACGACATGATCTCCTCGTTCCGGAAGAGTGGCGACAAGAAATGGATCACCGCGGACATCACCATCGACGGAACTTTCGTCAACGATGCCTCGGTGCGGCTGAAGGGTAACTCCACTCTCATGGGTGTTCGAGGAGATGGGGTGATGCCAGGAGGGGAAGGGTTCACGCCGCCTGACGGTTTCGAGATTCCTGAGGGACTGGAACTACCAACAGATTTCGACCCACAGGACATGATGGCGGGAATGGGGTCGACGGCCTCGGCCGATGACCCGACGTCACTTCCCTTGCTCATCAGTTTCGATGAGAACTCCGAGGGCCGCGCGTATCAGGGGATGACCGAGTTGTCGGTCCGGCCTGGATCGCCGGTGGTCAACGAAGCGATGGCGTTGTCGTTGACTGCCGATAGTGATCAACCGACGCAGCGTTACGCGTACACGGCGTATTCGATCAATGACAGTGCGACGTCGACTCGTCTGGTACTCGAACATCCGGACGACACTTATGCGAACTCACTCTTCGAGTCGGACGGGTACCTTTACAAGGCGGATGCGAGCTCACGATTTGCGTACGTGGGCGATGACCAGACCGCCTATGCGGGCCAGTTCAAACAAATCAATGCCGTCGACAACGGAAACCTACAACCGGTCATCAGCTTTCTGAAGTGGATGGATGCAGCCAGCTCGGAGGAGTTCGACGCGCACCTCTCCGATTGGATCGACGTCGAATCCTTCGCTCGATACGTTGCCACGCAAAACCTCATCGTCAACGGCGATGACATGAGCGGCCCCGGTCAGAACTACTACCTCTGGTACGACCTGGACACCAAGAAGATCTCCGTGGTGTCCTGGGATCTCAACCTCGCCATGCAAGGTGATGCCGCCACCGGCCCTGACGACAGCGTTTCGATCGCTATGGGACCAGCCGGCGGCGCAGGTGCTGGGGGCGGCGCAGGTGCTGGGGGCGGCGCGGGACCGGGGGGCATACCGGCCGGCGGAGCCCCAGAAGGCATGCCGGAAGGCAGCGGTCCCCCGATGGGAGCGGAACCTCAACCAGGTGAAATCACCCCACCGGCAGGCGGTGAGCCCCCGAACGGCGCCCCCAGGCAAGGCACGGACGCGGCAGCACCTGGTCAACAGGGATTTCCCGGTGGCCCACTAAGTACCACGAACTCTCTGAAGACGCGTTTCCTCGAATCGCCTGCTTTCGCCGAGCTGTACGAGAGGACGTATTGGGACCTGTTCGAGCAGATGTACCAAAGTGGCCGCGCGGCCGAAATTCTCGACTCGCTCGCGATGTCCATCCCCACCAGTGACGAACTGACCGCAGAGACGTTGCAGTCGAGCGTCGATCAGATGCGCACGTGGATCGTCGAGCGCACTTCAGCGCTGAACGAACTGCACACCCCCTGAACTGACCAGGGCAGTGGCACTGTGTCCCTCATCCACGCTGCCACTGCCCTGGTCTTCCCTGCAGCGACGGCGAAAGACACATTCATGTTCTCCGGTTTCAAACCCAAGTCCGCACTGTTCTACGCACTGTTCACCTCCGCGGCACAATATCTGGAATTCGGGGCCAAAACTCTTACCGAACTGGCCAACCCGCAGGCCGATACCGCCAGCATCGCCGAACGCATGGTCGGGTTCGAGCACGAATGCGACCGCATAAAGCGCGAGCTGTTCCGAACCGTGAATTCAACTTTCGTCACTCCGTTCGACCGCTCTGATATCTACATGCTGGGATCAACTCTCGACGACGTGATGGACCACATGGAAGCGGCGTCGCATCTCGTGTCTTTGTACGGAGTGCGCGAACTACCGCACCATCTCTGCGACGTGATCGACACCCTCGACGCGTGCGCAAAGATAACGGCGGAAGCGATGCCCAAACTGGCATCGATGCAGGGACTCGAAAGCTACTGGATCAAAATCAATGAACTCGAGAATACGGCCGATCACCTCTATCGAACATGTCTCGCCAACCTCTTCGACGGCCATCTCGATGCCCTGACCGTCATGAAACTCAAAGACATCGCCGACGAACTCGAAGACGCAGCCGATGCTTTCGAAAAGGTCTCGCATGTGATCGAAACCATCGTCCTCAAGGAATCGTGACCAGCTGTGCTGATGCTGCTCCTGGTCATAGCACTCGCTATGGCATTTACCTTCACCAACGGTTTTCACGACTCGGCCAATGCTATTGCGACATCAGTGTCCACGCGTGCACTGACATTGCGTTCAGCATTACTGATGGCCGCAATCGGCAACCTTCTCGGATCCTTCTTCGGCGCCAAAGTCGCTGCCACAGTGGGAGAGGGAATAATCGAGCTCGACGTCAGCACTCACGCCTTACTGATACTCGGGTGCGCCTTGGTCGGTGCGATCGGCTGGAATCTCATCACGTGGTGGTACGGACTACCGTCATCGTCCTCGCACGCTCTTGTCGGCGGAATGGTCGGGGCCGCGCTGGCCGGCGGGATGACCGTGCTGTGGGGTGGTGTGATCGAAAAAGTGCTGATTCCGATGGTTGTCTCGCCGATCGCCGGCTTCATCCTCGGATATATGGCCATGTCCGCCATTATGTGGCTGTTTCGACACGCATCCCCCGCATCGACCAGTCGAGGGTTTCGAAAGGCCCAGACATGTTCTGCGGCGGCCATGGCCTTCGGACACGGCATGCAAGACGCAGCCAAAACCATGGGCATCGTGGTCCTGGCTCTTGTCGTCTCGGGTAGACAAGACGACTACTCGATTCCGTGGTGGTGTTTCTTGCTGACGGCAGTTGTTCTTGCCCTCGGCACCGCAACAGGTGGGATGCGCATCATGCGGACTCTCGGGCGCAAGATCATCGAATTGGATCCTCCACAGGGCTTTGCAGCGGAACTGACCGCATCCTCAGTGCTCTACGTCGCTTCTGCAGGCATGGGGGCACCGGTATCGACAACACATGTGATTTCGTCGGCGATCATGGGAGTCGGCTCCACCAAACGTCTCAGCGCCGTCCGATGGGGCGTAGCAGGAAACATGCTCATCGCCTGGGTCACCACTTTTCCTGCAGCAGCAACGATCTCAGCCGTCGCCCTATACGGCGTCACAGCACTCCTGTGACGACGACGTACACAGCAAGCGATGGAAACAGTGTCGCGGACGGAACGTGCTTGTAGTGAAAACTCTTGTGCGCGATAATCACGACGATCGGGGCATTGCTCGGGTTTGCCCTCATC
>Ga0153995_1000268_pt1 | contig 11085 bp, 12 predicted proteins | sample TSNC079MetaG_FD_104678 | JGI IMG/M metagenome (GOLD analysis project Ga0153995, IMG submission 104678) | Attine ant fungus gardens microbial communities from North Carolina, USA - TSNC079 MetaG | ecosystem: Host-associated > Fungi > Mycelium > Unclassified | place: USA: North Carolina, Lumber... | reverse complement strand
AGAAAAGAGGTTACGCGTACGTACGTTACAATACTATCATTCAGACCTTGACAGGCAGTACAAGCTTCGAGTAGGTTGTAAACTGCCCAAGAACTATATGAAGGGTGAGATAAATTGAAAATAATGAGATATATGAAATATACCAGTAGCATTTGTTACCGTAAGACTGCCCTGCATCTGAGTACCTTTCTTTAGGGCCAAGGGATGCAACATTAAAAGCTTGATATATATGCTATAAATGAAGGTTCGGAGATTCAGGGAATTCCTACCAGCAGAGAAACATGGTTGTGAAAAGGCTGCAGCTGTCAAGCAAGGGGAAGAGCCATTCTGATTATTCATCCAGCTCCAATCTTGTGAGGAACAGGTCGCATCTGCTTTATAAGCGGCAGCATGTAACCATCCTGTCTTCCCAAACAACCCTATACTCATACAGGCTACAAGGATCGAGAATTTTGCATTAGTTTGTGGCATTTTGACAATATCCCGAGATTCGATCTGGGAAAATTATGCCTCAGCGAATACGTGAGATAGACCAAAGTCAAGATAATAGATGAGGACGAGGGAAGCACGACAAAGTTGTGGCCCAGTGATAGGAAAGATCAACTAGTAAGCTGGTGGTGGCCACAGAAAGAAGGGCCAAAGATACTCCATCAACCTCAGGAGTGGAAAACCCAGAAGCGGGCCGACAGAAGCTGTAGAACCATACGGATTTGCTCAGGGTGAGATTTATCAGCTCGCTAAGGGAACTAATCAAGTCGCAACTTCACAAGACCGCTGATAGATGTGAACGACATGCTGTCAAAAGAAGCTGGCCCATTATGGACTTATTCATACATATTGTGTAAGCCATCACTTTAACAATTCCTAGCAAAGCCTTCACCCATGCAAAAAGCACGACTTTCAACCTCTATTCACCCTGAATAGCGTTTACTATGTCTCTGTCCCAATTATAGTTACTATGCTCCTCATTGACTCATGGACCACTCTCTGATAGACTGGCTATCCTTGAGATTAATTGTTATGACAAAAGCTCTAATTGAAGTTGCATCCACAATCAAATCCTGTAATCTGTAATTGGGTCAGTAGATAAAGATAATCAAGAAAGGAGAACTCACATAAATGCCAACAAACATGCCACTTACACAAGAAATTAATGCGAGCTAGATACGGGTTTGTCAACCTCACTGTCGTGAAACCGATACCGAGAGATGCGTGCCAAGGTTGTGATCGCTGGTACGAGTCTTCAACTACTCAGTCTTCATATTCTTTAGAAATATACACTTTGCACGGCGAACATAATAGTAGCCCTTTGAAAAGTTAACGAATGCAAGGTTGAACTGGGGCAATGAGCTGCAGTCGTTGAAGTGGTAAACAAACCGATAGAAGAGATCATCCATCACCATGATACATTGAACAGTGTATATGAATTGCATTGTCGATCTTTTGAGTAGGACAAGACTTGAGCGAATTGGAGAAAAAGGGTAACGCGATATCGATGTATAGCGGAGCGTTTAATATATTGCATTACTAGAAGAACCATAAGAACCAGTTGAGAGTGATGCCGATAATCTGTCAATACATGTCAGCTTAGGCAAATTTGGAATCATCGGTGGCCCAAACTTGATGACCAATCATTTCAACATATCACTCTTATCTTATCAGGCAGAATATGAATACAGGGAATGGATAATCCGATTGAGAACTACCTTCAGTTCATCCCAGTGACAATTCTTGGTTGTGTGCGCCATAGATTGACGACCCACAAGATTGTTAAGCTTTCCTGTATCGACACTTCTCGTTAGGTCCATCTCAATTAGAATAACTGTTTCCTTCCAAGGCAGAGATCATACTATCAATGATGTTGCTATCTCGTCAGGCAACCTTATCTAAGTACATTTTGAGAGGAAGATCGGGAGCTTACGTCCACACGGAAGTAGCTAGGGAGTAAGCTCATGCATTATTGACCTGAGTATAAGAGTTAACTGATTGTTCAGCGACAAGTCACAATGACAACTGTGGGATTCCCTGATTCTTTTCATCATCAATCTATAACGATTCCCTGATCAGCTCACAGTCATTGACAGAGGATTACAATTCTACTTGAGATAAGTACGTCACTTTCGTTTCATGAGATTGTTATTATAAATCAAATAAGTGGCATGAAAAGACCCATCTATTGCCGTGAGCAGTACACTAGGATAGTCTACATGTTCTCAAATTCGGATAGGTTCGGAGTGACATGAGAAGCCAGCCTCATTGTCTAGCATCTGATCTTCTGGAAAGAACATCGCTCCCGATCAACGGGGGAGAGGTGGCGAACAATTTATACAATTGATGTGTCTCATGATCACTGCAGCCCAACCTTCTGTATGCTCCTAGATCAAGTAATTTAAAGTGACATCCACGGAATCCACATGAGCACTGGTGTCCGAAGATTCGCGGCAGGAATATCACAAATCTGGAAGACCTGAGTCACTTCTGCCTGCCATCAAAAATTTTTTCATAGTAGTATCAAACATATGTATCCTATCAATAGGATGGGCAAGCATCAATAAACGAGTCATCACCAAGCATCCAGCCAGCCAGAAAAGAAAAAAAGTCCATGAGTTATCCAACCTACAGTGTACAATCACAACAACTATCCCGTGGTAAAAACTCTCTTCTTCAAAGATACTTTCCCAATCCTGCTAGGGTGAACTAATCCTGCAATGTGGAGACTCTGAGGCCTTCCAGCCTTTTCGTCCGTCAATTTGATGTCGTAATTGAGCAGGATTTGAGCAATGACAGTCTTCATTTCAGCGACGGCAAAGAATCGACCTGGACTAATGTTTTTTTTTGGGAACAGTCAACTTTTGTTAAGACAACGTAAGCCAAAACCACGCTCGCTTACCATGCGCTTCTTCCTAACCCGAACAACATAAATTCTGGGTTGATTGATGTCATTTGCCATTTCAAAGGATCCTTATCAGCAAAACGGAACCCTTGGAATTCTTGCGGGTTGTCGTAATACCGCTGGAAGATCCTTGAGTACCGTCCAAAGTTCTGAAAAATTTTGGATGAAATTTACCTCATCTTGATTGATTCCACGACCAGCGACAACAAAATTCGTCCCCTTTGGAATGAAAAGGCCATCAGAGAAAGAAAAGTCACTCATTGCCAATCGTCGAGTCATGACTGAGAAGAAAATAAGGACTTGAGTAAATCTGGATCAAGTTGGTACAATAGTTCTTACCGAAGCCAGAGCCGTTGAGACGATGCGACTCTTTCATGAAGCTATCAAGTTTCCTCATCTTCTCCATCGATACCTTGTTCCACCCCTCTGCTTCTACGATCATCGAAATCTCCTCTCGCAGCGGCTCGATATACGAAGTGTATGTCGCCAGATCATAAAGTATGTGCGTCAAGACCTTGAAGAGTAAATTAAATCTTAATCATGAGCATTTGACTCGACAACTTACAGTTGAAGTGGTGATGATGGAAGCAATGTCGAGCCAAACCAATCGAATGGCAATGTCGTGAAGTGTACGTTGAGCCTCATTCGCGGTACGCCACAACCATGTGATCATGTTGTTCTATATTGGAAATAAGCTCGATGCAAACGGAGTTTTGAGAGGAGATTGAATCACAGAGTCCGGGTCAAAGTCATCCAAGTCTAAACTTTTTTCCATACGCTTTGTGATGATCGGACGTAGATACTCCTCTATATCTTGCGCCTTTCCTCGCGTGTCGAACAGCATGCGACTGACCAACCTGCATTTACGACTCAGCAAAAGAGATGGTGAGTGAATTCACCAAAAACGTACGGTCTGAGCCAACTCGGAAGCCGACTCAGTGTTGCACCGTCCTTTGGTACATGAGCGGCATAGTATTCCATCAATTTGGTGAATTCTGGATTTGAACCTAGAAAGAATAAGGAATGAGAGAAATTCAAGCCAGTGCTTGAAAACATACTGAGCTCCGGGCCTACAAAAAACCGTGCGGTGTATCGTGAAACAAGTTTAACGACAGTCAGGTAAGCAGGGACGTGAACCCATTCTTCACAAGAGTCTGAGTACTAGCGCATTATTAAGAACCGCACTTATGCCTACCTTTGTCAGCTCCAGCTAGAATATCCTCTAATGTCCTGTTGATTTCATCCATCAGATCAGAGTAGCGAGAACCAATGTTCCGCGTCATCAAACCACGAGTTACTCGGATATGAGAGTCATCGTCTCTGAGCCGTGGGCTGATCGTATGGTCAAATTGAGCGTTCTGAAAGATAATTTGCGCCCTGCTCATTAACATATGGATGTGGTGACTAACGTTGTTAAGAGCACCGAGGAATGACATCTGTTCCTCTGTTCCCTTTTTGATATCTTCCACGTATTTGGGACCGGCAACAACTACAAGCCAGGAGAAGTACGGCCATCTTATTTTGAATATAGGGTACTAGCACATAATTGAGTATCTGAACAAAGCAAGCAACAGATGTGTACCTTCTTGTAGCCTTCCTGAATCCATTTATGTTCGTCTTCTATACGTGGAGTAAATATCCCGGACGGCCCTACTGTGGGAATCTTGTCGAGCTGTTGCTCTTGTTTGAGATGTGACTTTAGTAAGAACTGGGAGCCTTACAGCAGAGTTCCTGTTTCGTATATAAGCATAACATAGAAAAGCAGCTCCAAGAGCGATTGAGCAGGAGGTGCTGGTCAGCTCGTTAGTGAACATGGTAGGAGCAGCCAGAGAGGTGCGTGGCCAATCTTATGCCATTTATGATTGCCATTTATGATCAATGATGGCCATGACCCACTCTAGGTAAGCATCTGAAAAAAGATTGTTTTTACATGGAAACAAGTCAAATTATGTAAAATTTAACAATGAGACATGGAGATAGCAAAATGGAGGCAGGTACAGATGTAAGATTCTGATTGGATACAAGGATAACGAATGTACTTTGCTGATAAATACTATTGTAGTTTGGATTCGGTAGATGGGGGTGATCGGTCTGCCACCGAGCCCCGCGTAATGAAACGTTGATTTTTTTAAAAAAATAGATAGGGGTGATGAGGATGTGATCTTGAGTGGAAATGGAGCCTGACTTGGATGCCAGGTGGAAGCTCAATCAAGGCAATAAAGCTGTGGTTTCTGCATTGGGCATGCTGGATCAACTGAGTTGAGGCTCAGACACGGCTTGAACAGCAATGCGTGACGTTGGTCAGCTCCCTGCCCAAATTGGGCAATGAGAGCAGATTGTACAAGATCGTCGTCCTGCACAAATTGCTAGATACTTTTATATTCAACTGTAGATTACACCATAGAGTATATGTATAAGATGACCGCTCTCAGAAGTGACTTTATATGTCAATATCTTTTTTGAAAGTGTGGCCAAACCACCGTGAGTGGCTATGCAGGACCCTGAAAATGGCACAAACCGCCGCAGGGGACAGTACTCAAGGTCGCCAATTTACCAACTTGAGTCAGCAGCAGAGATCACCAAAATGATCCCATCATCAAAGGAAGACCAACCAGGCCATCAGGTTCTATTTGCAGGCCTTTAGGGGCATTGTCGCCTTTGCTATATGTATCAGCCGAATGTCCGCCGTGTGAGTGGAAACTCAGTACAAAATAAAGGCATGCCTCAGCCTGGCAGTTGTCATCAGCATGAATACCGCCAACAATGATGAAATCCCGGTCTAAATCGAGCAAATCCTCTGTTGTGTCATGTCATGTGTTGCAGATAAACCGAAGGTGACTAGACTGGCATGTTTGGATAGCGGAGTGATCATGTCGACCTTGCAGATGGCGCAGCAGGATCAATTCTCGCGAGCAGGTTGACAGAGAATCCCTGCTTCTGTGTTCCCTTCCTCGAAGTAGGACCGTGAGTATGCTGCTGTCTCGTTGTCTACTTATTAAAATATCTCAATAGCAATAAGGGAGTGACTGACTCAATAGTTCCAGGCTTCAAAAAACACTAGCGAGTACTCTTTACCTCTGAAACTGTACTCCTCAACTTGGTGATCTTTTCGGTCAGTCCCGCATCTCGTGAGTCAGTCTCCCATAAATATATAAACCTTTCACAGAATGGAACTCTGACAATTGGATCAAACAATCCATTCCACGACCCGATGATCGATTCCCGCAAATTCTCGACGACAGAGTTTGATATTCGTAAATATCATGCGTGAAGCGGTCAAGGGAGAGACGACTAATCACACACGTTCTAACCGGTGCCCCGGTTTTTTCGTGACATCATATCCGACGTAACAACTCCCTTTTTTTTTTACTAATACGACGACCAATGATGAAAAACTGATAGTTCAGTGAGAAATATCACATCTTTTGGGGTCCATACCGTCGGAGCTGTTGCTTCCATGTCGCTCAATGGAACAAGCTGAGGTGTGGTTCTTGATCTCACCATCAAGATCGTTCGGGATTTGGCGCTTCAGTTCTGGCAAAGCAAGAAGCGACAGTGTGGTTAAGTCTACAACATGCTAACGTAGACAACTGACAAGTTTACTCACCAAATGTACTGATTCAAAAATTCCCGTGAGGAGAGCTTAGAGATGTAGAGCTAAGAGTTTCTAGTCTCTACTGAGTTTGGATACATAGCACACAACTAATTTAATGATTTTCCCATCAACTTTCAGAAACTACTGTCGAGCCCTCGAGCCCTCATGCCCACGGACATTGAGGCTCCTACCAAGAGGTTCAATCATAGAAAATACCCAAGTTGGATCAACATCTCTAAAGCGAACCAAATCGATTCTCCCAGCAATCCTCTCTCCAACCATCCCCAATCCATCGAGGTTGATGACTCTACCAGATACAACAACCAATTTTCTTCAGAAAGCAAAAAACAAATCTCATTAGAAAAAAAAAAACGCTAACCCGCAATACCAACTAAACAACCCCAGCACTATACTCGCTCAACTGATACAACAACACCCGTCCTCGCTTATTCCCTACCGCCACATACTCACTCCTCGGCGAAAAATCAACCGCAGTCACAATCCCAAGTGGTGTTCTCTGCGTTGGCCAATTCGAGAAACATGTCAACGAGGGAACATGGACCTACAACGAGAATAAATTTCAAAAAAATCTTTTTCAGCACTTTGAAAAGAGAGAGAGAGAGAGAGAGAGAGAATCGTACAAGACGCATAGAATCTTTCTTTTCCCTACTAGTCATCGCCAATAACTGTGCATCGTGGTTAAACTTGAGACTAGAAATCGCAGTTGTCAAGTTCCCTATTGACTTGATCGGTTTCGGCGTTTTGGAAATCTCGGATGAGGAGAGGGAATAAGAAGTTGAATCGTAAATATTGACAATTCCCGAGGATGACCTGAAAAAAAAAAGAAAAAGAAAAAAAAAGTCAGCTGTCGTCAAAAAAAAAGGGGGGGGGAGGGAGTATCGACACTTGCTAGGACATAGATAATAAAAAAAAAAGACGTACCCAATAGCCAGATATGCACCTCCCCTCTGCGTACCCGTCAAAACACGTCCAGTATGTCTAAACCCTCCCTCATCCATCCATCGTCTCACACACCTCCGCTCACCAACATCCCACAAATACACTTCAGCATCCGACGTCAACACCGCAAGGTGCATCCTCGATCCCACCATCTCATCTCCCAACATCGCCTTCGAGGCCAACGACAACCCATCAAACCACCACATCCCCGCAACCTTACCTCCACCCAACGAACAACTCACAGTGCCTATAACTTGCCCAGCACCAGACCTCCAATCCACCAAATGCACACGAGCACCTTTACCCGATGCTACCGCGAGAATATCACCCGACGGCGAAAAACGCGTCGAATGGATAAATTCAACACCGTTGTTTCGGTCATCCCTGGATCGTTTCGTACCATGATTGACAAAACTCAGACTATGATGAGTAAACGTGGTGCCCCATAATCCGCGCTCGTGTTTCATCGTAGTACCCGTCTGGAGATCGTGTGTGAAAAAGTAGGGACGAGGACCTGAGATGAGGAGAGAAGAACCGGAAGGGTGAAAGATGGCAGAGGTAGATGACGTGAGTGGAAGAGAGGGAGTGTGTAGTGTTTGGAGGAGGGGCGAGGTGTGTCCATCGACCTAAGGTTCCATTTGAATTTGCTGCTGGTGGTGATGTGGTTATACACGTACATTATACAACCGCACACGACGATCCGAGGTACCAACACAGAGAATGGGTACCCTGTCGTTGGGATGGAACGCAACAACTTTGACTTCACCACATGCAGTATCTTGCGTAGATAAATTTGCGTCTCGAAGGCGTGAAATGGCGAGCGTTCCTGAGGGAAGGACGACGGGACCTTGATGTCTCCTCTCAGCGGCGGTACTCAGGATCCCCGACGTTGACGTGAACAGATTCCTTTTCTCTGCCACAAGCGCATTCCCATCCTCTGCTTCCCCGTCCAAGACGCCTCCTCCTCCTCTTCCCTCGTCATCCCCACCCTGCAATTCACGTTCCTTGCGATTCTGCTTCCTGGCACGCTGAGCCCACGTAGGTTCAGGATTAATACGTTCAAACTGAACGCGTAACCGGTTTTCATAGTCCTTTGCGGTGATTTGATCTTCGCCATCGAAATGTCGCAGTTTTCTGAGACGAGAGGAGCCGGAAAGCAGAGAGATGTGGTGTGGAGAGGTAGATGAATCTGTCCAGGCAGGTTTTCGAGTTTGTGATTGAGGTTTTGGAGATGGAGGTTTGGAACTCAGGGAGGAAGAAGAAGAGGATGAGGGCTGTGAGTCGGATTCAGAATCAGCGGTGTCGGAAGAGAATTTAGTCTCGGATTTCAATTCAGATGACAGTGTTTGGATTCCTGGCCCATCATCTACATAGAATAGCTATTTCCAAGGATCAATTATGATTTTCTATTGGTCGAGAAGCGTAGCAGCTCTCACGTCAGAGTCGAGCAAGCCGACCATTGGCCTGCCTCCGTCGTCTTTCTCATCCTCGTCAATATCAGATACGAGACCGCTTTGAGCTGCACGCCCCGAGTAGCCAGTATTTCCAGACGGAACATAGGGTACGCCAAATAGCATACTCTCCAGTTTTCTTTCTTCATCGTCTTTGCTCTCTTCATCGAGTAGTCTCGCAAGAGTAGCCTCTGAGCCCAGAGGTTGAACAACAGGTTTTTTCTTCTCCTGTTTCTGAGATGGTTTTGTTGAGGTTTTTGCAGACTCGAGTCGTTGTTTCTTTTTTGGATGCTTTGCCATGGCAAGATTAGAAGAAGAATATTAATTTCACGTGACTTTGCCTTTCATCACTGATTCTGAAAATTTAAGAATGTGCATGCTTTTATTTCTCTCAAGATTGAGAGGGACTTACTAGTCCAGACGGATTTGTCACACATGCATTGACCGAGTAAAAAATGCCCTTTCAAAAAAATGTCGGGGGCTCAACATGCATGCTAATACACTACGTTTGGAGTTTCTGGTCCAGAAAAAGTGATATCTTGGTATCGGCCTCGTATATTCCTCCGGCGAGTTATTGTACATGTCAGTGTACGATTTTTTACTTGGACTGACCTCTGAGTTAGATAACAATACATGGAGGTATTAATAGGCACACCGTCTCAAAAAAAAAGAGCCTCTTCAATGGGTGAAATTATATTTGGTTCTTGCCTGCCTTTCTATAAAACGCGGTACTAGCCAATAAAGAAGATGTGCAAGTCTCATATAACCAGGTATGAACACCGTCTTCTCATTGTCATCCACAGCCTGTATACATCGTTGCGCGACCGCCTCTCGCTTGAGCCCGTTTTTATTGGGGTCCTTCTCACGAACAGGGCCACCATCGACAGCTGAGGCACGAAAGTCGCCTTCAACGGTTGAAGGCATAACCAGTGAAAACCTTATGCCAGGATGTTCGATGGCGAGTGACTGGCAGAGAAGGAGGGAAGCAGCCTTTGTCGAAGCGTACAACGCTCGAGTGGGTGCTGGGATAACTGCAGCCAGGGAAGATACGTGCAAAATTGAAGGAGCTTGAGATGTTTGGATCAACATAGGAATCTACGAAGATTAGTGGACCGGCAACCCATCTGCTTGGAGCTTACAAAAGACACAGCAGCAATGAGAGGCCCGATGTAATTTGCCTTTGTGGCTGCTGCAGTAACGTCGACGACCCTTTGTATGGCCTCTGTATTCGCCTGAGGAGGATGAAATTCTCGCTTTTGGGTATGGCCTAGACCAGCGATCGCCAGGAGAGGCTTGAGTGAGGAGACACCAGCGACAACAATGAGAGTATCTAACCCATGCCACTCTTTTGTTGTATGTCAGACTATACGAGCATGTCTCCAATTGAGTATTCACCAGACCTTGAGTGATCAGAGTCCGCACTCGAACCATATCTTCTACGTTAGTGAAATCAGCCACACAGCCAAGCACTCCATCCTCACTCCCTCTCTCAGCTTGACACGCCCGAATTGTCTCCTCAACTTTCTCCGCACGTCGAGCAACAATACACACTCTGGCTCCTCTCTTTGCGTACTCGTGCGCAATAGATTTTCCAATTCCTGAAGATGCACCTAGAACTAGAATGCGCTCGTGAACAGGTGATATTTTTCGTTTTCTCGAGTGTCTCGTTTTCACAATGGCGCGTAAAGCAAAAAGGGCCGGTATAATAGCAAGTAGCACAGTCAAACGCATTGTAAGGATGCTAGATATCAAGAGTTTGTACTAACCCTCGATTAGGGTTGGATCCTTGGTCCGAGAAATCTCAATGCTTTCATCTTGCCATGATACACCCTCTTCGTCCTCTCATAACAAAGTCACTTAGTGTATACAGTCTATACACTCACAGAACTTTCCACTCGTCCTGGAAAAATTACGCAAAGAAACTTCACAAGTTCAAACTTGCAGATATAGGCGAAGGTATCACTGAATGTGAGATTATCAAGTGGTATGAGGGTTAACAGCTATATCGTCTTTCTTCTGATGTGATGTGTAGGACTGTAAAGCCTTCTGCTACTGTTACCACATTCGACCCTCTTTGCGAGATCCAGTCTGACAAGGCGAGCGTGGAAATCACATCTCCATTCGACGGTGTACTCAAGGAAATCCTCGTCCAAGAGGGCCACATTGCAAAAGTAGGAGAAGGCCTT
>Ga0153995_1000267_pt1 | contig 11114 bp, 9 predicted proteins | sample TSNC079MetaG_FD_104678 | JGI IMG/M metagenome (GOLD analysis project Ga0153995, IMG submission 104678) | Attine ant fungus gardens microbial communities from North Carolina, USA - TSNC079 MetaG | ecosystem: Host-associated > Fungi > Mycelium > Unclassified | place: USA: North Carolina, Lumber... | reverse complement strand
CTCGGCGTAGAGCCAGGCGCCGCCGTCGGGGAGGTCGTCGCGGGCGACGCCGGTGATCGTGGAGTACCGAAGGCCCATGGCCTGAACGCTTTCCGCGACGCGACGGGGCTCGTCGCGGTCGAGGGCTTCGGGCTTGCCGGTGTCGATCTGGCAGAAGTCGCAGCGGCGTGTGCACTGCTCACCGCCGATCAGGAACGTGGCTTCGCGGTCTTCCCAGCACTCGTAGATGTTGGGGCAGCCCGCTTCCTCGCAGACGGTGTGCAAACCTTCACGCTTGACCAGGCCCTCGAGCTCCGTGTACTCGGGGCCCATCTTTGCTCGGGTCTTGATCCAGTTGGGTTTGCGTTCGATGGGCGTCTCCGCGTTTCGGATCTCGAGACGGAGCAGCTTGCGCCCCTCCCCGGTGGTTCGATTGTCGTGCGTCACGACTTTCCTCCAAGCATTCGTTGGGTCTCTGTCATCGCGTGAGCACAAAGGATGCGGCAAGGTGACTGCCTTCCAAGGCTGCAACTGCGCGGGTGATCAATGGTGTCACCAAGGCCGACACATCGCCGAATCTATTTGTGCTCGAGAGCCATTCGCGTCTCTCATCGCACAGTTCGAGCACACGTGCAGCAACCTCGAGAAACCCCACCGAGTAGAACCACGGCAACACGCGTGTATCGACATCGAAGGTAACTGACCTTCGATACCGGGACAACAACTGCTCGAATGCCGGGTATCCGAAATGAACTGAAGGGCAACCCGATACAACGCTGGGAATTCCTCTCAAACCTGCCCAGAAAACGTAAGCGATACCAACGTCCAACAGCGGGTCACCGAAACCTACTCGACGCCAATCTGTCACTGCGCGCAATAGTGGGGAGTCGGCGAGGTCGAAAATCGTTCGATCCAGACGATATTCGCCGTGGAGCAAGCAGGGCTTCTGCGGCGCCGGCACCGATCGCGCGAGGGAATCGAGGAGCGCGTTCAAAGCAGGCCTCACACTCAATTCGTGCCGAGCGAGCCTTATTCCAATCTCGGACAAGTAGTTGTGCAGTTCCCCGCACATCCCGGGGAGAGCACTCACACCGTTGAGGCCGACTTCGAGCGAATGAATCCCGGCAAGCGTGTCGGCAAATGAGTTCGCTACCAGGCTTCTCGCGCCGATCTCGACGTCGGCTAACTGAATGTCGGTCCGGAGAGATGATCCATGCACCCGTCGAGAGACGACCAATCCAGAGACTTCGTCCCGGTAGACAAGGAGAGGTACTGGAATGCTGCTCTTTTCGAGCATGTGCAGCGCAGTGGCCTCCGCTCGAATTCCTCGTGTTCCAAGACTGTCATCACTGCTCGACGAACAGCGCAAGATCCATGCTCCTTCACCGCTGGTCAAGGAGTAGGCCTGACCCGGCGGCGAACTGGAAACCTTGTTAGCACTGAATCGCGAGTACCGATCCAACTCGCCACAGTCGATCAGACGCCGTCGAATCTCACCGATATCGAATGGGAGTTGCATTCCCACCAGTTATCCCCATTCGGCATCGATTCGTCATTCGTGAAACCCGGACCGCTATCGATGAAGGCGCAATTCTCGTGACGCGACGACCATCCGATGAACCTCGTCAGCGCCGTCGATGAAACGCATGGTCCGAGCCTGCGCCCACAACATCGCCAGCGGATAGTCTTGCGTCATTCCGCCGGCGCCGTGCACTTGAATTGCCTTGTCGATCACCCAACCCACAGCATCCGGGGCAGCCACCTTGATAGCCGAAATTTCCGTACGCGCCTCACGCGCCCCAACTGTGTCGATCAACCACGCAGTCCGCAGAACGAACAACCGCAACTGATCGATCTTCACACGGGACTGCGCAATCCAATGCTGAATGATCCCCTGATCCGCCAAAGACCTACCAAAGGCCTCACGCTCGTTCGCCCGGCGGCACATCAACTCGATCGCACGCTCTGCCATCCCGATCATGCGCATGCAGTGATGAATGCGCCCCGGACCAAGTCTGGCCTGCGCCAACGCTTGCCCCCGACCACGCTCGCCGAGCATGTGGTCCTTGGGAACAAGCACGTCCTCGAAATGCACCTCCGCGTGACCGCCATGGGCACCGTGAATGAAGCCGAACATCTTCAGCCCCCGGACAATACGCACGCCGGGAGTCTCACGCGGAATCAGAACCAAACTGTGGCGCGACCGCGGATCCGCATCAGGATCTGACACCCCCATCACGATCAACAACGCACAATCGCTGCTCATCGCGCCGGTCGACCACCACTTACGTCCATTGATCCTCCAACAATCACCCTCATCAGTGATTGAGCAGGTCAAGTTCGCGGGATCAGACGACGACACATCCGGCTCCGTCATGCAATACGCCGACCTGATGTCACCGTTCAACAACGGATCGAGCCACCGATGTTTCTGCGCCTCAGTCCCGAACAGCGTCAGCAACTCCATGTTCCCGGTATCGGGCGGGTTGCAGTTGAACGCTTCCGGCGCAACCTCAGGACTCCAACCCGTTACCTCGGCCAACGGTGCGTACTGCAGATTCGACAGTCCCGCACCACGCGGATCGTGCGGAAGAAACAAATTCCACAACCCCCGCGCCTTCGCGTGTTCCTTCAGCTCCGCCATCACCGCCGGACGCTCCCACTGCCGATCCCCAGCTTCCGGGTTGTCGTGGAAGAAATGCTCTGCAGGAAAAACGAACTCGTCCATGAATGCCGACGCAAGTTCCTTCAAATCAATAGTCTTCGCGTCGAACTCGAAGTCCATGTCACACACCTTCACCCTTCGTGGGCCGAGTACGACCGAGATCAGAAATTACTGTTTGACAACAATTTTCGGCTACGCAAGTGCCGAGAGCCCGCGCTCTGCCAAAGGAACGACCATCGAGCCGATGTCCTCGAAACCGTCGCCGACTGTTTCCCCATTGACGAAGCGAAGATGGATGCCTTCCAGAATCACTGCCATCTTGTAGAATGCGAAGCTCGAATACCACTGCAGCGCATCGGTATCGAACCCGGTACCTAGGGAATATCTTTCGACAAGGTCGTCGAACGAGGGGAAACCCTCATGCGCAGAAGGCGTCCCGGCAATCGGATTATCGATACCCGCCCATCCCGACCAGAACAGATGGACTAAACCCAAGTCTGTCAACGGATCACCCAGTGTTGACATCTCCCAATCCAGCACTCCGACAATGTCCGACGGGGCACCTAACCGAACAATCATGTTGTCGAATCGAAAGTCGCCGTGAACGATCGAGGTTGCAGACTGCCCCGGAATCGACGACGCGACCCGCGCCCCCAGTTTTTCCAACATCGGAAGATCGCGAGACTTCGACGACGCCAACTGCTTGCTCCATCGCCGTACCTGGCGCTCGAGGTAACCCTCCGGCCTACCGAAACCAGACAAACCCAGGCTACGAAAGTCTTGCGTGTGCAGTGCAGCCAGGCAATCGACGTAGCGATGCGCCAACTCGGAGCGATTGCCCTCGTCCACGGAAGCGAAGTCGTCATCGGTTCGCAACACCTGACCTTCGATCTTGTCCATGACGTAGAAACTTCCACCCGATGTCGCGTCGAACTCCTCGGAGAACACGATCCGCGGAACCGGGACAGCACTTTCCGCGAGGGCTCGCTGAACGGTCACTTCCCGACCCATGTCGTGAGCAGTCTCCAGACGGTGACCGATCGGCGGACGACGCAGAATCCATCTTCTCGACTTACTCGCCAACTCGAACGTCAGGTTGGATCGACCGCCTGCCAATAGTCGCACAGTCAGTTCCTCGCCCGTACCCAACTCACCCATCTCGACCAACCTGGACCGAACCAAGTCGGCGTTGAACTGCTCGCTCTCCGCTATTGATTCAACCTCATTCATTACAACGTCCTCATCCCATAGTCCGTTACTCGACGCCACAACGCACCACACCCGCACCGGCGGGTAGGTCGGGCCGAACCAAAACCTTCACGTGCTCTATCTCGTCACCCGCGGCCGGGCGCAGCGCAGAGAACACCTCACTCACCGCATCCAGCCCGGCAAAGCCCGTGACCATCAATCCCGGATCGAAACGACGCTCCACGATATGTTCGAAAGTTCGGGAAAACGCTTGGTACGTATGTTCTCCACGCCCCGGACCACCCACGAATTCCAAACTCACATTCTTGAGAATCCCGATTACGGGTCGAATCGACTCGTGCTCCATTGCCGATCCGACAATCACAATGCGTGTGAACGGTGGAACGACAGACATCAAGGAACCCAGTAGATTCCGCGCTCCGGATGCTTCGAAGACAAATACTTCGGTATCTGCCGGAATCATTCCTGCAAGTGTGCTCAGTGGATCCGAGTGCCTCGGATCGACTGCCACATCGGCCCCGTACGCCAAAGCCACAGTTCGTCGAAGTTCCGAAGGGTCGGATACGACGATGGGGTGAACGCCACGTTGCGCCAATTCGATGACTGCGCCGAGTCCCACAGGCCCGCAACCGGTCACCACTGCGGCGGCGCCGGCAACGGTTCGTGAACGCAGCACGGCGTTAACACCAGTGGCGAGAGGTTCGGTCACTGCAGCGGTAACCGGATCCACGTCCGGAGGGATGTGCAGGTGCCCTCCAGCCTGGATAACAACCCTTTCAGCCAGCCCTCCCGGCTTCGAATTGCAGTATCCGACTGTATGAGTCAATCCATAGTCGTCAACGACCCACGGCAGAACCACCAGACGGTCACCGACTGCGTAGTCGACCACTCCGGTTCCCAACTCGGTCACCGTTGCAGTGAACTCGTGTCCGAATACAACATCGTGCGCCGGATCGAACAGCGCTCCCGGCACGTCCGCCTCACGATGCGCAGCCAGGAAATCATCGGTGTGCTGCCAGGCCGAAAGATCACTGCCGCAGATCCCGGTGGCTATCGGCTCCACCAGAAGCTGATTCGGTCCCGGTGACGGCTCCGGAATGTCGGCAAGTATGACGTCTCCACCTCGAAGCACTGCTGCCCTCATCTGATGTCCTCACGTCGAGAAGTGCCTACGATTTTGTCGGCCATTGTTCGAGATACTTCTGTACGGACATCAGCGTGCGCAAGGCTTCGGCGCCGTCGAATGCCCTGTGGTCGAAGGTCAATCCGAGTCGTGCAATGGGCCTGATGGTGAGGAGCTCGGATTCACCGTCGACGCTCTTTCGCGCGACGGGGGTACGCACGATGGCTGGGAGACCGATCGAGGCAACTTGCGGACGAGTCAGGATCGGAGTCGAGACCACGCCGCCGACACTTCCCGAGTTGCTGATCGTAATTGTTCCGCCCGAAAGATCCTCCGGCTGCGCGGAACCCGAGAGTATCGCACTACTGGTCGCGACTATTGCGTCCGACAGTGCCTCCAGTTCGAGATTCTGCGCATCACGTACGACGGGGACGATCAGTCCGTCCGGAGTGTCCACGGCAATTCCCAGGTTGACAGTGTTCCATCGCACGAGGTGCTTGTCCGTGAACGTGGCATTGGCATCCGGGTGGTCTGCGAGCGCCCGGCACAGTGCGTGACCGACAAAGGGAAGGAAACTGAGTTTCCCTTCACCTCGAGCTGATCTCTCACGGTTGATCTTCGCTCGGGCTACTGAGACCGCAGTGAAATCGACATCAACCTGCGCCGTCAATTGAGGAGCCGTATTCCACGATTCTGTCAGATTCTTGGCGATTGCCCTACGCAGGCGAGTGTGTTCGATAGCCGTGTAGGTCACCGCCTCGTATCCGGCGGGAATCGCCACGGTGTCAGCATCTTCCGGTACTCGATCCCTGGCTCCCGGCAAGAATTCGCTCTTGCTCTCCAGCGACATATCAGTCGAGCCCGAATCGAGGCGGAGGCGTCGACTTCCTTCGGGCGGACGATTGACCGGAGAGAACCACGACGCAGCCAACACCAGTGAATCGTTGGGTGGGCGAGAACCCTCGGCGGCGACTGTCGGGGCCGCGCTCTCGAGAGCCCGATCCGGCGAAATCGGGAACGGACCCGCGATCGGACCCGATGTCGACGCCGCCGGCGCGACATCTTCACCGACTGCATCTTCACCGGCAATGGCTTGCGCGACGGCTACCGGGTCGGCGTCGAGTGAGGCAAATCGAGCAATGACGTCACCGACAGGAACCTCCTGATCCACTGCGGCAACGTAGCTGATGAGGATTCCCGAAGTTGGCGAGTCGACTTCGGTGTCGACCTTGTCGGTCGACACCTCACAAAGCGGATCGCCCTCGGCGACCCTGTCCCCAGGCTTGAGCAGCCATTCGGTGAGCAACGCGAATTCCACCGACCCCATGTGGGGCATGTGGACGTCGAATAGTGTGAGCATGGTGAATGTCCTCGTAGTCGAGTAATTAGTCGCGAACCAGGTGACGGGCCGTCTCGATGATGTCGGAAACACTTGGGAAGCAATGATCTTCGAGGAACCGACTCGCCGGAATAGGCGCATCCACAGAACCGAGACGCGCGATCGGAGCGTGGAGCCAGTAGAAGCAACGCTCCTGGATGAGCGCAGCGATCTCGGCGCCAGGACCAGCGGTTCTCGGCGCCTCGTGAACGATCATCGCCCGCCCGGTCCGCATCACCGACGCGATGATCGTGTCGTGGTCCAGCGGAACCAGCGTCTGCAGGTCGACAACCTCGAGTTCGATACCCTCCGCAGCCAGCACGAGTGCTGCTTCGAGCGAGCGAGGCACCATACATCCATAGCTGATGACGGTCACTGTGTCGCCACGCCGTGGAATCGATGCTTTACCCAAGGGCATTACGTACTCGGGATCGGTGAATACCTCACCCCGTTTGAAGTTGAGCTGCTTGCTCGGGTAGTACAGAACAGGATTTGGGTCCCGGATTGCGGCCTTGAGTAGGGCTTTCGCGTTGGCAGGATTGGACGGGACAACTGCTTTGAGTCCCGGAAAATGCATCGGTAGCATCTCCATCGAACCCGAATGTTCTGGTCCTGCACCACCGCTCGGCCCGATCGGCATGATGATCACAGCGGGAAGTTCGAATTGACCACCGTGCATATGGCGCCACTTACCCAGTTTCTGAAAGATCTCGTCCCCGGCGATCAAACTGAAGTCTGCAAACCCCAACTGAACGATCGGACGCATTCCGGTCATGGCGGCACCGGCAGCTGCACCCACCATGAATGCTTCGGTGATTCCGGTGTTTCGGATCCTGTCCAGGCCGAATTCCTCTACCAGGCCTCGGGTTCCGCCGAAGAACCCGCCTGAGGCAATGTCCTGCCCCATGAGAAACACCGAGGGGTCACGGCGCATCTCTTCGGCAATCGCCGCACCCTGTGCGGCCTCGTAGCTTTGCACCGTAGTTTCCGGAGCCGTGCGGTTGACAGACGTGTCGTCAGTGATAGTCATGCAAAAACGTCCTTCATGATAACGGAGGGGTCAGGCAAAGGAGCGGCTTCTGCCTCGGCGAGCGCTTCGGCAACTTCCGCACGCGCTGCGGCGACGATCTGGTCGGCCAGCAAAGCATCGAGTCGAGAACGCATGATGTCCAACGGATCTCGGTACGTCGACAGGAAGTCTTCCGGGCGATACTTCTGCGCGTCACCTTCCCAGTGTCCACCGACACGGGTGACGACTGCCTCGATCAACGACGGCCCATGACCATCGCGCGCTCGATCGATCGCGGTCTGTGTCGCATGGTAGACAGCGACGGCGTCGTGACCGTCGACGCGAACTCCCGGAATCCCGTATGCAGACGCCCGTTCGGCGATAGTGCTTGTCGGACTTACAGACTCAAAAGAGGTGGTTACCGAGATTCCATTGTTCTCACAGAAGTAGACCAGCGGTAGTTTCCACCGCGATGCCTCGAGCAGAGTTTCATGGAAGGTGCCACGTGCCGCCGTTCCGTCGCCGAAGTCAGCCAGCGCAACTTGCCCGGTGCCTCTCATTTGCGCCGACAACGCCGCGCCTGCTGCCACCGGATACACCGATCCGAGCGTCGCCCCCTCCCCCATGATTCCGAGCGCCGGATCTGCCCAGTGAGGAACCCCGGCGCCTTTTCCGCCGGTAGAACCTGTCACTTTTCCAAGCAGGTCACCGATGATCGGCCCCATCGCCATCCCTTTGGCAAGCGGCCATGTGGCTCCTCTTCCCTGATAGAACAGATAGTCGTCGTCTCGCATGGCTGCCACCGCTCCAGCGACAGCACCTTCCTGCCCTTTGCCCGGATGCCAAAATCCGGCAAATCCGTGGTCCCGGATGTGAATCTGCACCGCGTCCTCGATCGCACGCGCACGGGCCATGACGGTGAAAATGTCGATCGCCAACCGTGGGTCGAGTGACTCCGGTTCCACTACTTCGGTCAGCTGTTCGCTTGTGTGCGTGGCCATTCCGATCTCCTTCTGACAGTCCGACATGCAAGTACGAGGTTCGCGCCTTTGACAACCCGGCATCGATTGCCATTCGTGTGGCTGCTGTCACATCACCATATGTGGATCAAGTGATTCAATCAAGTGCATTCTCTAAATCGACTGAGATCTACTCAGACATCACCGGGTCAGCAGGCCGGAAATCAGGCCGCGACATCGCGATATGATGGGGTCAACAAACCGAAAGGTTGCGGAAATGCCACGATCCAGTCCACGCGACGGCGCAGCAACTCGCCGTGCTCTGATCGACTCAGCGGCAAAGCTGTTCGCAGCAGAGGGAGTCGAGGCCGTCTCGATTCGAGCGATCAATGCCGAAGCCGGATTGGGAGCAGCGTCCGCGCACTATCATTTCGGATCCAAGGACGCGATCCTCGACGCCGTCCTCCTCGACTCCGGCGCCGAAGTGCTCGCGCACATTCATCGCCTGGCCAAGAACATGGTCGATTCCGACACCGTTCCGACAGCGAGGCAGATCGTCGATCTCCTGGCACTGCCGTATCGCCAGTTCCTCGATCAGGAACCTGACAAAGGTGTTCGATGGCTGACTATTTGTGGCCAACTCAGCCTCGCCAACGATCCTCGACTCTTCCCCGTCAAGGACGACACAGCAGAGTTGCTGCGCAAACTACTCGAACGCGCCTACCCCTCAGCCGACGACACCGCGATCGAACTGAACTGGTCACTCACCGTGAACACGCTGATCGTGATGGCGGCACGATGGTCGGACGCAAGCATCGAGGGATCTCGCGCGCTATCCAACGGTCGATTCGACACACTGGCGGATTTTGTCGCAGGCGGACTCGAGTCACTCATGGATCCAACCCGGACCTAGCTTTGTGGATGGATCTTCCCAGGTAGGGTTGCGGATCCACCACCCACAGAACGCGCCGTCTCCGTGCGCGCTTTTGCAATTTTCTCGGGAAAAATTTAGTGGATCACTTGACAGAATCAATCGATCCATTTTACTGTGCCTCACATCACAAAATGCTTCAGTGGGTCTGCACACTCGCCGCGCCGACTGTCCCGCTCACTGCCCCGTCTTCCCGTCAGAAAGATGCAGGAGCCACGATGACCGCTCCATCCACGGATAATCCTTCCTCGACTCCATCGGAGTCTTCCTCCGAAAACCCCACTCTCGCGATAGAAGGCGTGGGAAATCGATCAACCGCCGGCTGGGTCGGAATCCTCCTGATCCTCTGTCTTCTGTCCGAAGAAGTCGCATACGCGTTCAATCTGGTGACGCCTGCACTCCCCAGCATGGCCGGTTCATTCGAGACCTCGAACATCGCTTGGGTGTCAACACTGTTCACACTCTCCGGCGCTATCAGCGCACCGTTGATCGGCAAGCTCGCAGATCGAGACGGCAAGAAGAAATGGCTTCTGATCGCAACCGCCTGCATGGCAACAGGCTCGCTGATCGTCGCAATCGCGCCGACCTTTTCCGTAGTACTAGTCGGTCGTACCGTTGAAGGACTCGGTCTTGCAATCGTGCCGATAACCTACTCGCTGATGCGCGACATCTTCCCGAAGCGCATGCTGGCGATGGCGGTCAGCATGACAACCGCTGGAATTGGTGTCACCACGATCACCGGTCCTGTCATTGCCGGAGTTTTGATCGACAATTTCGGATTCCGCGGAGTGTTCTTCGCATTGGCACTCTTCCCTGTGCTCTTGGGTGCCTTGGTCATGCTCGTTGTTCCCGAGTCCCCGATCCGAGTGAAAACGTCCATCGACTGGGTTGGTGGGATCATGCTCGGGCTCTCGATCGCACTCCTCCTGTACTGCATCGGCGAAGGCGGAACGTGGGGCTGGACGTCGTGGAAGACACTTCTCTGCGCCATCGCCGCGGTGGCAATTTTCATCGGATGGGCTCGATACGAAAAGCGAATCGAGAACCCACTGATCGACATTGCGGTGCTGCGTGGTCGCGCTGTCGTGACGACACTGGTCGCGCAATTTACCGGCCAGGCCGTCATCGTTCTCCAATTCGTCTTGTTGTCCTTCATCGTTCAGACACCCATCGCCCTCGGCGTTACCTACGGGTTGGGGGAAAGCGCAAGCTACATGGCGCGGTTGACCACACCGGCCGGCGTGGCCACCGTCGCAATGGGGTTGCTTGTCGGCATAATCGCAGAACGTCGGGGCGCACGCCTGCCGAACTGGATCGGCTTCGCCTTGATGGCGATCGGCTCCGCATCACTCGCCCTCTCCCACAAGGAATTCTGGCCGATACTGTTGGGATACTTGGTATATGCATTCGGGGCCGGTCTGATCAGTGCGGCAATACCCAACCTGGTGATCGCCGCCGCGCCGGTTCGACTGCAGGCCGTCACAGCCTCGACGGTCAATGTGGTGGGATCCGTCGGCAGTGCTGTTGCTGTACAGATTGGTTTTGCCATCCTCGCCCTGAACATTGCAACGGTTGCCGACGGAACGCCTATTTACGCTGGAATTGGCTACACAACAGTCTATTTCGTTGCAGCAGGTCTGGCGATAGTCGGACTCGCCGCGACTCTCCTCATGCCGCACGGCCGAAAGCCCCAGTCTGTGGAAGCACTGACCTGATCTGAATCGACTATCTGAGAATTATCGTGACCTCACACTATGACGTCGTTGTCCTCGGAGCCGGCCCCGGTGGGTACGTCGCTGCTATCCGCGCGGCACAACTGGGCCTGAGCACCGCCATCATCGAGCAGAAGTACTGGGGCGGT
>Ga0153995_1000265_pt1 | contig 11158 bp, 10 predicted proteins | sample TSNC079MetaG_FD_104678 | JGI IMG/M metagenome (GOLD analysis project Ga0153995, IMG submission 104678) | Attine ant fungus gardens microbial communities from North Carolina, USA - TSNC079 MetaG | ecosystem: Host-associated > Fungi > Mycelium > Unclassified | place: USA: North Carolina, Lumber... | reverse complement strand
TCTTGTTTCTCTTCTTCATAGTCCATATTCAATCGTCGACTGATGGGTGGCGTGCTTTGTGCAAGGATGGGAGAGGAATGAGACAATGTAGCTGAGAGGCCATGAGGTGACGCAGAGCTGGAAATCTGGGAACTAAAGGAATGGATGTTACTGGACTTCTCTACTTGAGGGGATTGATGGGTATAAGTGAAGGAGGAATGAGGAGATGTATGAGGAGAGAAACGAAAGGAATTTTCCCGAGGAGAATCTTGATGAAGGTGATGTGGTAGGCGTTCGGGCTGGTGCATTTGCTCGAAGGGGATCCCATCTTCGGTTTCAAGATCTGTTGGTATGTCGGATATATTAGGTGTAGGAGTTTCGGGAGCACCGACGCCGACGAGAGCTGTGTTAGAGGAAAAGAACATTTCCTCTACCAGTCCTGTAATGCTTGCGTCTGAATCCAGAAATGTCTTGGCTGCGGTCTTCACACCACCGCCGATATCTGGTAGGTGAGTATTTTCATAAGGATCATCTTGTATGGGCTCATTAGGGGTAGGTTGAACCTGAAACTTTGATTGAGGAGGTTCATCGTCCATATGTCCACCGCGGAAAAACGTATCCTCCTCGTCAATATCTTGACCAAACCCACCGTAGCGCACTCCGTCATCCGAACCCTCCCAAAGCTCCTCTTCAGAAGTTTCGCAATCGAATTCAACAACATCACAGCGCTCGTCAAACGTCACAGTCTTTCTTCGCTCCCTTTTAGTTCCGCCACTGAGACGAGGTCCATGAAGCCGTCTTGACACGAGTGAAGACCTTCCTGGTGAAGAACTAGCAGTGGGTGCTGGAGGCTCACTGCTGAAACGAGCGTGTCGAGATGAGACAGGAGCAGAATTAGGTAAAGGTGTGGGTTTAGGAAGGGAAGAAGGAGAAGTAGATTGGAGGAACTCATTTATGGTGGTGGTCCGTTCTGATTGCTTGAAAGGGCTTTTCGTTACAGGCTCCTTCTCAAGAAGACCTCGAAACGTTGTGCTTTGTTTACGGTCACGTTTCAGGGAAAAGGGGCGGTCATTCTCCGTTTCTGCGTCCTCATGCATTGATGGGGGACGGGACCGCTTCTCTCCCGAGACTCGTCTGGTGGGAAGGACGATTGAAGTTGGACGAGGTAGCGTAGGCAGCACAGGCAGCTGGGATTTGAACGGTGACTTGGAGACCAAATTATTCTGCTGAACATGCTTGAAGCTAGAAGAAGAACGCCGGGCTACTGCGACATCACGTTGGAGAACCTGAGAATCTCGCTTTGCGATTCGCAAAGGAGAAGTAATAGAACCAGAACTTGAGGATGAGGGTATCGAGTTCATCCCTGACGATGACCAACCGGACTCGCGGATGATAGAGGACCTGATAGTGTCAGGGGAATTCAAAAGCGAACGGTTCTGGCGGGGTGAAGTTGCCATGAAGTGGACTGTGCCACTAACTGGCGCAAATCCACAGAGAAATGAAAATCGTTACTAGAGTCGTGAAAACTCGTGTGATGAAGGTGTGATTCCTGCGGGCCCACGAGGAGAGTCAACAACTTATCGTGAGAAGTTTAACTCGCAAGTCCCAGGCCGAATCACCCGGCGCGCCTGTCACGTGTCAATGGACTCTGTCTCAATTGCGGAATCCAACACCCGAAAATCTGAATTTGGGTGGGGCAATCGATGAACGACACAACAAGGAAGCAGCCCCAAGTAGAAGACTTCTCACTTGTGTTATATTCCGCCATTTTTGAAGACAAATTTTCCAGTATTCCACCTCGAACATCGGGACACAACGGAAGCGGAGAAGACAGTGACAATAACACAGGAAAGAGCCTTTGCTGATTGACGCCGTGTTTCCAAAGGAATGGTCAGGTAGCTTGTTGAAGCATCAAAGCATCTTGCCCGCAATGACTGTTGTTGCAAATGAAGATCATCATGTTTTGTTCGATGTTGATGAAGCAAAAGACCTGTGGAAAATAATCAAACACTAACTCCGGCAACCTCCGGGCCGACACTTCTAAACACAAGTGAGTTCTTTACCGCAACCCTCTCTACTTCTTTCAACTCCATTAACCAATGTCATTTCAAGGTCTCATTTCTGCCTCGGAATGTGCTGTATCCACGAATCCATTGTCCCAGGTCCTCAAGCATGCTGAAGGAGACCGCAGCCTACAGCAGGTTGGTCACATAATTACCCACACTCAGAAACTGCCAATAACCCGCACTTCAGGATAGAGTCACGAGCCCATCATCAAGTAGAGTAAGTCAGCTTCGCACAAATCCTTTCTCAAAGTTGACTGATGCAATCCATAGCTTCACCAATTGCCGACGAGTGCCGGTCCCTCCAGCACTAATGAACAAGATCTGGCACTCGCCCGACAGTTTTTTGATGTTCAAGGCCTTGCTCCAGGTCCATCCTTTATACCTCATCCTTCAGAACTCGCCAGATTAAACCATATGCCTTCTGGTCCCGCTACTCCGAATTATGACAGTTGGATCATGGAGCAACGGAAACATCAAGCATTCCGTCCTGAGGATATGCAACAAGGAAGTTGGGCATCAGAATTTCAAGCGTCTAACCATATAATCAGTCCCTCAGTGCAGCATAATATAGCTGCAAGACCTGACTGTGTGTTTTCTATATCTATCAATCCATCTACATTCTCATATTCGGACTCACCTAGTCCAACAAAGGAGCTCCAACCTGCTGCCCATGAACATTTATGGCAATTCGATGACCATCCACGGATTATCAGGCGCCCCTTTCAACAACATGAGTTCAAGTATTGTCGTAGCAAACCAGGAGAGAAATAAAGGCAAGAGTAAGGAAGTCGACTTCGAAGCCGCATTTGCCCAAGTAGCAGCATCTCTACAGCAGCAGGCGTCTGCGATTGAAGAAGTCACAGACGATGTTGAGGGATTGACCGAAGTCATGGAGAAAACACACTTGGAGCAAGATGAGGTCGGGACAGACGCCGATTTTAAAAAGTATACCCCCTTTCTTGCAGATTTCTTGAACGATAGGCTGAAAAATGCCAAGGATGTGGGAGGAATTGCAAGAATCAGATCTTCCTCCTCCTCAAGAAGATATGGCGAAGTGGGAAGCTGAATTTAATCAATTAATGACTGCGCAGCGCGATGACCCTGAGGTTGATTATGGTACATCGATGCAGGAAACATGGAAGTATGACCTTGGCGATCTTTCCGAAGAGAGATTGCAGTTTGATGATGAGGGCATCCCTAAACTTGACCCCTATAGCTTTGGTTCGTCATTCTCCGTATGCCTTTATAATCACCCATAACAAATCAATAGTACAAAATAACAAATACATGGCTGAATCCTCAGACCCCTCGTTGTTGGATGAAGCAAAAGCACTTCTGGAACGGAACGGCTCCTTGTCGGAAGCTGCCCTCATGATTGAAGCGGCTATCCAAAAAGGACAGCTGGGAGTAGGTAATTATGAAGCTTGGATACTTCTTGGGGAAACTCGTAGCATGGACGAGCAAGAGGAGGTGGGGATGCAGGCGCTACATGAAGGTGTTCGAAGGGCGGTAGAGAATCATACACCAGGTCCCGGAATGATGGTTGGTGTAGTCGAGTTAACCTCCTCCTGTGGGATATTGACATTGACGTCAAACACAGTCTCTCGCCATCTCTTTCACAAACGAGGGCTATGATAGAGCATCTCACGCAATTTTGCTTCGCTGGCTGCAGGCCACCTACCCAACATTTCTGATCCCCGAAGAAACAATACAAGCAATGAAAACGAACAGCGCCTGGGACATGCATACGCGGATCACAGACTTATTCCTTGGTCTCACTCGAGAACACCATAGCAAGGGCATCCTAGATGCTGATCTTCAAATAGGCCTCGGCGTCTTGTTTTATGTGAACGGTGACTATGATCATGCCAAAGACTGTTTTTCCACTGCTTTAGGGGTCCGTCCGAGAGTAAGTTACAGTTTTTAACTTCCCACTATCCTGACCTTGGGCTAGGATTATCTGCTCTGGAATAGACTTGGGTCGTCGTTATCGAACGGTAACAATCCCGAAGAGGCTCTTGGTGCTTATCGAGAAGCTCTTGCTCTCCGTCCGACCTATACTCGTGCTATCTACAACGTTGGTGTGGCATGTGAGCTCAGATTCTATCAATGATTTGAAATAATGATGTTCAGCTCAGGTTTGAATATCGGAGCCTTCAAGGAAGCCGCTGAGCATTTTCTCAGCGCAATAGACTTACAGGGCAGCGCAAATAGTCAGCTATGGTCTACCCTTCGTCGTGCGCTGCAGTCCATGGTAGTATTTGTTTCTCCTGCCTTCCCCCTGACCTTGTTTGACGTTCAATCCCAGGGACGCCTTGATCTTGCAGACCAAGCACAACCCGGTGATCTTGACATTTTCCGAAAGGAAGGATTTGACTTTTAGCTTTTCTGTAGCTTTAGAATTTTGCTCTGTAAATGATGTTTCTGAACCATTAACTGACCAATACTCGAATCCTCATTGGCTGGTTGAATCCAAGATTTTCCTTTTTCCATCTCGAACCTATGACCACTAGGTGGTGATCTGAGGGACCAATAAAGTCAAGTGGCCTCTTTCTTCACTTTCTTTCCGACGCAAACAATGGCGACCGCCGATGTACAAATGTGAGAAATTGGTTAAGGATACCGGCGCCTGTTATCGTGAAGCTCAGAGCATTGATGACTTTCTTATAGGCATTCCATGACCAAGACAGCCCCACGGAGCGAACAGTTGAACAAAATATCATGCCAGATTACCCAGAATAAAGTATTCACCTGCCATGACTGACCATCCATTCAATAACATGACTCCCCTAGATTCGTGGAGGCGCTCAAGCTATGCGTGAGTCACAGCAGGACGTCAGACATTAGTACTGTTGATCAACTAAATAAGTCTATGCGGTTGGCTTGACTGAGGATGACATGAATAAGCCCCAAGTGTGTGACCACGTTGATAACTGTACGGCATAAATCACAGGTTCTGTTATCGCTGATTAGATCGGTATTTCTCCTGTTTGGTGGGAAGGTATGGACTAGTGTCGCACATTGCGAATTATGCGGTGCGCTAACAAGAAAACTGACAGGTAATCCATGTAACTCTCATTTGGTGTGTACCAATTGGTAGCTATTGGGACGACGCTATACATCTCATCCTTACCTGCTTAGCTTGAACTGGCGAAGCATGTGAAGGATGGATGTAAGGAAGAGGACCTTGTCGGGCTGATCTTCAATACAATTGGTGTTAGCGATGCGATCACCATGGCCACTGACGGTAAGCCCACCAAGTTGCTCAACTCCGGAAATACCTCAAGTGATATCTTTCCAGGAATGAGATACTCGTAAGTGTATTATTTTATTCCCCCGTCGCTTTCGGAATCTTATACACTTCCAGTCTTCCGAGTCGTGATCTCATTGCCGACTCTATTGAATCCGTTGTGATGGTATGAAATTCCACAAGTATACAGTCCAAATTCATACTACAATCTGTATTTCAGGCCCAACATTACGATGGAAATATCTCGATCCCAGGATGTGACAAGAATATGCCAGGTTGTTTCATGGCCGCTGCGCGCCACAATCGTCCCACTATCATTGTGTACGGGGGTACCATACAGGCTGGAATTCGTCATGTCGGTTCGTATCAGCCACCGGGAGTTCATCAGCCACGAATCAAACGTCCAGACTAGATTGCCCTGGAATGAATAAGGTCAAGGGGGGAACTGTCAACATCTCGGATGCCTTTGAATCGTACGGTAAGCATCAGATAGTCAACACTGTTGGGAAATTGCCGAGACTGTTCAGGTGCCTTCGCTATTGGCAAAATTGACGATGAACAAAGATTTGATGTGGTAAGGCATGCATGCCCAGGGCCTGGTGCCTGTGGAGGAATGTATACTGCAAATACGATGAGCTCAGCCTTGGAGGTAATTCTGAAGCAAAGACTCGCCATGTTTCCTAATTGATATAGTGGTACAGGCCCTTGGGATGTCACTACCCTATTCCTCAAGTACCCCTGCCCTCTACCCTGGTGAGTTCGAAAGTGCGCTCTAGGTTCAAAGTAAGCTGCTCAGCGTGTACTAGAGAAGACACATGAATGCTTCAGAGCCGCCAAATATCTAAAGCGGCTCCTTGAATTAGATCTCAAACCTAGGTTAATCATTCTTTTTACGGCCATTCTTGCTTTTCTGAATTACACATTTAACAGGGATATTCTGAGTCGCAATTCTTTCTTGAATGCCATTGTAATCATCCAAATCCTGGGAGGTTCCACCAATGCCGTGTGTTCCTGGTCTTTCTTTCACACAGACCTTTACTAAACTCTTCGCCGTCCAGGTCCTTCACCTCCTCGCAATGGCTCGTGCTGCGGATATTGAACTCAGTATTGATGATTTCCAGATGATGGCTGATAAAACGCCTTTCCTGGCAGACCTCATGTACGCATTTCATTCTCCATCCATTTGGATCCATTTGACAAAGTGGTAGGCCTTCTGGAAAATACTATATGGAAGATGTACACCGTATCGGTGGCATCCCAGCAATTATCAAATACCTCCTCAAGAATACAGATTTGATAGATGGTTCGCAGTTGACGGTTACAGGAAAGACACTTGCAGAGAATGTAGCCGACGTTCCTGATCTCGATTTTGAGAAACAAGATGTCTTGAGGAGATTGGATAACCCCATCAAGCCAACAGGTCATCTCACAATTCTTCGAGGTAACCTGGCTCCAGGAACTGCTGTTGCTAAATTGACTGGCAAGGAGGGCTTGAGCTTCGAGGTGGCCAAAAGTATACTCACTAGGCCTGCATCTGGGCTGAAATTTTCTTTTAGGGTATTGCAAAATGTTTTGACAAGCCCGACGAATTTTATCCTGCCCTAGAAGCAGGCGAGATCAAACCTGGAATGGTCCTTATCTTCAGGTACCAAGGACCCAAAGGTGCTCCAGGGATGCCAGAAATGCTCGGTAACGCAAGAATTATATATGTTAGTACCCTGCCACTTACCAGGCTTTCTAGGTCCCACAGGTGCTCTCGCTGGTGCAGGTCTCCTGGGTAAAACTGCCTTGATCACAGATGGCCGCTTTTCTGGTGCCAGTCGTGGCTTTATCATTGGGCATGTCGTTCCTGAAGCCCGAGTCGGTGGTCCAATTGCTCTTGTCCAGGATGGCGACAAGATTGTTATTGACTCCGAGAAGAGGATGATCAATTGGGTTGTGGATGAGGAAGAACAAAGAAGGCGCAGAGAACTCTGGGATGCTTCTGATAATGACAAGCTGAATGTCAGGCGTGGTGTTTTGCTGAGATATGCTCGAGATGTTGCTGTGAAGTCTTCTCATTTTCTCGAAGTTGTTCTCTCATTGATGTCTATTATAGCCTGCCAGTGAAGGGGCGTATTGCGACTAGAGCTGAAGTGCTTGAATATCACAAGAGAGAAACTTCAGCCCATGGTTCTATTCCATATAATTATCCCTAACAATGTACGGGAAAATATCTAAGAAAATGATACACAGAAAAGGGCATCAGTCAATCACCAGGTTCTCTGATTTGTGCCACGTCCTTCATTTCATATTCATCTGTTTCTGTGAAAGGGTTGCCGGTGACCGAGAAACACAGTTGGCGATAGCACCTTCTGTTTCTGGTCGCGACTTCAGTTCAGGCGGTGGCATATGTGTTTGAGTTTCTTCAGGATCCTAGCGCTTTCTGAAGTAAATTGTGAAGCCAATTATTCAAGGCAAAATAAGTATGTCGCCGCAGAGGCTGCCAGCTATTACTGATGTTTTGGCTGCAAAAGTCCGATGAAGAATGGTTTCAGTCATAATTGGAACTTACCCTTGAAGAGATGCAGCCTCAAATAAATTATCCACTCGCATATAGTGAAGCAACGGTTGATGATTGACAATTTCATCAGTCATTGGGAGGTGAACGAGCACTGAAGAACGTACGTGGCCGAGACATGGGACTCACGAGTGCACCTGTGTTTTGGAAGGAGAAAAACGAAGGACTATGGCAGAACAGGTAGCGAGATGGTAGCGATACATTTCTTGTGCAATGGAGCTGGGGTAATCAATAGCAATGTTTAGGCCACTAGTGGAATTTCTTCTATACTATCCTTCATACGTGCGATGTAACAAGATCTACTGTTTCATCTGTAGTACCAGCAACTTGTATCTCATGCACACTCTCTAGCCCTACCTCGCGTAATATCATCCCGATACCATAACCTTTGACCTTTTCCAGCTCCTCATCAGTCTTAACCAATAACATCCCAGCGAATCCCAGCGCGTTGACACTGATTACGTCTCCTGATTCTGGTATGACGAAGCTCTCGTATCGACGTGGAATGAGATGTATATGTTCCAGCGTAATAATGACGTTGTATGATGGCTTCCCTGCAGGATAGTCGGGTGCATGTCGAATTGTTGATACAACCAGGTCCAGTAAGGATAAGAAAGCATCAGTCAGTACACGCTCAATGTTGTCAATTTCCCGGTATTGCAGGTCCTGTGGGAGACGGATGACATGGTTCGCATAAGGAAGCCTGGAAATTGTGAAAGGCCTGGCTACATATTAGATGTTAGGCTATACCACGGGATCCAAACTAGTTATACTGACTTGGCGTCTGGAGATTTATGGATCTCGCAAGCCTTTCAATGGGTGGACCAGCTTCTGTCGCCCCGATGGGAATAAACTGGATATGTTTATGGGGTTGGCTAGCACCACTGAAGTTGCCACCTGAGATACGATGGAGTTGGTATTATAGACATAATAAAAGAGTACGTGCAGTTATAGAAGGCGAAGCTTTTTCTTCCAGCGTCGCGTGTGGAGATGAGAAGTTTGTATATCAGAACCAAGTCCGAAGGAAGTAAGGGCGATGATTGTGGCTCGTAATCTAGAGGACGATCTTGAGTACGTTTGTAGCAGCCGGTCTGTGAGCTAGCAAACCCTTTGAAGCCAGGATAAAGTGATTAGGAACAACGGAAAACTTATTCAGCTACAAACCATGATCAACATCTAAGAATCAACGAGACAAACGAGAGGCGTACAAAAACCACATATTCTTCCCCATTTCTGTCATCCTTCAATTCTCCAACATACAAAGTTTCATTGTATGGAGGGGCAAATGGATCAGATAATTTTTTCTCAAGAGCCTGACTTGGAGGGGGATCCACCGTAGACGGTGCCTTCTCTGCTTCACTTTGCTTCGGTTTATTTTTGAGAGCTGGACAAACACTTATTTGAAACTGCAAAGGTAATCCTTTGGAAGGATATCGTAGTTTATTGTTTGCAGATAGCTACTTACTTCGATGTCAGTGTCTGGTTCGTAGCGGCGAACCACTGTCGAGGGGAAAAAGAAGAGATCACCGCTCTTTTTAGCCTTCTGATATTGATTTGGGATCTTTGTGACAATATCGTCAACGGACATGATGGTACACCTTGTATTGAGTGGTAATGTCGTGATAATATCGTCCTATTCAGCAAAGAGACAAAGTTCTAAAGATGGAAAGTGCCGGTTTGGCCAATCACACCTAATCAGACTTCTCACTTTTATATATATTTCAAGTTTCCAAGAGCTCAATTCAGAGCAGCGAGTGCCCAACTCAACATTCTTGTCCTTCTTGTCCTTAACTACCACCATATCCCCCCTTCAGGCTGCGATGGCCATTGGGGGGCCTCTACTCTTACACTAATATCGTTGTTACTCACCTTCCGATGTTTATCTCTGCCCATCCTTTGAGGCAGCACCTTTTCTACCAGACAGGCGCTTCATAACTGCGATGAAAAATCATACAACCAAGCAATGAATAGCCGGAACCTGGAGAAGAAGAAGAAAGCGCAGAGAGGAACAAGGAACATGATGATGGGGGAGAGGTGAAGGAGACGCGGAGACCAGGTGACATGACCGACGATACCGATGACAACGAAGGTGCCTGGGCGATGGCGGTGGGGTAGAGGTTGGCATTGGACGCAGGACCATAGCCACCACATGGGAACATTTCGCCCTTTGCCTTTGAGCTGCTTGGACAGGACAACATAGTCTTTGAGAGCTTTATATCCTCAGCTGAGCATTGGCAACCACATGGACTCTTGCCACCTTAATCAGTCTGAGAACATGGAATACACCTTTCTGTCGGAAAAGCCCTCCTACACTGACGATCATGATACCACATGTTACCATATGTTCTAAAATCACGCATTTACACAGCGACTGTGCATAAGATCGCTACGAAAATTGAACCAAAGTGTGAACATGAAGACGAAAAAAACACACTCCTCCTGCGTCGGAACTCAGTGTATCTGAAACCTCACTGAGAAGAAAAATGCAAGAACCGTCTCGTTCAAGCCTGCCCTGCCTTCCCCCTCTTCACTTTCATATCTACTATCGCTTCACCCAGAGCTACTGCGCGCACATAGCATCCCAGTGCTATTATTGACCAGAGAGCACAGTTTGTCCCCTAGAAATAATCAGCTTCGAACTGAGCAAGAGGCTACTGTATTCGGTCATTACGACTACTAACCTGATAGTATAGAACATTGATGAATACCTGAAAAAATAAGATCACAATCCTGACAACCAGATTTCGGTAGATTGGCAGTTTTTTCATCAAAGGAAAGGGCCACTCCAACGCCAAGATGAAGAAACCCAATATCATAGCGATAATTTGGAGAAGCGGAGCCTTGACAATAACCTCAACAAAAGGTGCAGCAGCAGCTGAAGGTCTGTGTATTGGTCGGTCCTTTGATATTTGGAGTCAGGAATCAAGGAAGCGACGTACTGGATACCTCCTGGATCACGCAAGGTGCCGCCAATGAAGTCCCAGAAGAATTTGCGGTAGATGAGGCCCCAGAATCCAGCCCAGATGCCATCTAATATTTAGGAGAAGGTAATGGGTTCATTGGATATAGCTGAATCTGTCTGGCGTAGCACTCACAGACGGTTGCTGTAATGGAGACAAAACGAGCGTATTCATGCCAAATCAAATTGCCCATTGTGTGTTATTTTTGCAGGTAGTATATTTCTCGCACGCAGTAGAGGAAGAGAGAGAGAGCACGGCTCGACAAAAACAGGAGTTAAGATGGTTACACCAGGCAGAGGAACTCGCGAACAGACGCAGGAGTATGCACGCTGTGAGAATGTAT
>Ga0153995_1000264_pt1 | contig 11162 bp, 14 predicted proteins | sample TSNC079MetaG_FD_104678 | JGI IMG/M metagenome (GOLD analysis project Ga0153995, IMG submission 104678) | Attine ant fungus gardens microbial communities from North Carolina, USA - TSNC079 MetaG | ecosystem: Host-associated > Fungi > Mycelium > Unclassified | place: USA: North Carolina, Lumber... | reverse complement strand
CTTATGCTGAGATGTTGCGGACGAGGAACTGGCGGAACATCACGGATTCTGAGGTTCAGATGGCGTTTATGCACCTTGTTAGCAATCACTACAATGAACATCTGAAGGTATCTGAGTTACAGCTCGTGATCATAGATGGGAAGGTGACTCGTTTTATCCTTGTATCCTTTTGGTACACTTATCAGTATGACCTTGGTTTAGGTGACCTTCCAAAAATGGCCCCCGGAGAAAATACGGCGAAAATCTCGAAGGCTGCATAGACGTGGTTAGCATATCTAGATAGTGTATATATATACTTGTTTCAATAGTTTCACGTGCGACCATGATCGACAATGTTGTTCCGAGCTGTGCACGACCTCTGTGCTCTGCCTCTTTCCACCACCTTCCTTGTGATGCCGCTCTCTGCGGCACTTAGTCCAACTACTAGCACGCCACCAGCTAGCAAGAGCGGTAAATCGCCCAGAGAATCCTTCTCTGAACCCACCCCATGTCAACTAGTGAGCTCAGGGTTCTTGACGAGATGATATATATACGATGAATTCTTGACTATAGCGTTCGCTGGTGTTGGATTATCTTTTTCAAAATTGCTATACCCGTACGGCTGCCGCTTTCACGAAAGAAAGTACGGTGCGACACTTAGATGCCGATGGTGATGAGATCCTGCAGCCGGAAGTCCGAGGCATATTGGCTGACCAAGACGTTCCGGAATTGAGCAAAGAAACTTTGAGGGAGGCAGAGCTTCGTAATAGTGCGTCATTGACTGTCCTAGCACAACAGAACTTTACGGTGGCTCATGCATATCAAATTGACACACAGGTATTCGTGTTAAGATACTTTCTGGGCAAGTCGATGATGCCATCAACTTACTCGATGAATATTTCCCGTCTGTCCTTGCTCCTCCAGATCCAAGCACTACTTCCTCGCATCCCTCGGCCCTGGAAGCCATGAATTTGAGTAAACATCTGATACCAACAACAACGGATCCACGTCATTTGATTCTGAACCTTCGGATCCTTGGCTTTACAGAACTATGTAGAACCCAACCTCTGGTGTACTCTTCTCCTTTGTTACGGACAACTGCCATTGACTTGTCAGAGTCAGCTGCATCTTCTGATGAGGCTGTGAATGAAGGCGAAGATGGCTCAAATAAGGTTGGAGAAGGTCATGACTATGCTACCTCTAACCCTCATGATGCTACTGGCAATGAAACCAGGGACGATCCTCATGTTATCAAGATGATCCGACAAGCACAGAAACTTTACGTTCTCCTAGAACAAATCCATAACCCTGTCGAAAAGGATTTATACGTACAGGAGTTGATTAACGTGGGAGCATTGTTAGCCTATCCTCACCCCGAGAACAGTCCTCTTGCGAGATACCTCTCGATGGAGAGGCGGGAGGCTGTCGCTGAGCAGATCAACAAAGCGATTCTTGGTACGTTTGATTTCACCGATTTTTACACATCCAGGTTAATGTGCCATTGTTCTGTTCCTAGTTCGGACAGGCCAATCACCGATTTCAAAGGTCGAGGCTGTTATAAGATATACCACAATCCTTTGGACCTTGGCTAATGAAGTGAAGGTCAAGGTGAGACCTGGAGCTGTTGTACCGCCAGTTATTCCGATACAGAAAACACCGACGCCACCATCGCAGACGAAGCAAGTTTCTGAAAGTGACCAGGTATGTTCGAGTAACGTGTGGTGGTAACTCTTAAAAATGTATTACAGCGACAGATAGTACCGCCGTTCAGCCTCCAGACACTTCTCAACCTATGATAATCGAAAACAAGTCTCAGGACTTTCTGACCGTGAATACGAACACCCTTCCGGTCGCCGATTCACCAGTGCCACGTACTTTGACCACAATGAGGGCTCCGCTCTTTTGAAGCAGTTCTAGCTCCTCTTCTGAGCTCAGATTGATCAGATTGATAGAAACTTTATTGATAGGAGTGGAGTCCAGGATACATCAGTACAATAGGCAATCGGTTCTAATGCAGATGATCACAAAACGACCGTGATCTCATCCCATCTCCCTTTATTTACACCTTTCAGGAAATTCTCTGGCACATAATTACCTCGGAATCCGAGAACCTTCAGATGGTTCCATCGGGGCCAGTCTACATGCCTCAAATCCATGATCGGTGTATCCCTAGGTGGTTGTGGTCCCTTGAGTCTTCCCCGACCACCAGGAACCGAGTTGGCACCCAGCCATGCATTGTACGACACGTCCAGGATAATGATCAATGGGACAATGTGGGGTAACCGGTGTAATGGTACTGGCATCGACATATTTATGAGTGCAAGATGAGTGAGTGTTGGCGGGAAACTGAAGAGAGTTGATGAAAGAATGGACGTATTGAGGAAGACGAGTGAATGCAGGGGCGATTCTATGTCTACCTCTTCCATGTCCCATTCCCAATCTACATGGGGATTTTCCCCTGCAATCACGGCATTACTTCCGTTTTCAGAGTGCGATCGAATGAAATAATCTTCTCTAAGTGTAACACCTGGACCGACAACGATTACTTCACCATCCACATGTCCCTCTGACCCCCAAAGTGCATACAAATGAGCAATACTCAAGGGAGAATGGACGGCTGAGAATCGTATGAGATCTTTCCGGAGATGAGTAGGTATATAAGGCACGATCCCATCCTGGAATTCGGAGATAGTGCATGAATCAAGGAGTATTTGGAAGCACAGGAAAGACAGGGAAGGGATTCGCAGCATGAATGTTTCGAGTTTCGGATTCCGAGGTGTGGAAGGCAAAGTAGAGTCCGAGGTAAATGGTGCAACGAGAGGTAGGTCAACTCGGTGACTTAGGACTAGTGATAGAGCTTCGTCTCTCCAAGTTGCAGTCTCCCATGTGTCTTTTCTCGAGTTTAGTTTCCAGCTTTTAGGTGGGAGGGGACCTGCAGGTGATCGACAAGACACGCCATCAGACATCGGCTCTCCTGTGTTTGACTTCAGCTGAATTAAATGTGACTCAGACTCGTGATGTGCAAGATCGGCTAGGGAAAGCAAGCGGAGGGGCAGGGGTGGTATTGCATGAATGTTATGAATGTCATTAGAAGATAAGTGCGATCGAGAGCCCCGTAAGTTTTGAAGATGACGGAATTGTTCCCCTCTGAATTGAAAATGAGATGAGCGCACGAGGTAGGTCAGCTGTTGAGGTAATACCTCAGGGTATGAATGCGATCATGCACACCCTTTTGTGAGTACATGATGTTGTTGGGGATATCGGTCAGAGGACATCGTGTTGGTCCAGCCAACTTAGCTGAACGTGAATTGTCAGTAGTTGTCAGGTGCCATTAATTACATTAGATATATGATATCTAGTTGCATCGTCCGCTCCATACCACAGAGGATTCTTATCATGAGTCGTGATCTCCTAGCCAGTCCACTCGGAATCTCACGAGTCCATTTCTGCATCTGAATTATCAAGCCAACAGAAGGTAGAAGCAATATTGAAATTGAAATAATCTACTCTCGAGGAATGAAGGGGCTCGTCCTGTATGCGGGTGCCTCAACAATGGCAGGTAAAGTTTTGGCGAGCTCAGCGGTGCCAGCTGGGAAAGGAAGGTCGTCTACGCCCTTTGGTAGAACTTTCTCATAGAGGCCTTTGATTTGATTGTGCTTGCCTTGAGCCATGATTTTCTTGGCGTCGCAGACAAGTACATGAGCATCGTCAACACCTGGAACGGCACCCTTGACAAAAATTAGGCCAAGCTTTGAGTCGACGCGGATGACAGCAAGATTTTGTGTCGTAATGCGCTGGCCGCCCATGCGACCAGCCATTTTTTTTCCAGGGAAAACACGTCCTGGGTCCTGGAAATTTTATTGTAAATTGTAGTTCAAATGAAGCCATGAGGGAAGAACATACTTGGTGTTGACCAGTTGAACCGGAAGAACGGTGAGATATAGATACACCATGACTGGCTGCTAGACCATGAAAACCCCATCGCTTCATCCCACCCTGGAAACCTTTCCCGATGCTTTGGGGGAATGAGCAACATAAATGCTGGAACAGGGTGATTGTGCACACCTATTGGCTGACACATCTACATATTGGCCGGGGACAAAATGTATTGCAGACAGTGTCGTTCCTATGTACATGAAACAGTGAAGATCGGTTTGTATGATTGATGACCTACCGACAGGCACGAGAGCATCTGGTGTCACAGGAAATTCTTTGACAATCCTCTTTGGAGATACTCCAGCTTTTTTGAAATGACCTCGCATCTGGAGTGTTGTTGTTCGCTCTGGTTTATCCGAGGCGGCAACTTGTACAGCATGGTATACCGAATGGTCGCGCCGCACAGTACGAATATTGGCTGTCACCTGGCAATTCTCAATCTACAGATATTCGATGATTGAGAACACGGAAAAAAACAAGGGAAAATGACACACCTGAAGTACAGTCACAGGGACTTTGACGCCTTGGTCATTCCAGAGAGACGCCATGCCACGCTTCCGTGCAATAAGGCCCGTTCGCACTGAGTTGGGAGTCCATTTTGTTGAGGTTGGAACATCAGGTTTGGAGGCCTCTGTACTTGGAATCGAAGCCGCAGCAGATATTGTAGAATGAATAAGCCTTGCGCAAACCTGAAGATGGTATGGACGATGAACCCAGAGTCTGAGCATACTGACTTGTGACAGAAAACGCTGCTCTATCCAAAAAGGGAAAGTGCCTTTTTCAATGCAAACCTGGCCATCCTATTATTGTCCACCAGATCCCTCAGCAGAAGCGAGAACGAAATCCAGGAAATTCGACAAAAGCTACTCCACAGTTGTTGATTATGGGGTCATCGGTGCTGCAACCTTGATACAAAACGGCGGTAGACTTGAGTGGGGATCGCTGGTCTCATCGCGACCAAGCGGTGAATCTGCTTCATATTCACGGCAGTGATCATTGACCTTCTGAAGCTCACAGATTTCAAGCGATCAATATATTAGATGTGTTTCCCGCCACCAAGTCTCCCCTACCGTCTGAGCCAACGGCTACGACTCATCAACGGGCTGGTCAAGGGGTGCGTCCAAGTTGATATTGCCCTTAACTGCTCGTAATTGTTCCCTAGACACACTTCTTGCGCACCAAATTTCCAGAAGTTGATTTTTCCAGTAATGTCATTTGGAGCCACATCACGGAGGATGCACTTCATGCCACTGAGCTCACAAAATTCGACCCCTTGGAGGGAAATGTATTGGATATCATCACTGGGTACAACAGAGAAAAATTTGTGGTATTTCCAACAGGAGAAATTGGTGCTGAACTCAGCAAGTCACCTCGCACCCACTTACTTTTTGAGGCTAATTGATACTCAGATATGACACCTATCGTAGAAGATGCTAATGGGAAGGTAGTGATCAGACCAACAGTCACTCCTAGGCGGACTTTCAGCACACCTATCCGACAAATTACATCTTCGACCACTGATGATATTATTTCGAGAGGTTTGTGACCAATCAATGCATTTTGGCGATTACTTTTGAAACATTCACTAGAAAGTCTAATCGGCATTCGGACGTTTGGTGTAACGTCCCTACTTAAATTTGATTTACAGGGTGGTGGTGTTCAGGATATCACATATTTCAATAGTCATGACGTTGGAGGCGTGCCCATCTCGGACGTTAGAGTTTCCTCCTTCGATGTTGCGCCTTTTGAGATTCTCCTGGCTAACAATAACGGCACTGTGTATGGGTGTAATCTTGCTAGCGGCCAAAAGACAATGTAGGTCTATTCAGTTCTTTTCGTTTCACTATGCTCTTGAACTAATTTTCCGAGGGTTCGACTTCATTCCGGGCTTGACCCAGTTCCAGAGAGCCCGTTTTGGAGGATTGGGAGGGGGGAGAGACCTACTGAGTGTACAGTCCTATCAGGGAAAGCTATGAACCTTCTTGACTTTCGGGTGAGTATAACCCTACTACCAGAAAAATCCTTCTTTGACGCGTAATCTCAGTCAAATGAATTATCTCCTCTCTACAATGAACGAATACAGGATCTTTTGACCTCAAGTGAAGACTATGCTCAGGATGGCCTCATCCGACTCTGCTCTACATCGCATATTATTTGGCTTGATTCACGGTACCCTGGGAAACCTCTTCTAAGTTACAAACATCATCGGCAATATGACAGGACGCTCCAAACATCGACCATCTTTCTTGACGGTCCTCGTAAGTTATCATACTTCCGGTCCGGGCCGTTCTGATCCCAGGCTTTACTACATTCCTGTAGCCGTCACTTTCCTCAGTTCAAAACGCAATGGAATGTTGACAGTATATGATGTCTCTCGTCATGATGATAGACTCATACGTGTTAATGATTCCCCTTACAGTGTCATGCCTAATGCAAGCTATTGTCGATTCACAGGACTAGCATTTCTGAAACACGAATCTCGTGCTTTGAGCGTATTCAGAGCTGGTGAACGGGCCAGTGTGGATTGCATTCAACTCAATATACCATCTAGTGAAGAGGTTGAAAACATTGTGTCTGTGAGTGTTGAGGAATCAGAAGCAGTCAAGCAACTCGCAGATGATGTTGGAAACATGAAGACCAGTACGGATATTTTTGGGGATCAAGAAAAAGTTGTAACCGATCTATTCCCCGCCTATGATCGTAAGCACGGGAAAAGATTTGATATTCTCCCCTTCTGACAGCAGGCAAGGTATTTTTCGAATCCATGAAGAACAACAGGAGAAGGCGGAGGAAGAACAAGCAGAAAGAGTTTACGACATCATGGATCGACTCCCTACATTTTGGCAAATGAATGACAGTGCTTCTGAACACATGTTGACAAGGTGAAACTCGCTTTTGGCCATCTTTCAGAGCACCAACTTATAGATCTTACCTAGTTATGATGTTGTTTTTCGGTCAGACGATGATCCCAGCGAATCTTCTAGATCCGATTACACTGCGGGCACCCTGCTGAATTCGGCTCGTGGTTTTCGAGCTATCGCCCAGAACAGGTTTCCGATAGAGGAAATACGAAAGGGTATTCCGTGGCATCACAATATCGCTGATATTCAGAATCGAATAGATCCATCTTTGGACCTCAACCTGGGAGCTCGAGATCTGGCGGAATCTTTTCATTCTTTCGATTTGATTCAAGATGATCGAACCGCTTTGTCTATACGCAGAGAGAACAATGCGCGGGAACAGCTAGCTGTGGACCTGACTCTTTCAAAAGACATTTATTCTCCATCTCCTTTCATTCGCCCACGTGAAGTAGATCACAACTTGGAGACGATGACAGAGGCACTTTCACTGGGTGAGAATGATATCGGAGAGCCTCCAGAGATGGAATTTGGTTACCTAGTACCTGTGTCTCAAAGAAAGAAGGAAAACTACCATGAAAAAGACCATGAAGCGGAAATAGAAGAAGCCCCAACAGGCAAGGTGTCTTTACCGATGGGGGTGCGACTACTATTGAAGGACTGGGAAGTGGGTACGAAAGCCAAAGACTATGTCTTCCGAGATCCATACAGTACTACAGATGGTTCTGGTTCCCACTCCACTGCATATTCTGCGCTGCAGGGAGTTACCATGGTGCCAAGCATGCTACAGTTCATGAACTCGCAGCAACCACCAACAATCATGTCATCACAGGCTCCAGGCTTTGGTTTGGTGAACCAACCTGTCCAACAGCCGTCTGCAACGTTCCAATTAGAATTACCTTCCAGTCGGCCGACAGGGCTCCAGCCACGGGACGAGCCACCGATGTTACAGGTATCGCAAGACTATTCACAACAGCCTGAGCAATATACATCAAGTACGCAGGTATTTCCGGGGCCTCACGATGGGCGGCAAAAAAAGAAGCCACCGAAGAAACGGCTAGGCGGATTTTAGCATTGATGATTTCTTAGTACCGAATTATCTATCTCTCATTGTATGGATAGCCGATAAAATATCATTGTTTCTGGTGTAAACACGTACACAGACTTGTCAAGCGTCATGTATAAGCGCCATAGTGAGGGGTGATAGTATACGGGCATACCAGAAAAGGTAAAAGGTAAAGGCGGTACCACGGGGCGCTAACCCTTCCTTCTCTACAGCTCCTCTGTCCGTTTTTCTTTTTGTTCGCTCTTTCGGGCCATCGACTATCGTGAACAGATTCTGAAACACCTAGTCCGGGTGTACGAAGCTGGACTCTTTGGGCCAGTTCGTAAGGACGCTCTATGGATGGAAATAGGTCCGTGCTCGATTTTTGCTTCATGACCCAAGTACTGGTGGTTTGGCTATGAGTTCCCATTCATAGTTTATGTATCTAGGACACCAAATCACCCTTTTCATGGCCCGGCAGCGCTCAATGATGCCTTACGACGTACGCTTGTTCTATCAGAGGGGTGGAGTATCCTCAGACATGGTGTTTTCCTACAGGCAATAAGGCTGTCGTGTGCGCCCTTTCGGCCAGTTACATATCAACGTTTGCAGGGTACCCGGTATGTATTCACTTTCCTTGCGATTCTTGTACGAAGAGGGATATGATGCTGTATTCTGATTTCTCTCTGGGCTGTTATGTAGCTCGATTCTATCAAGTCCAGGTTACAAACCACGAAAGGTTCGATAACGATCCCACGGCTCGCGGCTCTAGTGTACAAAGAGGAGGGTATCGTGGGTTTCTATCGAGGTCTTTGGATACCTCTGATGACCATCTCATTCGTCCGTGAGTGTCCCCCATTGGCAGCAACATTTGTTAGAGCAGCTATGAACGCTGATCACTAGGTGCTTCTAGTTTTACAATCTACTCACGGACAAAGGAATATTGCGCAGAACACAACTACCTCTGTAGACCTCACATAGTAGATGCGGGTCTGACCGGTGGTATCAGTGGTGCCATGTCTGGTTCGCTGATTTCGTTTGGAAGTGCACGTAAGTCTTAGTGTTATTTACTACTCTTAAGCCTACTCTGACCCTGCTTAATCTTAGCATTTGAGCTCGTGAAGGTTATTCTCATTTTTCATTGTCAGCGAAGTATCCGTCAATGAATGTCTGTCTGGTTTCATGCAGGTCCGACGACAGCTAGAATATAGTATCGCCCATTCAAAGGGTATCACCCTCGTCCGACCACCTGGCACTGTGGAAGCTGTTCGGGAGATTTTTAGGACGAACGGACTGTTCGGGCTGTACACCGGCTTTAGGCTCCATTTCAGTGCGTCATCGCTTTCCGAGTTTGATGTCTTGTCCTATGTTTGATGACAGTCCGCTGATGTTGGAGTTTTTTCAGTACGTGACACAGCAGGCACAGCGCTATATTTTTTGGAATATGATGGAATGCGTCATATGCTTGGTCGAAGTAGGTCTGGTGAACAGGGACCCACGCCCTCATGGTTCCCCGTGCATCCTTCATTGGTTCCTTTTGTTTGCGGTTCTGTTTCAGGTGTATGGTTGCTCTTTCCATTTTACATGTTCCTATCAACTATATTTACGGTCAGGTTACTTCTTGGGCTCTCATCTATCCCTTGGACGTGTGAGTGATGTTCTGCAGCTTTCTTATCGAATTTATTTTTTCTGTACAGAGTGAAAACAAAAATTCAGCAGCGAGCTCTAGCTGGTGAGAAGTATCGAGGTCCCCTCGAAACTCTGCATAGATTAGTACGTGGTAAGTGAGCTTCGTTCGAATATTAATATATCCCCTTCTGATCCCTGTAGGTCCTGATCCAACTAATCCCAGACCTTTGTTCGCGGGGATTGGAAGATTGTACCGTGGCCTAGGTGTTAGTGCACTGCGGAGCATTACCACGCACGGTCTTCTTTGGACACTCTTCGACATGACTGCTCTTTACATCGACAACCTTCCACCATCACCGCATCGGACGCGCGAGGACAAGTAGATGAAACGCACGCACACACTTCAATATGGCTGATATAACTCGATCATCTGCTCTCATCAAGCTCGACAACCTCACTGTTCACCCTACTATGCTAGCCTTCGGTTGCCTTCCCAAAGATCATACATCTTTGACCACCCCTTGACTTTCCCTGTCACTGGGTATTCATTCTAACTTAGAATTAATATCGATGCAATCTGTACTACTACGACACTATTTTTTCTTCTGCCTAGGGAAGAACCACTTTATTGACAACCTGTTGTCATCAGTCATCATCATTAGAGGTGGTGTCCAAGCTGACATATCTTAAAGGAAAGTGTTGGAAGAATAAACTTTTTAGCTCCAGTAGTTTACTTCCAGACACTACTAAATACGCCACATAATTGTCAGAGATCTGGGAGAACTTGAGTCAGTACTGACTGGCCAAGTATGGATTTCATAAGCAGAAAATATGAGGTCACAGATTTTCTTGGAATTTTCTTGGACTGGTCTGTGCCGAGCATGAGTTTCAAATATCTCAGGCAGTATCTCAGACTTTGAAGGCACACTCCCGGAGTACCCGGATACTTATTTTCCCGATAGACCAGAGTGCTAAGAGTGCTATACCTATCCTCTCCATTAAGGTCGCATGCTATATATATACAGATGTTGTCTCTGATATATATAAGATGAAGCTGGACGCACTCATCTTTCTCCTATAGCCACGTTATGTGATGAATCTTATTAGAGTGTTCTTGTTGTATAAAATGGAGATGGTAAGGTTTTTAGCGTTGATGTTGAGAATTGCGTACTTGAAGAGTAAACTGTGAGACTTGTTATGCAACATGCAAGCAGTCGTGTCTCGTCTTCAGGATGAAAAGAGGAAGTCCCTGGACAGCGTAGCAAATCCGTTTCGTGGAGCAATAAAAGGATTTCGGCTCAATCATAGATGCATCCGAGTTGCACCTCATGGATGTCTGGACGTTTGATTCAACCAACGTGTCTGAGAACAACGTCTTTCATGAACCAAATTGAGAGCAAAACAACCCCAGAGCCACCATCGTGTTATAGGAACCTTTTCGACTGCATTGGGGGCCTCTTGGACTACGAGATGGCTTTGGTTGAAATTCGACACTGAAGAATGAACAACGCCAATCACTTCTCCCTCCTCGAACGACATGTCTCATCCACCTGCATCTGATCATCTTTAAGGAGATCCTACAGCCGAAGGCGACGATAGTATCGCAATAGGAGGGAGAGGCATCATTCGGTTCGGTGTTGATCCTGCTCCGACAGGTCGCAGATGGGGCAGAGAAACAGATGGCAGAGGACTTGGAGGATAGGCATCATGAGCTT
>Ga0153995_1000263_pt1 | contig 11191 bp, 9 predicted proteins | sample TSNC079MetaG_FD_104678 | JGI IMG/M metagenome (GOLD analysis project Ga0153995, IMG submission 104678) | Attine ant fungus gardens microbial communities from North Carolina, USA - TSNC079 MetaG | ecosystem: Host-associated > Fungi > Mycelium > Unclassified | place: USA: North Carolina, Lumber... | reverse complement strand
CTCTGCACGAGCTCCTCCGCTCGGCCGATGACCGCGGCCGGGCCCGATCGCGCGGGCGTGGCAGCCTCGATCCGGCCGAACACCGTCCCGTCCTCACGGACCAGTCCTGCCGCGGTCTTCGTCCCACCAATGTCGATGCCGATGCAGAGGACGGTCACGAGACGGTGTTCCGCAACGTGCCGACACCCGTGATCGTTATGTCGACGGACCGTCCGGAGTGGAGCTCCGCCGCCGTCTGCGGTGACCCGGTGAGCACCACGTCCCCAGCCTCGAGGACGATCTGTTCGGTGATCGCGACCAGGATCTCGGAGACGGTGTTCGGCAGGTGGGCGGTGCTGCTCGTCAGGACGACGTCCCCGTCGATGCGCACCTCGATCTGGGCCGCGTCCGGGTTCGGGAGATCCGTCTCGATCCAGGGACCGAGCGGCGTGGCGTTCTCACCGACCTTCGCGGCGAAGAACACGGAGTCCACGAGCGGAGCAACCACGGTGACGTCGTTCGCAACCGTGTAGCCGAGCACGTGAGCCAGTGCGTCCTCCTGCTTGAGCGCGTTCGCCCGACTGCCGATCACGACGGCCAGTTCGCCTTCGCCGACGGTCGAGTCGCTCCACTCGTTGAGGTGGATGGTCGCACCTGGCCCGCCCAGTGTGCGGGGCGACTTCCACCAGCCCTGCACGCGCGTCGTGCCGTCGGCGGTCGTCGGATGGGAGATGCCGACGATCGCGCCCGGTTCGATGGGTGCGAGCAACGCGGCTGTCCCGGAGTGTCGCGCTCCGGTCGGCGTCAGGTCGAACGCCGAGACCACTCCGACCCACTCGTCCCCGTCTGCGACGACCGTCCGCGGACCGTCGTCCGTGCTGATCCGAGCAATACGCACGACGGTCCCTCAGCGCAGGCCGGCGGCTTCGAGCCGCTCTCGGACGACGGCGATCTCGGTGTCGTCCAACGGGATGTACGGGTCGGCGGTCCGAGCGCAGTCGATGATCCCCAGCAGGTGCAGGGCTGCCTTGAACGCGCCGAGCGCGGAGGAGGCGGGGCCCATGCGGCAGCTATCGCCGGCGTTCACGAGCTGGAAGAGCCCGAACAGTCGCTCCTGCTCCTCCCGCGCTGCGACCAGGTCACCGCGCTGCGTCGCCTCCCACAGCCGGACGTACCCGCGCGGATCGACGTTACCGAGCCCCGGGACGACGCCGGTCGCGCCGAACGTCAGCGCCGAGTCCGCCGTCAGTTCGGAACCGGTGAGGACGGCGAACGGTCGGTCGAGCCGCCGCGCCGCGAGGACGAGTGCACGGATCCCGGCGTCGTCACCGCTGCTGTCCTTCACGCCAGCGAGGACGCCGTCGGCGGCGAGTTCGAGCAGCAGCGCGGCACTGAGCTTCGTGTGCACGGACACGGGGAGGTCGTACGCGATGACCGGTACGTCCGCCGCATCCGCGATCAGCCGGAAGTGGCGCTCGACCTCAGCAGGGTGCGTGCGTGTGTAAAAGGGCGCGGTCGCCACGACGGCGTCCGCGCCGACGGCTTCTGCGCGCCGCAACTGCGCGATCACCCGCGGGGTGGTCATGTCGATCAGTCCCGCGACGACCGGTACCTGGCCTGCCGCGACGCGCACCGTCGTCTCGATGACCTGGGTCCGCTGCTCGTCACGGAGGAACGCGACCTCACCGGTCGATCCCAGGGCGAAGAGCCCGTGGACTCCCGCTCCGAGTTGGTGCTCGACGAGCCGTTCGAGTGAGCGGACGTCGACGTCGCCATCGGCGGTGAGCGGTGTCGACAACGGGGGGATGATGCCGGCGAGCGTGTTCGTTGCGTGCGAGTTCACGGGGTCCTTCTTGGTCGAGGTCGTGGAGCTGGACAGGGATGGGCGGAGTCCGCGGCGCTACTGAGCGGCGTTCTGCCGGAGCGCGGACGGCTCGAGGACGGGGTCGTCGTCCAGGGACAGTCCACCGTCGCGGGCGAAGTCGCCGCGCCAGCTCGCGTCGGGGTGGATCCACTTCTGGACCCTCGCGGGGAGGTTGACGACCATGAACACGATGACGACGGCGGTGAGGGAGAACGAGATCACGGCGAGTGCGGTGCCGAGCGAGGCGAAGGTCCCGGCGAGTGCTGCGCCGAGGATCGGTGCCACGGCGCCACCGAGCGCCCCGACGTTGTAGGTGAACCCGAGGCCGGCGGCTCGTTGCTCGGTGGGGAAGAACCCGCCGATCCACTTCGGCAGCAGGCCGGCGATCCCCTGACCGAACGTCTGCTGCACGAACAGGAACGCTCCCAGGAGCAGCAGCGACGACCCGCCCACGGCGAACATCGGGAAGATGAGGACCTCCGACAGGACGAGGCTCGCGACGTAGGCCCAACGGGTGCCCAGCCAGTCGCCGGTGAAGCCGGCGACCCAGCAGCCCACCGCGGCTCCGAACCCGGCGAAGGACACCGCGTTGCTGACGTGCGATGGGTCGTAGTGCAACTCCGTGCTGAGGTAGGTCGGGAGCAGCGCCTGGATCGGCCACGAGTACAGGAATGCCGCGAAGATCGTCACGGTCACCGCGACGACGGCTGGCCACCGCCGCTTCGAGAACTGGACGATGTAGGACACGAAGATCGCGCCGACGAGGACCGCACCGACGGCGACCGCGGCGCCGTTGGGCATCAGCTGCCCGAAGACCAGAGCGAGGAGGCCGATGGCGATCACCGCGGTGATGATGTTGACGACGCGGTACCTGCCGGCGAACAGGATGCCGAAGACGTTCGGCGCTGCGGCGGCTCCACCGGCGCGCGCGCTCCGCGCTTCCGACCAGTCCTTCGACTCGGGGAGCGCGCGGCGCAACCACAGGGTGATCGCGATGGGGACGAGTCCGAGGGCGAACATGGCGCGCCACCCGAAGGCCGGCACGACGAACTGGTACACCTGCGCGGCGATGACCGTCCCGATCGAGTACCCGGAGATGAGGAACCCACTCGCCTTGTTGCGGAGGTGCTTCGGCCACGACTCGATCACGTAGGTCGAGCTCGATCCGTACTCGCCCGCCATCCCCATCCCGATCGCGAGACGAGCGGCGAACAGCACCCAGTAGGACGGAGCGATCGCACACACAGCCGAGCCGAGCGAGAACAGCACGATGCTGGAGATCATCGCGGTCTTCCGGCCGAAGCGGTCCCCGAGGGCGCCGAGGGCGAGTCCACCGAACCAACGACTGATGAACGCCGCCGAGATGAGCGATGCGCTCTCCACGACGCTGAGGTCGAACGTCTTCGCGATGTCCGTCAGGACCAGGGTGATGATCACGAAGTCGAAGCCGTCGAGCAGGTAGCCGAGCCATGAGGCGAGGAACTGGTGCCATTGGCTTCGGGAGACCTCTCGGTACCAGGGAGCGCGTCGTGCAGGAGGAGCAGTCGTCATTGGTTGCTTTCCGATCGGGCCGGCATCGCCGGCGTGACACAACGTTGGACGTTGGACGTTGGCCTCACGCTAACATGGGGTCCCGAGGGGCGCAACGCGCCCGGACGGGAGTGCGGTGATGGTCACGCGCAAGGAACGACAGCCGGTGGCCCAGCAGATCGTTGAGATCATCCGGGAACTCCGGCTGACGTCCGGCGACAGCATGCCCACCGAGCTCGAACTCATCGAACGGCTCAACGTCTCCCGCAACACGGTGCGAGAGGCGATCCGCGAGTTGCGCGCGTGGGGCATCGTCGACATCAGGCACGGACACGGGACGTTCGTTGCCTCCCCGTCGCTGCAGGCCCTGGCGCCGTCGTTGGTGTTCAGGACGCTCGTCGCGGGGCCGAAGGGTCTCGACGCGCTCGAGAACCTGGCGAAGGTACGCGAGATGCTCGAGACGAGTGCGATCGCGGAGCTGACCGACCGACTGGACGCAACCGACCTCGACCACCTGCTCGAACTGTGCGAACAGATCGGCGACGCGGACGGGAGCGCCGAAGCCGACCGCGAATTCCACCGCGTGCTGTACAGCCACCTCGCGAACCCGCTCGTCGGACAACTCGTGGACGTGTTCTGGGACGCCTACCACGATGCGCACGACCAGCTCGCCGAGGTCTCCCCCTACGGCAGCGGATCGGTCGAAGCGCACCGGCGGATCGTCCTCGCCCTCGCCAACGGCAGCGCCGACGATGCTCGCGACGCCATGCGCGTGCACTTCCAGGGGATCTACGAACGCATCGAGCTGGCACGGGCACGTCCGACCCACGAGGCCGTTGCGTCCTGATCGGACGGATGGACGGACAGGAGGCCCGGTGCCAGCTGGCACCGGGCCTCCTGTCCGTCACGCGGTTCAGTCGAAGCTGCACACCTGCGGCGTCTGGTTCGCGCTGTTGCCGGCATCAGCCGGCGGGGCGCCCGTTGCGCCGAACATCCGATCGTGGTGAGGGTCGTCCATGGCGCCTCCCAGCACACGGAGCGCCGCAGCGAGACAGTCCGTGAATCACCTCGACACTCCCTCCGGCAGCGCCCCACCCCAACCGTTGAACCCGCCGAACGCGACCTTCACCGGAACCGCCTGCGCCCGATCACCCACGTACTGGTACACCCCAGCCGGACGCCCGAGCCACAGCACCCGAGCCGGCGTCGCGGTCGTCGCCGTCGTCCGGAGCTCCACCACGTACTGCCCGGACGGGATCTGGAACTGCGCCGTCTGCTCGCTGTCGAGCAGCGTCGAGAACCGGGTCGAGAACGACGCGCCGGTCGCTACGTTCGTCACCACCACGCTCGCTCCGCTGAGCTGCGCTGACGGGGTGCGGGACGCCGTGTTCGCGAAGACGACCAGGTCGTAGTCACTGTGCGCGTAGTGCCGCGACAGCGTCACCTGTGAAGCCGGGAGGCTCCCCCGCTGCTGGTACACCCGGGTCTTCCAGACCGCAGGGGACGCGGTCCCGCTGGCGTACGCCTCGATGCGGTACCGACCCGTGCTCAGCCCGACGAACCGGTACTGGCCCGCGCTGTCCGTGGACGTCCGGAACACCTGCGAGGTGTCCTCGTTCCACGCGTACATCAGGCGTCCGGCTGCGGGCCCTGTCGGTCCGACGACACCTCCCTGCACCGTGGCACCGATCACGAGCGGCACGGTGATCGCCACCGTCGACCCACCGCGGACCGCGATGTCCGCGCGGAGACCGGGCGCGTACGTCTGCGCACCGTGCGGCGGGAGCACCCGTGTCGTCACCGTGACGGTGTCCGGAGCAGGGATGCCGGTGAACGTCGCGGTGCCGTCGGCGTCGGTGGTGGCGTTCCCGACGACGGCATCGGTACCGATCGCAGCGAGTTGGACGTCCGCCAGTCGGATCGCGGTGCCGTCCGGTGCCGCGAGCTGCACGGCGATCGTCCCCGAACCGGCCGCGCTCGCCGGAGGCGCCAGCGCGATCAGCGTGGCCGCCGTCAGCGCCACGACCAGTGTCGTCCCGGTGATCAGTCGCATCGCGTTCCCCGCCCGCCGGTCGTGTGTTGCGTGGGACTGTACGCGCCCGGCGCGCGGTGGGGAGGACGCGTCCTGCGGCCGGGACGTACCCGGCAACGGACAGGAGGCCCGGTGCCAGCTGGCACCGGGCCTCCCGTCCGTCACACGGTTCAGTTGAAGCTGAACACCTGCGGCGCCTGGTTGTTGCAGTCGTACAGCTGCAGCGGCGTCTGGTTCGCGGTGTTGCCCGACGGAACGTCGAGGCACCGACCGGACTGCGGGTTCAGCACGGAGCCGTTCGCCTGCGGCACCCACTGCTGGCCGCCGACACCGTTGCACGTGTACAGCTCCAGGTGCGAGCCGTTCGCGGTGGCGTTGCCGTCGATGTCGAGGCAGCGCCCGAGCGTCCGGATCGTGTGGTCGGCCTGGTTGTAGGCCCACTGTTGATCGGTCGTCTGCTCGTCCGTCAGGAGTGTCTGGCAGTCGTAGACCTGGACCTGCTGACCGTTCTGCTGCAGGTCGTTGCCGGCGACGTCGACGCACTTGGACCCGATCGTCTTGATCGGGACGGCCGCGACGAACTTCTGCGCCTGGTTGCCGTTGCAGTCGTAGATCTGCAGCGCCGTGCCGTTCGCCGTGTTGCCCGACGGGTCGTCGAGGCAGCGTCCGGACTGCGGGTTCTTGATCGACCCGTCCGGCTGCACGATCCACTGCTGCCCGCCGACGCCGTTGCAGTCGTAGAGCTCGACGTGGGTGCCGTTCGCGGTGCCGTTGCCGTTGACGTCCAGGCAGCGGCCGAGCGTGCTGAGTGTGTGTGCTCCGTAGACATTGCCGAGCCAGTGCTGGTCGGCCGCGAGCGTCTGGCAGTCGTACAGCTGCACGACCGCGGTGTTCCCGCCGGTGTCGTCGCCGGCGACGTCGACGCACTTGCCGCCGGGTCCGGTGATCGGGGCGCCGGGGCCACCACCGGTCGAGACACCCTGGTAGTTCTGCGCGACGACGTTCGCCTGCACGGCGTTGTCGGCAGCATCGGTCGAGTACCCGGTGGTCATGACGCCCTCGAAGAACGACTGCGTGCCGCGATTCGAGTTGTCCCCGCCGGCGCCGAGCACGATCGACCCCTCGAGCTTCATCGGCGTGTAGCCCTGGCCGTCGCCGTCCTTGTCGGTCGGTAGCGCCCCCTCGTACCACTTCGACAGCGACCCGGACTGCGCGTTCCCACCCTTCAGCGCGAAGTTCGCGACGCCGTCGTTCTTGAGGAGCGCGGTGACGAACTTCGACGTGTTGCCGGTGTTCGCGGTGTTGATCGCGGTCTTGCCCTCGTAGACGCCGTTCTCCAGGTCGGCCTGCACCCACGGGCCGCGACCGGCGCTGCCCGTGCCGTTGAGCATCGACAGGTTCAGGGCGTCCATGTGCCCCTTGCCGGTGTCCTTCGCTTGCGTCTCGACGTTGCCGAAGTCCGAACAGCAGCCGTGGTTCACGTTCGTGCCGCTGGCGACCTCGTACATCGACTCCGGGCTGGCGCCGCGGGCCGTGCCCTTGGCGACCGTGCTTGAGATCCGGTAGGCCACCTGCTGCGGCATGTAGATGCCGTACGCCTTGTGTCCGGCGATGGTGACCGGCAGCGCACCGGCGTCAGCAGCGTGGTTCGCGGGTCCGGCGTCCCCGGCCCCCGCGACGGTCAGGTCGTTGTGGTTGGACGACTGGTCGTAGATCTTCGGGATGGTGCACGTCGTGCCGGAGCAGAAGGTGTCCTGCGTCTGGGCGTTGGCGTACCCGCCGGCGGCGAGCAGCCCGACGTTCGTGGTCGCCCCGTCCGAGGCACGCTGCACCTGGTAGAGCGGCCCGTTGTACGAGGAGTACAGCGCCCGGGTGGAGCTGTACGCGGCGACACACGAGGTGCCGGCGCCGGCGTAGGTGTCGCACGGACCGTTCGTGGCGGCAGCAGCGCTGCCGACACCGACCGTCGTCGCGAAGAGGCCCCCGGTGACGAGAGCGAGGGCTCCGAGTGCCGCGGCGACGATGCGCCGTGGCCTGGAGATCGACCCGATGTGCATGTGTGGTTCCTTCCGAGCGTCGTTGCTTGGGGATGCGGTCGACCGTCGGGTTGGGCACGCGCCGTCGACCGGCGATGCTTAATCGATTAACCACGACCAGGATACCGCGCGCTGTCACCCGCCGTCCGTCGAGGGAACAGAAAACGTCGGCTCCGCCTCGCGGACCCGACGTCTTCTGTTCCCTCGATGCGGCGGCGCGGCGCGGGCGCGCGCGGTGGCGCGGCGTGCGCACGCGGACGCCGTGGTCAGGCCACCACCCAGGTGACGAGGCGGGGATCCGTCAGCTGCACCTCGTGCACCGGCCCGGTGACCCGCAGGGTCGCACGCTCCGTCGCGGTGCCCGGCAGGGGCACTGCGGCCGACCCGTCGGACTGCGCGACGATCCCACCGGACTCGAGCGGGCCTCCCGGCCGGGACGCCGCCGCGTGCGACGCGACCCACACCTGCACGTCTCCCGGCTCGACGACCTTCCGAAGGTCGCGACCGCTGAAGGCGAAGCGCTGTACCGGCACGGTGAAGCGCACGCTGCGGGACTCCCCCGCCGGCACGTCGACCCGGGCGTACCCGAGCAGCTGGACGACCGGACGGGTGACGCTGGCGTGCACGTCGTGCCCGTAGAGCTGCACGACGTCCGAGCCGTCGCGCTGCCCGGTGTTCCGGACCGTGACCGTCGCGGTGAACGTACCGTCGGTGGTGACGGTGTCGTCGACGACCAGGTCCTGGTACGCGAAGGCCGTGTACGTCAGACCGAAGCCGAACGGGCGGACCGGTGTCGAGTCGGCGGCAGTGACGTCCGACGGACCGCCGAGCCTCGGGTGCAGGTACGTGTACGGCTGCGCACCGGCAGCACGGGGTAGCGAGACCGGCAGGCGGCCGGACGGCGCAACGGCACCGGTCAAGAGGTCGGCGATCGCCAGTCCCCCGCCCTCCCCCGGGAAGAACGCCTGGACGACGGCGGACGGACGGGGACCCGGCCCGTCGAGCGCCCAGCCGATCGCGTACGGGCGGCCGGTGAGCAGGACCACCACCGTCGGGGTGCCGGTCGCGACGACGGCCTCGACCAGCTCGCGCTGCACGCCGGGCAGGTCGAGCGAAGCCGTGTCGTTGCCCTCGCCCACGGTGCCGCGGCCGAACAAGCCCGCCTGGTCCCCCACCACGACGACCGCGACCTCGGCGTCCCGCGCGACCGCGACGGCCTCGGCGATGCCGGAGCGGTCGTCACCCTCGACGGCGCAGCCGACCGCGGTCGACACCGTGCCGCCGATGGACGCTCGCAGCGCCTCGAGCACGGTCGGGATCGCGAAGCCGAGCGGCAGGTCGGGGTGGTCGGCCAGCACGTGGTTCGCGAAGGAGTAGCACCCCTGCAGGGCCTCGGCACGGTGGGCGTTCGGGCCGATCACCGCGACGCGCCCCTGCAGGGGGTCCAGGGGCAGCGCACCGTCGTTCGACAGCAGGACGAGCGACTCCGCCGCGAGCTGCCGTGCGAGGCCGCGGTGCGACGGGGTGTCCAGGTCGATGCCGGTGGGCGGCTCGTCCTCGAACACGTCCGGGTCGAGCAGCCCGAGCCGCTCCTTCTGGCGGAGGACCCGCAGCACGGCACGGTCGACCAGCGCCTCGTCGACGAGGCCGGCACGGACGCGCTCGACCAGTGGCGCCAGGTACGCGTCACCGGTGGGCAACTCGACGTCGACCCCGGCCTCGAGCGCCATCGCTGCCGCCTCGCCCCGGTCGGCGGCGATGCCGTGCATGACCTCGAGGAACGCCACCGAGAAGTAGTCGGCCACGACGGTGCCGTCGAAGCCGAGGCGGTCCCGCAGCAGCCCGGTCAGCAGGTCGGCGTTCGCCGCGACGGGCACGCCGTCGATCTCGGCGTAGGAGTTCATCACCGAGCGAGCGCCGCCGTCGAGCAGCGCCATCTCGAACGGCGGCAGGAACACGTCCGCGATCTCGCGCGCCCCGGCGTGCACGGGTGCGTGGTTGCGGCCCGCCTGCGACGCGGAGTACCCCAGGAAGTGCTTGAGGGTCGCGTCGACCCCGGCGCGCTGCAGCCCACGGACGTAGGCGGTACCGACGGTGCCGACCAGGTAGGGGTCCTCGCCGATGCACTCGTCGACCCGTCCCCAGCGGGGGTCGCGGACGACGTCGAGCACTGGAGCGAGGCCCTGGTGGACCCCGAGCCGGCGCATCGAGTCGCCGACCACGGCACCGACCCGTTCGACGAGCTCCGGGTCGAAGGCGGCACCCCAGGCCAGCGGCGTCGGGAACGTGGCGGCCTTCCACGCGGCCAGGCCGGTCAGGCACTCTTCGTGCACGAGCGCCGGGATGCCCAGCCGGGTCTCCCGCTTCAGGCGCCGCTGCTCGTCCCACAGCCAGGCGGCGCGCTCGTCGGGCTCGACGGGGCGGGTGCCGTAGACGCGGGTGAACTGGCCGATGCCGTCACGGGTGATGTCCGCCAGCGTGCGGCCGTCTGACCGGGTGGTCATCTCGCCCTGCATGGGCGCGACCACGCCGTTCTGGTCGAGCCAGTAGCCGACGAGCTGCGCCGTCTTCTCCTCGAGCGTCATGGCCGCCAGCAGGGCGGCGGCGCGGTCCGGCGCGGGCGTCCGGTCCGACGGTCGGGCCGGGGCGGACGGGAGGCTCGGGTCGGCCCCGCCACGCGTCGCGGGCCGGCCGTCGGTCGTGGTGACCGGCGTCGACGACGCGGGGCGAGCCTCCCGGCCGCCCGTGGCCGACGCTGTCGCGTCGGTGGCGGTCATCCCTTCACCGCCCCGGTCAGCCCGCCGACGATGCGACGCTGGAACACCGCGAAGAACGCCAGCGCGGGGATCATCGACAGTGACGTGAACGCGAGCACCCTTGCGGTGTCGACGGAGTACTGCGACGAGAACGCCTGCACCCCGAGCGGCAGCGTGTACGCCGACGCGTCGTTGAGGATGAACAGCGGCAGGATGTAGCTGTTCCAGCTGCCGATGAAGGCCAGGATGCCCGTCGTGACGACGCCGGGCAGGGACAGCGGCACGACCATCCGGAAGAAGAAGCCCAGGCGGCTGGCCCCGTCGATGGAGGCTGCTTCCTCGAGCTCGTCCGGGATCGCCCGCAGGAACGGCACCAGGATGATGACGGTCGTCGGCAGCGCGAACGCGATCTGCGGCAGGATGACGCCAGCCAGGCTGTTCGTCAGTCCGAGGTCCTTCACCAGCAGGTAGAGCGGCGTGATCGCGACGGTGATCGGGAACATCAGCCCGGCGGCGAACAGCGAGTACAGCGCGCCGCGGCCGCGGAACCGGTAGCGGGCGAGCACGAAGCTGACCATCAGCCCGAGCACGACGACGCCGACCGTGGTGGTGACGCCGGCGATGAGCGAGTTGCCGAGCTGCTGCCAGAACACCCCGCTGGACAGGACCTCGGCGTAGTTGCCGAAGTTCCACGGTGCCGGGAGCCCAGCGGGGCTCGCGGTGATCTGCGCGTTGGTACGGAAGCCGCCGAGGACGATGTACGCGACGGGACCGATGCAGACCGCGATGAACAACAGCGCGATGAAGTACGTGCCGAGGTTGCGCTCGCGGCGGACCGGTCCGGTGTCACGGTCCCGGCGTCGTCGGGGCGCGACGATCGATGCGGTGGCGGTCATCGTGTTGCCTTCTCCGCCAGTGCGGCGACCCGTGCGCCGGCGGTGGTGGTGGTCATCGTGTTGCCTTCTCCGCCAGTGCGGCGACCCGTGCGCCGGCG
>Ga0153995_1000261_pt1 | contig 11221 bp, 9 predicted proteins | sample TSNC079MetaG_FD_104678 | JGI IMG/M metagenome (GOLD analysis project Ga0153995, IMG submission 104678) | Attine ant fungus gardens microbial communities from North Carolina, USA - TSNC079 MetaG | ecosystem: Host-associated > Fungi > Mycelium > Unclassified | place: USA: North Carolina, Lumber... | reverse complement strand
CTACGTCCGCGACGAGCTCGGTGGAACCCAATCCGACGTGGCGTGGATGCTTGCCGCGTCAGGCACCGGCACGTTGGTGACCGCGCTTCTTCTTCCACGCGTTCTCGACAGAACCGCTGAACGTACTGTGATGACAGCAGGTTCCGTTGTCCTGGTCGTCAGCGCCGGCGCGGCAGCAGCCCTCGCCGTGGCCGGCGTATTCATTTGGATGCTCACTGCCGCAGTGTGGGCGCTCGTCGGCGCCGGGATGGCCATGATCGTCACTCCGACCGGAAAAGTACTTCGGCGCTCCGTCGAACCCGCAGGTATACCGGAGGTATTCGCAGCCCAGTTCTCCCTGTCACACCTCGCCTGGCTTGTCACCTATCCGATCGCCGGATGGGTTGGTTCGAGCGCGGGATTTGCGATCACCTGGAGCATCCTTGCAGCGCTTGCTGCAGCGGGAACCGTTGCAGGATTTGCACTTTGGCCTCGGGAGACGGTTGCTGAATTGCCCGTACAGGCGACGTACGAAACCACCCGAGGCGAATGCACCTTGGCGGCTGCCCAGTGCGCGTGCGCTCGCACCGTCTGACGAATACAACCTGGAAGACAGCTACCGACTTCTTGCCGGTGGCAAGATGAGTGGACCGACCGAATTCGGCAAGAGTTTAAGAACTTTCGATCGCGATCTATCGAAATTCTGCCCAAACTGGCCACGCTAGGCACGCTTCTTTTTGGGGAGTGCTCGATCGGCCTGAATCAAGCGCAAGGACCTACGCGTTATGCAAGACCGACGAACCACATCAAAAATTCCCGACAAATAGCTACCGTTCGTGACAGACGACTCGACCTGTTCCACTGCAATTCACCGATGATCCACACGTCACCATCAAATGTTTGGTGGCATGAAACGCGAATATTCGACATGAATGAAGTCGAGCATCACGCGTTATTGATTTCTGCCCAATCGGCGAATTCGTGTCGCCGGCAGGCATCCACCCTTCACCGAAGTGCCGCTACGCAATAATTCCGCCGCGTTCCAGATCGGAAATCTTCTGGTCGCTATATCCAATCTCACGGAGCACCTCGCAAGAGTTCTCGCCAAGCAATGGCGGCGCAAATCGATGGGTCACACGCGTGCCGTTGATAGTCAGAGGTGGCCTTACCGATCGGAAATTTCGAATGCTCTTGTGCACCATCGGCTGCAGAAGTTCGAGCGCCTCTGTCTGCTGATCGTTGACAACCTGATCGATCGTTTGAACGATTGACACCGGGACTCCAGCGACTCTGAATTCCGCGACCCATTCGCTGGCAGGGCGAGCCAATAGACATGCGCCAAGTATCGCGGCCAATTCGTCCCTGTGTCGGACGCGTTCACGATTGGTATGAAATCGCTCGTCGGTCGGCAGGTTTTCAAGACCCAGAACGGAACAGGCTCGGACGAAAAGCCGATCATTTCCGGCAGCAATCATGAGCCATGAACCGTTTGCGGTTTCGTAGGCTTCATACGGAGCGATTACTGCCATTCCGCTTCCCATCGGTTGCGGCAGCGTTCCATTTGCCAGATAGCTCGCGACGTGGACAGGCATCCAGTTGAGGGCAGTCTCGTAGAGGGACGTTTCGATGAGATGTGGCCCATCTCGAGCCTCCCGTGTACACCAGGCGGACAAAATCGCAATAACCGCCCATAACGCGGAACCCTGGTCGACGAGAGACACGCCAGCACGGACCGGCGAACGTCCAGCTTCACCGGTTACGCTCATTATCCCGGCAGCTGCCTGCATCAATGGATCGTAGCCGGGCTCGGACGATCTCTCCCCTGCGTTTCCGAATGCGCTGATCGTGCAGTAGATGATTCGATCGTTGACGGAGCTAAGGTCGCCAAATCCGATCCCAAGCTTGTCGACGAGCCCAGGTCTCAGGTTTTGGAGGAAGACGTGTGACTGCGAGGCAAGGTCCAACACCACTTGGCGGCCCTCAGTCGACTTGAGGTCTATTCCGATCGACCTTTTGCCCGCGTTGTTGGCAAGGAAGGCTGCACTCTCACTTCCCCAGTCTGGCGGAGACCAGGATCGAGTGTCATCACCACGCGTGGGGTGTTCGATCTTGATCACGTCTGCGCCAAGCGCGGACAGAGTTTGTGAACAAAACGGGCCAGCAATGGAGCCGGTGAGGTCTACTACCCTCATCCCGTTCAGCGGCCGGTCGTTCGATTCTGCTTCGTCATTTCTAACCACGGTCACTGCTGCTCCTCGCATTGCTGCAGAATGCGCTGTGCCCTCATTAACACAGGCCCGTCCACCATAGTGTCTCCTGCTCTAAAAACCCCGCCATTATGTTGGGGCGGAAGGTATTCCAAACTTGCCGCGCCCATTCGAGGTCCTTCTCGGACGGCCGAAATGCTCGTGCGACAATGTCAAGCTGTCCCGGATGGATGCAGAATTTCGCGCCAAAGCCTTGCGATTTGGCAAACTTGGCCTCACGTTCGAGGCCCTCAGAACAAGCCACATCGACATATGCGGTGTCGATGGGTGAGCGCAGTCCGGCCGCCACAGACGCGACCACGATTCGAGATCGCGCATACAAGAATTCGAGCCCGTTTGCGGATGGAACGATTCCCAGTTCAGCGGCGAAATCGATAGCCCCGAAGGCCACCGCCCGGACCAGTCGATGGTTGGCAATCCTTTCAACGTCCTGAAGCCCAATCGCAGTTTCGACAATGGCAATCACCGGAAGTCCGTTGTCGTGCAAAGAATCCAACGCGGACACTGAGGCCTTCGGCAAAACGATGGCGTCAGGTTCGACGTCGGCAAGCGCGGCAATGTCAGCGTCATGATCCGGCGTGTCGACTGCGTTCACTCGAACAAGGCAAGGTCCTTGAAATGATTGCGGTTCGCTCAAGACTCGGCCCGTCAGTTCACGCGCTTTGGCTTTCTCGTCGGAGCGGACAGCATCTTCCCAATCAATGACCACCGCGTCTGCGGGTGACCGTAGTGCCTTCGCGAGAAGCTTCTCACTCGATCCGGGCGTGAAGAGAAAAGTCGTCAGTCCAGACAACCAGTTGGGCGTCGCGTTCCTCCACACGGATGCTTCAGCGGATTCCATCGGTCAGCACCTCAACGCGGGTTCGGTATTCATATGGTTGCATCTGGCTCATCAACTTGGTCCTGTACGTTTCTGCGTTCCACGCCGGGGGGCCACGTGTACGTCTGCTTGTGGTACTTGATGTAGTAATGCGTTTCGAGACCGCTCACGCCAGGAACACTGAGGACTCTGTTCGTGAGCTGAAACAACTCGTCGTTACTCTTGCACTGCGCTTCGAAAAGAAGTCGATATTTGCCAGCCGTAGAGACGATGTAGTCAACCTCCGGCATCGCATCGAGGGCTTCGATTACCGCGGTCGCGTCGTCGTCGCAGAACACTCCGACCGTAGCTCCGACCGTCTTACGCAGGTACGCCGTGTCCGATACCGCAACGATGCGTATGACTCCCGAATCGATCAGACGTTGAGTGCGCCGACGCACTGCCGTCTCGGACAGTCCTACGGTCTTGGCTAATTGGCCATACGAACGACGCCCGTCCTCCTGCAAGCCAGAAATGATGGCCAGATCCTGCTCGTCGAGGGCAATCTCGCCTTCCCCGTGCTCAAGTTCGAACATTCTTTCCTTCTTCCTCTGACTGCTATTCACATTCGATCGATCCCCATCCAATCCTGGACCGATGAGGTCCTGTCACGCGAGGTGGCTCGGCGGTTGTTTCGATCTCTGCCCAGTCAATCGAGGAGCCGTTTTCTACTGAGGGCGAATTTAGGCTCAGCTTGGCCACTTGTCAAGCGATTGACGCCAGTACTATGCTCAACGAAGCCGATATTCGCCGAATCAACGTCTGATCTAGCCCATATCCGCATTCACAGCAATCCTTCGCAATCGAAAGTGGAGAGCCATGACACCCAAACCATCTCTGACGGGAATGCCGGCTTCCGGCTGGCGGCAGTACGAGATCGAACAGCGCCTGCATGAACTACTTGCGTCCGATCCACCGCTACATACGGGCTGGCCGGACACCTTGTGGCCAGTACTTCCCGACAAGGCCCTGTCGGCCTCGCGTGCGGCGATGAGCCAATTCGCACATCTCAACGGCTTTGTAAAACCATCGAGCCTGAACGTGATCGAAGCCGAACTGCTGGCAATGGTGCGCGACCACCTGGGCGTCCCAGAAGATGGGGCGACCACTCTCACTGTCGGCGGGACGGAAAGCAATTTTTTGGCAGTCAAAGGCGCACTGTTCAAGGCCCGCGAAAACGGTGGAGTCCCTGGCCAACCCAACATGGTGATCCCGGAGACGGCGCACCCGAGCTTCGACAAGGCATCGGAAGAACTGGGAATCGACGTCCGACGGATTGCCGTAGGAAACGAATTCCGCGCAGACCCCGAAGCCATGGCGAACCAAATCGACGAGAACACCGTCCTTCTCGTGGCTTCAACGCCGAACTACACGCATGGAACCCTGGATCCCGTCAAAGAGCTCGCCGCACTCGCACAGACACACGACTTGTGGTTCCACATCGACGCCTGCGTGGGTGGTTGCCTTCTGCCTGCGTTGAAGCGAGTCGCGGGCGAGTCGTCAACGACACCATTCGAATATCCGGGCGTGACATCCGTCTCTGCAGATCTGCACAAATTTGGATTCACTCCCACCGGAATCTCGACGCTCTCAGTGAATTCGAGCGAACTTATTCGCCATCACTCCTTCAGCATCGACGTCGCATCGAGTTGGCCCTTCAGGCCGTACCGCCGAACGGGCTTCACAGGAAGCCGATCCGGTGCCGTCCTCGCAGGAGCATGGGCAACCTTGGTCGCCCTTGGCCGGGACGGATATGAGCAGATCGCCCAGGAGATCGTTTCCGGGGCAGACATTTTCGCGAAAGGGTTATCAACTATCGCCGGATTCGAACTCGTCGCTCCGCATGAAAGCGGAATCATCGTGTTCACCTCTACTGATCCGCAGTGCCAGATTGAACGCGTCGCAAACGTGCTCGAGCGCGACGGCTGGCCGGCAATGCTCGCAGTCAGCCCCCCTCGCCTTCAGTTTCTCCTCAGCCCACTGCCAGCGCACTACTACGAGGAATTCATCGAAGCGATTCGTGCAGCCGCAAACGAAGTACGGACCGGGGTTGCAATCGACGGTGCCGAACTCACCACATATGGCGCTTGAACGAAACCTTCGAGGAAACGGCAGGAAGAGATGAGCGGAACCGCAATGAACAAGTACGGCATGTTGATCGACGGCCATGAGATACAGGCGATTTCGGGTGGTACGTACGAAACCCTCGATCCGTGGACGGGTCAACCTTGGGCGATCGTGCCGGATGGAGGCGCAGCCGACGTCGACCGAGCGGTCACCTCAGCACGTGCCGCATTCGAAGGCGAATGGCATCGAATAGGGCCCACCGAGCGTGGGGCAAGGTTGCGTAAGCTCGCTGCGATCCTCGAGCGAGAAGCGCCCCGACTCGGTGAGATCGAGACCCGAGACAACGGCAAACTTCTACGCGAGATGTCAGCGCAGACAGCTTATCTGCCCCAATGGTTCTACTACTTCGCCGGCCTGGCAGACAAGATCGAGGGTGCGACGATCCCATCAGCGAAGCCCAATTACTTCGTCTACACGCGCCCAGAGCCAGTCGGCGTAGTGGGCGCAATCATCCCGTGGAACTCGCCGCTTCTCCTCGCCACCTGGAAACTAGCGCCAGCACTGGCTGCAGGTTGCACGTTTGTCTTGAAGCCGTCGGAACACACGCCCGTGTCGGCATTGGAGATGGGCAAGTGTTTTGCTGAAGCCGGCATCCCACCCGGTGTGGTCAACATTGTGACCGGGCTCGGTCCGGAAACCGGCAAAGCCCTTGCATCGCATCCCGGAATCGACAAGATCGCATTCACCGGATCCACCGCAACCGGAATTCAGGTCGGACACAGCGCCATCGAGAATCTCACGCGTATGTCACTAGAGCTAGGCGGCAAGTCGGCGCAGGTAGTCTTTCCGGACGCCGACCTCGATGCAGCGGCTAGTGGCATCATCGCCGGAGTGTTCGCCGCCACCGGACAGACCTGTATGGCAGGTTCAAGGTTGCTCGTGCACAGCAGCATTCATGACGATTTGGTCAAACGCATAGTAGATAGAGCCAGCACGATCAAGTTGGGTGACCCGAAGATGCCGGCAACTGAGATGGGGCCGGTCGCCAATGCCAACCAACTAGCTACAGTGCTCGGTTTGTTGCAGTCCGCGAAGGACGAGGGCGCAACCGTCGCCTATGGCGGAGGCCCGGATCCAAAGTTGGGCGGGCTCTTTGTCCAGCCGACCGTGCTTACCGATGTCAAACCCACTATGCGCATCGCCCGAGAAGAAGCCTTCGGCCCAGTGTTGAGTGTCATGCGATTCGAGACCGAGGAAGAAGCGGTTTCCGAAGCCAACAACAGCGAATACGGACTGGCAGCGGCTGTATGGACCAAGGACGTTCATCGCGCGCACCGCGTCGCAGCGAAGCTGCGCGCAGGAAGCATCTACGTCAACTGCTACCGGCTGTCCGCACCGGGTGTTCCGTTCGGTGGATTCAAGAAGAGCGGATGGGGGCGCGAAAGTGGACTCGAAGGACTACGCGAGTACACGGAAAACAAGTCGATCTGGGTGGAACTCGAAGGCGCCAGTCGTGATCCATTCACCATCGGCTGACACCACCGGCCCACCATCCCAACCAAGCCGTACAGGCTGCCGAGCCCACTCGGCTAATTGCAAGGAGAGACAATGACTTTGCACAAAGCACCAGCTGGAAGATTCTTTGAAGACTTCGTCGTCGGTGACCTGATAGAGCACGCTGCGCGGCGGACAGTCACCACCACCGACAACATCTGGTTCACGCTACTCACTCAGAACACTGCGCCGCTCCATTTCGATCATGAGTACGCCGCACAGACAGAGTTCGGCCGGCCACTCATGAACTCGGCGTTTACCCTCGCGTTGGTTTCAGGCCAGAGCGTGGCCGAGATCTCACATAACGTTTTCGCGAATCTGGGGTGGGATGCGGTTCAGCTCCCGAACCCAGTGTTCGAGGGCGACACCATCTCGTCTCTGAGCAAGGTCCTCGCTGTGCGCGAGTCCACATCACGACCGAACCTGGGAATCGTCACGGTGAGTACGACTGGATACAACCAGCGGGGCGACGAGGTCGTCACCTACGTACGCAACGTCATGATCTACAAGCGCGGGCAAGGACCGCAGCGCGGTAGCGATCGGCACACGGCGGTGACCGCATGACCAACTGGCGGAAGGACAATTCAATCCGGGAAGACTTCCGCAGCGTCGTCGCCCACGTATTAAGTCGCTATTCGCCGGACTATTGGCGGGGAATCGACGAAAAAAGTGAATACCCAACAGAATTCGTAGACGATCTCACCAAGACAGGTGCGCTCAGCGCACTGATTCCGGCCGAGTACGGCGGACTCGGCCTCGACCTGGGAGACGCATCGGTTCTCCTGGAGGAAATCAGTTTTCGTGGCGGGGTGGCGACTCCGGTACACGCTCAGCTTTACACGATGAGTCCGCTGTTGAAGTACGGCAGCCCCGAACAGAAGGACAAGTACCTACCATCGATCGCAGATGGGACGGTCAGGCTACAGTCATTCGCTGTAACCGAACCCGACGCTGGGTCCGAAACGACACGCATCAAAACGAAGGCTGTCCGCAACGGCGACCACTACGTGGTGTCAGGACAGAAGGTCTGGACTTCACGGGTCAATCACAGCGATCTGATTCTGCTTCTCGCCAGAACGACGCCACGCGACCAGGTCACCAGGAAGACCGATGGACTCTCGCTGTTCCTGATCGATATGCGCGAAGTTGAAGGGCTTTCGGTCACGCCCATCGAGACCATGGTCAACCACGATACGAACGAACTCCACTTCGACAACATGGTGATCCCCGCAGATTCGTTGATTGGCGATGAAGGCGCCGGTTTCCGCTACCTTCTCGATGGACTGAATGCCGAACGGATTCTCGTTGCGGCTGAGTGTGTCGGTGACGGTCGGTGGTTCATCGAGAAGTCACGCAACTACGCCAACGAGCGTGTCGTCTTCGATCGACCCATCGGAATGAATCAGGGTATTCAGTTCCCTATTGCACGAGCCCATATAGATATCGAAGCGGCCGACCTCATGAGATGGAAAGCGGCCGATCTTTTCGACGCTGGACTGTCGTGCGGGCCGGAAGCAAACATGGCGAAACTCTTGGCGGCAGACGCATCTTGGCAAGCAGCCAACGTAGCTATGCAAACTCACGGAGGCTACGGCATGGCTCGAGAGTACGACATCGAGCGCAAGTTCCGGGAGGCGCGCCTGTACCAAGTTGCACCTGTATCGACAAACCTGATCCTCTCTCATATCGCCGAGCGGGTTCTCGGCCTCCCCCGCTCATTCTGAGGAGATACATAATGACGTCCACTACACCAATACCCGTGGCTTCCCGACACCTGAAAATCGCCTTGGTTCAACAGCCCACACCAGGACAGGACCCGAAACGCGCTCTCCAAGAGGGAGAGATCGCTGTCCGTCGAGCTGCCGCCGCGGCGGCAGATATCGTCCTCTTCCCAGAAATGTGGCAGATCGGATACACCGCCTGCCCGGATGACGATGCCGGACGCCAGGAATGGATTTCCATGGCGACCGATGACGAGGGTGAATTCGTCCAGCACTTCGCAACCTTGGCCCGCGAACTGGGTGTCGCTATCGTGGCAACCTACCTACAGAAGTGGGATCCACTCCCCCGCAACGCTGCCACACTCATCGACCGTCATGGCCGGGTCCTCACGACCTACGCCAAGATTCACACCTGCGATTACTGGATGGAGGCTGCCCTCACACCCGGCCAAGATTTGCCGGTGGTTCAATTGGATACAGCCGCCGGCCCCGTCGCCGTTGGGATGATGATCTGCTTCGATCGTGAGTTCCCCGAGACTGCGCGGATACTCATGACAAAGGGCGCAGAACTCGTCTTGGTGCCGAATGCCTGTCACCTCACGGACGATCGGATCGCTCAGTTCCGAACCCGCGCTTTCGAGAACATGATGTCGGTGGCGATGGCGAATTACACCAGTACACCCGAGGTCGCCTTGCGCGAGTATCCGCTGAACCTTAACGGACGCTCGGTGGTGTACAGCGGAGTTTGCTTCGAACCGGACCGAACTCCTCTCGACCCGACTCTCCTACTCGCCGAGGATAACCCCGGTATTTACTACGCCGATATCGACCTGAACGCTCTGCGGAAGTTCAGGGCCAGTGAAGTGTGGGGCGACGCGTACCGAAAGCCCTACATGTACGACGCTCTCGTCAATGGAGAAATCGCGGCCGTTTTCGGACGTGCCGATTCCCGTCGTCTCGCCCCGGAGGTGTCGTGAAATGCAGTCACCGCCGAACATGATCCAAGGCCGGATCGAGGGCTACGCCGGAAAGCTTAGCTACGAACCGGGCGAAGAACTCACTCTCCACCTCAGCTCTCGAGGCGAAACTGACGTCTGCACCGTCGAGATCGCCCGCATCGGGCGAAACCGTGAGGTGGTCTGGTCACAGAACGAAGTGAAGGTCATCCACCAGCCGACACCAGAAGATGCCTACGCCCGCGGGTGCGATTGGTCGGCAACGCTCTCGTTCACGCTGCCCGCTGAATGGGCACCGGGATACTACGAGGTGCTCTTTCGCGCCAACGGAGACGAGGTCCTCGAGACACCTGCATTCTTCGTACTTCGCTCGGCCCAATCCGTCACGAGTCCGAAGATTCTCCTTGTTCTAACGACCAATACCTACAGCGCTTACAACGACTGGGGTGGGAACAACCTGTATACAGGTGGAGTCCAAGTGTCATTTGAGCGTCCCATCGCGCCTGGACTGCTTCGCCGTCCCCCTGGCGAGCTGTTACGAGCCGCCACACCGCATGGAACCTATGATCCCGAGTTAGCTCGACAGCGCGATTACATCGATCGACACAAAGTTTCAGGGTGGAGCGCCGCCGCGGGCTGGTTCAACTGGGAAGAGCCGTTCGTGGTGTGGGCAGAGGAAAACGCGATCGAACTCGACTATGCGGTGAGTTCCGACCTCGAGCTACACCCGGAAGTCCTGGACGGCAAGAACTTGGTCCTGAGCGTCGGGCATGACGAGTACTGGTCGTGGGGAATGCGTGACACGCTCGAACAATTTGTTGCCGAAGGCGGCAATGTTGCGTTCTTCTCAGGCAACAGCGTGGGCTGGCAGGTGCGCCTTGACGACGATGGCCGCACCATGACGTCCTATAAGTATGACGCTCTGACGAAGGACCCTGTGAGAGATACCGACGACCGCAGATTCCTAACCGGCTGCTGGTCTGACCCTGTCATCGGGCGTCCGGAGAATCTATTGACCGGAGTGAGCTTTACTCGTGGGGGGTACGCACGTGTCGGCTACGGAGTTCCGCGTGGAACCGGGGGCTATTCTGTCTGGCGACCTGATCACTGGGTCTTCGAGGGTACGGGACTTCGCTACGGTGATCTCGTCGGCTCTGAGAATGTTGTAGTCGGATACGAGGCAGACGGCTGCGAGTTCGTTCTCAGCGAGGACGGGTTACCCAGGCCGACGTCGAAGGACGGAACACCGGAAACTTTCACGATTCTTGCGACTTCACCTGCCCGACAGTGGTCTAACACACCATCATTCACTGATTTTCCTTCCAACGCAGCCCTGGCGGAGGACGAACCGGGCGATCTCGAGTTTTTTGCCGACCGACTGTTCGGGAGCACCGACTCGTCGGCAGCGCGTCGGTTGGGCCACGGAAACGCAGTGCTCGGGATGTACACCAAGGGCGGCGTCGTGTTCACCACCGGATGTACGGACTGGGCATACGGCCTTCGTGGCCACGACCCACTGATCGAGCGCATCACACTGAACGTGATCGAACGACTTTGCGCGCCGACTCCTGCCGATGGGCCCCAAGAGGACCAATCACCAATGCACGGCAATGTAGGGAAAGGGAACACATGACGCATTCATCGGCAGATATCCCGTCCACCTCACCTGCGCTCGGGACCGCCCGCGTCAAGTGTGGCATGGCTGAAATGCTCAAGGGCGGTGTGATCATGGACGTGGTCACCGCTGAGCAGGCCAAGATCGCCGAAGACGCAGGCGCCGTCGCCGTCATGGCACTCGAGCGGGTCCCCGCAGACATT
>Ga0153995_1000259_pt1 | contig 11233 bp, 16 predicted proteins | sample TSNC079MetaG_FD_104678 | JGI IMG/M metagenome (GOLD analysis project Ga0153995, IMG submission 104678) | Attine ant fungus gardens microbial communities from North Carolina, USA - TSNC079 MetaG | ecosystem: Host-associated > Fungi > Mycelium > Unclassified | place: USA: North Carolina, Lumber... | reverse complement strand
TTCTTTTAGACGATCAGTAAAAGTTTGACTGCCAGTGTGTTTGTACGAACACCTATTCAATTATTGATGATCAAGCATGAGGGACATTTTGAACAGCTCCAAGCAAAACATGACATTACACCATTGTTATTTGATCAGAAACCAAGTATACATATGCTTTTTGCATCGAGAGAAAAAAAAAAACCAAGAAAGCCAAGTGCAAAAAAAGCCAAATAATACAGATTCGTGTCCAGTAGCCTACATTACATCACCATCTAGTCGTGCAGGCAGACTCTAACCTGTATAATCCTCAAACAGATCCCGAATACCTTCAAAAGTTTTGGCCACACGAGGCTCAAAAATGACCTTAAACGGCATAGGATGTGCATTCGCAGATTCAGTGAACGCCGAATCATCAATGGGATGTGCGGGATCCGCACGAACGTGAAAAGCCCATTGAATAAGAGCAGTGTTCAAGAACACAGACCTGTTGATCGACCACACATCAAAAAAACCCAATAACTCAAGTAATGCGTAGGGTACTCACGCAGTCGCCATATGTTGGCCAGGGCATACACGCCGTCCGAAACCAAAGGTGTACGCTTTCAGATCTTCTCTGATCGTTCCCTCTGATGTCAACCAACGATGAGGGTTGAAGCTCTCTGGGTCAGGGAAGAGTTGCGGATCGCGACCAACAGACCTGTGTACATCACGAATAGAAGGTAAGGATACTATCCTCGCAAATCGGAAACTACCAGAAATGAAGGGTAAGACTTACCAGACATTGCCTACAACACTTGCACCTTTAGGTATGCAATAATTTTGCTGGAAAAATGGAAGATATATGATCCATTGGCATGGGAGAAACACACCGACTCACCCATATGATATCTTTGGTTGCCTTGTGTGCAAAACCTATCGATGAGATACATCAGAGATCTGTGATCAAGGATGACATAAAAACGCTCACCTCCGGAAGTAACAGGTCTCCACCTGTACGTTTCTAAAACGAATGCCATGGTTTGGGGCAGACTTTCCTGATCACTTGGTCGAGGAGCTGTAGCCCACAACACCAATACAATGACCGATAAGCAGCTGGGAAAAAGAAGTAGAGAAGATATACGTACGCCTGTCTTTTCCGATCACGGAGTCTAACTCTTTCCTGACGCGCTCTGCAGCTTCAGGATAGCAAGCCGAAGCCATGACTGCCACACTGATTGCGGAAGCAGTAGTATCAGAACCTGCGCCGAACATGCTACCGGCAAGATAAGCTGTTTCATCGTCCGAGAGCTCGAGTTCCTTTTGTCTCTCAATAAGGTACTTGCCGAAAGACTGAGGGACTTCTTCGTCACGCGCCTGATTAGAGCAAGAGAAGATAATTAAACCGCTGGATGGGCATGTGTGAGAAACATAAGTCATACCATCTTTTCCCTCACTTCGTTCAATTGTGACTTAAATAAGTCAAGCTCCTCCTCGTGGCCGTCCTGGAGTTCCTTGAGATATCCGGGCACATAGCTGGCTCAACAGGTTTGATTCATCAAGCTACTTAGAAATGCAAGAACGTACCGAAGAAACGGCCAATTGTCTACCCTCCATAGCCCCGGTCGCAGATTGTTTCCGAGTCGGGTAAGACAACGGTTGACAGCGAGAACGATGGGGTCCGTGTACGATTTCGGAACTTTTCCGTATGCTAATGCCATAACGACAGCTGCTGCGTATCTGCCGTATACAGGTAATTATATGAATTGGTATCATAGCATAATTGACATCAGCCAATGACAATGAGACAAGCGAAATAAAACAGTGCGCACCGTTTTGCATGATCTTGATGCCCGTTAGGTTCCTCAAGGATATCATAAATGTGTTGGCGGGCACTATACATCAATGTAGGCGAGTAAGCGGCGATGCTTTTGGGTTGCAGGTGAGCATGCAGGGCGCTGTCAAAATCGTGAGCATAATCCAGCAAGCGGTCCAAAGCCGGCGATTGAATCGAAACAGATTTTTATCATACAGGTACGGCTGTAGGATCAGAGTAGATTATGATACGAGGGAAAATCGTCCAGGCCGCCAAGACAAGATGCATCGTCGGAGACGACGAAACCAACGAAAGGAGGGAAAAACACGTACCGGCGCATCTTCTTGAACCTTTCTCCTGCAGGCGTAAGCAAGACTCTCATTCCTCCCGATAGGGTTTCACCGGCAGCAATACTTGTCGGACGGTCGACGGTAGAAGCACCTCCTTTCTCCATAATTTCCACAGCAGCATGATAGCGGCCAACAACAATGAGAGTGTTGAAACCCTGTCTCAGAGAAAAGACAGGCCCGTATTCTCTGGTCCATGTCTCGAACTTGCGGTAAGCACTGAATTGGTCATTAGGGGTTTGAATGAAAGTCACAAAGGACCAGAGAACGCACAAGGCTTTAGGGATAGAATTGCCAAAGATCCATGACTCTGCAGGGGGACCTGGAGGTAAAGGAAGACCGGCATGTCGTGACAGTCGTTTGTGAATAAGAGCCAAGAGCACGGTAGAGAACAGTAGAACCGCTATGGACTGTGGTTGAGCGACAAGGCCGACGATGGAGGTAGTCATAGTTCTGGGAGTCGTGGTCTGTAATGCGGTTTTTAAAACACGGGGTACGTAAATCGCAAGATCCGATAAGTCACAATTAATGGTTAATCAATGGCTGTCAGTTTAAGAAGAACCAGAGTCCATTGCTACGGATTAACGTTTTTCCACAATTCTTCTGACAGCCTGTCCCATCGGCTGGCTTCCCACGATACTTTGCCGGAAGGTATCCGATAGAGAGTACTACTGATTCTTTAGGTCATCCATTCCACGCTGTCTTAAAAACCCCGAATAAATTAGGCTCAGGCGTCACCCGTTGTGGTAGAGTAAGTACTCTACTTATGATACAAATGTCTCGGATTTGAAAAGAAGGAAAAATACGTCTGCTGTGGTCAGTCCTCTTTAACACTTGCATTGGGCTCCCTTTTAATTATATGGTCATATTTAAATTATGAATAAGCATCAGTTCTGTCTTCATCAAGAGTGCACTGAAACAGAGAATGATCTGTGGCCTGAACAATCACGACCGAGTGCGACGATAAAAGACAGTGCCATTGGTATCCAAAACAGTCCACAAGCAACACAATCAAGTCCATCAACACCCCCTCTGCTGAGTCTTCTCCTTAACCTCCTCCTATACCTCCTTCTCCTTACTTTCCTGCACAGCTTCCAGCGTTGACTCCTTCTGTGACTCTTCGATTCCCGGAATAGTTATACTGAATGGCTCACCCTCAATGTCAACCTTCAAACCCGGTGGTGGCAAAGTACAACTATTCCTGTTCGGGTTACCCCCTTGCTTTCGACTGAATCTTCTTTTGAGAATTATCAAGCTCCTTGTAATTCCGTCAAGCGAACCAATGACTTCATTGTACCTATCAGTTGACGGCCGAAAAGAATCCTTCAACTCCGTCAGACATCGAATAGTCTCGCCAAGCTGTTGCTTGGTTTGTTCGAAAGATGTGTTGGATTGTTCCCCAAACATCACTTTTGACACCGAATACCGATTTGACCTAGCCTGAGATGGTGCTGGTGATTGACACTGAAAATTTTATTGCTCGTTAATAACAATGGATCTTGAGCGGGAGCAAAAAAAAAAAAAAACACGCACGCGTCCATCGGTTGAACTAAACTCCCGTCTTGTCATGGGTAAATTGGGACCTTGCTGACTCGCATTCGCGTCAAAAGACGACCTTGAGCCCCGCGTTGTCGATGTCGCGTCTGTATTCGCACTCCTCGGCGAGGGCTCAGTTTCGCCAACAGTAGTCGAAGAATCCTCATATGACGAGAACGCCTGTATACCATCCTCCTGATCCTTCACAGTTTTCTTCTTTCCCTGATGAAAGAAAGGCCACTTGAAGAAGTTGGATTTCAGCTTAAAACCCCCTTTTGGCATTGTTGAGTGAAGAAAAAAATGGAATAAAAAGAATGTGGGTGAGAGTGAAAAAAACCACTTCTCGTAGTTGGAGGTTGGAAAAGAGCGGTGGATAAGGGACACAGGGACAAAAAAGACACAGGGACAACTGGGCCTTAATGTAGTTAGGGTAAATTCAGGGAAGGCAAATACGACGATTCCATTCTGGGAATGACCATCCAATGAGGTCCGCATTTGGTTGCAAAATTCGGAGATTTTCTGTAACCTTCATATCCAGCCTTATTGCAAGTCACTATCTGGGTTACATTGTTTTTGAAGCATGAATGTCATCTTCTGTTACGACTTTGTCCGCTAGCAGGTGGACCACCAACCAATGCACCCTTCGGCATCTCCTTCTCATCCAAGCCAGCCTCTGCCAATATCTTCTCGACCTCCTTCAGAATAGGCTTGTACTCCTCTAAAATCAAAAGTCAGTCATTGCTATCATCAATTCTCGCCTGACGGAACCTACTGTAGCGCTCCTCAGCTAGGCCAAAACCATCCCGTCGCAGTTCCTTTCCTCGGTTCTCACTGGTTCCATACGCCTTTTGGGTCCAGTATCCGCCTGTATGACTCATCAAAGTCTCTGTATACATGAAGGAGCCGGTCACTCACTAGAACGGGCATAGAAATTAGCAAGTGTCTCTCCAGGAAGAGGGGTACTCATGACGTCCTCGGTCGAGCGCGTCGTATTCATCGAAACACCCATGAATACATTCATTCGAGAACAAATCGAGTCCTAGCATAGAGCTGTCAGAGATGCTCACTTTCCAATCTGACAGTGAACTCACAGGCGCCTTCATTCCAGATGCGTCCTCCTCCTCGTTTTGTGTCTCTGGTGCTTCCTCAGTTTTTTCTACAGGAACCATCCTCCTCCTTGAAAGATTTCTTTGATTAACCTGATTCTCCTCGTCATTGCCTACATTGACCTTCTCTTCTAACACTTTGTCGTCATCGTTATCATCGTTACCATCGTTGTCGTCGCTACCATCGTCGCCATCATCATCATCTTCCTCATCACTGCTACTCTCTTCCTCGCCGACAGGGATCGTAATGTCACTTTCCTTCAGACACGTGAATCTGTCCAATTTGTCAAGCTGCAGTGCATAAAAATCGTCAAGAGTATATTCTTTGGGCCCTTTCTCGAAAATGCCACCATATCTGAATAACGCGATTGAGCACTCGAATTTCGAGGATGATATACTCGGGACTCACATGTAGAGTGTGTTCTTGAGCACCGCAAGCATGGCGTTGTATCGAGGTATAGGCAAAGTCGAGTATGGATCATCCGCGTCTCTCTCTCCACCAGGGAAAAGTTTTGAGGTGTGGGACGGTAGTACGCTCGCATCGTTGGTAGCCTCATCTTCATCTTCATCACTATCATTCTCAAGACGAATTGCCTCTCTTGCTGCCTCCTTTCTTTTGTCTGCACGGGTCATTTTTTTCCCGTCTTTGGCTTTTGGTCTTTTCAGTGTCATCGAAATCCATTTTCCCTTGCCATTAAGCTGGTAGCCGTAGCTAACCGTTATCAAGTTATGCCGTCATTATGCCCGTTGAGGACTCAACGACTTACAGGTCGTTGTGAAACGTACTCTCAAGTGTTTCTTCGTTTGTGTCCTCGTCTGTGACACCACCAAAGAGGACACCTATGGGGCCAGTGCTACGAAGCCACAATGCCATAGTCGAGCCTGAACGTAGAGATGGCGCATAGGTGTCGGACGCACGCTTTCGCCGCTCCCACTTGAATGAAATTTGCAGTTGTGCTGTCTTGCTTTTGCTGGGCTTAATGGAAGCGGCCAGAGGTTCCTGTTCAACGACAGGAATTGTGATTCTTTTTCGAGCATCATTGTCTTGCCAGGATGAATTTCAAACTGATAAACGAACCTCAGCAGCCATGTATCCTCAAGCATTACCCCAACAGGTCGTTTTCCTTTCACATATTCTTTACAATAGCCTCCGTGTAATATCACACCTTCCGTACATGACAAAAATGAAAAACCACTGCGAGCCCTAGAATGTGATCAATGGGAAGTTTTTTCAAACGACCCATATATACAAGGCTCACGAAGGCTTGAGATCAGTTTCACGAAACTCGACCTGGGTCCATTTATATTCCTGAATGTCAAAAACCCACAGGTCGTTTAAGTATCGGGCTAGGAATGAGTCAAGATTAGACAGGAGAAGTGCATGTCAAGACAAAACGGGCCTACTAGTAGATCCAGGATCGTAGAAACCACCGAATAAGATGATATAATGCTTCCAAGTTGTCATACTAATTTACGAGTGGTAAGCGGGACAGGAAGTTAGGCCTAGACGATCTCACCGGTGACCAGACCTCGCACTTGGTCTAATCTTGGTGTCAATTCTGTCCCATGAGTGGCTGCTGATGTCAAAACACCAGAAATCTCTATAGTGGTGGAATGTTGTTTGATGAAGGGATGAGAATTCACCACCTAAAGCATCGTTAGCTCTGGGACAGGAGGAAAGAAATTCACTGTCACGTACCAAATAAGAACAGCTTTCCGCCTCCAGCATGTGATGAGGTCACAGCGTGTGCCGATCTTGGCCCAGGGCAAGTAGGGGACACGAATTTACGCCACTCGTCTTTTTCAGGTGTATACCGAAACACGTCATTATAGAAATACTGACAGTTTTTATGAAGAGATTTCGAAATGATGATACATATGATACTCACAGCTTTCCCGTCTTCACTAAAAAATTCGCCCCCGATACACCACAGATGGTTTCCATTAGGGCATGACGTAAGTGTTGCGTTTGCCCGCCTACTTGGTGGTCCTTCAACTATCTCTTCGATCACAGTATGTGCTTCTTCCCAGTCCTTTCTCATCTACTAAGAGCCCATAATGTGACTGAGTGTTCCGGAAAATAGACAGACAATCCTATACCTTTTCCAAAATGGCCTCGAGATCTTGATCGTCTTCATCCTCAGAGTCATACTTGTCCTTCGACTTGTGAACCTTTTTCTTTTCCTTTCTCTCTGTCTTCTGCGCGGCTTTTGCTTTTTTTGCAGCTTTTGCAGTCGCGTTGTTCGTCTTTTTCCCCATAAAGCACGATGAAAATGTGAGCGGTTAATTGACACCGGCAATCACCACTGATATCTGGAAATTCTCACATAGGATGTGTACGCATACGCCCTGTGGAAAAATACTTTATATTATTGGAACAACTGTTATTTGCAAAGTCGGCATGAGAACACTATGATATTACAAACCTACTCTAAGTTTCTCATTTTAATGTTCTAGCACCAGAAGTCATTACTCATGAGAGATAAATGAAAATCATTTATCAATGGTGTGATAACAACTAGACACTGATCTCAAATCAGTGATTGAAACAAATGCAGGATAGTGTGTTGTGACATCAATCAATATTAGTTTTTGTCTCATGGTTTTGATCAAGTATTTCTTAGCTAAGGTAGAGACAGCCGAGACGAGACTTGCTGCGCGTTTGCGATGGGTTTCCGCTTTCCTTTTTTTTCTATATCCTAACCCAACACAGTGAGACTGTTTGACTTCTGAATGAGAGAGAACAAGTGGATGATAGAATCAATACTGAACAGCATGCCACATGCACCCGCACAGGCTCGCTCATGATCTCCACCAGACTGCAAGCCATTTCGTTACAGCAGTAGTACAAGGGAATACTATACCTCAACATATCTCAGGAGAAGAGAATCAGATGGTCATTGTAACATGCCAAAATACTGGAGTGAAGGGCCAATTCCAACGTTAGAGAATGGTCTGGCATCCACAGCTATCCACAGCTATCCAGTTAATCACGTGGCTAAGAGGGGCACTGCCCAGGGGTATGATGCAGCCAGAACTCAAATAAAAGGGCAAGGGCTTTCGACCAGCTACTGTTGTCGTCTTGGCTTTATTATGGGTCAGCTTACGAGTTTCGTCACTTCTGTATATCTTAATGTCGTTGCTCATCTGATACACCTCTCACGAACAGTAACATCACCTTCATGCGAGGAAGAAAAAGCACCACGTCAGTTGCATTCCCAAGAAACTCTCTCTGACTCTTGTGCACCTCAGACACAGACGTCTACTTCTGCCCTGGTTCGTCCACTACCCAACTCGTACTGGGCAACACCATTTCTCCTTGCCTGCGAATATCCTTGGACTCCGAGAAGCTCCGATAAACTCGATGCACTTTTGAACGCCGGAGTACGGACTTTCATTGATCTTACACAACATGGAGAACTCCGACCCTATTTTGGTCAAGTCCTTACTTCACGAGCCAAGCTTCAAGGCATCGACCATCAAGAAATCGAATATCACCGTTTCCCCATTCACGACCGATGCCTACCCCAGTCCATCGAATTCATCCACTCTGTAATGGGTGTTTTGAGGGACAATGAAAGGCGGAACCGGATTACTGTCGTACACTGTCGAGGAGGGATTGGGCGGACCGGGATGGTGATTGGGTGCTGGTTGATTCAAAGTAGTAGAGTCAAAGATGGAGCAGAGGCTCTCGACATTATTGCGAGAGAGTGGAAGACTGTTGAAAAGTGCAACAGATTTCCGCACAGCCCTGAGACAGGACCACAATTTGATTTTGTGTTGCACTTCCAAGCCGCGCCGAAACCTGTATCCGCTATCTCATAACCTCATCCTACATTTGACCCTCAAGGTCTACTTGACCGACTCCTTTGATAGACCTGTGCTCATCTAGACTTTGTTTTGGATTCTTGAGCACTCATATCCAGTTACGTGCCGTTATTTTTATAGACATTTTCTGGTACATATGTTCTCATTTCCCTGGACCTCGCCTAGTTCCATTGTACACTACTTGCATCAAATTCCATGGCTTCTGACTTTAGAGGACTGCCACTTAACCTATTCTTGCGTACAATGACTAAGCTGCTTCTCGATCTGATGTCAACACATCTATGATTTATCTTATTCCTTGAGATATGGTATACCTGCATCAGCATGCTTGGTGGAAAGAGGCCGTGGTTTATCAAATCTATCCCATCTCTTTTTTCGACTCGAATGGCGATGGTATAGGTGACCTCAATGGCGTTCACGCAAAACTCGATTATCTCAAGGACCTTGGTGTTGATGTTCTTTGGCTTTCACCAATATATCGCTCCCCGCTCGCCGACATGGGATACGATATGTATTAAATTTGTTCTCTTTTCTGTTATATCGATTGACTTATTTTACCCAGTTCAAACTATCGTGACATTGACCCCCGATATGGAACAATCGAGGATTGGGACAATCTTCTCAAGGGTGTTCATGAGCGTGGAATGAAGCTTGTGTAGGTATTTAGTTAGATTCATTTCTACTCGATGACCCCAGTTTTATAGGATGGATCTGGTAGTCAATCACTCATCCGATGAGGTGAGCTTGTATAGTACTTGACTCATCAGACAAATTGCCCATGTTACCCATATCTGTAAAAGCATGAATGGTTCCTTCAGTCTTGTTCGTCGAAGGATGACCCAAAGAGGGACTGGTATATCTGGCGCCCCCCAGAGCTTGACTCAGCTGGTAACTCGCTTCCTCCGAACAACTGGCGATCCGTTTTTCAAGGTGAACGATCTTTTTCGATGCTGATTTAGTTGTGTCTCATACTGAGCGTAATTCCGGGGCACTGAACAAATCATTCATGTCAGGTTCTGCTTGGGAATTTGACGAGAAAACTGAGGAATACTACCTCCATCTGTATGTCTCAAAGCAGCCCGATCTTAATTGGGAAAATCCAGCTGTTCGGGAAGCTGTATATGATATGATGAGGTTCTGGCTTGACCGTGGTTGTGATGGTTTTAGGGTTGGTGTGGTTATTACTTCTCTATTGCTAATCCGAACGACATCTTTTGTAGATGGACGTCATCAACCTCATATCAAAGACGGAAGGTTTTCCTGATGCTCCAATCGTCACCTTGGACGAGGTTTACCAACCAGCCAGCATGCATTATGCAAATGGGTGAGCTTTCATTGACTCATCTGCAATTTAAATTGGATTGACCTGTTCACAGCCCGCGAGTACATGAATTTATCAAAGAAATGAGACAAAAAGTTCTTTCACGTCGGTGGCATGGACTCTTCGTTTTTGGAGTGATTTACTCAGTTTGGATTTTAGAATACGATATTATGACCGTCGGCGAGACTCCATTTACGCACGATGCATCAGCATTGGCAGCCTATGTCCTTCCAGAAAACAAGGAGCTGGACATGATTTTCCACTTCGAATTGATGGACGTCGACTCCCCGATGGAAGGGTCTCAACTTGTTCCTTTGATAAAGAAATCTTGGAAACTTGAGGAATTGAGAGAAATCATCGTTCGTTGGCAGTTGTATAAACGGGAGCAAGGATTCTGGAATGCGTAAGTCCTGTTATCAGTATCTGCGCGTTCTCATCGGTCTGAGGATGATTATGCAGGGTATTCATAGAGAATCACGATCACTCTCGTGCTGTCTCACGTTTCGGTAACGATTCACCTGAATGGAGGACGTTGTCCGCTAAGATGCTCGCAATACTGGAAATAACCCAATGTGGCACTCTTTACGTCTATCAGGGACAAGAGCTCGGCCTGTGTAACTTCCCTAGGACATGGGGGATAGAGGAATACAAGGACGTTGCATCACAGAATTATTGGAATTGGTATATAAATCTCAGGATTTTTTACAGGGCCCGACTGACTGTCTTTCTAAGTATTCTGAAAAAGCGACAAAGGGAGACTGGAAAGGAAGATGTTGACATGAACGACGTACTTGACGGCTTTTCCCAGAAGGCGAGAGACCACGCTCGGGTTCCTATGCAGGTGCGCCCAGTACGATGTTAGTCAGTCTTGTTAATAAGTCTTTCAGTGGGACTCCTCACGTAATGCAGGATTTACAACAGGACATCCATGGATGCGCATAAACGAAGATTATCAAACGTGGAACGTTGCCACTGAAATGAGTGATCCTTCCAGTGTTCTGTCGTTCTACAAGAATGCCCTTAAACTCAGAAAGAATAACACAATATTCGTACGTCATTTACAAACGCTTGTTGGCTTGTGAAGAAATCGTCATGTATTCACTAGACCTACGGTGAATTCCGAGATATCTCGAACAATCATCCTCAGATTTTCGGATATCTTCGTGTGCTTGGTGATGTTCGAGCTCTAATTCTCCTGAACTTTAAGGAGACGTCAGTGTCATTCAACATCCAGGACGTCGAGGATTTGGATGCTTATACACCTGTTTTATCAAATTACGACGACATGAATCCGGGCAATGGGAAGCTTCAGGGAGCTGAC
>Ga0153995_1000258_pt1 | contig 11270 bp, 8 predicted proteins | sample TSNC079MetaG_FD_104678 | JGI IMG/M metagenome (GOLD analysis project Ga0153995, IMG submission 104678) | Attine ant fungus gardens microbial communities from North Carolina, USA - TSNC079 MetaG | ecosystem: Host-associated > Fungi > Mycelium > Unclassified | place: USA: North Carolina, Lumber... | reverse complement strand
TTGGATGTTGAACCGCGAGGTGGGTCAGGACTTATATAAGCACTGTCTGGTGCTGACCAAAGAGACAGGCTGGGCCTACTGGATGGCAGGTGTTGTCTTACTCGAGGCCTGTGTACTCATGCTCCAAGAGTTTATTGGACCATCTTTCTTCCTTCCTGCCAAGGTGAGTAGATTTATTTGAACTATCTATCAATTAACATAATCACTTCGACTATCAAGTACCAAGCTGTCAAGTTGCACGACTACCACCCTCCTATGCCGCTTCCAGATCCCGAAGCTCCAGAGAAGTCCTTGGGGGATTGTTCAATATGCATGGACTCCATTCACATTGACCCCTCATTGCGTCTCAAAGCAACCCAGGAAGCTGGGAAGGAAAGAAGTAAAGGATGGATCGGAGACTCAGGCGATGGAAAGGGAGCGAGCATGACCGCAAGTCCTGGTGGCCTGTTAGGCGTCATGCAAAAAGGAGTAGTGATCTCAAGTAGGAGAGAATATAGCCTAGCTCCATGTCATCACTTATTTGTGAGTTGCCTCACCCTGAGTCATTGACTCGAGGCTCATTTTTTATCTCAGCACACAGAGTGCCTAGAAAAGGTGAGCTCTTTCTCGGCTTTTTGTACCATTTTTCCTTATGACATTCCTTAGTGGCTGGCAATCAGAACCATTTGTCCACAGTGTCGTCGCCCACTTCCACCATTGTAGCATTTGCCTGATGATACTCAGTTTTTGAATATCTCATTGCTTCTAAATCATGTAATTTTATTGCACATGTATTGTAAAACTATCATGAACCTGACTATCTTAAATTATTTATCATCCATATACTTCAAGTCATAAAGCATCATAGGGAATGACAACCAACATGTGTTGTTCTCATGGGATGACTCTGGATACTCGACACGATCCAATTTGTTCAGAAATTGCTATGCTCACTATACTCTTTCTTCCAACAGCATTTATGTTTGAATAGCCTTCAGGTTTTCTTTCGAGTCCTTCATCAACGTCATTCTTTCAAGTAAGAATTCCATTCTGAAAGGCATGTATGTACGTGTATGCATGCGCAAAGACGCAATCACACAGAATCATCAGATAATTTGTGTACCTCTCTGGTGAACAAGAATCTGGCGAGTGATAGTAAATCCAATGGCGCCTATTGTTATTGCTGCCTATGCTGGCATGAGTGTACAATTCCTCAAGCCAAAAAACGGAGAGGAAATCTACACCCCTGAACGTGATGGGCCTTGTCCAAGGAAAAGTTTTTTCCGAGGAGCGCTCCATCGACCGGGTTTCCTATCAAAGCACCAAAAGATTTTAAGGCAAAGGCGATCCCTAACCAAACTATCGCTACATCAGCATCTGAGATGAGACCAGTTTACCCTACTTTACTTGGGTCCTTGAACCACGACATGGGGACATAGAGAAGACCAGAACCAAGGTAGAATTTGTCTACGTGACACTTTTTTTGATTCAAGCTTTTTTTTTCTGCAACAAGCAAGCTAAGACGTGGAGGGCCTAAATAGGGTCCAATGCTAGGGGGGGTGTCTACGGAAGGCATGTGGCCATAGGAGGAGAGTGTAGCCGAAGTTTGCTTGGATGTCTGGGGCAGCGGCAAGTCCGGAGGATTGTTACATGATATACACAGAGAGAGAGAGATGGAAGAGAATGAGTTCACAAAAAGACGTAGATCAGGGTTCCAACAAAGACGATGAGGCAAAACCCATATCAAGAAGTTTGCCAGCAGGAAGGACCAGACAGCATGAAGAAAATTTGCATGGCGCCTATCCAGTTGACGGCGGATGCAGAGGCAGTATTGGAACGAGTGTTAAAATCCTGGTATACACCGAAACTATTGCTGTTACCAACCAAGCTTAGTTACTGAGGTTGAAAAAATAGCGATTGTGAGAGAGAATGGACGAGGTTAGTGAATGGATTCACCCGCCGATCACGGTGAACCATACCGCAGGACCACCATCCCTTTTTTGTTCTGTCATTTGTGATAGTGAAACATAGTGATGTCGCATCTAGGGAATCACATGTGTTCCAGATTATCCTCAGACCATAGAAGTTTGCACTACACTTGCAACAGTGCTTAAACATCAACTTTTACTCAAACCCCTCAGATGCTGTATTCTTTGTCACCCACCCATAAGGTTACAGACTCTTGGGATGTCTTGCTGGTCAAGCAGTCGCTCACTCAGTCAGTCAGTAATTCGGTCAGTCATTGACAAAAGCCAATAAGTCAATAAACCAGCCATTAAGTCAGCAAGTACAATATGATAATATTATTAGGGTAAATATGTTCTAGGTCTATCAAACTGAAATATGTGCCTAAATATACAATTCTCACCAATGCTCCTGAAGATTTTGGCTTTTGCACAGAATGGAGTTCCTGGATGACTGTGGGCGAATCAAAGCTGAGAGGATATCCACCGACCCTGTAAATTGAAAAGGAATGACCACATATCACTACACCCCATTTTGCGCCTGCTGCTCAGGCAACCAAACTTTTCTCTTGTAGTCTTCGAGCATCTCAATGCTGATCATCTTCAGACCCCAACGATCAGCGAATGCACGACAGTCATCTCGACGTGCCATAGTGCCCATCAAATCGTCATTGACAAGTTCACAGAGAACGCCAGCTTGAGGTTGGTTTGTCATTAGGCAGAGATCAACACCAGCTTCTGTGTGACCCTTGCGAACGAGAACACCGCCTTCGCAAGAACGAAGTGGTACCATGTGTCCAGGACGTGTAAAATCGCTGGGAGTTGAACAAGGGGATGCAAGTGCGCGCACGGTCAGAGAGCGATCTAGTGCGGATATGCCAGTTGTCGTGCCTGTGTAGGAAAGTGAGTTTACAGTGGGATTATGACAATAAGAGAAAAAATTGGCGCAGGGGTGATTAAAGAAAGGCGAATGCACCATGTTTATAGTCGACAGTAACGGTGTAGGCAGTCCGATGGCGCTCTTGATTATCGGGAAACATCATGGGAATCTGGAGTTCCTCAAGCCGCGACCCGGGGACCGCGCAACAGATGTACCCACTGAATCCACACGACGACGGGGAAGGAAGTTAAAAAAGAAAGAAAGAGAGAACTGAAGGGGGACAGACCTCGTGTGCTTGATCATCCAAGCCATCTTTTCCGTTGTACATTGGCTGCCAGCGATGATAAGATCACCTTCGTTCTCGCGATTTTCGTCGTCCATCACAACAAGAAATTCACCGTTTTCGAAAGCTTCAAGAGCTTCAGGTACAGTGTCAAAGGTGAAAGATGTGCGCTCAGGTGCATCAACCTGCATTAGTAGGAAGGAAAGATTTCACAAAAATTATTGGATAAGTTATTGAGATTGTGATAATCCACAAAATAATTCACAGCGGAACATGTCAAACTCCGAACTTAATTGGATTAGGTCCGGCGACAGATGGCTTGTTCAACAAACAGACATACAACTACTATCTCGCATCGTACGGCCTTCCCTCGTATGTCCTGGATGGGGTTGCAGATGGATAAAATGTTACGTTGACCCGCCTTATTTGAGGATCTCATGATAGTATGGCATTCGCTGCCGCTTGCCATCATTCTGTGATGATAATACACATGATGTTTTTCAAAAATTCATTTACACAGTGCTCGATCGCAGTCCGCAGTAGAGGGTACTTCTATGGGTGCTTTTGGGGAGCCACAATCCTTCTTAGATAGTAAACAAAGACAGATCAACACGTGACATCTTTTTCATTCCCTCTCGCCTGCTTGAACATTTGTCCCGTAAACACGATTTCTACCAGATTCTTTTGCCATGGCAGATTCGAATGTCAAGCCCGCATCTTTGGAGTCAGCTTCGACGTCGATTTTATCGCCCTTGAGCGATGGTCTGATTGACATCGATCATGCAGTTGACAATGATATCAGTCCCACTGATCTCCTTAGTCAAAATCGTGATGAGCTTTACCCATGCATCTTTCATATTTACTTTCAAACGTGCGAGAACGTCGATTGCAGGTTCTCGCACTCCAAAAAGGCCATTGCTTCACGTCCCGCGTCACCGTCAAGCGGTAAGTATGCGTGGCTTAAGCTACTTTTATGGATGATAATGCAGAGTTTACGCCATGGGACATACAGACCTTAGACAAACCACATTTCACCCCCAAGGACAACTGAGTCAATCCCGCAAACATCCCGTGAAAGGTCATCACAAGCAAGGTAATCGGCCCAAGCATTCTCACCAAAGGCCGGAAATCAAAACCAGCCTTCCATGGAAAGGCAAAATTGGTCATAGTGGTGATAGTGTCGCAACTACGTCATCTCTGAAATCTTCGAAAAAACCAACGTTGGAAAGTAGTGCGACATCTGCGAGTCTAGTCGTGCAACAAGTCGAAGTCAAAATGGCTCAGAATGAGGGCTCTTTTGGTGGCCTAGAGGATGATCAAAACGACAACCAGCTTCATATGGAAGACAGCATCAACCAACTCAGATCACCGCGGTCTGAACATGCTTCTTCATATCAAAGTACCCCCACTCCAGAAGTACCATCCTCTTATCATAACCTGAATGGCCATGATGCTTCCAAGATTTCCCTCTATGATGATCCAAGCTCTAATTATGCTGATGGTCCAGATGGTGTTGATTCTAACGATGATTACAATCCGAAATCCTGCTCTGATGATCCAGGCGCTTCCCGGGACGGTGCAATTAGTCGGTCAGATGATATTGATGAAGATAAATGGGGATGGAATGAAGATCCTCGAGAAAAGCCGATTATTCCGAATTCTTCTGGGTGGGCGACGAGGCAAGATGAAGTTGATAACGAGGTCGAAGAGCCAGTGGATATGTTGCCTAAAGAGAATTCGGTGGTGGAGAAAGGGAGCAAGATTGACATCACTTGGAGTCAAGTTCCGGATGATGAAGCGGAGAACGTGCAGAGAGGATTGAACGATGATAAATGTGTTGGCAATAGTCGGCAAGACACCTCAGAGGAGGAACTCCGTCCTGCCGTTGATGAAGTGCATAGTACCCAAGACCTTGATCAGCAGGAATTGGACAGAGGTCACTATAACATACAGGTTCTTGCTCCAGAAGAATTGAGTGCAGCAAGGGAACAACGAGGCCTCGAACAATCAACCGATGAACCATTGGCAGAATTGGATGCAGGTGATCGACCCTATGATGTGTACTGGCAGCACTCTGCATCTGAATCTGCAGAAGAGCCTGATGCAGGTGACGAGCCTCCTGCTATTCAGCTTCTGTCATTTCAATCAGCGGACGAGTCAACAAGCGGACCTCAGGATGATCAACATCTGGTATCTGAGCCTGAAGACACATCATCGGTCGCTATGAACGGAAATATAGATGCCCAGCATCGAATATCAGCACCTCATTCTCGACCTTCCGTTCAAGCACATTCATCCACTGGGTCTATACAATTTCATGGAACTGTTCTTCCTGATACGCCTGCCAGATCTGTTCCTGTTGCCACATCTACGACTTTGACATCCATTCCTCCTCCTACACCTGTCCTTGCACCTGTCTCTGCACCTGCTCAAACATCTGATGCTCGCCAAATCTCTGTGATGTCTCTCCACTGGTGCCGCTTCGCTGATGGCACGATTGATCCAACAGTAGCATTCTGTAAAGCTTTTGCTCAAAATAAATGTTCCAATGCGACCTCAGATACCTGCACCTTTCGTCATTGCCTTACTCCATGGGAGTATACCCTTCTCTTCAAAGATCCTCAACCACTTCAGTTCTCACTTCCGAAAAGTCTAATCCGCAATGACTCTCCCGAAAATACAACTATAATCAAATCACCATCATTCACTCTTCATTGGAGTCATTTTGCAGATCCTACATGCGATCCCCAAGTTGCATTTTGTAAATCATATGCTGAACATATGTGTCTACAGGATATTTCCTGCAAATATAGGCACTGCCTCACGTTGGAGGAGTATACCCTTTTATTCAAGGACCCACAGCCGAATTTGATTTCCATAGGCGGCGCGGCTCAAGATCCTTCTACTACGATACCTCAACAACGGTCCAGCTCTCAGCGAAGGGTGCCTTGTAGTTACTTCAAGAAAGGCAAAGGAGGATGCAAAAATGGCGTTAACTGTCCCTTCTTACACGAATGTCCTAATGTCCATGCGACTGGCTCCTGCAACGATGCAAACTGTTCTTTTTGTTCAAGCACTCTGGGAACGATGGACCAGGTTTGGCCTCGTGCCAGTCAGAAATTGTGCAATTTCTGGTCGAAAGGCACTTGCAAATATGGAGATAAATGTCCATTTGCTCATATTGGTGACCCAGGAGCTATTGCCACCTCGGGAGGCGTTGAAGATACGAACAACGATCACAATGATCAAAACCACTTCACAGACTGGGACCAAAACATTACAGCTCGAGATCAGAACAAGCAACTTGACGATGGTATCCGCCAAGACGACCAACAGCAAATTGATCACGGCTCCGAAAATCGGGAGAATAATGCCAATATTTCGGGGAGCCAGAATATTGATACTTATGGCTGGGATGATCAAAAGAATGATGCTGGCGGTTGGGAATTCGATGCTGGCGGCTGGGGAAATCAAAATAATGATAATAGTGGCTGGGAGAACAAGAGCGATGATAAGAATCGTTTGGGAAGCCAAAGCAACAATTACGATAGGCAAAAGTCCAGTGACAGATGGAGCAATGCCCACAATGGCTCTCAGCGCAACAACCGTGATGACTGGCATAATACTGGGAGCAAGAGAGATAATACGTGCTACAACTTCAGGCAAACAGGCCGGTGCTGGCGAGGTCAGGATTGTCGTTTCAGCCATGACCTGGAACAAAGAGGGAGCAGTGGTCATGAATTAAGTGATGTGCCAACCCTACGCCAATCAAAGAGGACTCTCCACGCTCCCACAGCGGATCCAACAGTATCTGTTCCTCATGCACCCTCGACGTATGGTGGCAGAGGTCATTACGATCGAGGCTTCATCGACGAGTGGAAACGCGAAGTCGCAGCAAGCGAAATAGCAAGCGAGGCAAGTGGTTCACAAGCCACGGGGAGACACAAAGGCACCGGCTCTCGATCCGGCTCTCGAGGGCGTGCCAATGAAATAAATCGGTTAGTAGAACATCTTCCTACCGATGATAACTGCCAATTCTATCTTACTGGTCGATGCACTATTGGTGACAATTGCCCTTCTTTTCATGATGCAGTCGCTTCAGACATAAGCGGCAATGAATGTCTCGCTCTTGCAAATGGTCGGGAGGTACTCGGTGATGAAAAAAGTCATAGGGGCAGAGGAAAGGGGAGTATGAGAGGGACACACAAAAATTCTCTGAGCGACAAAATCGAGAATAGAGTGGAAAATGATGATACCGAACTCAATCATGTTGTCAACAGTAACAGGGGCCACGATGATCAGCGGGATTATGTGTTCATGAGAGGGCCTGAGGAAGAGATCCAGATCAATGTATCTCGAGGGCAAATTTCTTGTAAGACAGGGGAGTCCCATCACTTTGTTCACGTTGAATGTGAGCAGCCAAGTCCAGAGGTGTGTCCAGATCACTCACTTCTGGCCTTGGATTGCTCATGAGTTCACCAGAGGAGTGTGAAAAATCAGCGACTTGTGAATGGAGAGGATGAAGAACAAGAAGACGTGTCGGAGCCCGCTACACGGAGCCATACATCAAATATCGATTCACAGACAGAAGTAAAAGAAGTATGTTGCATGAGTTTCATAAAGCCTTCATTAACTTGCATATAGCGTGACTATGGTCACCCCCTCGTTGAAAGGTCCATCTTTAATTGTGCTGTCACCTTCGGCCAAAGCTGTTTACCGGATGAAATCATGACCGGGACTGACTCCCATGTTTTAACACTGGAAGGTCCTCCTGGTATTTCAGAAGCTCGTGTTCATGATTATGCCCACAAATTTGGCCCGATAAAAGACATCATCATCACACCAGATGTATCTGTGACAGTTGAAGGCAGCGAAGACAATGAAGAAGAGGATGAGGAGAACAGACCCCAAAAATCTGCTGTCCGTATTGAGTTCAAAGATATGAAAGATGCCGCAGTGGCAGCCAGAAGCTTGAAGGACCATGGTGCTATCCTCGCTGATGCAATACTCATTGAGCCAGCGAACATGAAGAGTACTTGGGTCAGATTCAAGTGGCCTCAGGTTACGCGCGCTGCATGGATCTACTACTCAAGCATCGCTGAGGCAAAGGCGATGGCCGAACAGCTTCATGGTTCCTTCTTTCGAGAGAGGAAGATAACAGCTTCTTCTCTGCGACCAGACAAACGGCAGAAGGACTTATTTGCAATCAAACTTGAACGACTTCCTGCAGACACAACAAGGGCGGATCTGGTTGACATCTGCCAGAATTCTAGACTTATCACCATCAGCGAACTTACCTATACTGCAAGGCCCCGAGAAATGTTCCAGCAATCTGCAGGGGTCAAATTCTTCGTCAATATTCCGGAAGATCCCGCCAAGCTCAGTGCAGTGGCATTTGCTTGTTTGGACTCCGAAGACTCCATCCTCCAAACACTACAGATGCATGGAACAAAACCTCAATTTATTGGCAAGCAAGAGCTCACCATCGAGAGAGTTTGGTTCGTTCAATATAGCTTACCTACCGATGTATTCAAGTCCGTATCGACAGAGGTAGCAGCTCTCCAGATACAATACGAAGGACGGGCTCAGGTGGAATCGTGTGACTTTGGGGATCATTACATGGTCTACCTTCATGTACACCACGAAGAGACTGAAATATTTGTTCAGGCAAATCTTTCTCTACAAGCAATTTGTCATGGCTTGATTGTCGTAGCTCTGAACGATCAACCAGAATGGAACGACTACTTATACTCCACGAGTAGCATCAAAGTCATCGAAAACCTGAATTCCAAGAACAGTTTCTACATCTTCCCAAACTTATCAACCCGTCAAATCCACGTATTTGGCTGTGGTATTGATCAGGATAAGGGAGTTTCAATGGTCAAAAAACTTCTGCAAAGAGTGCGAGGATCGTGTCGAGAGTATCCGATACATCGCAACGTCATACGGCCGCTGATTGACGGTGGGTTGACTGAAATACAAGCTGCCGTTGGTGCAAACAAACTTTCGCTCGATGTAATCCGCTCTGTCCTGATTGTCAGGGGAGAAGATTCAGTGTTGATGCAGAAGATTCACCATCTCTTGGACTTTCTACCCTCGAAAGAGAATCCCAAGCGCTCGCGGCAACTTTGCTCCATCTGCGAGTTAAAATCAGGCGGTAGCGAACGGAATCCCACGGTCAGATTACTCTGTGGACATGTCTATTGTGGAGCATGCCTGAAGAATGCCTTGGTTTTCGCCACGCAAAACCACTCAGCCCCTGTAAAATGCATTAGTCGAGGTCCAGCTTACGACCTTGAGAGGAGTAGTATATGTGGTCAATCGATTACATACACAACGGTTCGGGACCTTCTTCCTCTCCTTATGGAACCGGACTACCTCAAAGTCGCATTTCTTTCCTCCATCCATTCTAATCCTGATGAATATTTTTTCTGCCCTTCATTGCAATGTAACACGGTTCATCGGCGCGGGGAGTCTGAGACTATCATTCGTTGCTCAGTTTGTCGAGCTTGGTTATGTCTGTTCTGCGGGTCTATGAGCCATGATGGAATAACGTGTGAAAAGGCGAAGGAGACGAGAGTGAATATCTCTAGATGTTGTTAATGTGCTTTATTAAATCGGTAACTCTGTCATAAAAGTTTTTGTACAAATTTCTAGGTTCGGCATCGACATGATAAGTCTCGAAATGAACTCCTGATCTCCACCGAATACCCGCAAGCAACGAACATTAGGAAGTGTAGGAAGTGTCCAGAGGATACAACTGGGAGGACGTCCCGGTGGAGTGATTACTATTTTTGGGGGACAGGTTTCGGTTTCTGTCCACAGGGACTCCAGATTCAAGAACTCGACAGTGCTTGGAAAATCAATGAAGCGTGCCCAATCGATAATATCGTATAAATCTACATTGATGTAGCGCACTGTGAGCGTTCTAAAATTCGGTAACCCTCCGAAAACACGTATGTGGTATAATAAGTCGGATAATGCAACTCCCATTGGAGGTTCTGCACTCCAGTGCACAGCGCGGATCGGCGAACTAGGCTGCGAAATTTGGAGCGTGATGGCACGACAAAGCTCCGAGACTTTGCTCGTTGGTGTGATGGGAAATGGTCTCGTACCCTCACGCATTGCTTGGAGAAACCTGTCGACGAAAGATGGACAAGGTATATGGACATCCACCGAAGATACTCGTATGAATGTAGCAAGGACATCTCGGTTGACGAGTGGTAAAGATGTCATGAGTATGATGCGTTCACTCAAAGTACATGGGAGCTCCCAAGCTCTGACCATGACCTCTTCCACAAGCTCTGGAGGAAGACGAGGAACGAGTTTTGTCGAAGGAGGTGAGAAATCGGACATTAGTACGCACAATTATGCTGAAGGGTTTTTAAGTCTCGTCTTACCCCTTTCTGGAAGAAGTGAAACAGCAGGACCCCTGACTTTCCGAGTATGTGGGACATCACAAGATATGGAGAACCCGAGCTTCATGAGTTGGCCCGATTTGTTTCCTCTGGATGGCAATAAGACTATGCAAAACATGCTCGGAGTCCGCATTGGACGTAGAATTCAGCCTCGGGAAAGTGCTCCGCACCTATCGGGTAAAGACTTGGCATTGATCACAGAGACTCCTTGGCATTTATCAGAGACGAACGATATGACATGTACACTAAATGCACAAGATCATAATTGAGTAGACTCGTCAGAATTCAAGATTAAAGTGACGAAAAATTCAATCATTTCGAGAAATATACTTATTTCCATATCTAGTTACCGTATGAGCCAAGAAAAAGTCACGTCGAAAATAGTACTTACGCTCGTTGATTGTATGAATTCCTTTTAACCGCATGATAGAATTGCCAAAATTTTGGTGATTATAACGGAAGATTGAAGAGGAGAGATCCCAATAGGATCGAGTATCTATCAGTTCATGGGTACTTCATTTAGTGACCTCCTATCCGATGGAAATGTGCTCTACTACATACCTGTATTTCCTGTCATCATTCCTGGCGCGACTATGACATTGCTAGAGCCTTGCAGTCCACGGTACATATTATAAGTGGCTTTTATGGTCCCAGAAAGAAGCTGATATGGGGCAGCTTTCGTACTAGTGATAGGTGCAGGTTCAAGCGCATCTTTGAAAATATCCGAAAGGGTAAGGCTGCCGGAA
>Ga0153995_1000257_pt1 | contig 11307 bp, 17 predicted proteins | sample TSNC079MetaG_FD_104678 | JGI IMG/M metagenome (GOLD analysis project Ga0153995, IMG submission 104678) | Attine ant fungus gardens microbial communities from North Carolina, USA - TSNC079 MetaG | ecosystem: Host-associated > Fungi > Mycelium > Unclassified | place: USA: North Carolina, Lumber... | reverse complement strand
TACCCTTCCTTGCGTGAAGAACAATTGTCTTCGGCCATAAATTGGGATTTGCTTGGCGGGCATCACTCAGGCGGAGAGCCAATTCTGCGGCAAGAACACGAATCCAATGATGACCTTCGGCTGAACTCTTGATAGGTTTGGGTAAGTTTTTTGCTGCTGACATACTTTTGTTGACTGCCGATTTCTCTTTCACTATGCCAGATAATCAATGCATCGGCGGACAAAGGAAAGACTAGATGAATTTACCTTCACTTCTATCGATACCCCTAACTAGGAGTGAGCAAAAAGTCAATCAAATGTGTAGAAAGCACGATATACCGAAGAACTTCATAAATCCAAATGGCACCCTCTCCGAATTTGTGTTGCATCTCCTCTATGTCGATCAATCACTCGCTACCGATCCAACACCTTGACAGCTCACCAAGCGAGATCGTTCTTGATCAAAAGCGGACTTTAGTAAGCATGGTTAATGCGAAGAGCGGGAGCGTACAAAAGATCTCCAACAATTGAAACTTCATACTCCTTCGCAAGCGCAGAACCGAGTTTTCCACCGAGGAAGCGAATCTGACTAAGGTGAGGCGACATGATATGAACGCTGTGTTCGGGCAGAATCACCCACTTTCTGAAATGGTAAGGGCCGCATATAAGAGGGTATGGCTTTGTTTCTCAATATACTCTTTGATTCAACCAAGAATTCAGCTCCCATTCCTGGAGTGATATTGTGACATGTGTTCACCTGACTGTTAGGCTTCTTGTATGACGCTGCTAGCTGCGAGACTAACATTTGAGTTCATGAACTTTGTTGGTTACGAGATGAAAAGTCCACCTTTGCTAGGAATTTGTTTCTTGCAATGCCCTATGAATATACATGAATTTTGGATAGAAATTGAAAGGTATGTGAAAGCTCACAGCCGAGGTCGTATATCCCATCTCTCTCACTTTCCCTCTCGCTCGGTCCATCAACTCAGCGGCAATCGATAACGCCACGTCATGCCAAGTAGTCGTATATTGCTCATCCTCGCCTAAGTGTCCCCTCAGATCACTTGTTAGGTCCTTTGGCTGCGTAATCGTGGCGTCTAGATTTTCTGTTGTACCTATCGCTTCATTATTCCCTACTTCTTCAACCGGCGTTTCACCGTCATGCCCCTCTCTTTTCTCGGTCTCCTCACCATTCCTCCTCTTCTGACCTGCCTCTATATCTACTACCTCGGTTGGAGCTGCAGTTGATGGTATGAGATGAGCCACGGCAAGGTTGGACCACTTTAATTGGGGAGGAGTAGGTAAGGGAGTGTCTATACCATCTTGAGCATTTTGTGGGACTTTGGCAAGGTAGGGAAACCTCTGGAGTAAAATTTCCTTAACTGCCTTTGTGTAATCAAAGAACGCTTCGTCAATGGATGCTTTTTCTAACCAAGAGAGTCAGTGAGCTGTATGCCGCCAGAAACCAATTCTTACCAATTTCGACCGAAGAAGGTAAGCTTTCCCTGAATTTTGCCGCGATCTTGATGCTCTCCCTCCTATAATAATCTAGCGAAACCTTGTGTGTCTTCGTATCCACGTTCTCCCAGTACCCTGGATGACTATCTCCCTCTTTGTACGTCGCAACATGCACAACCTTGAGATGTGGGCATTTATTCAATGCGTCCTTCACCTTGATCATCCGCGTGATGCCATACTGCCTCGCAGGATAATTAACAGCAATTAACGAGTCCCATTGTAAGACCACCAATGGAACGTCCTTATCAACGTTCAAGCGAACCATTTCACAAGCAGCATAGAATGCATCGCTATCACAAAGTGCAATGACTCGCAGCGGGTCCTTTACACCCAGGTTGTTGGAGAGAACATGTCGATAAGTGATTGTAGGTTCGAGGTCAGTGAATTCTGGGTCGATGAGAAAAGTGGCTGTTTCTCTGGTTTTTTCGTTCCGTGGGTTGGATCTTGTAGAAGTTTTGATCATTTTTCTGAACCGAGCGAATGGTATAGAGAATATTAACAGATCATGGTGAACAAGTCAAATGTAATCGAATTCGGGAACAAACAATTACGAGGTTCCGTGTGAAACTTGAAGCATTGTCCATTCCACGCACTCGCGTAACGAGGACATAAAAATGAATGCTCTCTTTACTTTAAGCCAAGATGCGATGTTAACTATCATAGGAGGTCATCTTCCAAACTGCCTTAATATCTCTAAGATCTTTGCGCCATTCTGTATGTTCCCTCAGCTAGTAACTCGATGATTTCCAGATGGAACTACTTACAACCAAAGAGGACGTCACGTATCTTAAGTTAGGAGCTATTTTCCTCCAAGGGTTTGACCATAGACACACCACCGGGATATGATGCAGAATAGCCGACATTAACGGAAATGAGTAGGACAAAACTTTTAGCAATAGATGAGACAGGAGGATACTTTATGGGAACATATGGGCTTTTGAACGCCCAGAAACATTCTTGATATCTTTGAGACAATGTCTTCCTTCCTTTCCCATCAGTATGGGGTTACTCCTGACCTTTCCAACCGAGCTGACTTGTCATCATTGGAAGACTTGCCATGCTTCATTGGTGGTGTGAGTTGATTGGGCCACCAAACCTGCATTGGGATGTGGGAAGATGACTGCTGACACATAATTTGACTAGTCAACATAGCCTCTCTTTTCTTTTTTTCTTTTTTTTTAAAAATCAACAATTTATTACACGGGGCTCGTAGGCAGGCCGTGGTAGATACAAGAGATCTACTTAGATATGAGAAACTATAGTACAGGGAAAAGAAAAGTAAGAGAAGGAATAGGGAAAGAGAAAACGAGGATTTGGAGACGAGTGGCTGCGCGTTTGCCCTTTTCTGGGCCGCGCCGTAAGAGATGGTCAACCGTTGTCAAAGCTGAAGGCCGATGGATTGTCCGCAAGGAAATGGACAAAGCTGTTGATGATAATGTTACAAGGTCTTGTTGACTGCTTATGTAGGTCACACTGCATGACGATATGCTTGCGTGTTTGTACTTCCACTTTGCCACATGGGCATCATAGCCTCTCTTTTTACTGTATAAATTCTACAAAATCCAGGAAAAATTGAAATAAAATTGGAACAGGCAGTGAGCAAAGTGAACTGATTGTGACCTCACAGACTGTTGGAGGAAGGGAGCACAACATACTAACAGATGACACTACTCACTGTTATGTAGATCATGGGAGGAGGGGAGCACAGTAGACTGACTTCAACACAGTTATCTCTACCCAGAATTAGTAGAGGTGATCATCCAGGCCAGAGGCTTGATTGTAAACCTCATAATCTATACATCTTGTACTTAGGCTGCCGACTATTATGAACATATTTCTAGAATTGAATCAATCAGTACTGTCCTCTGATCATTTTGAAGTTTGCACTATGCAAAGACTTCAGAGAGCTCAGATTAGGTTTTGGATGAGACACAGTACTTTGAATGACTATTTGATGAGGCTATTAATGATACATCTTAATTCATAATACCTAAGACAAAGCTTTCCGGGCACGAGAGGCTATCTTCTGCGAAGCACTAGCTGTGCTGATATCAATCCTCAAGAGACTCTGCCCAAAGCAGATCAGCTCAGATTTCTTGAGCCAGAAACAATATCCCTTACCACATCATCTTCAATATCGCTGGGCAAAGGCATGAGGTCGAGTCTGAGGAGTTCAGCAGCCTTCGAAACAACGGGATCATTCTGCATCGAAGAAACGCCAACGATACGATCGTCTTGGACATAGTATGCAACGAACTAAGACCATAGATTAACACTGTCACGTATAAAAAGAGTTTCGTACCTTCGACTGGCTAGGATCACCCTTTACAATGACCTCGTCGTACTTGTGACTGATACCACAGTAACGAAGCTGTGCGCCCACTACAGACCACATGAGTTTCTGATTGTTAAATCAAATTATCAGCGTACGGGCACTCCAGAAGATAGGGATCTTGTTAAAAGGTTGCGAAATTCCGGCAATATTTTTTCCGGCAACACGCCCTTGATTTCCGGCGACCTACAAGATACAAATCGTGAGATTGGAACCACACGAGCATCGATAGATCGATAGAAAGCAGAAAACTACTTACATTCCAATGTTCAATCCTGACCTCAGATCCGTTAGGCTGAGGGTAAATGGCAATGTCACCTGGACAAAGTTAAGCCTGTGAGTAGGATAACTGTTCAACCGCCCCACCAATAGCGTAGACGTCCTCTGTATCAGGTCCTGTCCTCACACGGAGGTATTCATCAACTCTCACTCCGCCATCCTTTTCGAGTTCGATACCGCTTCCTTCGAGGAAGTCAGTCGCCGGGTTAACGCCCATCCCCATGATCACTAAGTCAGCCGGTAATGTTTCTTCATTGACAATGACGCCGGAAGCGAGTTCGGGGTCATCTTCGCTGATAACAATCTTCTCTACCTTGGTCTTCATGTGGAACTTGACGCCTTGATTTTCGAACCACTGCATGATGGGACGATCGGCCTCAGGAGGACGGCGAATCAACTGCATATACCCACCTTCTTTAAGCCCGCACCAATCTCCTTACCAAGAACAACCTCAAATGGGACCTCTTCCATACCAATGACATCAATGGATGCAAGCTTCCTCTTGAGAAATGCTACAACCAGCTCCATGCTTATGAAAGAACTGCCAATGAATACAGCCCGCTTGCCTTCTGTAGCAGCTGAATGAAACCACTGTCAGGTTCAGGCAGCGAAAGAGATGAACACAGCCAAATGTCACCAACCTGCAACAACATCCGTTGCATCTGTAATATCGCGGAATGTAAAGACATTTTCAATACCGGCACATTCAAATGGCAATCTGCGAGGTGTCCCGCCAGGTGCGAGAATCAGCTTCTCATAAGGAAGTGTTTCATCGTCCTCGATAGTAACCGTCTTATTCTTCAAATCCACAGATGTAACTTCCTATGAAAACGTTCTAGAAAACTGGAACATAAGGGCGACGGCTGAAGACATACAACTCCGAGACGAAGAGTAGTTCCATGCTTGATTTTGAGATCAGCCGGTGACTTCAACATGATTTCAGTAGGATCGACGATGAGGGCTTTGCTTAGCTTTGTTCTATTTGAGATTAAGTGTGATAGTATTAGCAGCCAGAGATGCACCGCACCTATCAATTGGAGCATATGGCTCATTAGATATGATAGTAATGGGCCCCTTGTAGTCATGCTTAAGAGATCGAACAACATTGAGTCCTAGAATTACTACTCCAAAGATTCTGGCCAGACACACCTCTCGTAAACTCACAACTGCATGAAATGCACCACAGCCCCCGCCAACAATGATCACGCCTTTTTGGAAGGAAGTATCTTCAGTCAAGATCCGAGGATGCCTCTTCATGTTCTGTTTGAGAGTATATCGCTGGTCAGCCGTCACATAAATCTGGCCGTCGACAACAGTGGTTTTGAATGAATGTATTGCTGCCGGTGCTGGGGCATCCTCTGTCCTTGGTGTAAGAAGCGAAAGCATGTCAATATCAGTTGTGAGATACATACCAATATCTCCAGTACAGACATTGAAACAAGCTGAGGGATCAAATGAAGACCTAGGATATTGGAACTGTCGACGTACCCCCGTGCCAAGGACTGCATCGACATGTTCAAAAGTGCACACATCCCTAGTGAAACCGGTACATACCAAACAACGCGACCGTCGGCACTGAGGATGCCTTGAGACAACGGGGCACCGGCATGGGTGCACCAAGCGCTTGTTGCATGAATTTTATTTCCAAGGCGAGACAAGAGAACCTTTCCAGATTCAAATTCGACCTCTTTTCTAAACCGTGAAAAAGCAGCTTTAGAGATCGTAGTTGCCTCATGGTCAAATTTAAACGCACAATTGTCCATCCCACAGTTCGGGCTCATCGAGGACAGCGATTGTCTTGACCGTTGTACTGAAAGGTTGCATCGAGGTGAGAGAGGGAGAAACACGAGTTGGAACAAAGATCGAAGAACGTAGTAATGTTCTTGTTATCATGCATCTCGAAAGGGCAGCTCAGGTGACGTCTAATTAGTGTAGGGACTTGATGAACACAACCAATCATATCTTTGTTACTTGTCATGCCAGTTGAGTATTAGTCTACCATTGCAACCACAATTCTGATCCTTCTCCTTATTTGTCAATTGTGCCTTGCAGAGGAATACCCTTGAGGTAACCTCTGGTACTTAGTCTCCTTACCCTATTCAATGTTTAGTTCCTGGAATATTACGGAGGGAAATAAGCTCAAAAATGATCCACAGCTTAGCTCTGTGAACCATCTGAAATAGCCAGGAAAAATAAGACCAAAAGTGTAACCTTCTGTTTTTTTAGGTTGATCAAATTCTTTTTCATAAGGTCAATACATTGACACTACATGTCATGAAGTACTGACTTCGAAGATAGGCTGGGCCGTTTTGAAGCAACACTACTGTCAACCGGGTTGGACAGATAGGTAGACATCTATTCGTATCTCAAAAATAGATTTACACCCAGACAGACTTGTCAACGGAAAATTCCATTACAGGACTTTCACACGCTCTCTAAAAAAGTTGTTCGGCCGAAACAAACAGTAAAAAAAACTTTCATTCCAACTTTTCCTCTCTAACCACATGGCTTCTTTTGCTGTCCGCTCTACCTCTCAAGCCATCCGTGCATCGCGCCGTTCCTCTGGTCTTGTTGCAAAGGCCGCTCTCAAACCTGCACAGACTGCCTCTTATTCCCTACTTGCAAGGGCTGCCGTCGCGAAGGTTGCACAGGCTCCTGTCCATGTTCGTGACCAATTGATCCAAGCAACTGCTTCCATTGACTCATGGTCATGCAGAGTATTCGTGGTGTCAAGACCCTTGATTTTGCCGGTGTTAAGGAGACTGTCTACGAACGCAGTGACTGGCCTTTGGCAAAGTTGCAGGACTATTTCAAGAATGACACCCTTGCACTCATCGGTTATGGATCACAAGGTCACGGACAAGGCTTGAACGCTCGTGACAATGGTCTAAATGTGATTGTTGGTGTCCGTGAGAATGGTGAGAGTTGGAAACAAGCTATCGAGGATGGCTGGGTATGCATCTTGTTTTTTTTTTGAAAAACATCGGTTGTAACAAATTTCAGGTTCCCGGAGAGACTCTATTCCCTATTGAGGAGGCCATCAAGAAGGGAACAATTATTATGAACTTGCTCTCTGATGCTGCCCAGTCCCAGACATGGCCCAAACTTGCCCCCCTCATCGCCTCTGGCAAAACCCTCTACTTCTCTCATGGTTTCTCTATCGTTTACAAGGAGGACACCAAAGTCATTCCCCCCAAAGATGTTGATGTTATCCTGGTGGCTCCCAAGGGTTCGGGTCGCACTGTCCGTTCCCTTTTCAAGGAGGGTCGTGGCATCAACTCTTCCATCGCCGTGTGGCAGGATGTCACCGGTAAGGCCAAGGAGAAAGCCACTGCCCTTGGTGTTGCCGTTGGGTCCGGTTACATGTATGAGACCACTTTCGAGAAGGAGGTCTACTCCGACCTTTATGGTGAACGTGGTGTGGTAAGTTGCTTTTCATATGTTCTTTGCTTTTCAAATGCTTATTGATAACATCTTGTGGGGTTAGCTCATGGGTGGTATTCGTACGTGCTGTTTCTCAATTGATGAGCCGAACAAATGTCTGATTTCGCATTCAGAGGGTCTCTTTTTGGCTCAATATAAGATCCTCCGTCAGAATGGTCATAGTCCATCAGAAGCCTTCAACGAGACTGTCGAAGAGGCCACACAATCACTTTATCCTTTGATCGGTCAGAAGGGGTAAGTGGAAAAATCATCTCGAGTAATCCACCTCATGGTATATATTCTAGCATGGACTACATGTACAACGCCTGCTCAACAACTGCTCGTCGTGGCGCTCTTGACTGGGCACCCATCTTCGAAAGGGCCAATCTTCCCATCTTTGAAAAACTTTATGAGAGCGTGAAAAACGGCACTGAAACTCGCAAAGCCCTCGAATACAATAGCCGTTCCACCTACCGTCAGGATCTTGCTAAGGAATTGGCCGAAATTGATGATCAGGAAATCTGGCGTGCAGGTAATGATAAAATAAAAAAGTCAACCGTACTTTCGAGCCAGTACTGACCATGAAACCAGGCAAGGTCGTTCGTTCGTTGCGACCTGATTACAAGTCCGATTCCGAGTAGAAAAAAAATAATAACATGGACATGGGTTACTAAAAGCATCTTCGTGGATTGTAGTCCAACTCCGGAATTTGATCCTGTGTGTGTATATATACCTTTTGTTCATCTCGTTTTACTGCTTAATCTTGCATTGACTCGTGGTGCTTGAGAGTGAATGGGTGAGTGAAAGAGATGGACTGTGAATAGGTTGTTTGCAGCTGCTTGTTTCATCGCTTTCTGAATGTTTGGCCAGCTAGCGATTTTTTCAAGATTCTCTCATTCTCTCGAGGATTCAAGGGTCATGTCTATTTCACCATCTCATGTCGTTGTCGTCCTTTGGTGACTTATGTTATTGGACACGTCGGGCTAGTTCATTGACGACAGCAATAAAGGCTGGGCTTCAAATGCCGAGAAAGAAAGATTATATCAAGAGAAATGCAACTCAATCTCTCGCAGACATGTATTTGGAGTTTAGAATGACTAGCAGTATAGCCACATCACCTGCCGACAGGATTCGCTAGTTAGATGAACATTCTTAAATATCAGTAGAATCTGCAGCCGGCACGATAAACCAAGTCTCACTCCTATTTCATCTGGGAACAAAAAATACTAGCCTGCATTTCAGAAAAGACACACAAGGACAGAGTAGGTTGATCTACCAACGAGAAAACTATCAAATGAGAACATCTCGAACTTTAGGAATTGCTATGACATTTATACATATGACTACGTAACCGTTCACTATCAATCTGAGGAATCTCTCAACGCAGAAGTTCGAAAGTATCACTTTTCAAGTGACCATATACATTTTACTTTTCTTTCTTTGAAGTTCCGTCTCCATAGAAGAATTCACCCCAAATCAACTTGTCCAGTCTCTCCTTATCCTTACCCCCAGCCCGTTCGGTGAAGAGGGCTTTGAAAGGAAGAAACATCCCAACACGTTCCTGGTAGGCAGAATATGCGACTGGATATTTCTTCTTGGTGATGGCTTCCGTAAACTTTGTAGAACAGAAAAAGAGAAGAGACAGAGCCAATGCAGGAAGAAACAGCAGGACAATAGACCCGAAATAAACACAAAGGGCGTTAAGTTGGAGCAGAGGGTCGGCAAGAACTTTCATAGAGGGGAAAGAGGGTGGGTCTGGAGGGGAAAAAGCCAAGAGAGGGAAAAGGGTCAAGATCCACTGCGGAGAACATCAATACAAACTAAGACACAGCAGTGACAGACAGAAATACCCAGAAACCCTGTTCACAGGCGAAGTTGGGATGCCTGGAAAAACGCCATAACCCTTTGGTAACAAACCCACGCCGCATGTCAGAAGGCGACCAGTCAAGCTTTGACAGGGACCATTGTTCCCTCTCCAAATATGGAGGAGCTGTCTTTCTTCCATTGATATGGGCCTGATATGCGCATTTGTAGGTTTGGAAAGCGAATTGTTGGTTGTCAGCAATGAATTCCAATGTAAGGATGCTGAGAGCGATGAATGCGAGGATGTAATCAGAGGTGGAGAGATCGGTATGCGGTTGGAGCACAGAAGCGATGAAGACAGGGATACCGAGGAGAAAAAGTAGAACATTCTGGGTGATGGCTATAAAAGTAAGGTTCAAAATATGGAAGAGCCAGGCCGGAACTTGGGAACGAAGCACAGCCCAACGATAATCTTCGCTTTGTCTGTAAAATCAGAGTTAGCAAGTGCCGAAGAATTTTGATGTGATTCTCACAGACTGAAGAGACCACGCCTGTAGGTGTTGTAGGAGAGTCTGAACATCCAGACAATCACAAGGGCAAGCATGAGGACTGCACGTGGGCTGAGATCTTTCAGCACGGAATGCCCGAGAGATTTTGGGGCATATGGTGCAAGGAAAAAGGGTGGTTCGTTCGGCCAAAGGGGAAGAAGGGCGTAATAAGCCGCATAGATGGTTGGCAGAAATGTCCAGACACGATCTACTTGGGAGAAATTGGATGTTATGATGGAGACAACATAGCACAAGCCAGTCACAGTAGCACAAAACTGAACAGGCCAGTCAAATGCTGGGGGTAGGAACGTCATTATATCTTATCTTCCTGACAAATTATCTATTTATTTGGTGCTCATCATATTTGGTGTTCTTTGGTTTTCGTGCTTACACCTGTGCCCTGACTATGGTTAGCTCTGATTCTACGACTTTGCTTGTCAGTGCCTTCCCCCCTTTCAGCTCTTTGGCCCTTACAGTACCATCCTCTACCCCCATCTCTGATATTTATGACCGTCTTTGCGAGCGATACCCTCTACTCCCTCCTCATTTGGCTAACATCCTCACAATCTCAACTCATGCCGGGATAATCGCCGACCTCGACCAACCTCTTTCCTCCCTGCATACTGAAGATGAATTTCCACTGGTGAATTTGCGCCTCACACCTCAATTACTTGGGGGAAAGGGTGGTTTTGGAAGTCAGTTGAGGGCCGCTGGGGGTCGCATGAGCAGTCAGAAAGCTAGCAACAATGATTCATGCAGGGACCTGAATGGCAGACGACTTAGCACCATAAAAGAGGCCAAATCGTGAGCTTTCCCTGGTGCTTATCAATGGATCGAGGCTTACAGTGTTTCAGTCTTGCGGAATACCTTGAATCGGAACCAGAGCGCCTACAAGCCAGGGCTGAAGCTCAACGTGTTAAACTCAGAGATCTGGAGAAGAAACTTGGTATTGAACATCGAGAATCTAGGAAAGCAGGGGAAGTTTCTGCGGAGGTCCTCTCAGGAAATAAACGTCGGTTTGATGACACGGAATATTTGGAACAAAGTAGGGAATTGCTTGACGGTGTTAAAAGTGCAGTTTCAGTTGGACTTTTAAAGAAGAGGAAGAAGGTAAAGACTTCTCCGTTGTCTAATGTTAACAAAGAGAAGACTATATCAGAAGAGAAGGGAAAGGAGAAGGAAATTCGATTAGATCCAACGTTAGCTGCGCCTGTAGTTGCAGAGGCTCCTCCTGTTTCCGCCATCCCACTCGATGCAGTTGGTGCATAGGCATAATTTGCATTAAAATGTATTCTACTCTTGTCTGTTATTGTATTGGTGCTCGTCGCAGGGGGCTTTAGGTCCCCCGACCGACCCGATCTTCATCTCATAATATCTTCATGTTTATCTATTCTGCTGGGTTTTCTGCTTTCCTCTACCAGCTAC
>Ga0153995_1000255_pt1 | contig 11318 bp, 16 predicted proteins | sample TSNC079MetaG_FD_104678 | JGI IMG/M metagenome (GOLD analysis project Ga0153995, IMG submission 104678) | Attine ant fungus gardens microbial communities from North Carolina, USA - TSNC079 MetaG | ecosystem: Host-associated > Fungi > Mycelium > Unclassified | place: USA: North Carolina, Lumber... | reverse complement strand
GTCAATTTCGATCAGAGACTGATTCACTTACCGTCTACCAATAATTTCATATTGATATTGATAACCAGTAGCTTCGCGCATCGCTTCAACAATCTGGAGCACACTCATACCCCTACCCTTTCCAAGGTTGTATGCTTTGTAGAAAGCTTTGCTCCTTCCGGAGAAGATAGAAGAACCTTCTTCCAGGGCATCCAGAGCCAAACTGTGGCCAGATGCGAGATCAAGAACATGCAAATAGTCGCGAACGCAGGTACCATCGCTTCAAGTTCGTGAGTATTGTCTCCGAGAACACAAGACAATGAAAAGTTATTCACGGTGTAGGATAATCATTTCCAAAAACTTTCAAAACTGGATCCTTCACGCGCCCTACGGCCATCTGTGCGAGGAGGGGGAGAAGATTCCCAGGTCGACCGCGAGGGTCTTCACCAATGAAACCAGAAGGATGGGCTCCTGCAGGACTGGGAGAAGTCGTACACTGTAGACGAGCAAAATTAGGAGCTCACTTGAAATAGCGCAAGGAGATCGCCCGCCATCTCGGATCAGCTACAAAAACAAAACGTTGGGCTGATTATCTGAACACAATGCAAGAGATCATTCCTTACAGTGGCATAAATCCTCTATAATGGTTTCTACCATCACCTTAGTCTTCCCGTATGGACTGTCTGCTTGCAGTCGGGTTGTCTCTGGAATTGGGATGATGGGCGGTGTCCCATACACAGTAGCAGACGACGAGTAAACAATTCTTCGGCAGTCAAACTCATCCATGATTTGAAGAAGAGAGACCGAAGCGGAAACATTGTTAGCGTAGTAGACTAATGGTATCTCGGTGGATTCTCCAACGGCTTTGTACGCCTATGAAGCAGGCTTAAACACCGAAAATTTCGCTCATGCTGGGCTTACCGCGATGTGAACTACACCCCAGATACCACCCTTTCCGTACTTTTCGAATACTGCACGGAGCTGTTCGGGTTTGGTAAGATCGCAGTCAATAGAGTCAATCTTGGTGCTCTCGCGCTCGAGAGATGTCGCATTTTGAGGAAGCTCGTTTTCAGAAAGCCGAGAGACGCGAGCGAGAGCGGCTGGTAAAGAATTATGATAGTTGTCTATTGAAATAACTTTGTAGCGCCTTGTTTTCTGAAGAGTGTAGATAACATGGGAGCCTAGTAAAGGAGTTGACTGGATAGAAGCATCTTGTCTGTGAGGAAGGCATACCGATATAGCCAGCACCACCAGTCACCAGCACATTCTGTCTTTACTTAGCAAAGTAGATCTGCGTAAAGAATACGCATACCTTCAGGACTGGTTCAGACATAACCTATTTGGGTGAAGCTAGAAAGATTTATCTATCAATGATCCCTGATGCGCACATTTTTAGTCCAAACTGCAATAGCATTCGATGAGAATTTTCTATCACTCAACATTAAAACGTCCAGAGAAGAAAGGTTTGAAGGGAAGATGTTACATGGGTGACAAACCTATCCACATCTTGCCATCAAATTCTTCCACATAAGTTTTACGAAGAATGGAAAGTTTTCAGTTTATTTGATGTTGGTCAGGAACAGGCAAATGGTTTCGAAGGTTTCGTCTGACTCAAATCAGTGACCACTCGAGCCTATCCACAATAATATACGCTATATAGTAGGCACCGAATGACTGAAGGTACTATTACACCGATAGTGCTTCAGATAATACTGCCGAATGACCTGAAGCAAATGTCTCAAGGCTGTCCATCCGCTCCCTCAAAATTTGTCCCCTGATCATCATGTGTAGTAGCAGGCTGAGATTCATGTATCGTCGATGTTTCAGGGACAGGAGTTCTAGAATTTGCCTCATCTATGGTGCTCGTCACTTCATTAGCCCTATGCGTTTTCTCTCGCTCGGCTACACGTTCTTTCTCAATCTCCTGTACGAGGAGCGCAACGTCACCGGTACCAATTCTGCCAAAGTGCTGTAAATATTGATCGCGAGCTGTTCGAAGTGCAAGCCAAGACCATCTTTGTTTGTTCTGTGATTCTATCAAAATTGGATTCGCTAACGAAGTAGAAGACGCACCTCCTCAAATTTTGCAATTTGAGGATCTAGCGGTTCCGTTTTCTTGACAGATACTACTGGGGCTGTGACTTGAGTCGAAGTTGAATTAGGAATTGAACTTGTAGTCGACTGTGCTTGTGTTGGCTGGACGGTTGTCAGTGGTCGTGGAGGGAGAGAGGGATGTAGTGCGGAGGCAGCTGCAGCAATCGCAATTGGTGCTGGTGCGTCGACGCCTGCAGGTGTTTCTTTGCTGTCACTCTCAATTTGTGCTTTTTCCTCCTGGGCAGCAAGTTGACATTCAGCGACTCTGGCGAGAGACTTCTTGCGCATCTCAATCCGGTTATCCTCAAGTTTGACCTTTTTAACGAAGTCTTTCACGTCACCTGGCCTATAGAATGATAACCACAGTTAATTGATGAATAATGCGAGAATGAGAGGACCACTGAACTGGAATGGATTCTCCAAGTCATGCAAGTCTCGATAGCCCATTTGCCAGATTTCAGTCAGAGGCTCTGTTCCTAGGGTGTATCGCCAATCTTCCCGTGGTTGCCTCAATCTCTGACGCAACTCCCTCGTTGCCTCGAACAAACCAATCTTTTCAGTATTTCTAGTCACAGACCATGTCTCTTTGTCAAACGGTGCACACAACTCGTTTTTCCACTTGACCCAGTTCTTTTCGCGCTCCATGATTGTTTGAATTGTTTCGGCAAATGCATATCCATTCGGGGTGGTTTGCTTGAGTTCCTCCAAAGCTTTGTTCAAGGTTTCCTGAGTCCATCGTGCGTCATCGGGCTCTAAGTTGAAGTCCATTTGTAGCGATCGATTGCGTGGTGTTGCCCAAATGGCCTTGTCAGTTTTCGTAAAAGCCAAGATATGGCACAGGAGAATAACCATTTGAAAGAGGAACTGACGGCGAAAGTGTGTATCTGCGATCTTGCAAAAACCCTCAAAATCAAACATTGCATGTCAACAGCTCCCAAGCGTACCTCAAGATCGAGCAAGTCTGAAGACGTCAAAAATTTAGCGAAGAAGTACTCATTGACGTTCGTTTCTTCGCTTTCTGAGTCTCGTTTCCTCTTTAGTATATTATTTCCTATCCCAACTCGGCTGCCCATCATGGCCTTTTCTTTCGCAGTTGCTTCTTTGATGACCGGAAGGACTTTATCGACAGCGTGTCTGAATTCCGAAAAAGTACCTTTGTTGGCAAATACGGGGGGCTTGGAAAAATATACTTGAAGGTGCCAGAATGTATCATAAAAATCTGCGATATCAGGACATGTCAGATATGCCCCAAGAGACAGTAATCAAGAAACCAACCTTCCTTTTCATTTATTATTGACCGAGGTAATCTTCTTGCATCCAGTCCTGAATCCACTTGCATAGCGGTGTACTCTTCGCCCTGGCTGGATACAGGTACTTCATTCATCTCGATGTCGCCCTCAAGTTTTGGGTGCCGGACATCTTCCCAGGTAGTACCATACTCGCCTCGTAGATTGACACCGCTCCGTTCCCCCAAGGGAAATACCCCGCTGAGGAATGTAAGTATCCGACCACAGAAGACAGTGGTGGAACCTGATTTTGACAGACGTCGGAGAAGGTCATTGAGGGTCCGAAGTAAGATGAGGGCCTTGCCCTTCTGAGGAATCATGCCTTCTGTGAGCCTTGATGAGCGCGTTTCAATCCAAGAGAATATATGTGAACATGAGTTGATGGTCTGCATCTCTAATAGGTCCTGCAGAACAATGAATGGGAATGTTTGTTCGCAGGCGTCTGGAAACGACATTCAAGCTTGGTGTAGCGGCGCTCAATCGCATCCTATACTCACCCAGTTCCGTAAATGTCAAAACAAGGTCCAATCTGACTTTGAGTTGTTCGTAATAACTAAAGTTCGACTTTTTCAGGGCCTCTCCCTCGGTCATCTTGATCGAGGATATGAACAGGTTATGATGAATCAAAAGGAACGCGTACCGCTAACTTAAATATTTCATCCTTCAACAAGTACTCCCACTGGCTTTTCCAATTCTCTGGTGAAGACTGGCTAGCCGAACTCTTGAGTGTTTTACCAACCAAAGTTTCAAGTTCGAGTTTAGAAATGGGAGATTTTGTTAACGAGGAGAGGAGAGAATCGAGAGATGGTTGAAGAGAAACCATGAATCGGAGTTAAGAACACGGTGATGGGATCTCTTATTTAGGTCAAAGAGCTAGACACAAGCTATCATGGCTCATGACAGAAGTTCCTCGGACGACACAAAGTCAAGCTCGGATTTCAAAGAATCAAACTCCAGCTTGGAGGCTGCCGTGGTTTCATCAGCATCTATCCTTGTCCAGACACAAGACCATAAACCTGATGATGCTGATGACCCTCAGGTCACAGAATTGCTGAGACAGCTCATTGCCGCCGATGGAGTAGCGAAAGGTGTTGAAGAGCGATTAGATGGAATTATCGATAACCTGGATATACTTCTATCAAGCCTTGAAAGTGAACTGAGATCTTCAGAGACTTTGGAATTAGACAAAACCAAAGCAACATCATCCTAACTCGAAACTCAAGGTGAGCACAACTCAGCTTAGGGCATGGTTGCAGTTACTTAATAGCTGCAAGAAGGGCTGAGAGTTCGAACCTCCCATGTATATGCAAATGGTTGAACCGTTGAATACTACAAATGCAGGTGGTATATTAAACAAGTCTGTCAGTCGTTCTCTATATCATGTTTGAATCGTTTTACAGTATCCACAACGTTGGATCCTTTCCTAGCAAACACGAGCTATCGACTATGGTCAGAGCGATGGAAGAGAGCAAAATCCTCTGTGAGAACGTACCAGATAGGGATTTGCCGTTGAACCTGTGGTATCAGCGAGGACCTCGTCGGATGAAACTAGGCTGACATCTGAATCATTATACTTGAACCAAGAGTCGGGTGCATCCGGAAGGTGTCTAGAGTAGAAAAAATAGTGTCCCCAAGACGGCGAGGAACCTCGGTGAATGAAAACTGATGTGAGCTCGTATTCCACCGCTTTGGAGGTCGCCCAGAGACTCTCCAGCTCTTCCTTCAGAAACCTCACTCGTTCACCTAGTTGTTCGATTTCTTCTATCACATGCACTCGTTCTTTGTCGAGATTAAAAAGAAAATCATTGTCAACATCAAATTCTGAGCTATTCTCCAGCCCAGACAAGAAATTGATGCTGTTTTCAATGCTAGTAGCAAACGAGGAGTTCTAACCAGAGAATAATCAATAAAGAGCAATTGGGGGCAGTGATGATTGTTTTTACTTTTCCCTCTGAAAGAATTCGGAGTCTCTCTCGACAAGCATTTAGTTGTACTTGAAGAGCTTTGGACTTGAGCTTCTTTTGAGGTGCTGCATCGTCCATGAATCGATCCAGGTAGATGTTCCCCCAGAACTTAACGTAGGCCTGCGACTTATAAGGCTGCAGTGTTTCACGGTTAAATTGGACACGCTGTAGCCTGTCAGGATAATAAAACAGTATTTCGGGTTCAAACTTGCCTGAAGCTGTATTTGCAAGATAGGGGGTAATTTAACAAGGGACATCTCCATCCGTGCTTTTTCCCCTTGAAAATCCACAACATCATCAAAGTATCCACTGAGGCCGTCATATATGTCAGTTCCATCTTCAGTCACATTGACAGGCAGATGAGAGAAGAGATCTGTTTTGTCATGCACAGAAGCACGGGATTGGCGTGCGTTTACAAGGCCAATTAGACGCTGTTTGATCTTTCCAAAGAAAAGTCTAGATAAACGAAGTGTCACCAAAAGACAAAAAGAGCCACAAAACACTCACTGCTTGACAATGCTGACGTGTTCTGTGCTTTTATCGCCATCTCCACTGAATTTCAAGAGTGCAGTTTCAATTTGGAACATACAATTGTCCATGCACTCGGCTACATCGTGCTGTCTACCTATTAAATTTGTTTCAAGGACTGTCAGCGAAACTAAAGTGTTAGTACTTACCGAACATCATTTCTGATGATGATGCCTCTGGCATCCTCCGCGGAGGTAGAGGTGGTGGCTTCTGGTCCTGGGCCTCATTTAATTTCCTAGAAGACGAGGATTTGGGTGAGTCATCAGCAGACTCAAGTGGTGCTCGTGGAGGTGCATTTGGGAGTACGAAAGCTTTGTCCTTGGAGTTTTCGCATGCAGGGTTGTCAATCTCCATATCATTCCCTTTCTTCTCGTCGCGTGCTCGTTTACCAAGCACAGAAGTAGGTGAAAGAGGAGGTGAAAGAGTTACCTCCTGTGACGTCAAAGATGGCCGGGATAGCCCATCATCAACCAGTGTTGCGTCAGTATCGTTAGAATAATCAGTTCCGCCTTTTCCAATCTCGTCATCCTCTTCGTCACGAGAAGTGACAAGAGCAAGTTTGGCCAGCTCGCGTGTGGGAGTAACTGCAATTTCTCGACAGTGTTCAAGATTCGAAAATAGTTCAGCCAACTGATTCAAGACTAGAACGAAGATCAGAAAGATATTCAAAAGCAGAAGGTATCTTACATTTCTTGGACCTGATAATTTCGCGTCTCGTAACCAGACGGCCGCCTACTCGGTGTTTCTTCAAATCATCGTCTGTTAATTTGTCTTCATCGATAAATGCATCAAGCTTGGTTGCTGTCATGACCGATTCCCGAAGTTCTTTGATTGTGTAAAAATACTATATGTGTGTCAACCTCGACCAAGAGATCAAGAGAATCAGCAAAGAAAAATTCACTTGTAGAAGAGAATTAAGATAACAAGTGTTCCCGAGTTGATTCAGACCTCGGGGGAAGGCAAGACTGACTTCAGCCTTGACGTCCCCAGCTACATCATCATCATTTATATTAGATAAACAGAGAAGGAGACAACTCACGATCCTGACCAGATATGAGAAATTGGCGCAAGCGCTTGCTGTCCCGTGATTCAGCAATAATACTGAGGGCGTCCCGCATAGTATCAATCTGAGAAGGCCGCTCCTCAACCTGCAATCGTTATTGAGCACCCAAGATAAATCATAAATTTTTCACAAACACGGATGGAGAATACAGTGATCAGCATATTGTCATCAACATTTCCAGGAACCTCCAAAAGTTTATAGGCACCATCGGGGCTCATCATGCGATTTTTCTTCGTCTGCCAGATTTGCCGCAAATTGTATCTGCCTTTCGCTTCTGCGACCACCCGTAGAGCATCGTTAGCTTTCCTTTGTAAATCATTTCCATACTCGGCATCTTTCCAAGATTTTTTGACAACCTCCTTCCAGGCATTTTCAATGAATTCGTCCTCGACATCATCTTCCAGCTCGACACCTAAGTCACCGGTTACACCAAAACCAAGTGTAGCTGCAGCGTTGTCGATGTCCTCACGCGTGAATCTATCACGCATATTTTCCGATATCAATAGATTTTGTAGCAGCGGTGAGGGCTCCCCACTCGTTTCGAGAGCCCGTACAATGGCGGTCAAGTGACTGAAGTACTGCACTGTGTGTTCGGGGTCACAGCGGCATTGAGCCAAATAACCGAAAGCCAGGAGCTCTAGTCAACTCTCGTAAGAAGAACAGAGGGAAGACAGCATCATGATGTCACCTGGAGAATATGTCTTGAATGTGAGTCCTATGTCAGCCAATAACTCAGAAACGGGAGCCAAGGCCTCGTGCTGTGATATGGATAGATCGTTCCGAGGAACTGGTATCAGGTCAATCAATAATTTAGCTAAGAGGCCCAAGAATAAATCACAAACTTTGATCAGGATGTGCACCTATGGCCGCTTGATACATTTCTCTGACATTGTCAATCTTCACCCAGATCTGCCGCATTCTGACGTCCTTCAACAATGGGACTAAGGAGAATGAATAGCTTTGTTGGCCAGAAGAACCACGACCTACGGTGTTGTTTGCGGAAGTTTTCAAGCCAGGCACCTAATTCTACCCAGGCGCGGAGCAACTTTCGCCTCATAATTTTCCCGACGAGATCTGTCTGCTGCACATTTGGAGGACACAGTAGGAGCTCATTGTCACCTTCTTCAGAGAAGCCAAGTACTTGAAAGATGCATTGTCTAAAAAAATGAGGAAGGATAAGTCGAGTGGACAAGAGGACATACGTGGTAGCATTCCATCCTACTTTCGATTGAAATATATTGCTGGGAGAGTTGACCTTGAGTGCTCTTGTTTCCCCTTTCCATAAAATGTTCTCTAAAGCGCTAGAATTACTCAGACCCTGTGAATGGGCTCGGGAACTCAGTTAACATACAGCATTATAGTTTCCAATGCGATGGTAACCGCTTGTTCCCCACTTTTACCAGGTGGTGGATTGGACTGTTTATCCTTGATGAAAGTATTGAGGTAATTCATAGGAATTACTCCAGGGATAAGATCCAAAGCTACGCAGTAAAGGGAGCATTGACAGCATATGTAGAGGTCGAGCAATTCACCCTCTTCAATTTCCTGTTGGCTTTGATCGTCTTGTGAACCAGCATCCTTTTCAGCGCGGTTATCTAAGCTTGCCGATCGGCCTTTTGCTATCATTTCTGTATCCCAATGCTCAACTTTCAAAGGTGGAGTCAGCTTGTAAGCGTCAATGGCTTTTGAATATTTGTGAAAATGATGGGTTTTGTTAGTCTCGCCTCCTTTGTCTCCAACACAGTTAACCGTCTGCGTCCGCCGTGCTTGATTAGGCAAGGGAGGTTGATTGGAATTTTCGAATGATCGGGCAAGAGGTGGAGACATAATAGATGTTTTCCAGATAAGTATAACCCAGCCATTTTCTCGTGGGCAATAATAAGCGTTTGGATGAGGGACAGATGTTCGAACTTCATCATCTGATGGTGGGGAGCTGGGGAAGATTGTACCGGAAGCTGCGGGGGTCGAGTTTCTAGTGTTTGGATTATCGGATGATTGTCTGAGAGATGAATCTGGACTGGTGACAGAAACTGAAAAGAGTGAATGCTCAGAATCATGTAGTTGCTCCAGCAATACAGGCGGGAGAATGCCAGGACCAGGCCGTTGATGAGTGGCACGAGTATCAGGATCCCACCAGTGATTTTCCTCAAGTTCTTGTCTGCCAGTAATTGGAACGTTGACAACATTTTGCTCTGGGAGATATCCTCCATCACGATCCCACCCCACTGTTGTGTTTGCATTGGTCCAGTTGTTGAGATCAAAACTTCGATTCCAATCCTCTGACGACCATCCTGTCCCATCAGGTGGCAAATCCGCATCATCGTAATGAGTCGCCACGATTTCAGGTTGTGCTTCAGGAGTAACGAGATAAGCGTGCGTCTTGCTAGAGCCAACTTGTTTAGGATAACTCTGATGAGACTGGGAGACTTGCACATTTGATGCATAGAAAGTGCTCATCGGAATGGATTCATTTGTGGGCGTGTTGGGTCTCTGAGCTGGTGACGACTTGGAAGTTCCAGGAACAGGGAGCGGTCGGCGAGGTCTGGAACTTTCCTTGTTTTCCATTAATTCGTACTTTAACTGCTACGTATGCATGTGTTGGGTTATTCCAGCATTGCTGATGATATGTCATGAAACCTACAAGCTACAGACGCAGATGAATGAAAGATATCAATATTGGTGAGAGATGAGATTTTACGAGATCTCGTGACCCTTTTCGAACTAATCTCCTCAACGCGGTCGATGTATCACCCTGTCCCAAGTTGCAGCAAATATATTAAAGTGCTTCGTGTTCAGTTGTTAGATAAGTAGAAATGAAGGTAGAGGCTGCTGAGTGCAAAAATTGGACTGGGCTGTTACGTAATGCATGGAAGACTGGACCTTTTCAACTCAGGGCTTATCTATTCTAAACGACCCAATACTTTTCCTGAGCATATATCCCTACTGGCATCACTAATTTTAGCTGGATGGTCCACAACGTTTGTGTTGAAATCAGAAAAATGTTCTGTCGTAGTTGACAGGTTCTAGAACATGACATTAGAAGGACCGTGTGCAATATCGTAAACCGAATTATGTCATCGGTATTGTTTTTGTTTGCCTTCCGTCAAGAAATCTTACCCACCCGATTATTTCAACATGCTGTACCCTCGCCTCGATCAACAGAGCACCCAGGATCAATTTAGTATTGAGCTCAAAATAGTTAGCTATGACCTCACAAACAAGACACACATTTGACTACTTAGATGAGTGGGCAGGTTATCCACACCAGCATTGCATTGAAAAAGATAGATGATCAGGACTACCAGCTGTTTGGATATAGGAGCCCGACTAGCAACTCATTCCGTAATTTTGATCAATAATTTCCCTGTCGTTTTCCCTCCTGTTAGATCCTGGTGCGCCTGCTGCACACCTTCTGTCGTAAATGGATATTCATTGAAGATGTTGAGCCTTAAGGCATTCTCTGTCACCAAGGCCCAAAGCTGCTGGGCGTATTGGTACGCTTCCTCCGGAGTATAGACATAATTAGACAACCTGTAGATGACAAAGAAATAGAGGAGCACAAAGATCAAGATGATAGACATACATCGGGCGCAATAATCTGATATTCTTATCCATAAGCCTCAGAAGGGAGAAAGGTTCCACTGGTCCCGACGCATTCCCAACCGAAACAAGTGTCCCTTTGCGTTTGATCATCTTGAAATTATCATTAAACCTACGTGCAGGAACTCATTTGATAGTCAGAAAGGTCAAGTAGCAGAAAAACACACGTTGTCTTCCCGACACCGTCGAAAATGGCATCAACCCCTTCTCCATTGGTCAGTTCAAGGACTCGTGCAACAGTGTCTTCTTGCGTGTACAAAATCACATGATCTACACCATTTTCTTTTGCAAATTTCGCCTTCTCAAACGTTGAGGTAGTCCCAATCACTGTTGCGCCAACACGTCTCGCCAACTGGGCGAACAATGACCCAACTCCCCCTGCGACGGTGTGGACAAGAATGCTGTCCCCTTTCTTGACTTTGTAAGCCTCCGTGACGAAGGTCAGGGCCGTCAACCCTTGCAACAAGCCTGCAGCTCCCTCCCGCGTGGATATATTGTCCGGAAGAGCGTACACGGATGTCCAGGGTACAGCGATATAAGTAGCATGGGTTCCGTTCAAGTCCTCCGCCGGAAGTTAGAATAAGAGGTTGGTCAATTCTTACAGACAACATACGGCGGCAACTTTCTTTCCCACAGCAAAGCCATTCTGCTTGAAAGTTATATCGCTCAGGACAGTGGGATCGGTAGGTAATGCTACAATGGTGCCAGCTGTTTCTTTGCCGATAATTGCAGGGAGTGTTTTCAACGGGTATAATCCAGATCTACGAAGTTATGTCAACTTGAGCAACTGATACATTTGACCAG
>Ga0153995_1000254_pt1 | contig 11325 bp, 15 predicted proteins | sample TSNC079MetaG_FD_104678 | JGI IMG/M metagenome (GOLD analysis project Ga0153995, IMG submission 104678) | Attine ant fungus gardens microbial communities from North Carolina, USA - TSNC079 MetaG | ecosystem: Host-associated > Fungi > Mycelium > Unclassified | place: USA: North Carolina, Lumber... | reverse complement strand
AGTCCTCATCACGGCGGAAGTGGGCACTCTGATCGGTGTCGTCCTTCCCGGCGTGACAGCGGTCCTTGCTCTCGGTTATTTAGGCAGTTCGGGCATCGTTCACCCGGTCGCGGCGTGCGTCGTCGCGATCGCCTGCGAGATCGGCGGAGGCCACCTTGCCTACGCCAGAGGTCGATACGCCCGCAGCACTCGAACGTCCGGAAACCTTCGCCGTCGGGTCCAATCTGTTGTGGACAGACATTTCAGCCGATCCAGCTCCTGGTCACGGTCGATCGAACTACGGGCGCTGGGCATGATGGAGCGGCGGGGCGCCTTGGCGATTGTGTTGTGCCAGTGGTTCGCCGGCGTCCGCACGGTGACACCACGGCTGGTGGGATCGACGGGAATGAGCTATCGGAGGTTTGCCCTCGCGCAGGTTCCGTCAGCGACGTTGTGGGTGTGCACGTGGATGTCGGCCGGGGCGGTGGCCGGAGCGACCTACGAGCGCATAGTGACCGGGGTCAGTGTGGTCGGTCTGATGGTGTTGGCAGTGGTTCTGCTGGCCGTATCGGTGTGGGCGACCGTACTCCGGAGCCGGCTCCCAAGGGACGGAGTCGAGACGTCGCCGAGGTAGACAGCGCGGACAGACTCGACTGATAACGGGTGATCGGGTCGAAGACGGCCGATCTCGCGACATAGAGCCAGGTGGCCCATCAGGTTGGGGTGAGGTGTCCGACCTGATGGGCCGTGCGTGCCTAGGTCTGGGAGACGGGCGCGCAGTATCGGTGGCCCACCGCATTCAACCTCACGTCGGAATGACGCTGCGTTCGGATGACTGTCGCGAAAGCGTTGGCCGCGTTCGACATCCCCCAGTTTGCCCGGTCTCCCACTCGCCGTTGTCCACCCCCCTCGATCATTCGGTGGGGAGAGAGCGTGCTCCGCCGCACCACCCGCGAGACACCCCGCCGTCAAGGATCCGGCCCGGTCTGTTCGAGACGATAAGTGCCTTAGGAGTGCGAAATTCTTGGATCTATAACTGCGGGTCCGAAATGTAGAGCACGCACACGGCCCTCGATCTCGAACTCCCGGCCGGCTCCTCGAACGTGAGGTCGTCAGCGGACGCAGGCAAAGACCCGGCCACCACACATCCACCGGATACTTCTTTGTGCGTGGAACTTCAGAGACATTCCTCAGGTCTGTAGTCGCGCCGCCGAGCGCCGGCGGCAAACCGATCGGCGGCCTGAGCCCAGACGTCGCGACCCTCGAAGTCGCCAGCCACCGCATGCTCGGTCGGGCCTGCGATGAACTGTCGATATCGAACCAGCAGAATGTCGTTGTCCAGGTCATCGGGGTCTGCTCCGAGTATGAGTTCTTTCGGCATCGTTGGCCTGTCTGACATAGAGATGATGTATACGGACGTCTCCCGAACCAATGGCGCCGTGATGATCGTCTCTCAACATCCCCCTGGATCGCTGCCACCGAAGATGCCGACCTGGGTGATGGGTGCATCGAACACTGTCACGGAAACCATTGGTGCGTCCCCACCGCCCCGCCAGTACCAACTGTGCATCCCCGCCGATTGTTTCGCGTCACACGGCATCATTCCGTCGATATCCTCGTCTAGGGGTAGGTGCGCTTCCATCCATCGCAGCGCCTCGTCGAAGCTCATTCCAGGAAGGTCGAAGCTGATCGATTCGGCACCCATGTGCGTTGGATTGGTGGCGACTCCTGGCACCAGGATCCCGTACTTGCCCGAGTCCTGCGTCTCGGGGGTCGCCAGGGGCGATGTGGGAGCGCTCGAGGTTGATTTAGCGGAGATCGTGGGTGCATCGCTCGCTCCGCAGCCGGCCACGAGTGATGCACAGACCAAGACGAGTGCCGAGGCATAGGCCTTGTTCATTTCCACATCAAATCAGATCAGAAGCGCGAAAACCGTTGTTTCGGAGGGACTGTGATGTGGTGAGCTGTCGGCTTGGCTCACCAGTGGTCTCACCCCACCCGAGGGACGTTGCCCTGCGGGTGGTGCAGGTGTGGTCACTGATCTCACCTCGCCCGAACCCCGAAGCCGGTGGTGCCCCCAACCCTCTGAAATTGGGGGCACCACCCGCCAATGGCCCATCCTCAGTGAGTTCGACGAACCAGTGCAGACGCTACGCAGCTGCTTCTGAAGGAACGCTGAATGCCGGGGCGCGCAGTTCGATGGCATGGCACGTGCGTGAAGTCTCCGATCCGGTCAGATGTCTTCTCCGCGCGCGATCGGTGGCGGTGCGAGGTCGGCGGAGGTGGCTTCGAGGGCGCCTCGATGGCGCATGCGGTGGCGAGATCTTCAGCGAGGCTTCAGGTTGCCGGGCGCAGGATGAAAGGAGGCATCGGGGCAGTGAGGAACAGTGATGGTTGTCCTGCGAACGAGAGAGCAGTCGGGTGCAGATTCACGACCGCGCGCGGGTCGGATTCGCCGAGGCGCGAGGATGACGGGCATCGTTTTCGCGGTGACGCTCGTGCTGATATTGATGTCCTACGGCAGGGCGTTGCTCGCGCCCGGATATGCCACATGGACCGACAAGACGTCGTCCTGGATCAGAGACATCGGCGGCGGACACCTTCTTGATGCCTACGAGAATTGGCGATATGCAACACCGCCGAGCGACAGTCAACCCGACTTGCATCAGTACGTTGCCCCAGTCGGGATTCCGGGTGGTTCCGATACGACGGCGATCCACCTACCGGTGCTTTCGTCGGCGCCTGGGCAAAGCGCACCGGTGTGGACCCCGGGGCGTGCGGACGTCCACGGGGTCACCAGGTCGTACACGTCGGTATTTCAACCCGATCCTGAACATCGCAGTGTCGTGGCCGGTGTTGCGATCGTTGCATATGCCGCGGTGAGCGCGCATCTTGTGCCTGGCACGAGCCAACCCGGTGGTGATGCCCCGGGCGATGCGCACGTGCCACCCGATGACGTCCCGAGTTTGGTGGCGGTGTTCGACTCGGGATTCAAGATGAACGATATCGAGGGCGGTTTCTACCTCGATGGAACCGTGTATCGGCCACTGCGTGAGGGTCTGGCATCCGCTGTTGTTGACAGTGCCGGCCATCTGAGAGTCGAAAAATGGGGGCGTGACGACGCAATGGGACCCTCGATCAGCGCGGTTCGTCAAAATCTCGCACTGATCGTCGATCACGGTGCGGCGGTGGAGGGTTTGGATGTCAACAGTGACAATCGGTGGGGCTCGGCACAGAATCAGCTGCAGTACACCCAGCGCTCGGCCCTCGGAACTACTGCGTCCGGTGATCTGATTTACATCGTTGGTGGCGCGATGGACTTGTCGACTCTTGCCCGCGCACTGGTGGATGCCGGCGCTGTCACTGGTATGGAGATCGACATCCATTCCGGGATGACGATGTTCTCGTCGTGGGCGCCCGACATGTCGGGTGTCTTGGCTCCGACCACCCTGATGCCTGATATTCAACAAGACCCGAATCGGTATCTGGCGCCGGACCGTCGCGGCTTTTTCTACATCACGCTTTCGGAGCCGACTCCGCAACAGCCTTCGGTTTTGTCGCCATCCGTTACCTCGATGACAACTGCGGCGAAGTTCGACGGGTCGTGAACGCCATCCGCGATACGTACCACGGACGCCGATCGGCGAATCCAGCTCGACGACGCCCACGCAGTGCACCACGGCTTGCTGTCGACAGCGGGCTTCCACCACCTCGACGAGCGATATGTTCGTGAAAAAAACAATCCGCGTTGTCGTCCACAGAGGTCGAGATCAGCGCGGTTCGATGAATGCAACAACGGCCTCTTCGGGGCGCTCTACGCGTGCTTTTGGCGCGGTGGTGGGCCCGGCCCTCACCGATCACAGCGCCGATTCTCTCCCGCTGGCTGTGAAAGCTGTTGTGTCAGTGACGGAACAGCATGTACTCGCGGTCTGCTACCTTCCATGTTCCGATAGCTGTCTCACCTCTGGTGACCAGCTCGACGGCGCTCGGTCGCGGGGATGCCTCCCGGCTGTCAGCGGTCCGCGTGGCGAATTCACGTTGCGGGGTCATGTCGGCGTCACCTACTTCCCTTACAGTGGTCGCCGCGAACGGATACCGGAACTGCAGGAGTAATCGTGTTGCTGGACATATCGCTGATCGACGGGCCGGTTCGGATACTGATTCTCGCACTGGGATGGTCCGCGCTGGTGTGGCTGCTGAGCGGACGTGGACGACGGTGGTGGCTCGCTCGTGTGCCGTTGAGCTTGGGGATCGGTGTTGTTGCGGCGATCGCGTTGTCGGTGGGGGTGAACACGATCTGGAAGCCGTTTCCCGACGCTGTTCCTGCTGTTGCGTTGTTGTGGGTGGGGATTCTCTTCGCGGCCGGCTCGCTCGCGCTGCTTCGCCGAACGTCGTGGGCGGTGAAAGGTCTCGCAATGAGCGCAGTCGGGGCGATAGCAGTCTGCGGCGTGGCGCAAGTCAACCAAGAGTTCGGAACATACCCGACCATGCGGGGTGTTCTCGGCGTCAGCCTTGCGGACGAAATCGACTTCGACCACGTCCCCGGCCGTACCGAAAAACTCGTCACTGTGAATGCCGGTGCATCGCTCGATGCGGTGTGGTCACCGCCATCGGATATGCCAGAGAATGGTGTGGTCACCACCGTTGACATTGCGGGAACGGTCTCGGGATTCCGCGCCCGCGATGCCTGGATTTATCTTCCGCCGGCATACTTGGCCACCCCGCGGGCGCAGTTGCCGGTACTCGTCCTGGTGCCCGGCCAACCCGGAACTCCACGAGACTGGTTCGACGGTGGACGGTTGAACGAGGTGGCAGATGCCTACGCGCATGATCATTCAGGTTTGGCGCCTGTCGTCGTGGTGGCCGATTCACTGGGCGATCAGTTCTCGCAACCTCTGCGTATGGACTCGCCGGCCGCGAACGCTTTCACCTATCTCAGTGTCGACGTCCCCGCGTGGATCGAGACGAACTTACAGGTCGACCCCGATCACGGTCACTGGGCAGTCGGAGGATTCTCCGCGGGCGGAACGTGTGCGCTCGTGCTGGGGGTGAACGCGCCTACGGTCTATCCGACGTTCGTGGACATCACCGGGGAGGACGAACCCAGCCTCGGCTCGCGTGAGCTGACCGTGGATCGCGTGTTCGACGGAAACAGTGAAGCGTTCAGCAAATTCAACCCTCTCGATGTCCTCAACAGCGGAGACTTCAAGAGAAGTACCGGCACAATCGTTGCGGGAGGAGAGGATCCGGACCTGCCCCAAGCTCGTCATGTGCTTGACGCGACTACCGCTGCCGGTATGACGGTTCGGTATCTCGAACTTCCCGGCGGGCACTCGTGGTACGTGTGGGGGCCAGGGCTGGAACAGTCCCTTCCATGGTTGGCGACGCGTGTGGGTTTGACAGCCTGAACAGTCCTGCATCACAGGAGAAGCCCGCCCGACCTTCGGCACCCGGACGGGCTTCTGAGCAGGCGCGCATGCGTGTGAATGCGGAGCGTGACCGCTGTCGACAACTATGTCGGTCTGCTCCTGAGAAAACCCTGAACGCGCAGCCGTGCAATCGATCAGCGCCATGTCTGGAAAGTTGACGCGGGCCTCGTCTCACAAAGCTCCTGTGGACCGCCGACTGCGGGGTGACGCGCGTGTTCCCGTGTGGTTGTCTACTGAAGTTCGGTCAATAGTGCGGTGAGAGTGTGGGTTTCGTTTGCGGGATCGGGTGTGCTTGCCCGCACCGCTTTGAGGACGCTGTCGATCCGGCCGTCGAGTGCGCCCCACACGGTTGCGTCGAGGGGCCGCAGGGACGTTTCGTCGTCGTCCCAGGCGGTTTCGAGGTCTTTGATTCGTGCAACCGCACCGGTGTGGTCCCCGGCTTGCACTTTCGTCAGTGTGTCCTGCGTGATGGTGCGGAAGTTGGCGATGTCTGTGGTCGGGAAACTGGCGCTGGCCGGCCCTGGTGTGAGGGTCGCGCTCGCCGCTGCCGTGCCGGTTTCCTCTTCGCTCGCCAGGGCCTCGTGCGGCTGCGCGGAGGCCCACACGAGCAGTACGCCCGCAGCGACGGCGACCGCGGCGTAGTAGCCGAGCATGACCCGTTCGCGTCCCCGAGACGGTGTGCTGACCGGCGGGCGTGGGAGTTCGGGTTCGGTGACGACGTCACGTCGGCTAATCGTGAGATAGACGACCGTCGCCACAATCGCGAGGAGGAAAATAGCGCTGGTGAGAGCCGTACCTGCACCGAGACCACGATCAGTGGACGAGGACGCAACCCAGTCGCCGAGGTTGGCGCCGAGCGGGCGAGTCAGCACGTACGCGAGCCAGAAGGAGAGCACCGCGTTCGCGCCCAGCCGCCAGCCGATCACGATCAAGACGATCAACCCGGCAGGCAGCAGGACCGAGATGCCTGGCCCCCATCCGGTGATCTCGAGTGTCCAATCGCCCGCGGCGGTGCCGAGGGCGAACGTGACCAGAACAGCAAGCCAGTAGAACAACTCCCGCGCCGGCGAGACGATGCTGTGAATCGACAAGGTCCTTTCACGGGCGAACCAGACACCGAAAACCACAGCCAGGGCCGCGACGAAGACGCTCGTACTCACCGAGAGTGGCACACCCAGATCGTCGGTCAGGACGTCGGTGTAGAGCGTGCCGGCGACGCTGAGCACCACAACCGCCAGCCAGTAGACGAACGGCACGTAGCGGTTGAGGCGCAACTGCCACACCAGGACAACGGCAAGTACCACCGTGAAAATCAGGGCGGTCGCATTCAGTCCCAACCCCAGTGTCATGTTGATCCAGTCGGCGAAGCTCTCACCGACAGTCGTGCACAGGATCTTGATGATCCAGAACCAGACCGTGATCTCGGGGACCTTACTCAGCATCACTCGCTGGGTCGGGGCGGCTTCAGACCTCGTTGTCTCACTCACATCCCCGACCGTAGAGAGACGATGCTGAAAACGCCCTGAGAGCAACCGAGCTCGCAGTCGTGCGACCCATTCTCAGCGCCTTCACAGCTGCCGACTTCGATACTGCACAGGTGAAAGAAGAAGAACCACATCCAGTGTCGTCGGCGTCGGCGCACGGTGTCTCGGTCCGCGTGAACGTGGTCGGGAGGGCCCACGAATTGGTGTCCGGCATACATCAAGGCGCTGCAGCCGCGATCGCTCTGACCGCGTTCGTTGGGGGAGTGGCACTATTTTCGGGTGCCTCGCTTTGACAGAGCCCGTCAGGAACTCGCCGCTCGGCCGGAATGGCGCGGCCCTGCCTGCAGGGCGCCGGATTGGCGGCGGCGTTTGTTGCGTTGGCTTATCAGGTAAAGGCTGGGGACTGGTTGACCAGCGCGGACCCGGCGGTCCTGGGGTGGTTCACCGAGCACCGCTCGGACTGGGTGACCGGGCCGGCCATCGCTGTTACCGACGCCGGCGGACCGGTGGGCACCGTCGTCCTCGCGGTCGTGATCGGTGCGGTGTTGTCCTGGAGGGCCCGATCGCCGATCCCAGCGCTGATTCTCATCGGGACGGTCGGTGCGGCTGCGCTGGTCTCGACCGTGACGAAAACCGTTGTCGGGCGGTCACGTCCCCCGATCGCGTCCCAGGTTCTGCTCGAGACGGACCATTCCTTTCCGTCCGGGCATACGACGGGGGCGATGGCGTTGTTCATGACTGCCGCGCTCCTGCTCGGGTATGCCTGGTCGCCGGCCCGGCGGGCGTTGTTGTTGGTGGCGGCCGCAGTCGTGGCGGTAGTGGTGTCGGTAACTCGTCTGTACCTCGGTGAACACTGGCTCAGCGATGTGATCGGCGGCATGCTCCTCGGCAGCCTCGCCGCAGTGATCGGCGGTGCGCTCTACAGGAACTGGATGGCCCGCTCGCACGACCGGCGCACCGGGGCCTTGGACACGAGCACCAATGGCCGCGCGGGCAATCACTCGACGACGATGGGACAACCAGCATGAACGTGGCATTGGGGCCTGGAATACTGGACGCTTCGACACTGCTGGGCGCACTGGGGTTGCTCGGCGTCCTCGGCGCCGTCGTCATCGAAACGGGCCTGCTCGTCGGCTTCTTCCTACCCGGCGACTCGTTGCTGTTCACTGCCGGAGTCTTCGCCGCGCAGCCGCATCCGTTCGCCCCGCTGTGGTTGCTGCTGCTCACCATCCCGATCGCTGCGATCGTCGGCGACCAACTTGGCTTCCTGATCGGACGGAAGGCAGGGGCGGCAGTATTTCATCGGCCCAGTGCCACTCGGATCGGCCCGAAACAACTCGAACAGTCGCGGCGGTTCTTCGACCGCTACGGCTCGCGCACGATCTTGTTGGCCCGCTTCGTCCCCGTTGCCCGCACGATCGCGCCGGTCATGGCCGGCGCATCCGGGATGAAGTACCGCACCTTCGCCGCCTACAACGTCATCGGCGGCACCGTCTGGGGAATCGGGGTGCCGACACTGGGGTACCTGCTCGGCGGAATCGGATTCGTCCGCAGCCACATCGAAGTGATCCTGGTCGCGATCGTCTTCCTCTCCATCGCGCCGCTGCTGATCAACGCTCTGCGGTCACGACAGCAGAGAAAACCCCAGCCGACCCGCCGACCGGACAACATCTCGACCGCAGACAGCGACCTGTGACGGCGAACCGGCCCAGGATGCGCATTCCCGTGATTGCACTGACCGTCTGATACTCGCGGATCGGATTGTTGTCATCGACGCCAACAAAGGACCACGCAAGCGGATGATGACCGCATGAGGTCGCTACCCGAATGGCTCAGACCCTCGATGTGGGGACTTGCGATCCGGCCTGCACTGGCAGCAGCCGGTGGCTCGGCTTGGCAGTTGTCGCGGAAATCGTTTCCGCCCAACGTGGTTCGGTACGGATCGGTGACAGCGCACAGGGTGGGTGTCAGGTCGTGGTCACACTTGCGGCGAGTCCGGTGACCCCGGCTGAGGAGTTCTGAACCGATACCCGGCACGGCAGTGCCTCGATGGCGTGCACACAGAGGGGCGCCCGTCTTCACCGTCGCCCTCGGCGTGTTGTGGTGAGGCCGCTGGCGCTGGATCGAGCAGCACGGGATATATGATCGGAGGTCAAGGGTTGTCGCCCATACGATGGCCGGTGTCGACTTTCGCTCCTAAGTTCCTTTATGCCAACCTAGTTCGGTGTCAGCGAGTGACAATTCCATGCATGTTTTCGTGCACGTCCGGTCCGCCGAAGGCGAGCGATACGCCCAGTACAACCGCCAATGCGAGCCCTCCGGCGAACGTGATTCGCGGATGTTTCCGAGCTAGCGCATAGCAGGCAAAGAGTAGACCGACCAGCGCTGCCTGCACAGCGCGAACGTGCTCTCCCAGTGGGCCGTCGACGACGGTGCTGGCGCGTTCAGGTGTGGCGTCGGCAGGCAGGTCCTGCACCAGGAGTTCGAGTTCGTGGCGAAACCTACTCGCGTATAGCAACTCCGAACGCTCATCCACCTCGTCCAGAGTGAGCATGCCGGCAGACGCGGCGGCGTGGAGGGCAGCGGCTATCCGCTCACGGTCCGCGTCTGAAGCTCGAATTCCGGCGACACTAGGTGCGGACTGCAGATCAATGGTTTCCATAAGGTCTCCCGTGGTAGGCCGTCATCTGCACGCCACAGTGGCTCATCTCTGCTGAAGGAACGCTGAAAGCGTTCACTGCTCGGCAAGACTTCTGCGCGAATCGTTCGCAGCCGACCGCTGACGTTAATCGGGTTAACACGCCACTGAGTCAAAACGACCGTGCGCGATCGCCGGGGGATCTAGTTTGCTATGCCACAGGGGGCTACGCATTCGACATTCCTTGGAATCCACCGGCCTGCGTCGACCGCCGCGTGCACGCCAGGTACCTCGGGCTCGCCGCGATTCCGACAAGTACGTACGTCCGTTATCGATACACCACCGCCACACGGTGTCGACTCTTCTCGAACGACGATAACTTGCCGCAGAGGCTTCCCGTTAGATGTCGACTACCCGGCGGAATTCGGACTGTCGACGGACAGTTCATCGTGGACGATTTCCAGCCTGAGCTCCTCGCACCGGCTCAACTCGTTCTGGCTCTCGAGCCGGTTCAGCTCCGCGACCAGCTCCGTGTCGGTCATCCCGCGTCGTACGTCCTTCATATGCGTGCATATGCGTGCCTCCCGATCCACCTGTTTCGTGTCGGCATACCCCCGATCAGCGGCCGCGTAATCATGTCGGATAGCTGGTAGTGGCCGCGTGAGACCTCATTGCCGACAACATAATTGATGTCAGCGAATTCTATTAAGTGACTGTGCAGCAAAGAACTTCGATGGAAATCACTACCTGAATCGAAGTTGGGCCTGGATCGAAATTGGGAGCCTGCAGTTTCGGCATCCCGAATGTGCTCGTCGATGGTGGTGCTCGGCCTTGCGTCAGGCATCCTGACGGCCGAGTAGGCGATCTCTGCGGGCGATTTTCTGTCGCTGGCGGTATTGGTTCTGAGTACCACGGACGGTAGAGGCAGGAGCAAGTTCTCTGCGAATGGGGGCATGCTGCGACTGCGGCTAGAGCCCCGCGAAAACTCCGCCCTCGATGGTCACATTCGAAGAGATCTATCGCGCGCGACGGTGACGAGGCACTCGAGCTCCGGGACAGCACGATGTGGTGCCACGTCAGCAACCGATCACCGAATTCACCGTCGGCCGTCGAAGAGTGCCCTGTCTCATTGGTGACTACGACGCCGCGGCCGACCCGTATGCCATGCGAGCGTTTGACGTAGCTGGCGCGTACGGGGGACGACCCGAACCTGAACACCGATCAGTCGTGGACGTTCCTGTGCGGCGGAGCGTCGTCTATGCGCCGTGGCCGATTTGGTAGCTGCCGCCGGGCTGCTTGAGGATGACGTTCAGGCGGTTGAAGGCGTTGATCAGGGAGATCTGCCCGGCGAGGACTGCGAGCTGCTCCTCTTCGTAGTGGCGCGCGGCCTCCGCCCACGCTTCGTCGGTAATCCCGCTCGTGTCGGCGAGGCGCGTGCCCTGCTCAGTCAGCTCCAGCGCGGCGCGCTCCGCGTCAGTGAACACAGTGGTTTCCCGCCAGGCGCCGACCAGATTCATTCGCAGGGTGGTCTCGCCTGCGTGAGCGGCTTCCTTCGTGTGCATGTCCAGGCATGCGCCGCACCCGTTGATCTGACTCGCTCGGATGTTCATGAGTTCGAGCGTGCCGGGCGGCACAGTCGAGTCGGCCAGGGCACGGTGGGCGGCGATGAAGTGCTTGACGAACTTCGGTGGGGTGGTGAACGTGAGCCGAGCGGACATGATCTTCCTCCTTGGTTGTGGCTATCTACCTAGAAGACGATCCGCAGTTCGAAAACGTAACGGCCGGGTCAGACCTT
>Ga0153995_1000253_pt1 | contig 11352 bp, 12 predicted proteins | sample TSNC079MetaG_FD_104678 | JGI IMG/M metagenome (GOLD analysis project Ga0153995, IMG submission 104678) | Attine ant fungus gardens microbial communities from North Carolina, USA - TSNC079 MetaG | ecosystem: Host-associated > Fungi > Mycelium > Unclassified | place: USA: North Carolina, Lumber... | reverse complement strand
GGCAAGGGAGGCGGCGGTGGATGTCGGCCACTGTCTCTAACACTCGACGATCTTCTGACCGACGTCGCAACGGGGGATGCACGGATAATTGGAAGTAACTGAGGATGCGTAGTATTAATCCTCGCGCTGCGAAGAGATGTAGAGGTTGCGTTTCGAAGGGTGGAGGATTGAGTCTGGGAGCGGCGGAGGTGTTCATCGATACGCCACATCCCACGTGCGAATGAATCTGCGTCGAGTACACCTTTACCATGTGGATCACACTCATTCCTATAACGGCTCTAGTACTTTGTTCTGAGCAGGTGGATTAGATGCTCACCAGATCTCTGCCAATTTTGATTTCTCAATCCTCGAACGAACCCATATAGCCTTAACAATCTGGCCCTCCAATGTCTCGTGAGGACCGACGCTCTCATTGACAACCAACTCGATATCCCATTCTTTCTGTTTACCTTTGATGCTTTGATCGTGAGCTGTGAGTTCTTCTGGGGTGGCTGTGATGAGATCAACAGAAAGACCCCGCCAGCCCGCGGCCTGCCGTGTGCGCTTGGCTTTGGCTTCTGCATAAGATAATTTTCTGGGGGAGGGGAATTGTGCCTCTGCACGCCGACGCTGAAGGATGTTGGCGTTGAAAACAGAGATGTAGCGTTTCCGTGCGGCAGAGGGCACAGGGGTTGGCCGTTTGGATTTGGCTGCAAGAGGGGTCAGTGTGGGTGTGTGGGTGAGGCTGCTAGAGCCTGTTGTTGCCGAGCGGAGTGGAGGTACACGACGGGGGACATAGGGTAGAGAAGGCGCTGGACGCTGGGGCAGGGGCGGAGGAATGGAAATCTCCTCGAAGGACTCTGCAAGACTGGATGAGCTGGGGACGCGGGTTGTGGGCGGGGCGGCGGGATTGTCGGAGAGGACGACGGAGCGCAGGGAGGAGAGGGAGGGCGGCTTTGTGGGCAGCGCAGGAGGCATCTTGTCTTTCAATCTCCGCTCGGATCCGCCCGTCACAGCTCGTTATGCCCGACCTCTACGCCGTCGCCGGTGCGCACTAAATATCCCCCCACGACGTTCCTCATGCCCCCAGTAGACTTTTGCCTCATCCCCATGGGCACCCATGAGCCGTCTGTGCGCTGAGCGTCTCTCTGCACTCCGCTGGCACCCCTCATCTTTTCAACCAGGTCGCAGAGTACATTGCCGAGTGCCAGCGCATACTCGAAACGTCTGGCCTCACATACAAGGTAGTCTTCTTGCTGGGCCTGTGTTCATACACATCTGACACCCATTGCAGATGCAGTAAGCTCATTCTTGCAACTATCTTCTCTCATTCATTCTCCCGCAAAGTGGCTACGGCACTAATCTTGGTTGGATTTTTCTTCGTTTCTTGCCTTCCACAATCCTCTGACCACTTTCTTCATAGAAGGTCCCTGGTCCAGCGTCTCCCAAGCTATACATGACTGCCATGCCGCAGTCCATGCCAAGGGCGCTCCTCGAGTCGCTACCGACATTCGAATCGGCACTCGCGTCGATCGCGAGATCCCTCCTGGTACTGGGAACGATAGCAAAGTTCAACGCGTACAAGATATTCTCGCCAAACAGTAGACAATCAATGTAGATATGCAACTTGCTTAAATGCCTCTCCTCCCATAAATCTGTGCCAGCAGCCCAAGTACACCTCCATCTTCCTCCAGAAACGCCTCTCCGTCCACATCAAACCCTCTGTCATGTCCATCCCCATATCCCGTCCTTTCCCTCCTCGCACCATCCACATAGTTTGACCCCCCCAACCCCGACTCACTCCCTCCAATCAATTCACTCCCCTCCCCTCTCTCTGATTCCTTCTGGGTTTCCGATGCCCTCTGTGATGGTGCAAGGTGGGCATCAGAATCTTCCAACACAACAGTTTTAGCCAAATCATGAGCTCGCTGAGCAGTGTATATTGATGCAGCAGGAGCATTCGCAGAGGAACCGCTCAACAACATCGAACCACCCATTACTCCTCTATTCCCTGTTGTCCCACTCCGTCTTGCATTAGCTATATTCTGACTCTGTTTCAATGCTCGATCATACTCTTGTGCCTTTTCCACAAGTGTCTTTCCTTCAGACCCATCGTCACCATGAACCTGCACAGAAGTCGACAGATCACCGGGTGAAATCATGAATTGTACATGATCGTGAGACACTTGATAGGGACGATCCCTGAAATGCCTTGACCTATAAAGTTGTGCGATACTATGTGGATCTCGCGGGTTGAATGGCAAACCATTGCTTCCACTACCCCCTCCAGCGTTGGCTAAGCTAGCCATACGGCTGAGGTATAACGATCCCGAAGGATCTGTAGGACTCCAATCCACATTCGCAGCTTTGAAATTCAGCATCGATTTCTCCATTTTGCCTTCGTTGGAAATCATCTTTTTATCGTTTGCTGATTTTGGTGCACCAAACTGACGATGGTGGTGGTTGATGATGAGCTCAAGAAACGCGATGAAACGGCATCCATACCTTCACATTACCGTGTCTCTCAAAATTAAATTCTGCAAAACTGCAGATATAGCCTAGACCATCCACATGCACCGAGAATTCGCGGAAGAAATCAATGATAGCTGGTGCGCAATCTGGCAGAGAGAACCATAGCACAAATGGTGTGAGCGCAACTGACACAAGCTCCTGTGTGAATATTAACACTTTCATCGCGAATAGCTCCCCGAATTCTCGATGCACCTAACAAGTCAGTTCAGATCTTGTATCATGAGAGAAAAGGCGAAAAAAAAACATACTCCCCGGCTATGTAGCTGTGCTTTCCATTCCTCCGGCATATAATGTGTATAAGTGATCACCTCTGTCATCAACAACTCTGGGTCAAACACCCTGTTCTCTTCCGGAATCATTCCCCTCGCCACAGTAAGTATACCACCAAACACTGCTAGGTAAAATGCCACATTCCGATGTGGTGAAATTTCAAATCTTAGCACAAGGTCTGGATCGATTACAGACACGAGGACTAAAACAGCCGTAAATGCCCCAGCGACGAACGACACAAATCTAGAGTTGATATGAGCAAGAGTGCAGACGTGACAGAGGAGAGACTATGTACCTCATGATAAGTGACATCTTTTCATTCGGAAATTGTCCGATATAGATGTTTGCGAGGGGATAGCTTTCATCTAGACGTCGGACAAAGAGATGATGTAGCTCGTTGAATTCACGGAATTTCCATTTGGCAAAGGATGTGTATCTTCGTCCCCCGATAGTGGAAGGATCTTTGCGATATTCCTATAGATGCATGGTTTGTCGTTCGAAATCAGCAGAAGGAGGAATGAACGCACTTCAAAGTAACGGAAGAAAGAATACATAAGTAGATACGATACGATCAACGGCGCGAATATAGCATTCAAAATACCCATGAATATAAATCTGCGCCTCAATCTAGTCCAATTGAAGAAGCATGAACGATAATTTTGGGGATCAACTCACCCTGCAATCAACACTCTCCTATTCTTACTCTTCAAAAACACCTTCCTCACCCTCCCATGATGATCAAATAAATAGTCCATCAAACAAAACCTCAAATTCCACTCTAGAGCCTGCGTCAACACCGTACCCTTTCCCTTCTCCTCCGGGACAAACCGATGCAACAATCGAGACAAGGGTACACGCAAGTCAAGCAATTCTTTATTAAACAAAGCTATGAGGTAATTTTCTTGTCTCATTATACGATTGGCGATATCGTGAGCGTCGAGTTTGGCTGTCGTCGTGTCATTGGTGGGTGCGTGTGTTGAGGAAGAGGCGTTTCTGGAAGAAATGGCAGTGATGGGATTTTCTTCGCGAATCGCGCCAATGCGGCGGACAACTTCTGGCCAGGAAATGGTTTGTATGTCAGCCTAGAAATGGGGTTGAGCAGGGAGAGGAGATTGGGATTAGTGTGAAGAGACAAACGTCGGGTATCTTGAGCAAGTAGGTATAAAACTTGTACATGTCGGTGAGGCGGTGGATGTCTAATATGAATGAGACGATTTGCCAGATGTAAAATGCGAGGAAGAGGATGAAAAAGAGAAGTGTTAGTCCATGAAATCTGAGAAAGAATGATGTGAATGTACATCGAGGTTTAAAGGGCATACGCACTTGGATACGCATTTGTGAACAACGACTTGAGAAAGATGCGTCACATCTTCATGCCGCAGTTTCGAGTAATCAACACAGCCAAGAAGAAACGTCGAGAACCCAATCACAAAACCCACTGTTCTGTTGTTCGAGCATAAGCAGAATGACTTTAGAAAGGACGAGTGATACGCACAGCAGATTTAATCCTCTCGCAAGAGCAATGCTATAAATCCCCTTCCCCTCATAGTAATAATAAACCTCCTGCAGAAACGCATCCAAATTATACACATTCACCCAATTCCACAATGCCCGCTCATAGGCATCCAGACTTCGCATCTTTGTCCTTCTCACACCTCCAGAACCACTGCTCTTTCCTGAGTCGGAAGCAGCTGACCTGGTGCGGTAAATCTCCGTGCGAGATTCACTCTCATTCAAGTCTGAAGGTCTTGGTGGTATTTTCACAGGATAAATTGAACCTGAAGGGGGCGCTTCCCGACTAGCAACAGAATGTAATGGTTTACCCCTTTGGGGAACCGCAGTGGCTGAACTGTCAGTGGCCTTGGCCTTGGCCTTGCCTCTAGCTTTAGACGATATAGGAGCGGTTTTGTTCAGTGCAGCATTAATCCTCGAAACTGGGGTCTCTATAATAAAGCTCTGCGGAACCTCATCATCAGATGAGTCCGCCCTTCTATCTTCGTCGTCTCTCTTGACGTTGGGCCGTAGCGAACTCATATTTGTGGCTGATCGAAGGTCCTTTCTTGTCTGACCTCCATCGCCAGCTGAGCCTCGACTTTTCCCAGACGAACTTGCTCTACTGCGCCTTCCAGACTCAAGATCTTGCTCTTCGAGTTCGTTTTCCTCTTCAACTGGAGATTGGTCTGCACGTATGTAACCTCGGTAGGCGCGCGACTTCATGGGGTTGATCATGTTGAGAAAGGGTCTGGAGTCAGAGAGTGATGCTCCGAGGTTGCGTGAGCTGGACATGTTGAATGAAGTACTGTGAGGTACCGCCTACTCAATGATAGTGGCCGACCTTATTTGGGTTGGTGGATCAGAAGTGACATCTTTGTTCCGTCAAATGTGACTGACTCTGTTCGCCTCCGCCAGTGACGTGATGCAAGATAAAATCATGTATATATATAATATAACCTTTCATTATGCTTCATAAAGCATTCAGTGCTCATTTAGCCACTACATCCAGAACACTCGCCGAATTCAGGACGGCCTTGAGACCAGACGCCGTTATATCTACATCCGCACCAACACCCCACGCAGACCTCTTCTTTTGTCCAGGAACGTCATACAAAAGCTCTACATACGATGCAGCCATAACTTCTGCACCCTCACCAATCGAGTGCTCTGAGTATTCCCTAATTGATAGTGTGCCATCTATCTGCTGATTGAAGGCAGCAAGGATGGCTGACAAAGGACCATTACCCTCTCCACTAACTGCGCGCTTCTCTCCGGAGAAGAGGAGCTCTCCAGTCAGTCGACGGCGAGTAGCGTCGAGATGCTCCATTCTGAACGAGGCCAGATCGAATTTTGAGGGTTTGCCGAAATAATAAGTGCTCTGGAATAGTTGAATCAGGTCGTCATACGAAATCTGGCAGTCCCTATCGCGGGCGTAACGTTGAACTACTTCAAAGAAAGATGATTGGAATCTGCGCGGTAGTTCAAGGCCGAGGGCATTGACGATAGCGCTAGCGATATCGTCCTGAGCGGATGTAACACCGAATCCAACGTTCAGCTTCAACTCTGGCAAGGTGCAGTCACCAATGGCAGAGTTAACCGCACTCAAGAGGGCACGCAATCCAGAACCGGCAATATCAGAGTCGATGCCAACTCCCCACCATGATGTTGTAGACTTGCGGTCATCAGCAGGGACAACTTCAACATAGGATGCGGCCTTGACATCTTTACCCTCTCCAACAGCATGTTCTGAGTACTCACGAATAGTGAAATTGATCTGAAGATATCGACAAAGAGCATCCAAGAGAGCAGAAAGGGGACCGTTTCCATCTCCGCGAACAACTCTGAGAACTCCATCAACGAGTAACGTGCCATCAAAGTGACGTTGCTCATCGGGCTGTTCATCAGTGGCGTCCTCCTGCGGTTCGCTCGGCTTAGCCAAAATTCGGAAATTACGGAGGGCCAAACGACCTTGATATCTAGGCCCACCAAAGTGGTACGCTGACCTGAAAGCAGTCGTAATGTCGTCAACCGACATCTCGCGCGCCTCGCGATCAGAGATCGCTTGGATAACTTGGTAAAATGCAATTTGCATTCTGCGAGGGAGGTCCAAGCCAAGATGCTGTTTAACGAGATAAGCAATACCTCCCTTGCCCGATTGAGAGTTCACCCGGATGACTGCTTCGTAAGTCTGCCCGAGATCTGCAGGATCAATGGGAAGGTAGGGCATATCCCAGTACTGGGGCTCGCCTTTGACAACTACCTCAGCATGACGGATTCTCTGAGCTTCAAAGCCCTTTTTGATGGCATCCTGGTGAGATCCAGAAAATGCTGTAAAGACCAATTCACCAGCGTATGGATGTCGAGGGTGGACAGGGAGATCATTGCATTGGGTAACAGTGTCAATTACGCTCTGGAGATCACTGAAATCGAGGTTGGGCTTGATGCCTTGGGAATACAGATTTAGGGCGAGATTAACGAGGTCAACGTTCCCTGTTCGTTCTCCGTTTCCGAAGAGACAGCCCTCAATGCGATCACCGCCTGCAAGGACACCAAGTTCGGCCGAAGCAATGCCAGTTCCTGTAACAACAAGTTAAATGTGAACAAGTAATGCAAATGGATACATACCTCGATCGTTATGAGGATGCAAACTCACAATGACCTTGTCCCGTTCGGAGATGTGGGTACAGAAAAACTCAATCTGGAGAGGGGGTTATGAAGGCATCTGATCTATTGATTAAAATTAGATTACGTACCTGATCAGCATAATGGTTAGGAGGCGAGATTTCGACTGTAGTGGGCAAATTGAAGATGATGCGATCTTCACCGATGCCAGACTTTCCCCACGCTGCCTTAACAGCTTCACATATTTCCACAGCAAATTCCGGTTCCGTTTGCGAGAAAGTTTCAGGACTATACTCATATTTGAACTTCGTGCCGTACTTGGCTGTACATTCTTCGGTCAACTGCTTGACAATTTTGGTATGTTTCACAGCTAATTCAATAGTCTGTTCCTTTGTGTTTCTAAAAACCACGCTGCGGAATGTTGGAGAAGTTGCATTGTACATATGGAGGATAGCATGCTTGGTTCCTGCAACAGAGTCGATCGTCCGTCTTATCAGATCCTCTCTTGCCGGTGTCAAAACCTGACGCCCTATAAGCAATCAGAAACACCCTTCCCAAGGAAGATTCGAACCTGAATCCAGACATCGTCAGGTACCTCGCCATTTGTAATGAGACCTCTGACAAAATTGAAGTCAGTGTCACTGGCAGCTGGATATGCTACTTCAATCTGCTTGACTCCACACTTGATCAACTGGCGAAAGAATGTCGTCTTCTGTTCGATGGTCATCGGGTTTGCAAGGGCCTGATTACCATCGCGCAGATCAGTTGACAACCATATAGGAGCTTTAGTGAATGTTTTTGAGGGCCATAGCCGGTTAGGAAGGTTCAGAGGTGTATACGGTCGGTACTTTTGCGAAGGTTCAGCACTAAAAGTTGATTAGTAGTACTCATGACAATTAACATGGAACGCACAGCATAGGCATTAGGGAGGTTAGAAGAAAACTTCAGGATCTACTAATAGAGTGCGTTAAGATAAATGGAAAATACATGCACATGACTCTACTCAGATCATCTGATCAATACTTTACTTTTGACTTCTTCGATCCTCCCAATCCAGATGTCCCTTACTCTTTCTTCCAAATGCTCTCCATTTCCCTTTTCTGTTATTGCCATTGCCGCCTACACAGGCAAGGCTGCCGTCGTGTTTGACGAAACCGCCTCTGGTATCACACTAGAACTGGATGGGAGTGTATACCATGATGAACACGATATCGTAGAGATTATCGGAAGAGTTGCTCATCTAATTGAGAATGATTTGCGAGTGAGTTTCACCTTTGTCCAAGCATAGTTCGTCTTTATCCGACTCGAATCAGACACCTGCATATTACACTCTCGCAAAAACAATCAAAACTGCAACACTTCTTCATGAGATTAATACCGCTCTCAACCTCCTCGATAACTATCTTGCATATCATAGCTTCCTTGTCGACCATGAAATTTCTGCATCCGATTGGGCTATATGGGGCGCTATCCGGGGTCAGGAAATTAAGATTGTCTCTCTATATGAATCTTATCATTTTCCCATTTAGGCAATGTTAAGATCATTGGTATCCTCAAGAATAACACATATCAGCATCTTGGACGCTGGATCACGCACTTGGAGTCATTAAATTCGACACAGACCGTTCTCAACGATCTTGTCAATGCTCGTGCTCAAAAGGCACGATCAAATAAGACTGCTGCCACCTTTGCTCTTGGTCTTCAGGATGCAACAGAAGGCAAGGTTGTGACACGTTTTCCCCCCGAGCCAAGTGGTTATCTTCATATCGGTCACACTAAAGCTGCCATTCTGAATCAGTACTTTGCGAAAATGTACAAGGGTAAGCTGATTATTCGATTTGACGATACCAACCCATCAAAAGAGAAGGTATTTGTGTCCAAACCCGATGGGAATATGGACAGATTCTCATTTGTTTGTAGACTGAGTTTGAGGAAACCATACTGGAGGATTTGAAACTTCTTGATATCAAGGGTGACATCATATCTCACACGTCCGATTATTTCCAGACAATCTACGACTATGCGATTCAACTCATCAAAGATGGCAAGGCCTATGCCGATGACACTGAACAATTGCAGGTCTGTTAAACCAGTACTACTTGATATACATTTCCTGATAGGACTATAGATGCGCGAAGAGCGTGGAAAGGGTATTCCCTCAAAACATAGAGATGACAGCGTTGAGGATAATCTCAAGCAATTCGAGGATATGACAACGGGCTCCAAAGAGGGTTCACGGTGGTGTCTCCGGGCCAAGATCAGCGTGGACGATAACAACAAGGCCCTTCGTGATCCCGTCATTTACAGGGTCAACACGCTACCCCATCACCGTACAGGGTATATCCCTTCCAACTCTGCTGTCCTTATTTGTTTCTGATTTTGAGATAGCGATCAGTGGAAAGTGTATCCCACCTACGATTTTGCCTGCCCCATCGTCGATTCAATCGAAGGTGTCACCCATGCACTTAGGACCAACGAATATCGAGATCGTAATCCGCAATATCACTGGATGATTGAAGCACTGGGTATCCGCAAGGTTCACATTTGGGATTTCAGTCGTCTTAACTTCATTTATACGCTCTTGTCTAAGCGCAAGCTTCACTGGTTTGTCAACGAAGGACTGGTGAGTGGGTGGGACGACCCCCGTTTCCCTACCGTTCGAGGTGAGTGTTGAGCCACAGCATCCGATGCACTAATGCAAATCTGGTATAGGGATTCGCCGACGTGGAATGACTGTAGAGGCTTTGACCCAATTCATGTTATCTCAGGGACCTTCTCAGGCTGTTGTTTCCCTTGAATGGGATTCCATCTGGACATTGAACAAGAAGATTATTGACCCTATCGCCCCTCGATTCTGGGCTATTTGCAAAGAAAATAGGCAAGTTCATTTCTTTCCTTGTTGCTCGTAGTGCATTTTTCCCTGATATTTCAAAAGTGTATGCGTTACCCTCACCAATGGACCTCCAACTTCCGAAGTACGGATCCTTCCAAAGCACAAGAAGAATCCGGAAGTTGGACAAAAGATGACCGTCTATTCCAGCAAAATTATCATTGAACAAGAGGATGCAGCTTCCTTTGAGGACCAAGAGGAGGTAAAGTGGAGTTGGGTCTGTGCTGAAAAAAGACTAACAGACAAACCTAGATTACTCTCATGGATTGGGGGAACGCTATTGTCCGTCAGAAACAAACCGATTCGTCTGGAAAGGTCCTCTCCATTGTCATGGATCTCTACCTTGATGGAGATTTCCGTAAAACCAAAAAGAAAATCACCTGGCTCGCTGAACCTACCGCCGATCATTCCTTACCTTCAATCACATTGACCGACTTCGATTATCTCATCACGAAGAAGAAACTCGAGGAAGAGGACAATGTAGCCGACTTTGTCACTCCTGTGACCGAGTTCAGGGAATCCGCGTTTGGGGATGCCAATGTTCTTAATCTCCAGAAAGGGGATATAATCCAGTTTGAGAGGAAGGGCTTCTATATCTACGACAACGAAAAGGCCGGAGTCCTGGAGTTCTTCAAGATACCCGATGGTCGTGCCGCTGGGATTGCTAGCAAGGCTACACTTGCTTCTTCAGTGGCCACCTCTGCATCTGGTGTGTCTAATTCTCCTCAACTCGTAGAGTCTTCCGTAAGTCAGATGTATAAGATGGCGTCGATCTATGGTAACGACGACAATATCCCCGAGGTGGATACGAAGATGTACAAGATGGGGAGCGTATACAGTACATAAGAATGATATGTATCTCTCCGACGTCCTTTCAATCGAAAGAAGGTCCATACTCGGCTGTAATCATACTACTCTCCTTGACAAGGTCCACGGCAAATTTCACGACATTTTGATAGTCAGACTATGACCCTCTTTTTACGCCTTTCCTTGCAGATACAAACTCGGGTTCGAATTCCTCAATTGGAGTCTAGGACCCCGTTCACTCTCGATGCGGATCTATTCACTATGCGCATAAAGTGTGCTAAATAAACCAATTGGCATTTGCATCTTTCGATGTGAGAGAGGTTTAATAGACGCTGGTTCAAGGTGATGTAGAGGGCCAATGAATATGGGTACAATGCGTAAGTGGTTCACAGCATGATTCTTCGCATGTGTCTCGTATGGGGGCTTGTTTTGGGGATTCATTGTTGTCTTTTGAGAGGACGAAATTATTCGAGCGTCTATTGATGTAAAAATATCCAAGGTCGTCCATCTTGGGAGGTCCCAGGCTGAAATCGGCATCAAAAGACTTTGGTAATGTACCTATAATTTATCTGAGTCTGGGAATACCAATCCATCCATCGCGGATCTCATATTCATCTGCAATTTCAAGGGGTCCTGGAAACCAAGAAAAAACGACAGCCATATCAGCTTTGTGATAATATAATTTTATCTAACACCTCCCAGGTGTCAGCAGGTCCTACACATTTGGTGACCCATATCTCAGTCATCATCGAACCTTT
>Ga0153995_1000251_pt1 | contig 11368 bp, 9 predicted proteins | sample TSNC079MetaG_FD_104678 | JGI IMG/M metagenome (GOLD analysis project Ga0153995, IMG submission 104678) | Attine ant fungus gardens microbial communities from North Carolina, USA - TSNC079 MetaG | ecosystem: Host-associated > Fungi > Mycelium > Unclassified | place: USA: North Carolina, Lumber... | reverse complement strand
CTGTATGAACAGGCCACAATTTCAATCTCCATTTGACTATCTGCAACTGCTGATAACTCGTTCCACAGATACATCATGTTTCAAAACAGAGGATATGTTGATATGGAGGCATCCTCATCTGTCAACACTGAAGCATCTATGTCCATTGCTATAATCGATCCGAATGCCAACAAATGTATCCCCATCTGCACGTCATCTACGATGTGAGAGTCTAGTTTTGCGTTTCCTGTCCAGAACAAGGCCTGTATCTGCATTACCTCTCAGCTTTACAACCGCCGTGGTGAGTAACTTTTCTCAAGTAAGTTTCTTTAGAGCCTTAGACATGACCACACCGTTGCCGCTGTACAACTCACTGACTCATAGTTGACTTCAACAATGCCGTTCGTCCATTTCTTAACTCGAATGGTTGAAGTTGTTAAAGTCTGGTTCTTGAGATATCTTTTTACTTATCCGTCTGAACAAGACTGTGGAATGAGAGCGACTTTCTGGCTCCTCGAAGCGCGTTTTCATCGCTATCCAAACAGCCTCCAAAAATTATGCCGGGCGAACCAAGGATGTACGATCAGTCACTCAAGACCTCCTCTCTGTAATCGTCGGTCCCATTTTGGTGAAGGCCCATATCGTGACAATCGATGAACGAGAGACTGGCCCCCGTAACCTTGTTATTTTGGCCATAGTATTGGTCATACTATCCTTCATGGCGGGTGTATCAGTATCAATAAGTCGGCGTCGTATTAGTAGTCAATCACCATAAAATATATCACAATGAAAGAGTACTCTATTTTGAAGGATATATGAACCCTTGGTCATACCCTGGGGGTATACCTGGTGCTAATTGTCTTGTCTCAGTGGTGAATTGGATCCAGTTTGAAGTTCATCAATGAACGTATCAATCAACTGCAGATAATTCTAGGAGACAGGCCATGTAAAATAGACTACCCTAGGATAGCTACTACAGCAATTGAAATGATTGAGGCTCCACAGCCAAGATATAGAGGCAGGCTTTCATAAAACCCATGCCTAGCACACTGGTTGGTTCATGTAGAGCCCAATTCAAGTTATCCAACATAGAGATCTGTTTGTAATTGAAGGCAGACAATGTATATCCGCAGTATGTGTTCGAGAAGTAGGATCACCACTACGACGTTGGTTTTGAAGCATCCTGCTAGGAGTTAGCATCATTCTCCTTTTACGCTTGCCAGTAGATGGTTCCTTGGGCTAGGTATGGGTGTCCCAATTTCAAGTCTTATTGGATTTGTACCTCGAGAGTGATATATCATCATTCTCGCGTGACGCGGCTACACGACCACCACTATCAGTTCTCTCACCTTTCTCTCTGCTCGTCCATCGCAAATCGTCCAACCATGGTACATTCCCTCTTTTCATGATACCTGTTTCTGTTCATTCACATGTCTCTGCAAGGGTCAAATGCTTTCGTATCCAGGCGAGTCACTCTCATCATCATGTCGCCTGACTTACTCAACCACATCCTCATCAGCGACACATAAGCATACTGAAGCGGGGGGAAATCCACGGTTCATGTACGGCTTAGCGGACATGCAGGGATGGCGTGTCAGTGAGTTCTGTGATATTCTCTACTGTGGCGTCCACTGGTGCTCATTTGCTTCTCTCAGCCATGGAAGACGCCTATGCTGCAATCCTGGACATCGATGAAGAGCACGGGGATATAAATGCGTTCTTTGCTGTATACGATGGTCACGGTGGTATGCCAGATGCCTCTTATCTGTCTTCTCATCTGCTTGACGTCTCCTCAGGTAGCCATGTCGCTAAGTTTGCAGGACAGAACGTCCATAAGCGTCTCGTTCTGGAAAAGTCTTATACTGAAAAGAACTACGAGATCGCCTTCAAGAAGGCGTTTTTGGGTGTTGATCAGGTACTTCGAATAGGTGTGTCGTTATCTTATTCTTTATCATCAGTTCAGTTGAGCAGATATTCCCTCAGACCCATTGCGACCCAAAAAACCATCCGGTTGCACTGCTGTTGCTGCCTTGATTACAGAAGATAAAATCTATGTTGTAAGCTCAAGTTTCTGCCTTATCCCTGGTAAAACTCAAGACTTTCGAGGCTAACGCAGGTGATTCGAGATCGGTCATTAGCGTCAAGGGAGAGGTGAAGCCGTTGAGTTTCGACCATAAACCCACAAACCAGTGTATGCCATTCTACATTCAATCTGACCACCTCCTGAGGACGGCGTAACAGTGGAACGGGACAGAATCATAAAGGCTGGTGGTTTTATTGAGTGTGAACGTGTCAATGGTCAGCAGCTTTGCTTGCCCTAGGCCACTTTCTGATAATTCAGACAGGAGACCTCGCTCTCTCTCGTGCATTGGGTGACTTCGAATTCAAGGAGAATTGTACGCTGAGCCCTGAAGACCAGATTGTCACTGCTAATCCGGATATCACCTCCCACGAGAGAACTGAAGAAGATGAATTCCTTGTCCTAGCATGCGATGGTGATGCTCATTGTCATCTAATCATTGACATGACTCACGTTATTCTCTAGGTATCTGGGATTGTCTTTCCTCTCAACAGGTCATTGATTTTGTGAGATACCATGTCTCAACAGGTCTCGATCTTACAGAGATTGGCGAGAAGATGTGTGATCACTGCCTTGCTCCTGATGTCGATTCTGGTATCATTGGTTGTGACAATATGACAGTTCTCATTGTCGCTCTACTGCAGGGACGCACGAAAGAGGAATGGTATTCATGGATGAAAGACCGTGTTCAGAACAAATACGGCTATGCCACTCCCAGTTCATTCCCTTCGCTCTATCCGCAAAGCCGAGCAGCATTCAACGGGGAAGCCAATCCCTATTCCAGTCGATTCCAAGATGATCGCCCAATCTCATTTTCATCCGGCGCAGGTCTAAGCAGCTTTTTTAACGGCGCTGGAAGACTTACAGCGCCTTGGGCCCATAGCTTTATAGGCGGTAACCGGAATTTGATGTTTAGCTCAGATAGCGAGGATGAGGACGAAGAGACATTAGTAAAAGATCCATTCTTTACCCATACATACTCTCTTGGAGATCAAAACCACCTCCAGTCATCCGATGCAACACAACGGCTCAAGGCACGGTTGGATGACTTTGAGAGGAGTATGGTTGAGGAAGACAATGACACCATGTGCGACATATCACAAGATGGAATAGAGCATCAGAGAGAAACTCTCCAACCACTGAATCATCTTCCCAATGGTGACGCACAGGTTTGGTTTCCTTCGGCACAGCAGCTCCCATCTCAACCTTCTGGGGACACTGCTTCGCCGGTTACCAAAGTAGAGGAATTTCTTGATGCGAATGAAGACCCTTCAAAACATATATCCAATTCATAATGCAGTTCTCACTCGATTCTTTCTCTTGTCAGCTCTTTGCTTTTCGGGCTCACCGAACATTTCAGCTGTATTTTATCTGTGTCGTTAAATTGTCCTTATACTGTGCACATCTGCGGCCTAGGTAGCAAAACCGGTGTATACAATATTCGTATTTTACCCATGTTTTGAACTTCCATGTTCACTTGCTTGTTCCCTCGCCCTAGGCTCGCATTTTTATTATAGACCCCTAATCAACACCAGTTTCCCCTCAGTCAAACATGCGATCATCGGCTCTCCATTGCTGTCCATGAATGCCCCAACACCTATGAGTGCTCCACCAGAGTCATCATTGATTTTCAGGATGGATTGTTTAGCCATCAGAGCTTTTGGACCGGCCGGATAATATATGTACACGTTACCACCCCGATTATTTGAGCCGCTTTCAAAGGCAAAGACCCCAAGTCCTGGAACATGGTGGGTAAATCGGGTGTCTCGTTTCGAAGCAAGCACAAATGCCAGAGCAGAATATGTCGCGATATGCTTCCACCGTGGAGCTTGAGACCCACTGAGGGGCATATCAGAATCAAGCGCAAATACGGTGCCATCAATGTTACTTTTGACGATGAATGAGGTAGAATCACTACTACCCCACCCAGGGACGGGGGTTGAGAGAAGTTCAAAAGGGGTAGCACCTTGTTGATGTGATAGCTCGGGTTGACTCTGATCAGGCTGGGAGGAGTCATAAACCCAAGAGATAAACGCTCTCCTTCCAACGGAAGAGTCCACTTCTTCGTCAAGTTCATTTCCCGCGAGGCTCGATATACCTTTTCCAAGTCCAAGGCCACCGGTTTCTTGCCCTTGTTGTAAGCTCGAAGTATATTTTTCTAGAGCTTCTTGGATTTTCCAAAGCTCAGAGGGATCAAGCGTTTCGGGAATGTCGACATCTTCTTCGATAGCTAAACCTGCCCTCACATGAGCGAACACCTGGGACCATCTAGTGCCTTCATTTTGTTTTTCCAGGTGAAGGGATAAGATGCCGTATGTGCGTTCAGCCTGGCGGTCAAAAGTCCAAAAACTTGATGTTGGTGAAATGCCATCCCAGAGCTTCTTAGCCGAGTATCTAGGAGGAACGATCCCCAAAGGCATTTGACTGTTTGGGTCAGAATTAACATCAACATGCAAAGTCAATGTGGTGGGGGAAAAGAGGATTCGAATCTTTTCTTTGGGTGTGGTAGCGGGGAGGGGGATTGCGACAGTAACGGAATCGGGTGTTTGAGTCCATGAATATGGAGGAGGCCTTTGGGGTGGGTTGAATGGCATGGAAGATCCATCATCTCGAGGGATCGGAACAATTTCGTCCGACGTGGGTTCGTACGTAGGTGGGGGTGGCGTGTCGAGCTCACGGTAATCAGAACCGCCAAGAAGGAGATGAGTGCCAAGACTCTCAATGAAGGTTGCAAATATAGGTACCTCCTCTCCGCGTCTGCGCCATAATATTTCCAGGGGAGCAGGAGTATCAACATCACGAGTATCCAACAAGTTGATCCTAACACCCCAAACGTCGAATTTAACGGGAGTATGGATCCTGCCTGATGATGAGGTGGAATAGTGCGCAGAATAGAACCGGGAGGACAGGGTCGCAACAACAGTATGAGACGATGGTTGATAAACATGGTGAATCCGAAATGGTGAATCAATGGATTCCGGACCGAGGGATGGAAAGACGAAGGTTCCAAGAAGTGTGGCGCTTCCACCTTGTGACACATGCAACTTGAGGATATACATTGTCCCCTGTCCATCGGACACCAATAGCGAAGATGGCGATATAAACGAAGCGGAGGGGTATTCATGATGGATTTCCATGTCTATCGTGTCGGATTGAATAGGCTTCGCGAGTTCAAAAATTTTGTACATCAATGGACTTATTCTATCCTAAAATGAAATGAAAATCAGGACAAAAACCGAAACCAGCTTGAATAATTATTGACCTGGCCAAGATCCACAAAGATGACATGATATTCTGCATCCACGTACACAGCGCGACCGGATTCGCCATGAACCACCAGATGATTGTGGGTGATTCTACTCTGTACTTCTTGAAAGACGAAGGGTACTTTTCCGGATGTGGCTACTTGGGTTGGCCGATTGATCAGGGGAAATTGCAAGACAGACGTTTCCTGAGAAAGATGGAGCTTGTAGCCCTCAAATTTCGGGTTTAAGAGAGATTTATCGGGATGAAATATTTGACCATCCATGTTCATGGATAAGAGGCAGTTGGTCAGAAGTAAAAAGATTTTCACAGTGACTGAACCTGAGCCTCATCTTTCTTTCCCAGCGCTGATGTCAGTGCGGAGACAAGATAGCGGTTACATCACATGACAGTAAGCCGGCCCTTAGCCATTGTAAATGCCTTAGAATGCCGTAGAGAATGAGAATCTGTGCTGTATGACATGTAGACAGTTTAGCCAGAGCATTAAGCTATGGCAGAGGCGACTGCTGGAGTTAGACAAGTTATCCCATTCCCTCATAACATCATGTTCAGGTGTAGCGTAGAAAACAAATCACAGACTTACATAACATTTCGTTCAGGCACTTCGCACTCTAGTGAGAGAGATTGGCCAAAGTCTTCTGATACTCGACCGCTGCTCCCTACAAGAATTATTTCACCCGCTGGGTAATTTACTCAACTGGTCAGCTATAAACCCCCCAAAAAAATTGATCGAACCTGATCTTCTCTTGATCTACTCTTCCATCATTGATAGACTCCATGTGTATTCACTACTCTGCATACTTTTGCTACCGCTGAGATCACGATAACTAACCCCTTCTTTTGGAGCTGCATCCAGCAACTGGATTCTGAGGCTCTCCGAGGCACTCTGCAGTTACGTATTCATACCATTTGTTGTGTTTCCCAAGCCTGGCTGCATGTTTGTTGGCGTTGACGAATCCACAAAAACGTGAGAAGCCAGTGCGATTCTCAATAGTAAAGCGAGGGGTAATGCCTTCAATAGTACCCGTTCATCTCAGCCAAGCAAACTTGTATACCCGCAGCTTATTCGAAAGAACATTAATCTCCGAAATAACCCGAAGGTTGTTAGCTCGACAGGTAACCAACGGCATACAATTAGGCATTCAATTCTTCCAGGCTAACGAGACACCTACAGAACGAGGACTATTCAACAAGCGGAATTACCGTGTGTGGGAAGTCGAAACGAAGCTAAATGTAACCATATGTGTCAATGCCTGTACAAGGGAGAATTCTCACCGAGGAATAATGGAGTTCCTCGCAAGGCTAGGTGATAATTTGATAAAGGGTGGGTTTGGGATGTAGTCAATGCAAAGATACGATTCGCTTGACGGAATTACTGTTTCAGATCTTTCTTGCAACATTGGCAGAAACCCGAGAATTCCAAATCCTTGACACTTAACACTAGAAGCAACGGTGAAACTTCGTCGTTCCGTCTGCCGTAACGGCAAAATTCTTGACAAAAGTCTTGAGTCTTGGAGAGCTACAACTCCTCGGCCATGTTAAGCCACATCAAGTGCAAGGACATACAAATAACAGGCTTAAATCCCGGAAGCAAGCACGACTTAGGCATGCAATTTTCGGAATCGGAAGGACACTAAGTATCATCATGTCCATTAGGCTCGGATGAAGAGAAGTGACCAGGGCTGGTAGTCAAAAGTCAGTTTCTGTCTGGGGACCACTCACGCGAAAGGTACACTGATAAATATTAATGGAAGGCATCCCCAGACTGAGCAGAAAATTGAACCAAGCCCTTTGACAGGAAGAGGGGAGACTCTCTAGGGATCAACATCCAGTGACACGCTACCGAGGATCATCTATAAGCTAGGGTGACTCTATAATGCGATTGAAACTTGTGATTACAGAATAGCCGGTATGAGCTGCATTACGGACCATGGAAATCAGCAGGTAGCTTCATGACGTACAAATGGTTATGTCATGCAGAAATCACGGCAGCCACGTTCGAGTGTTATGTTCTCATTGAGGAATATCGCCTGTATTCGAGAGACCGAGAACACCATGAAATTCGCTGAGTAACATGCTCGATTCGATAAAAATAACTGGCCCATACGAAAACAAATCAACTGTCACATTATCAGCTGAGAATTCGACAGCGAACGGCGAAGAAATGGCGAAGAAATCCGATACCAGGAGATAAGCAGGCCCTTGTCACGAGAAAAGTGCAATCGTGGCGGACAAGAGCATAGAAGTTAAGATATGAGTTTGTTGATTCCGAGTATTCCTCACGAAGAACACGTCTGAGTCCTTGACGCGAAACTCCACGTTTGACCTGAGTATTTTTGCACATCATCACGGATCCACCTACGTCGTCGTAATCAGGCATAACAAGATTCCCCTCTTGATGGAGCACGGGTAAATTTTAGGGACATTTTCCACAGCATACTTAGGTACAGGAGATACCATTCGTCGAAACGGATGTTGTTGCATCAAGGTACCCCTTGATACAACCGATGACTCGAACTGGTTTGACTTCCAAATTTGGCTTCTAGTAATCCGGCCCGTGTCACAAGATCTAGTTCTCGTTTCAACCCTGATCCATGTCTCAATGAAGGACTCTACTTGACTCATGGTATTATGTGTAAGACACCCCGAGAATATACCGAAAGACGACCTTGACTGGAAATAGCTTGTATTCCAGTTAAGTTTCTGAAAACTGAATCTGGACAAATTGAGCCATTGGGTTCAAGCTTTAATTGTCTCCAAATGAACAAGACCCCCCAAATGGGAGATGGATCATTATTTTGGCTAGGATTGCTTCTACCAGCATCCATCTCGACTGCTGACGCCTTTATTAGTTGAGTCATATTGGACTAATGTCAAGGCAGCCGTTTGGACGATGCTACTTGCCTGGCAGATTCTTCAAAATACTTCCAAAATATGAGCTAGCCCAGGGAGCATCATGCTTCCAACCGAGTGTACTTGTTGGAAACTATTCTCTACACATTTTCACCATCAGTTTCCTGGAGCAATGTCTAATATCAACCAGGATAGTCTCTTTCACACCAGTCAGATGGCTAGGTCAGCTGGAGAGGAGCATTCGGCTAGTTGTATCGGGTTTGGCCATTACTGGAGGCTTTTATTTATACTTTCAGAGTTCGCAGTTCCCAACCCATCCCGCGCTCTGATTTTGTGCTTTAAGCTTGTATACCCCTACCAGGTAAATTTCCCGTTTACTAAACAGTCAAATATTAAGCGAAAGTGGGAAGGCATTGCGAATTGAGAGAGCCAATCAACTTGGTCGGCACATGACACACATTACGACGGTCTTTTTTGTTCCGCGACATGCAGTTTTGTAACTAACGAGCAGAGTGTCTGGTCCCTTTTCACAGAGGTCCGGCCCGATGATGCTAAACTCGCGTCGTTCATTCGATAGTTTCATGCCCCCCTCCACGACACCCTTATATGGGTAGGAATGTCTCCATTCTGAATCCTTCAATTGGTACTGTTCAAGTCAAGGAAATGACTAATTGATGTTGGTCTATTCTATTTCAGTGATACATTAATTAGTGCGGCCTATCAGAACGACGGTCACATCAATCGAACAAAGGTTTGTCGGAGCCCATAGCGCTCAAGACATTCTGTAGCTCTATCTTCCTAAGAAAGCATGTCAGCCGAATTGGGTTACTTCGAGTGAACAGTCCCAAGTCCATGATTTAGTTGATGTATCCGTTTTTGATCCTGCTGCGTGTTCTCAATGGAGCGGCCGCAGTAAAAACGCAGGTGACAAAACATGAACCATGGGGGCTCGAAACCAGCTAGCACGCGTTGACTGAGGGATTACTTCAAAGTTAGCTCGCGGCGTATGTCTTTTGACCTCAAAAGGTTTGTAGATATTCATGACTGAGAACAAAAACCACCCACGTGCCTTCCCCCCTCAATTATGATCATGATCACGAACTTTCCCCGCATCTTCTAGCGTCCCGCGGTTGAAAAATGGAAATTAAAAGTAGAGCTTCTAGTGTGTTGAGATCCAAAAGTGAGCCTGACATCAATGCCGCGTTTATGCAGTGTGGAGTAAACGAACCACGCGCCAACAATTCATGGGCTTCCTGAGAACATTAATCATAAGTAACACTTGTTCCATTTCAACAGAGCCACTTGATAGACAAGAGACGTTTGTTGTTGTCAAGTCAAGGCCCGAACAAGTATTGAAACGTTTCCACTTTTGCGAATAAGCAACAGCATCAGAAATTGATATATGTGTCATATGTGTGTCACAAGACTTCCATGGTTCAAGAGCAGTAATACTACATCACACCGATCATTGATCCTTAGAAAAACATCCGTTCTGAGAACAAAATAACCATTACCTGAACCTCCAAGTAGGCTGGACCAGTCATTGAGGGTGTTATTAAAAATGCCTCTCTGACTCGATTTATCGATAGACAATCAATCGCTGATGATTTTCTCGAAGCGGATTTTGAGGCATGAAAATTTTCATCGGATAGCGATTATACTTTCGTTGCTCGAACATGCGCCCATGTCTTCTAAACTCGTGATATTCTGAACTCCAAAAATGCCATTTAATGATTCTATTTTTGGATCCTCAGGTGAGAAGCAGGGACATAGCAATGAAAACAATGTGTTACTTGGTTTTCTCCCAGGCACAGATAATGAGGCCTTAGCATTCGCTTGGATTTCATAAATCATGCAAGGAGTTCCGAGTAGGATGGAAATGGATGACTTAGCCTCACACAGCATTTATGAATCAGGTTCTTTACATACACGCAAAGGCTCATGTGGGCCAAACACCAGACTCATGTGATCCACACGGGTTTTTCCTCTCCACAGCACTGCAATAGCAATTGCAATGCAATATGCCGTCCGAGCCTGGAGTAATCATTACATCGAAAAAAGCGGGGGATTCGTTCCGTTGTACTAGGATGTAACGGACTATTCTTTCCGAAGTAACACATCAATCAACATACTGGAGATTGTAGAAGCTTCCCGGACGTGGCTTACAATTGGCTGCCTGTGCTGACTTCTTCAAGTTGCGGTGTTCATATGGCCGTAGACTAGTCCTCTCGAAGCAATTAAACCAGTTTGGCTTGAGGTCCATAAGCGATGTAAATGGAATGAACCATACTTTCTCCATGTGAACAAAAAGGCGCGGTGAACTTCACTTTAGATTAATGAAAATCTTATCCACGGATAACATTTACCGTTCCAGAGACATGAGTAATCAACGAGAGCGGATCATGAGCGGACGATCACGCCATCTAACAGGCGTATTCTAGCCCATCCATTGCATTTTTGCGGCAAGGGAACCTAACAATCACGAGCTTGTTTCTGTTCATTTCGAACGTGTCATGAAGAAAGCGTCTGATTCATCCTTCGCAATCTGCCAATGAACATTGAGCGGGAAACACCAAGTTTTCTGTGGGTTTGCTGGGTCTACGTATTGCAGTTCAATCATGAAGAATCCGACCTCCCTTTTATGTGTTTGTCAGATCTGACTGCGGAATTTTCCTCCGCGTTGATTCTGAACAATGAGGTACAGAGTGTCCAATAGGGAAAAAAATATCAAGTCATCAAAACAAACCAAGGATCAATCACCTACTTACTGCCTTACAATCGCACCTCACCACCCCACCCCCGTTTCGATGATGGCAACAAGATCTCGGGGAGGACCCTCGAATACAGACTAGCCAACTGGATTCTGCATGTTCCATGATGAGAATGGAATAGACCTTATCTCTCGCTTCATGAGTATATTTCCAGATAAGACATTCGTGAGAGATGGCCCACTCATGACTCAAGCAAGGAATCGCCATTAAAAGAGATAAAGGATCAAGTAGGACATTGACATTGATAACGAGTTCCCATTGATTGTGAACTATTTTTTACTCGGAACTAGCCAGTTAAGACACAACAAAGTATAACTCTGATTTGGATAGATTTGGATAGATATCTGTTGAAATATGTAACAAAGGCCAAATTAAACGTCCTTCTTTCCGTCCCGGAATTCCCGACTATTGTAATCACACT
>Ga0153995_1000249_pt1 | contig 11448 bp, 14 predicted proteins | sample TSNC079MetaG_FD_104678 | JGI IMG/M metagenome (GOLD analysis project Ga0153995, IMG submission 104678) | Attine ant fungus gardens microbial communities from North Carolina, USA - TSNC079 MetaG | ecosystem: Host-associated > Fungi > Mycelium > Unclassified | place: USA: North Carolina, Lumber... | reverse complement strand
GCGGATCCAGGAAAGCGGGGCGACGATGAACCAACAGCCCCACTCATCAGCAACAACAGTGCTGACCAAGGCGGAAAAGCTCGAACAGCTACGCCGCAAGATGGCCTCGATCCCCGCCCGCTCGGACGGCACCGAACCAGCCACACCGTCGGTGATGCTCAAACCCGTCGGCGAAAAAGAGCCGACTCCGATCGTGGCCACGGCGCAATCGACTCTCCGGATGCTTCCCGTTCCGGCGCCGATCGGTGATTTGCTCCCACGCGGAGGGTTGGCCCGAGGAACCGTCGTCAGCGTCGGCGGCGCAGCATCGGTCCTCATCGGCCTTCTCGCCACCGTCACCGCCGCCGGCGGGCACGTTGCGGTGATCGGAATGCCCGGTCTCGGACTTCTCGCCTTCCATGAGCAAGGTGGCGATTTGGCGAAGGTCGCGCTGGTGCCGCAGCCGAAGGACGCTGCAATCGACTGCGCTGCAATATTGTTGGAGGGCTTCGACGTGGTTGTTCTGGGGCTCGCTGGTGGCGCTGTGACGCCCTCGCGCGGACGGGCGGTGGCTGCGCGGGCAAGAAGTAAGGGATCGCTGTTGATCGTGACAGAAGGGCAATGGGACGGTCCGGATCTGCGGATCTTGTCGCGAGTGTCCGGATATACGGGTCTATCAGCGGGGAGAGGGCGTGTGACCGGAGTTCGGCTCGACGTCGCGGCCGTCGGCAAAGGATTCCAACAACGCACCGGCAGCCTGGAGATCCGCGACGAGAGCGGACAACTCCGCTGGGCAACCCTCGACGACAGCACGCGTGCTGCGACACCGCCGCTCCGGGTAGCGCAGTGATCAACACCGACCACTGGACTGAACGATGGCCCGACCACCCCGTGATCAGGACATTCGACCCGCCGAGAGCGGTGAAAGTCGACATCGGCCGCGCGCTCCCGCTCGGACGTGGGGGAGCCTCGCGCGCCGATCATGTGAGCATGCGGGTGAAAACGTCCGCGCTCTACATGTCCGGGTATCTTGATGCAGCTCAACAGTTTTGGGTCAAAATGCACGACGGACAATGGTTGGCCGGGGTAACCGTGCGCGTTACCGATGCCGGCGGAACCAACCTCGTCGAAATCGACATGCTCGTGACCGCCGACGCCATCACCGAAGTGCCGGCCACCTGAACGTCTTTTACTCGATCGAAGGTGGCAGCCGCGGTCCGTGCGCTCGGAACCTGCTCCCACGCCGTTCACGCTCGCGGGCGTCCGCCAACGCTGCCTTGATGGTGGTACGCGCCGATGGAGCGATCGAGTACGTCACGCGAGGCTTCCCTGACACGCCATCCACTCCTGGATCGTGGCGGATCAACCAATTAGCTCCCGTCAGCCGGGCGAGAATGCGATAAGTCTTTCCACTCGAATACTCCAGCGCGTCCATGACCCGATACCCGTAGATCTCCTTCTCCGGATGCTGGAGAAGAAGCGTAAGCACCGCTTGCACCGCAGGTGTTATTCGTATGTTGTCGGTGGCCACACCCCAAAGCTATCAAAAAGATGCGTACATACTTTTTTACATATAGAAACCAACAGTGCGAGTTGAAGGCTGGACAAATGACACGCAAAAGCGCCGGTGAGCGATGTGCTCACCGGCGCTGGAAATGCGAGATCGACCTATGTCACCAGCGCTGAAAACCGGTGACGTACGTGCCATTCCAGAGCGCCGGGTCGCTGAGCGTGATGGAGACACGACCTCCGTGTGAAGCTGCCTCGTCGACGATCTGGTCGACGGTGGCGTAGACGACGTTCCCGGTGGGCTGATAGACGGAACCAGGGCCGAGGTTCACGCGCCAACCCCGATCCGGAACCAGGGCCGAGGAGGTTGCCGGCATTGGTGTCGGCGATGAATCGGGTCTCGTTCTGATCGAAATTGACTCCGACAAATCCGTTGCCGGAATACGGGGTCGCGGCAGAAGCGGCACCCGCCCCGAGGAGGGCCACAGCACCGGCCGCTACCGGGACCAACAGTGCAGCTACAGCCATACGTGAACGGGACATGGAAACCTCCTGTGACGCGAAGGCTGCATCGGCCGCAACCAACTTGATGTAACTGACGGTAGCGCAAAACGTGATAACCGAACATTTGCGAGAACATGACGTCGGTCACGTCGGCTGTAGCGCGAAGGCTCGCAATCTGGGCATTCACACTTTATGACTAGGTGAAACAAGGCTGATCGTCTTTTAGTGCGGAGGGGGAAACGATCCGCTTGCCGCTTTCAGCTCCAAATGAGTAAATGCCTGGCACTCAACCCGGTCGGTCGGATAACCTAATGCATCCGCCTGCCCGGCGGCCCGGCCACCTGCGGTGTCCCCCAAGAGGATGCTCCGCTGCGCTCCGCTCTGTAGAAGCGAAAAGATCCTTTTTCCTTCCTGTCCTTCCGATCTTGATCGACGTGCTCGTCACTTGTGTGGACGCCATCACCGCGGTGCCGGCCACCTAGACGGTTGCGGAGACGGCCGTGATTGTCTCGGGGCGTGCGGGATCACTGGTTCTGTCTGGCTCGCTGGGGGTTCAGACGATACGAAGTGTTTCCCAGTCCGGACCGCAGCCCGAGTGCGAAGAGTTGGCACTCCACGTCGTTGGCGGCCTTTCGTACCTCGTACGCGGTGGTGCCGGCAGTCGGGCGTGATGATCGTTTCTCACGTCCCCGGCACAGGGTGCGCCGGGGACGTGAGAAACGATTCTAGCGCCTATTTGTGCAGCTCAACCTATATAATTGGGGAGTCTAATTCGGTAGCGGACCTGACCAGTTCGCTCGATTCTGGAGGATTCCTGTGGCTGATTTGGCTACTGCTGTGACTGTGTTGGATGCGAATGGGCGGGCGGGTGTGCCGTCGTTGCTGATTTCGGGTCCGGGGATGGGCAAGTCGAGTTTGGTGCGTGGGTTGGCTGCGGCGGATGGGGTGTTGTGCAAGACGGTGTTGGGGTCGTTGCGTGAGCCGTCGGATTTCGCTGGGTTGCCGGTGGTGCGGGAGCACGGTGTGACGTTGGAGGCTCCGGCGTGGGCGAAGGAATTGGTGGCCGGTGGTGGCGGGTATCTGTTTCTGGACGAGTTGACGACGAGTCCGCCTGCTGTGCAGGCGGCGATGTTGGCGGTGGCGCTGGATCTGACTGTCGGTGATGTGCAGTTGCCGAAGGGAACTCGGGTGATTGCGGGGGCGAACCCTCCGGATTGCGCCGCTGGTGGGTACGAGTTGGAAGCGCCGTTGGCGAATCGGTTCTGCCATGTGGAGTTCACGCCGTCTGTGGATGAGTGGTTGGACGGTATGTCGACGGGGTGGGGTGCGCCACCTGCCTCGCGTGCGGTGGCCACCGATGAGCAGCGGGTTGCGTTGGTGCGCAGTTCGATCACCGGCTTTGTGCAGCGCAATCCTGATGCGTTGGATGCATTTCCGTCGTCGGCGGCGCAGACCGGTGGCGCGTGGCCGTCGCGTCGTACGTGGTCGATGTTGGCGGCGGTGTTGCCGCATTTGCGGGAGGACGACAACGCGGCGATCAACACGGCGGTGTTCGGGTTGATCGGTGAGGGTGCGGGTGTGGAGTTCTTGGAGTGGCGACGTAGCGCGGATCTGCCCGATCCGGTTGCGGTGGTGGAGAATCCCGATTCGGCGTTCGATTGGCAGTCGCGTCCTGATCTGGTGTGGGCAGTGTTGTCCGGTGTCACGGCGTGGGCGGTGGGGCGCGGCACGGTGGAGGCCTGGCGCAGTGCGTGGGGTCCGCTGATCGCGGCTGCGGAGGCGGGCGCACCGGACGTGGCGGGCGCGGCGGCGCGCACGCTGGCGAAGGCGCGACCGGCGAAGGCGACTGTCCCGGCGTCTGCACGTCGGTTCGCGCCGATGTTGACCGCTGCGGGTCTGATGGAGGCGGCAGCATGAGCGGGGTTCGGGCGCTCGCGCCGGATGAGTTGCGGGCGTTTCGCCTGGCACGACTGGTTTCTGCCGAGCAGATGCCATATTTCATGCGGGCGTTGTTCGCGGCGCAGCCTGTTGCTGAACCGGGGTTGGGCACGTTCGCGGTGGATGCGCAGTGGCGGCTTTATCTCGATCCGGCGTTGTTGGTGGGGGCTGGTGCGTGGCCGGTGCCGGTGGCGGGTGCGGTGTTGTTGCACGAGGTCGGGCACTTGCTGCGGGCGCACGGTGTGCGGGGTCAGTCCTTGCCGAAGCCGGTGCAGCATGTGGCGTGGAATTACGCGGCGGATGCGGAAATCAACGACGACTTGCTGGCGGCGGGCGTCGGGTTACCTGACGGGGTGATTACTCCGAAATCGTTCGGGTGCAAGGACGGCGGAATCGCAGAGGACTATTACACGCACCTGATCGATCCGGCTACGGGACAACAGTTTCCAGACGACGACGATGTGGGGTGCGGATCCGGTGCGGGGTGCGCGCCGGTGCCGGGGGAGTTGGGCGCGGCAGCGGGGGAGGTCGCGGACGGGTTGGACGACGCGGAAGCGGATCTGGTGCGCCGTCATGTGGCGCGGGCGGTGCAGGCGGCGCAAGGGAAGGGGCGCGGAAGCGCACCGGCAGGGTTGGCGCGCTGGGCTGGTGAGGTTCTCGCGCCGCCGACCGTGCCGTGGGATCGGGTGTTGCGTGCGGTGATCCGGCGAGCGCTGGCGGATCAGTCGGGGCGGACGAACTACAGCTATGCGCGTCCGTCGCGGCGCAGCCTGCCGGGGATCGTGGCCCCGGCGATGCGGGGTCCGTCGATCACGGTGTCGATCGTGATCGACACGTCGGGGTCCATGTCGGCGGGTGATCTGTCGGCGGCGATGGGTGAGGTGGCGGGTGTGCTGCGGGCGGGCGGTGTAGCGCGGGAACGGGTACGGATTCTTTCGTGCGATGCGGCATCGACGTCTGCGCAGGCGGTGCGGTCGGTGGCCGATGTGGTGTTGGTGGGCGGCGGCGGTACGGATATGTGGGTCGGGATCGATGCGGCGAACGCGGCCCGTCCTGCCCCGCACGTGGTGATCGTGTTGACGGACGGGGATACGCCGTGGCCGGATCGTCCGTCGCGGGCGCATCTGGTGTGTGCGGTGATCGGCAACGACGGCGCACTGGCGCGGACCCCGGAATGGGCGTCGAGTGTGCAGATCCCGGTCGGTGCGTTGTGAACTCGGTGAGCGGTGACCTGTTGCGGTACGCGCAGCAGGTGTTGACCGGCACCGGACATGCACCGGATCAGGTGGCGAGCGTGGTCGCCGGTACCGGCGAGGATGCGGCGGCGCGGGCCTTGCGTGCGGGGTGGGAGTGCGCCGCTAATCCGGTGGTCGGGGCGTGCGAACAGGCGGAGGACGTGTCATGAGCGTGGAATGGTTCGATCTGGCTCAGCGTCTCTATGCCGCCGAAACGGGGCGCCCCGTTGCTCGGCTCGCACACACCACGTTCACCCCGTCAGCGTCGGCGCTGGCGGTGCGGGCGACGGTACGCGGCGGCAGTGTGAGCGTGTCCGCTGCGGCGTTCGGTGGAGGTGAGGAAACCGCGTGTGATGAGGCAGGGTTGGCGTTGCTGGCACGGTTGGGCGGCACGCTGGCGGCGGATACCCCGGCGATGTTGCTCACCGACGACAGCGGCACGATCCCGGCGCTGGTGGGGTTGGCGCGGACGCACACTCACCACAGTGACCCGAACATCTCCGGTAGCGCCGCGATGGTGGGGTGGTGGGCAGATCGGGCGGATCATCCCGGCACGACGGCGGCGGTGAATCTTCCGGCCGCCTCCAGTGCCCGCTACGTGCTCGGAGTGGTGCCGGAAGCGCAGCGGTCGGCGCGGGTGTGGCGGACGTGGTTGCAGATCGCGGACGAGAGTGTCGCCGGGATGCACGAGTGGGCGCGTGCGATCGGCAGTGGTCCGTTGTTGCCGCTGCTCGCTGCGATCGGTGAAGACGACGCGTATTCGTTTTCTCGGGCACAGTCCGCACTGGTGGACGGTCACGACTGGTCGCGTCCCGACAACACGGCCAGCGCCGCGATGGGCCTGCGAAGTCGTTGTGACGCAGCAGATGTGATGTCATCAGCCTTGCTCGATGATCCGATGTGGCGCGAGCGCGCACTGCACACCGGCCACGTCGCGGTAGGTGTGGCATCGATGACGCCGCCACCGAAAGGCTCACGTCGGCGCAACGGGTCGCTGTCGGTGACGTGCGAGCGTCTGGATTCACGGCTGCGGGCCGGATCTGCTGTCACCGGGTGGGTCGGTACACCGCGACGGCGTCCGTTCGAGCAGTTCACCGTCGAGGTCACTCAGGCCGAGGTTGTCGGCGGGAAGTTGGTGCTCGGACTCGGTTCGGTGGGGATGTATGCGCCGCCGAGTGGCGCGTCGGTGGTGTTGATGCCGCAAGCGGCGTCACCGCACACGATGCGCGCTGGTCGTGGCCGGTACTGGCGGCTCTACCGAGGTCGGCGGTCCTGGCTCTCGACAGGGCAGACACCCGTCCCTTCCCGGCGTGAAGTGCCGTTGGACGTGCTCATAGCGGGCGCAGAGGAATAGCACCGTCAGCATACCTGCCGGAAGTAAATAGCCAGTTCAGAGACTTTTTCCAGGAAAGGTTTGATTCGTCATGCGCATTACTGTCCCGTCGTCGGATATCGCTGCCCCCTCCAGCTCGGTGCCGTCACCGCCGCGCCCACTCGCTCCCTCGCTGACGGGGTGGCCGGGGTCGGAGATCATGGCCGATCCGATCACGGCGCGTGTGCTGTTTTCGGTGTGGTCGGGTGACCCTGCGGTGGTGGTGCCGTCCCCGCCTGGTGCGGGCAAGACCCGCTTGGTTGCACTGCTCGCTGCGGCGTTGGCGCACCGGGCGGATCTGCGGGTGGGGATCGCGGCGCAGACCCGCGAGCAGGCAGTGGAGATTGCACGCCGATTGGGAACACTCACCGATCGCGCCGCCTTGATGTGGAAGGCGAAAGCACCGGCACCGGAGAGCGGTGACACACCGGTGGTGTCGGGGCAGAAAGTGCGCTGGCAGGGCGACGTCGGGGGAATTCTGATCGGCACGACGGCGCGGTGGTTGTTCTCGGACCCGGACCGAGTTGGCGCGGACGTGTTGATCGTGGACGAGTCGTGGCAGTGCACCTACGCCGATCTGGGAGCGCTGGGAGCCATGGCGAAACAGGTGGTGTGCGTGGGCGATCCCGGGCAGATCGACCCGGTGGTGACCGGTGATGTATCTCGTTGGGAGGGAAGCGAAACCGCACCCGATCTACCCGCCCCGATTGCACTGTTGGCAGCGCATGGTGATGCGGTGGGGATGGTGCGGTTGGCGCACACCTGGCGACTCGGACCCGACACGACAGCGCTGATTGCGCCACTGTTATACCCGGATCTGCCGTTCACCTCGAAGCGGCCCCCGGAACATCTCACCGATTCGAGGGGAGCTGTGTGGCCCGAATTGGCGCACCGCCCGATCACAGTTTGCGGAGGCCCGTCCGATCCTGCCTTGGTGACTGCATGCGCTGCGCGGGTGCGGGATCTACTGGCAGCGGATCTGGTCACCACCACGGGCACGCGGGCGATGACAGCCGCCGATGTGGCCGTGGTGGTCCCGCACGTGACTCAGGCTGCGGCGATCCGTGCCCTACTGAGCGAGCATCCCGACGTACTGGTCGGCACCGCCAACTCGTTGCAAGGCCTCGAGCGTCCTGCCGTCGTGGTGCTGCACCCGTTGGCGGGATATCGGACCGCCGAACCCTTCAACCTCGATGCGGGCCGCGCCTGCGTGATGCTCTCGCGTCACCGCGCCCACATGTCCGTCGTCATCGACGACACGAGCGCGAGCATTCTCGCACACGGTGCGCCGTCGCCCGCGCTCGAGGTCCAGACCGGCCTGTTGGCCGCGCTGCACAGCACCCCCGCTGTGTAGACAACTCGAAAAAGAAAGGGACACAACACATGTCCGAAACAACGAAGATTGAATGCCGTGCTCGCGTCTAGGAAGGAATAGACGTATTCGATGCAGTTGCGATGTCGACAGCGGGCGGGGAGCATGCGCGATGACTTCCTTGTGCAAGCAGGACCGAAGGGTCGCAGATCCACGACAACACCCGTCCGCGCCGTGCGGGCGGCGGACGGAATGATCGCGTGCGCCTGCCGCTGCGGTACCGGCCCCGAAGAATTGCCCACGGTGCTCGCAGACTTGCGCTCCGATGCACACCACCTTGCCGACGCATTGGGCGTCGATTTTCGGTGAAGCCACACACAGTGGGGAGGGGCATTTTCGCCGCCGAGTTGTACGGCACCGAGTAATCGGCGCACAGGCGACCGAGCAGTCCAATGGGCGTTCGGCCGGCAGTCCCCGGCACCGGGAGTGCCGGGGGCGAGCAAACGCAGATTTCTTTGTGAATGATGGACGCCATCGTTGCATCCCAATTTGGTACCGTCTTGGATATGAGTACGCAAATCGCGGTTCGGCTTCCCGAGGAGATCGTGGCGTTCGTCGACGACGAGGTCAGTGCGGGGCGGGCGAAAAGCCGTGCGCAGGTGGTTCTTCGTGCTCTCGAACGCGAACAACGCCGGCAACTCGCTGTCCGGGACGTCGAGATTCTCGCCGGCGATTCCGTCGAGGGTGAGCGCGCTGCGGTGGATGCTGCTGTTGCCGCTGCGCACGGGAGAGCGCACTGAATGCGTCCCGTCTGTGATGCGCATTTCGATGACGGTGCGCGGCCGGTGGTGGTCTTGACGCGTGAGCTCGTCAGGCCGCATTTGGACCGCGTAACTGTTGCTCCCGTCGCCTCGGTGCGGCGTGGATTGTCGACGGAAGTACCTGTCGGTGTCGACAATGGTGTCGATGCCGGTTCGGCAGTCGATTGCGATGCGGTGACGACGATCCCGGTCACTGCTCTCGGCGTCAGCCGCGGCTTCCTGCTTCCTGCGCAAGAGTTGTCACTGTCCCTGGCGCTGCGCTGTGCATTCGACCTCGAAACATGACCACCACACGACGGAGGAGGCGACGGTGAAAAGCTGGGAGCAGATCCCGTTGTTCGACCTCGAACCGCCAGCTGCCGTCGAATCCGAAGCATATTCGGAGCCAACGCTGTTCGATTTCATCGACGACGCCGAGCAAGGACAAGACGTTGCCGAGATCGAGGCGCTTGCCGAAGCTCAGGACTTCGTTGCTCAGTTGGCCGATGTGGACATCGAGATTGATTTTTCCGATTCCGAGACTGGTGCATCAGAGGCCAGCTGCGGCGACGAGATAGCGACCCGATCACTGACCAGCGCCACCAGCGACGAGGAGTCGGTTGATCATCTCGAATCGTCATCCCAGCCCGAGATCGACGCACCCGAACCGGCTGCCCTACCTCCCGCCAGCGAGGCAGCAGACGGCCACGCCGTCATTGTCACAGCAGCTGGCACCTACACACCGTCTGGCCACACACTCACCGGCCCAGTCAATTCCATCGAAAAACTCGACAAACTCATCAGGTGGGCAACGCTCACCCCGCTGGGCGCACCGGCACAGATCTGGATAGTCGGAATCGAAGCCTGCGAAATGCTCGGATGGATCATCGACCCGGGCAGCGAAGACGACGTCGATGACATGGAAATCCTGCGCACCCGCGCTGCTGAAGAACTCACCGCGATCCTCCACGCCACGCTGACTCCAATGCTGACCGCAGGATGGGAACTCCGGGGAGAACCCGGCCACGTCGTTCACTTCTCCCGCACCACCGGGAACTTCACATCTATGGTCGACATTTTCATCGAACCCTACGTGTGGACCTACTGGAACAAAGACTTCGGATGGGGCAATCGTGTGGGGGACATGGGGATCCTCGGATCACCCACCGCCGGAACCTACCTCCCCGACGACGACCTCCCCGCTGCGCAGGAACTGGGACGCCGACTCGCCTGGTCCGCACAACACCTCGGCGTGCTACCTGGCCCCACCCCAGCACGCACCGGCGCCGCCATCGTCGACAAGATCAAACGCGACCGCACCCGCAGCGGTAAAGGAATCGTCGTCACTGTCGGTGGACCGGTCCCACCACTGGACGGCGAACCTCGCGGAGATCTCGAACCTGCAGTCGGATGGACCCGCATCCCGGACCTCGAAGAGCTCTCCGACGCAACACAACTGGTATCGATAGACCAACGAGCTGCGTACCTCGCTTCCGCTGGCATGCTCGAATTCGGCTACGGAACACCTCGACATCTTCGCGGCGAGAACGCGCTCGACGCTGCGCGGCAATCGAAAACCCCGTTCGGACTCTGGCGTGTAACCCTCCCACCGGGTGACATGCTGGCGCTCCCGCCCGCTCTACCGTTGCCTCACCCACACATGCTCGCCGACCAACCTGTGCAGACCTGGATCACCACCGTCAGCCTCGATGCACTTCAAACGTCCATCGCCGATGGCGGAATCGGTGCAGAACTCGACGACCTCGATATCGCAGAAGCATGGGTCTACCCCGAACAGGGTCGAGCGCTCGACAAGTGGGCGAAATTCTTGCGAGAAGCCCGCAAAGTTGCCGTCGACACAGGCGACACAGCAATGAAACGGTTCATCGGCGCCTGCTACAAGGGTTACATCGGCCGAATGGTCAACCCCGACATGTGGACCGCCAAACAGATGCAACACCACCATCAACCGCTCTGGCGGGCAGCGATCATCGCACACTGCCGCTGGCGAGGCCGCCGCGTCGCGATGCGGATCGCACGCGAAACCGGGCGTTGGCCACTGCGCACCGTCACCGACTCCTGGGTCTACCCACTGCCCCCTGGCATCGACATCGCCGACGACAGTGACGCACTCGGGAAAATGACTCTGGAAAAGAGCGCCCCGCTCACCGAAAACATAACCGTCATGCTGACCGACGCCCGCGACACCCACGAGATCAACCTCGCACTCAAAGCTGCGTTCACCGACGAAGATGAAGGAAACATATAGTGGCCCTGCATCTTCCGAAACCACGATCTACCAAACCCGCACAAAAGACCGTTGGCTTGGACGGCCTCAACGTATCCGTCTCGACAGCAGCAACCACCGGGATCGAAAAATCGAAATCGGTCAAAAGCGGGGGATTAGCCGGACTCACCAGCAAAGTCTCCATACGCCAGATCCGTACCGAAATCGGCAAAGAAGGCCTACGGCAAGCAGCTATCGACGCCGGAAGAAAGCCCCCATCTGACCGAACACTGCGCCGCTGGGCGCAGCAAGGACGAATCCCCCACCCCGACGTCACCGAACGCGCACAACGGCGAGCCGCCATCGAACGACTCGGCGGAATCGACGCTGTCGCAAAGAAAATCGGCCGTTCACGATCAGCGGTCTCTCGCTACCGCTCCGGCGAAACCAACGAACTGCGCGCTGACGCGAAAAAGAAACTCAAAAACGTCAAAGCACGCGACATCATGGACCGCGCCGGCGTTCTACGACCCGACGGGCAACCCAAAAAGGCCACCATCCGAGTCCGCGGG
>Ga0153995_1000248_pt1 | contig 11452 bp, 12 predicted proteins | sample TSNC079MetaG_FD_104678 | JGI IMG/M metagenome (GOLD analysis project Ga0153995, IMG submission 104678) | Attine ant fungus gardens microbial communities from North Carolina, USA - TSNC079 MetaG | ecosystem: Host-associated > Fungi > Mycelium > Unclassified | place: USA: North Carolina, Lumber... | reverse complement strand
TGAGTGATGCGATGTCCATGATGTCTTCCTTTGCCGGATGTTGGTGCGGCCGAGGGGAACAACTGTCTCGATGACCGCGGGGACTTTCCAGTGCGATCCGGACAGTAGAGACGGACCTGGACAACTCAGGTGCCTACAAGCAACCGACGAACAAAAGACCAGGTCAACGACCCTCCCTGACGAGCGCTCCGACGGCTCCTTTCTTTCACCCGAGTAACTCGTACCCGAGCCGGAGGTCCTCATCGGAGACAACGATGAGGTCATCGTCGTTCGGGTTCGTCGTCTGCTTTCAAGGATTTCGTTCGACAAGCGGATGTGATCATCACCATCGGTAGAACTCATCTACTTCTCCTCATTTCTGTGCGCAGGCGGTGCGCGCCGCGCCGGCATCGGCGGCAGTGATCATCAGGTGATATTTCACGGCCACGGTGAGATATCTGATGGCGTAGTCACAGTGGAATGCAGCGTTGGGGGGAAGCCAGGTGTCGAGGCCTTGATCGGACTTCGATTGGTTTGCTTTGCCCTGGGAGGCAAGCAAGTTGACGTCCGTGTCGTTGGCGAAGTTCACCCTTTGCTGCGGAGTCCAATTCGCTGCCCCCGCATCCCAGGCTCTCGAAAGTGCCACGACATGGTCGATCTGAATGGCCGAAGGATTGGACGTGGAGAACGCGATATCGGTTCCGGTGTACGGGTCGTGAAGCGTGCCGGCGATGACTTTGCAGTCGCGCGTTCCGGGTTTGAATGCGACATCGACAAGTTGAATTTTCAGGACGTCATTGCGTGTGTCACAACCATTTCTGGCCAGAGGACCGTCGTACTTGTCGGTCCACGCCGTGCCGAAAACGCAATTTTCGCCTGTGCTGCAACCTCTTTCGTAACCAGGGATATTCGGCAACTTGTCGACGACAGTCAATGCTCCGAGCAATTCGTCGAGCCTGGGTGTCGACTCGTCGGCCGCTTCTGCGACCACGAGAGGTGCAGCAGGTGCACTCGTCTCCATTCCCGTCCAGGGGCCTCCCTGAGCCACCGCTGCGCACCCCGAGACCACGGTCATAAGAAGCCCCGCTGCAGCGACACATTTGGCGACCTTGCGCCTCATCATCATTCTTTCGTCTCTGCTGACGGCCACATCAATTCGGCGGCGTTAGGTGCGACGGACGAAAGGCTGACTCTGCGGGCGAAATTCGACGCCACCTCGCTCGGATCCGCAGCAGGAGCAAACGCGGGGAATTCGTCGAGGAACACAATCAGTTGACCGGTGCCCTCGATTCGCGATTCGCTGTGTCCATCCTCTCCCTCGCTGGCCGCGTTTCGTGCTGCGGCGGCAGCTTCCCTGGCTCGGGCGGCGAGCGTGGCAACAGTTGTATCGGGGGGTTCGATCGGCGTGGTCATGGTTCTCCCTTTCCTGGCGAGCCGATGCGGTGCGTCCGGCATCGCCGCACGCTAACTCCGGACCTGGACTGGATGACGCCGTGCACGCACCTCCGTACAGAACCTGCAGCTCAGGCTACTTTCGCTTCGCCGTCAGCCCGGGAAATTCAGCCGGCGATCGGGTGCACAAGTTTCAAGAGGCTGCCCCGATTCGGCACCGGCGAATGGCAGGACTGGCCGAGTTGGTCGATCGCGTGGGGTAGTGTCGGCGGCACTGAGAATGCACCGGGTGAGTCGGGGGCACACCATGTGGTGGTCTCCGACTTTTCTTTTGCGTGCGTCCTTCAGTTCTCTTGCGCTCCGATGCCGCCAAACCAGAACGCCAAGCCCCTTAACCTTGGTCCCATCTCCGGGTTGCAGTGTCGGCAAGGCCCCGGAGCGTCATCTACTTGGCCGCGTCAGCATCACACCCTCAATACGAGAACGAACCAACGCTCGACCCCCGTCACGCATCTTCGCAGCACCAGGGGTCGTTCCTACTCTCTACGCGCCCGTCCCCGGAATCGAGCTCGACGATGCGAAAAGGAGCGTTTTCGCGGGGCATCAGCTGCCCAGAAACCGGATACACAGGGGAACTTCAGTAGCCAAGAACTCATTTTTGTGGCCCAAACCGCGCGCGGGAGATTTCGCACAATACGAAGAACCGAGCCGAAGGGATCCCAACGCGCCCCGCCTAGCCCGTTATGTCTCATTCGGGACCAGATACTCAAATCGGCTGCGTTCCAACCAAAGTAAAAGTCACACCACTCGCACGTCCCTGACCTGGCTTTAAACAGACTAAACGGTTTCTGTTACCTGATCGATACATACAACTCTGGGCAAAAGCAATGCTCGTTCCCTATCGTGAGCAGTGCGCTACCCCTCTCAGCATCTTCACAGGCTTCTCAGACAGACCTGAGGCCGACTCACCACAATTCCCGTCGACGTCCGGAAGGAAATGCTCCACCCTCTCGGCGGCGTCGATTCGGAGATTCTCTAACCACTTGTGCCCGAGCATCTTTCGGCCCAAGTGGAACAAGCACGCGCATTTCTCGATTCAATCCCCTTCTCGAGGAGAACATTGTGAATGGCTACCGCTTCCTCCGCAGACGAAAAACACGCTCCCGCTTCACCGGAATGGCAACCGCCGGAGTCATTCTCGGCGTGGTGATGTCCACGATTTCACCTGGACTCGCGCACGCGGACCGAGTAGTGAACGGAATCGCCATCTACGGGTCCATCGAGACCGAATATCAACAACTGATCGACATCGGGCGATCAGCAGGGAACCCCGTTGACATCGAAAAGGGCGATCGCGCGGGCGGACGGTACCAAGATTTCCAGTCCAACAACCACATCTACTGGAACTCACGAGTCGACCAGAATCGAGGTCGACAAATCGGCGGCGCCATCTTCGACAAATGGGGAAACTACGACTGGGAAGTCGGCGATCTCGGCTATCCGATCGAACGAGAAACCGACGTCACCCGAAACGGAAAACTGAACCGATTCGAAGGTGGGGTCGTCTACTGGTCACCGTCCACCGGAGCGCACCCCGTGTGGGGTCAGGTCCTCGAAACATGGGCAGCGTCGGGTTATGAACAAAGCGCGTACGGCTTCCCCGTCGCCGATGAAGAAAACTATGGCGACGGCAAGCGCCAACTGTTCGAAAATGGCCAGTACATCGAATGGCACCCTGAAGGGTTCGCAGAGGACTGGGCAGGCAACGAAGAATACAACGCCATCTCCGAAACTCAATGCGGGACTTGCGGTGACGACGGCAGGCTAGCCGAAACGGACACGTTGCACGTCTATTCGACACTCTTCAACCGTGGCGCACCGCAAGAAGATCAATGGTCGGAGGAGGAACGAGAGCAAGACTTGGCTCCGTGCGCTGAGGCGCTTGCTGCTGCTTCGCAGGATCCCGACGCCGTAATCATGTGCGACACCATCGTCGACCCAGCCGCGATGCCGGAACCGGCAAACACGCCCTCGGAGACGACTACGCCCACCACCACCCTCGCCCCGCAAGAGTCGACGACAGCACCAACGAGTGTCACCGAATCCTCAGATTCGAGCACGACGACTACACCAACGACCACGACGAACACACCCGCAGCAGAGCCCACAACCGAGCAAGCGACAACAACCACCAAAACAACAACAACGACAACCACAACCACAACGTCCCCGGAAACCGAATCTGGCACAGACTTTTTCGCACCCAAGCGCACAGTCGCACCCGCGAAACCTCAATGCGACCAACTCGGCGGAAACACGTGGGGCGGCACCCGCATGTACAGCTGCATCGAAACCACTCACCTGACCGAAATCTTCCAGACAACGAGTCCACCGAAAATTCTCGGAACGGTGACATGGGCGGAAACCCGCTCCGTCAACGCCAATTGGAAACAAACGGACTACTCCGAGGACTACCTGATTCGTATCATCTCGACGACGGGCAAGGGCTCGGGGGCAAAATTTGCCGGCACCCGTTCCTGCCGCGCTTCGACCGTGTGCACCCAAACCGGTACCCGCACATTCAGCAACAAACCCGCCACCTCGGGATCGACCATCATCGCCGGGACGACCGGCAATGCGTTTACCCCCGGAGGTGGCACCGCGACCTCCGATGCGAAATGGACCATCAGCATCAGTCACCCTGAAGCCATAGCTCCATCCAGCGTCAGCAACGGATACACCCCACCCCTGCGATGCGACGCAGCCGCCTTCATGCGGGGCTACCGTGGCTGCGCATTCACCGGCGTCAAGGGCTTCCTCGACTACTCCCGTCTACCGAACCTGGGCACGTTCAACAATCACGTGAACCTTGCACAAGACTCAGGATTGACCTCCGAGCTGCACCGCATCACAGACCCGGTCCTGATCGGCGACAACCGGAAAGCTACGTGCGGCAAGGTCACCGGACCGCGCACCGCCGGTAGAAGCTGCGACGAATACCCCTTCGCGTCGACTGACGAAGGAGGTCGCAACGGCGGCTACCCTCGAACATTCGCAACAGTCTGCGAATACAAAGACACAGGGCTCAACACCCTCGCTGTTCCCGTCACCGAAACCCACAACGGCGGATTCAGCGTCTGCTCGATCAACAGCGGGGAGAACAGCCGCGCCGGCTCCTACCTCTCCTGGTTCTACGTCAAAAACCGCATCCTGGTGAACGACGCGTTCGTCGTCAACGCAAACTGACGGGCCATGTAACTCCCTCATCCACAACGACATGAACGAGGTGGGGCCGGGAACAAATTTGATGCTCCCGGCCCCCTCCTGTTCACTAGGATCTCCTCATGCCTCTGACCGAGCACGCCGCATTCGCGGATTTTCCGCACCCTTTCCTGCGAATCGGAGACAGCAACTCGTCAAGCGAAGTCGTACTCGAGGGAACATTCCTCTCCCTCGACGACGATGCCCACGGAGCGGTGATGCGCACCGCGCGTGAACCCGGCCCCGTTTCGATCACTCTCCTCCACACCCGATCATCCAGCGAACAGGACACCGTAGACACCCAGTGGGACGTGATCGAAGAAGGCACCATCGAACTCACCGGCACCCACCCCCGTCTGCTCGCATTGACAGGAGAGCCAATCCTCGACCTCACCGGGATCGAACCCGGCACCTACAGGATCCGAGCCAGCGCAACCAATCGCCACCGCACCAACCCCGACTCGCCCCCACACGTCACGATCGAACTGACGAAAATCGAAGCCCCCTTACCCAAATCACTTATCCGAGACACAGACGGTGTGCGGTGCGAGGACCCCTATACCCCGAACTTCCCGGTCCTCCCCGAAGACCGACCCCACACCGCCCGCCCCCCACACGCAACCGACACCCCGCCCCTCGCGCAGAGCTGGGACCGAATTACCACCTGGTGCACACTCCATTCCCCCGACACCCTCACCGCCCTCGCAGACGGCGCCTCCGAACGAGACATCACCGCAACCGAATCACTCTTCCCACACCCTTGGCCGGAAGACCTGCGCACCTTCTACCGCCTCCAGAACGGGTTCCGGCCGAACCGTTGGGCACAACTCCTCCCCGCCCACGACCTGCTCTCACTCGAAGCCCTCCGCAACACCCACAACGATCAGCTCACTCTCACCCGCGAACTCGCCGCCGAAGACCCGGACATCGAAGAATTCATCACATCGCAACAACCCGAACTACGTGAGGCGGGAACTCCCGCCGGTATCTATCTCGACTCGTTCATACCAGTCGCTGAACGCGACGGCTACCTGCTGCTTTGTGACACCCGCCCCGGCCCCCTCAACGGATGCATCACCCAATACGGACGCGACACCGCCGACGAGTCCGGACCGACATGGCCGTCACTGGCTGCCCTACTCGACGACCTCGCGACAGCACTCGCCACCGGAGCCACGTTCGACGAGCACTGGCACGCCGTCACCGAATCAGGAACCCTCACATGGAACTTTGCCCGGTGAGCGCACGAACACCAGGGCCACCCGTGATTTCGAACGGTCCCTAATCGCAGCGACGCTCCGTCACTCATCCAGACCGGCAACCAGGCCGTCTCGCCACATCAGCATCACATCGTCGACACACGCTCTGATGGTGTCGTTTTCGTCTCGACTCGCCGCAACTATTACTACGCCGACGAAACTGGCACAGAGAGTTTCCGCGAGCCTCTGCATGCTCTCCCCCTGGCCCGAGAACCGGAACGGATCGCGTCGACAACAATCGTTTCGGTGCATGAGTCCACGTTTCATACGTGGCATGAGCTCCGCGCAATGATTGATCCCCACTCAGGACAAGGCCGGCGCGGACGATTGTTCGGTTTCGGCCCGGCGCGCGAGCTCCCGGAAGATCATCACCACCTGCCGGTCAGCAGGCTGTCCACTCTCCTCGGCTGGCGACTTTTGCTCGCCGCTGGATCGGCGGTCGGCCAGTCTTACCGTGATCGATCTCCGTGGTGCGACGATTCCGATCTTTCACAGTCGGCGGGCTCCTGTCTCTGGAGGCATCGTCTATGGCGATGGTTCACACACTGTCAGGAGCCACACTCTCATGGTTGTGCTCGGCGCCCGACGCTTCCTGCACTCGGACAGTGTCGACGACTCGGAACTGTGCCGGGATCCCGAGAATGTCGGTATGAAATGTCAGGTCCGGGCGGCGACGTCGTGACGTCTTGTCTGTGCTCATCGTTGTTCTCCTTCGGGTCTGTGGTCAGTCAGTTGCACGACGAGGCGCTCACCCGGTTGTTGTCCAGGTCGCTCGTACGGCACGAAATGTGCACCCACCACGTCCAATTGGATTCCTCTCGGAAGCAAATGATGCGAGTTGTTCATCCGTGAAGACTGCCCGTAATACATCCCCCGCTCTGTCGAGATCTCGAAGACGACATCTGTCGGGCGAGTGGTGGAATCGAGCTCGTGTAGAGAGTGCGTCGCGGCAGTGAACCGGTCGAAGGACAACACCGTGCCGGGTTGAAGCGTGGCAGGCAAGTCCGCCGGGTTGACCACAGCATTGGGAACGCTGACAGATGTGTAGACGAGATGTCCGCGGCCGGATTCACGTTCGTACCGTTGAATGGCGCGGTCGACACGTTGCACCTGCTTACGCCTGCTGTCGTCGAGTTCAACGGCATCGCCGGCAACCGCAGAAAGCGCGTTGTTCGTTTCCTTCCAAGCGTTCGGATCCGACGTCAATGCCGACAGTGCGTTGTACTGCGCCTGCGGCATCGAATCGAGCACCTGCCGTTTGGTGGCAGAGCGCGCGTTTTTCTGCCGCGCAGACAACGAGCGACGCAGTTCGATCGCGGCCGGCAGTTCTCGGCGCAACCTGTGGTTCTCGATCCGTGCCGGCGTCGGGCGCGGATAGGCCCGGTTGAGATCGCGACTTGCACGGGTGAGGCCGGGCAAGTTCTCTGTCGCATGGTCGAGTTCACGTGCTCCGCTGCGAATGTCGGCACGAGTGCTGTACGCATGTTCCGAGATCAAGGCACCTTCTTTGCGGGTGGCGATGTCGCTCTCTCCCCGATCTGGGTCGAAGACGCCGTTACCGCGGTCCGGGCTGATCCTGTCGTGACTTTTCCCCATCAGCTCCGCTCCTCGAATTCGTAGAGCTCTCCGCGTAGCTCCGCCAACGCGGACTCTCGTGCGCGCCGAAGGTCTGTGAGGTCGATCGCCAACTGACCTATCGCCGAAGCCGCCACATCATCGCCGGCCGAGTTGACCAGAAGGCCCTCGATGGCCTGGTCCCCGTCGTGAATCCTGTCGAGAGATTCACCGGCAGCGATCGATTCCTGCAGCTCGAGCAAATGGCGACGATAGCTCCACAGCGCAGCTACACGTGTGAGCAGCGAACGCTCGACCCGTTCGAGCCACCGGCTGCTCACGAGATGAGCTTCCCTCGCTGCCCGAGCTTGCGGGCCACTACCCGACGCCGGGGTTCCCAACGTTGCTCGCACTGTGGCGAGTTCACCGGCATGCGCGAGAATTCCGGCCAGTTGCTCGTCGAGATTCAGGCGTATGCGGCCTACGACGAGATCCTCACTGGCCCATACAGGGACCGTGCGGATCTCGTCGACGAGTGCCGACGCCGCCAACGCCAACCGCAGCTCGACATGCACCCCGCCCGCTGAGATCAACGACTGCAGAGCAGTGACGGCGACGCCGATCTCGGTTTTGTCCTCCTCACTCAGACGGAGCGGATCGCGCCGGGTCCACCACCACAACCCCACCACCTCTATCCCTGCGGCGAGACCAATGCAGACCAGTAGTGCGACGAATGGGTTCGCCGGCGCAGTCACGCCGGCAAAAACCGGGACGAGCCCGATCAAAACCGGTGCGAGAAGAGCGAGCGGAATCTTCACCTCCTCACCGCCCGCAGTTCGGCCGGTATGTACCGTCGTGCGCCACACATCGCGCCGAGGGTAGTAGTCGAGCGACGAATTGCCTTCCCATCCAGGCTCGTCAGCACTCCACGTCTGCTCACGCCTGAGCCCGACTATCTCCGCCACTCGCTCGCTGAGCATCTGCTCCCACAACCGGTCCAGCGCGCACAAGAATTCTTCGCTCTCCGGGTCCACGTCGATGTCGGCGATCATGGACCGCACTGCGGTTGCTGCACTATCTACGCTCACGTCACGCTCCGACCAGATCCGGTGTAGGTGAATGCTCCCGGTGATAGGTCTGCGCACGGACAAGTAACCGATCGAGCGCTTCGCCGACGACCTGCGGTTGCTCCAGACCCACCATGTGCCGGCCGCCGGCGACAGCAACGAGTTCGGCGTTCGGCAGACAAGCGGCCAACTGCTGTGAATGCAGGATTGGCATGACCCGATCTCTGGTTCCGCACATGATCGATACCGGGATGCGCCCGAGCGCTCCCACCGCGGCAGACGCGTCGTAGATACGCAGGTCCCGCAAGAACGCCGCCACCGTCGCAATCGGTGTCGCGTGGACCATCTCGTACGACGTCGCTGCGGCTCGGAGGCCCGAGCTGGGAGCCATGGGACAGGTCGCGCCGATGACGGGCGCCAGCAGCCGTCGCGAGAGACTCCAGCTGCGCCCCACCAACCTTGGTGCATGCACGCACGCACCGCCGAGCAGTGAGACTGCCGGGGTATTCAACGCACGCCCGATGCCGGCACTTCCGACATTTCTCAAGGCTGTCGAGATCAACCCCACCCCGACCACACGAGATGTCGAATCGGCGTGCTGTGCGAGATACGACAACACCGCCATACCGCCCATCGAATGACCCACGAGGACAACAGGTCCGGTAGGCGCTACCATGCGAATGATTTCCTCGACGTCGCGCCCGAGCTGGCTGATCGTATAGGTGCTGGCATCGGCACCCCCGGAACCGCCGTGACCTCGGTGATCGAAGAACACCAACCGCGCACGGCCACCCCACTGCCTACTCACAGAGCGTTGCTGAGGCGCCCACGCACCGGCGTGTAGGCAGAAGCCATGGACGAAAACCACCGTCAGCGGCGCCGTCCGGGATCCGACCTCGCGGACCGCAAGTCTGGTTCCATCCGCGACAACCAGCGTGTGCGAGCGGCCCTCTTCGCCGTTCACAGCGGCCCGCCCAGAGTCCGAGTGAACTGTCTGCAGCCGGGGCTCTTGCCGCTGTATCGCAATGTGCGGCACCCCGGATGTTCCCACGTCGTCGGAGTATTCAGCTCACCCACCTCGAACCCCAACTCGCGCCAGAACTGCACCCGTTCCGGAAGGTCCTCCGTCGAGCCGTACAAGCGTCCCTTGCCGGCCGTGTCGTCGCTGAGCTCGGCGATCAACCGCTCGATCAGCGCGGCCCGGACCACGGCCGCATCGGGAACCTCCGGGTTGACGACGAGAGCGTCGACGATGCGGACGTGTGCAGCAAGCTGCTCACAACCCTCCGCAGACCAACCTGCCCGGCGCGCCGTCCGAATCAGCCCATGAGGCGCCGATGCCAGCGCGTACCCGAGCTGCCGGTACTCCGACGATGCGACGACGCCCACAGTCCCTACTCCCCCAAGCCCTGCCGGAGCGTCGGTACCCGGCGACCAGTGCCGGTGAAGCCTGCGCATCTTCTTCGCTTCGGTTGGATGAATACGAACAATCTCGACAGTCACCAGGCTCACTCCTCGTCGTCACAAACGGCATGTGGGAGGACCATAGGTTCGGACCTGGACAACTCAGCGCCAACCACCACCCCGCCGATTCATGACCTGGTCAGCGAGCCCGAAGTTGCACAGGGCGTATACGTGACGTTTCCTTGCGGCGGACGACGAAACGGGGGGCGGCACGAGATAGGGAACTCGGGCCCGAACTCGCTCACTCATGCACTCGAACCGGAAAGGGCCACCCCTGTGCCCGAAAAGTCCCGACCAACCTTCGGTGAGCTCGTACACACGTATGCAACGCCACACCGGTTCGCCGTCTTCACGATCGGTCTTCAACGGGCACTCTCGGCGCTCTGCCTCGGCGGATTTCTCATTCTCATGACAGGCGTTCCCGTCGTGTCCGCTCAAGAAGGCAACATCGCATCTCTTGGCGTACTCGTTGTCGCATTCCTATTCGGGGCTGTGCTGCTCCTGTCCCTCATGCGGCCGATCCTCGGCGCCGCCACCAAGAACACTCGTATCGTCCTCGCCCGAGCCCGGTGCGCGGCACGCAGCATCGGCTGCGCACTCCCACAACCCCCAACCATCGCGAACCTTGTCTCCGTCACCATCGCCACCCTGACAGTCACCGCACTCCTGCAAGGACCAATTCTCGACCTCGTAGTCGAGACGGTAGGAACACACCAATCCCCCGAACAACTCGCCGCAGACGCCGAACGAACCACCTGGTTGACCGCGGGCTGGGCATCCCACATCCCTGGTCTCACACTGATCTCCGGAGTCGTCACAGAAGAAATCCGGTGGCGAGGACCGCTGATCGCCGCAGTCGTTCTCGCACGCCGATACTTTCGCAGCGGCTGGCCGAAATGGGCAGCACACATGATGATCACCGGACTGTGGATCCTTCTCGGCTACAACTTCGGCATAGGGCACGACACCTTCTCCGCCGCCAATGCAGCACACATGGTGATCTCCGGACTTCTCTGGGGCGAACTTGCCATCTGGACAAGATCACTGATCCCCTCGATCGCCAGCCACGCCGCCTACAACGCCCTCGTTGTTTAGTGGTGATCACTTCGCCGCCAGCAGACCGATTGACTAGATGCCACGGCACCCAGGGTAGGGGACACGGCCTGCGTTCAGGCGATGCATATCGCACACCCGCCCTCACGGACGAAGTCTGCACTCGCAACCTGATCAAACCCCAAGCGCCGCTTCAGTTTTCGTGATCCTCAACGGCCCTCAAACGGTCTCCCGTTCAGGGGTGCAACGCCCGGTGATCCAACTGCGCCAGCGTGCTGCTGAACGTACACGGCAACGCCGCCTTTGCTTCGCTGATCTTTCCGAACGTGTCCCAGTGCGGTCGCGCAATTACATCGTTGTCAGCGATAGCCCAGTGGAGGCCAAGCGAACCCGTAAACTCGGACATCGCCAAGTGCGCATCCT
>Ga0153995_1000246_pt1 | contig 11453 bp, 6 predicted proteins | sample TSNC079MetaG_FD_104678 | JGI IMG/M metagenome (GOLD analysis project Ga0153995, IMG submission 104678) | Attine ant fungus gardens microbial communities from North Carolina, USA - TSNC079 MetaG | ecosystem: Host-associated > Fungi > Mycelium > Unclassified | place: USA: North Carolina, Lumber... | reverse complement strand
GACAGGATAGGAAATAAATGTAAAAGATATTTGCAAACTAATTTCGATTTTTAAACCCAAGAAAAACAATTGGATGCTGAGCTATACTAGACCCTCATTTTGTATTGATATGATTGAACAAAAATCATTGCCCACAAATGCTAACAAGATGTCTTCTGTTGCTTCATCAAAACACTACTGAGTTCATCGCGCAGAATTATGATCCAAATCATATCCTGGTTCATGATATCATTGCGTAAGGCGATTCAAGTCAACCGAATGCGGGATCTTTGTCTTCATTTCTTTTTACATATGATAGCGTGGAACTTTTTTCCTGGGTGCTTGGAAGCGTACCGACTAGTTTCCATCATTCCACTTGCTGATTAGTCGATATGCGCAAATGACCGGACTTCCGCATATCAATGTCATCATTATTTATCCAAAAGAGTCACGGACGCACACATCTGTCGGAGAAACTGTACACGAGCTAATGTCTTGAAAGGCAAGATATGATGTCTCAATCTAAAACCGAATTCGGGGCTCCCACGATCTGTCATCACAGGACTTCGAACCGGCGGGTAGGTCTCAGAACTGAATACAAAAATACGTGTTATCGCGCAAGTCCGACATAAAGGGAACATCAGATTGCACAGGATACATAGCCCTATAAACGATAAGGCAGCCGAGAACTTCTCTAGTTGATACGTCGAACCCTTGTTGATCATATGCTCATTGTTGTCTTAACTAGTGACATAACCACTGACTTGGGGACTCCAAAGATGAGAGGTCAACAATGAAACGAGATGGAACACAGGTCTGGTTCTGAAGTTTATTATGAGTACCACAAAGGTGACTCCATTTCAGCGAATTTGATACAGAACAATAGAAGGTGGTTTATTGTCTCCTACCGTCATACTGATGATTGGAGGCTGTTCTCTTCATCTTGTAGTGGACCGCAGGCCGAGGTTTCATGTATGGAGCAAATCACCCGAAGATCAGGAACAGAGTACGATTGATTGAAATCACGATAACAAAGTTAGTATGGGCGTTCGGGAGAGCACAGGCCCGGGTCAATGGTCCAAGATGGTGTTCCATGTGAGTTTCAGCCCATGAGCGACTCGTGGTGTACTGTGAGGGGCAGTACATCAAGCAGTACATCAAGGCAAGTGTTTAGTCCGATCACTAGTCAGTGGAGCCTTGTGATTGGCTCACATTCACTAACCCTCTGAGTTCCAACAAACTCCAGAGATCATGATTATTTTGTATGTGACAAAACAAGGAAATGGTTTGAGTATTCAAGAGAGTTTTGTAATGTGAGGTTAATGATGAAATTATAGAGGTCCTTGTCCAAGTCTTTATACTCTATAGTTGGTACATTGGATGCTGTAGAGTTCTGGAAGGCTATGTAGCTAATAGACTGGCAATGAGTGATAAGGTGTACATGTTACAAGTGTCTGATGGTGAAGATCCGAAGTTATATTATCACAACAGAGAGACCCACTTAGTGGACCCGAGGCAGATGTAGTAGCAAAGATGCACCCATTTAGACGAGTGACAATACATCGAAAACTGACGCCCCCATTTGCTTATTTCGAATCTTTCCCTAGATTTAGTCTCAGCTCCATGAAACAAAACCATTTCTTCGGCACTGAGCTTCAAACAACAAAGATCAATGATGCATTGTTTTGGATCATTTGATAGTTCAGCACTATCCCTAATCATGTGCTTAAATCTTCTTCGGTGGCGATTGTGACGCTACGGATGCGGAGTATGCGTGCCCGTTGAAGCGGCTCTGACATAATACATCTATGGGAAAAAAAACTCAGAAGCTTTGAAGAAGCCGTTGTGATCATATCATGGGTCCCTAAAGGCGAGCATAATCTAAGAGAAGTAGTGAGGGTACCGAGAGAAAAAGCTGTCATCGAGAATTGTGTTGATTCTGGTTGGGGTCTGCGTCCACATTTATTTTTGGGTTCTCTAATTAAACGTAGACAATGACGAGGGTCTTTTGTTCCTTTGTCTGACAAAGAGCTTGGAGGAAGGTAGCTTAATTAATGAATGGAACTAATCGTGTGAAGGTATAGTATAATGCGTAGTGTTATCATTTGCCCAGACTGATGCAATGATACAACAGCGGAGCCTTGGTGATTTTGCCATTTATAGAGATACGAAAGGTGGTCGGGGTTTGTACTTGATATCTCCTTTGGGACATCAGAAGCTCGGATGAGAGACTATAATTGGTAGTTAGGGGTTCAAGGAAGAAATGGTCATTGCTTTTTGATGGAGCGGATGATTATTGATGTTGGCCGTAAGCAGCTTTTCCCTGTTGTCAACGAATTCTATTGCAAGTAGAGGCGGCTCTGACGGGCCATAAGTTGATCATACAGTAACGATGTGTTATGGCAGTCCTCGTAGGCTATTGAGCGGAGACTGACTCGCCAATGACAGGTTTGTACTAAATATAGGGCTGCAGGCGGAGGTTACGGCAGAGCCGGCCAAAATAAGGTATCTCTAGAAGGTTCGAGAAGCCCTGAGGTGAAACCCAGTTCAGGTTGGGACCGCGATAAGAGTCGGATACTAGGCACAATTGTGTACCCTGGCAGACGTTTTTTGTGGGTGTCTCAGTGTACCTCGTGGCAAAGCATTTCATTGTTCATAACACAACATCGTGTCGGAGATTCTGTCAGGAAATGCATTTGTTATGGTAGTAATGATGACGCCTGCTTGTACCCCGGGTTAGGCCTGCAAACGGCAAGAAGGTTGCAGAAGCAGGCGGAGAGAAGGAGCGACACGAGGCTGTGGGAACCTCGTGATCTGAGATCCCTGAGATCACGGGATCCAGTAGTTCAGTGAGCCAAGCAGGCGACAACAAGAGTGGAGAGCTTGGATAATAGACCAGGTCCCCTTTCCCACGTTTCATATTCTTTTCCGCTCGTCATGATGCTCGTCCACAAACAACCCCCTCTCTACCACCAGTCGTCTCTCTACCAGCATAACACGTCTATAAGCCATCGCAGACATCCTTCAGCGCCCCCGACGCTCATTGTACAGCCCACCCACACCCCAGGGCTGCTCTCCCTTTCCAAACCAAAGCCCACGCTCCAGCGCTCACAACAGCAAAAGAGTCCTCGGCCACGGCTACAGCACCCTCCATTGCTCAATTCTGTAGAAATCACTGACAAAAAAACCATTGTGCGTCCCAAGAACGCAAAATTGAGGTGTGTTTGATGTCGGAGCTGTAAATTGAGTTGGAACTCACCGAGCTCAGTGATTCGCTTCCGTCGCACAGCAAGAAATGCCAAACTTCCTTGCCACCTCTCGAATCCTCACAGGCAGAGGATCCATTCCTTGATTTTTCTCCTTCCACCACCTTCAAGCCATCGACTCCCCGTCCTTCGGGAAAACAACTCTTGCGCATGCCTGCACCTGCCCTGAACCTTCAGACGCCTTCGAAGCTTGTTTCTGTTCCTCCCACTCACCGTTCGACTAATTCCCAGCCCATCTCTCGCTCAGCTCCCGATGTTTCACATAGCTGGGACTATATCTGCGACGACAGTAATGACGAGGCCCCTTTTGCTCCCCCCACTACTCCGATCCGCTCTCGTCCCAATATGAATGCGTCATTCAGCGGGTCCATCCCCAAAACCCCTAGGCGTAAGCCCAGGAACCACAGGAGGACTTCTAGCGATTACATCTTTGCGATGTCTTCCGACGATGAAACTGCCTCTGGCCCTGAGGATCTTCATACCCTCCTTGACTTCATTCGTAGTGGCTCAACTCGCGCATTTGCTACCTCTACTCCTCCGCTTTGTGTGGATGTCAGGTCACTCTCTCCTGCCTCCCGCGAGAAATTTTTCGAGCTCGAGGCCCACACAGAGGTTGCCGGTTACTTCGCCAGTTCTTCATTCCAGAACTCGCCGAGTCCTGACGACTTGCCGGCCCCCCTCTTTGCTTGAAGTTTTGGACCTTGATTCTTTGAAAGCATAGAGGTATGCATCCGCTTCATGGTAACTAAAACATGTTTCTCATCTTTCTTCAGTTTTTTTGGGTTTTCTCTGAGTTCGTGTCAGCATCATCGTCCTCGTCGTTTCATCATTTGCTCCTTGGTTCGAACCCGCCGACTTCAAATTCTCCAAAAATTACCCAGACCCAAACGAACCATTTCATTACGCACTACCTCTTATCGCACCATTCAAATCACAAATCAAGAATAAGCAATTGTATCATAGCCGGCTGCATTCATCTCATCTCGCTTTGACTATCATTATTCACCCTTAGTGTCTTTGTCTGTTTCTCTGGGTTTTTCGGGTTTCTTTGGGTTCTCAGAGTTTGGGCTCTTCTTGGGTCAAGAAGCGATACGCTTTATCTTCAAACTATCTACTTTGCCGGCTGACGCTCTCGTCACCCAGGCGATCGCCACCCCATTTTTCTGGTGATCCTTTCGTATGGCATGCTGACAAGTTGGCTATGACTGTTTAAGATCTCTAGACGACGGACGATTGTTTCTATCAACGCTCACGCCTTCTCACTCCTCTTCGACAATGTCTTGGATTGAATCCAGACTCTCGCTGCTTTTTGATTCTTGGTCTATACGCATTTTTCGGTAATATTCACGGTTAATGGTTGCTTTCCTTCCCGGACACCCGCGCATTTTCCTTTGGGATCAGATCTCACCTGTTTTGTCACCAATACCCTGTTGCCCCTACCTCTACAGCCACTTCTTGTGCCCCATCCACTACATCTCCTTCGGTGGGCTTAATGTTCATGCTCCTTTTCCTTCAAGAAGATTCCAAGAATCAAGATCAATACGTGTGTTATTATCAAGTCTCCAGTTTTCGCTGTATAACAACATCCACCTCTCCCACTGATGGTGGAATTTTTTCGCTCTTCTACTGGTTGATTGTCGGTTTTCGTTGGCGATCCTATCCGAGTTGCCTCACGATCTACCTGTATATATGCGCCTTTTTGCATGTAGAGATCGAATCCTGCGCTGGTTTCGGCTGAGCACGGCGCCCATCGGCTGTGCATGCCTTTCGCCATTGGGTTCGACTACTCTATTTCTTGGACTGGTTCGGTCTAACATCACTTCGTTGATTGTTGTTCTTGGATGTTTCCTTTTATCCATATTTCAAGCATTTTTCTTTTCTATACAAGATTTCCCTTATCATGCAATTGTGTCAACAGTTCTTCCCCTATTCTCATCGCAACACCCATCATACAATTGATGGGTCTTTGTCCCCTCCTCTCACATCTCGCACCATTACCCCATACCACATACTGTTTAGTACAATAAGTTATCTATTCTATTATTGTGGTTTTACTTTGTGTCCTTTCTTAACGTGGCATCCGTTGTTTCTCATTTCTTTTCCCTATTCTAACGGTACCACACGGACATATTGGTATTGGTTGGTTTTCGGTTGACGAGTCCAGTGTATCAACTATGGTTTTCTGTTAATCTTCTCTGCTCCTTCCTTCACCACATTCTACCCGGCTTCTTGTGCGGTTGTGTACCATCGGGGCTTTTTGTTGAGTGAAGGTGAGTGTCAGGCTGTAATGTGGAAGAATATGTTTTATTGAAACTCAGTTCTTTCCTGTGTTGGGCAGGTCTTGTCTCGATCAATCTTCTATCCTTTGTTACGAAAATATGGTTGACACGTTTCCCTGTCTTAGCCTGTGTCCAGAATCGAGATGGAAATATCGTGTCGCCAGACGCCGTGGGGAGGTTGTGGATTCTTGCAATACGTATTCCACACTTCCTCCTTGGCTGGGTGATAATTGTATCCCCAAGATCTTCTCGCAACGCCCGCCATCACTATCTCTACTCATGGTCACTTTGCTTTACTCCTCCGTATATCGCACACATAACAACAAACAACCTATCTAGCACATGCACACCTACTCTTTCCAATTTTACGTTGCTGGAACCGCACATTTGTGCTTAGCTGATGCGCATCTCTGTTTTCTTCATCCCAACGCATCCTATTCAGGTTTTCAGTCCATCTTCCCATTTGAAGGCACCAAATAGATTGTTTTCCCTTTAATCATTGGTTATGTACCATATGATTTTTGACGAAGTTGATCTTTTTCCTTCCCTCACGCTTGCTGCATTGTGTTCGTCTTCGGCAAAGCTAATGTCTTTACCCCTTCTCTTTGTTCTCTTCGTCCCTCTCGCCCACTTGTCGGTGGGATATCGAAACCTGAATCGTGACCCCCTCGACACACCTTGACACACCTCGACACCTTCCTTTCGACTCAAAGCTCATTTCCTACTACTTGTCGATTTTTCATTCCCTCTTTACCTCATTTACCGGCTGGTAGTATCACACTCGTTCTGTTGTTTTTCCTTCTTGCCTCCTACTTTTGGGTAGGTAGATAAGCTTATCCTCGGTCTAGAATGGCATAGTACAGTCTTTGATGGAAATTATAGTACTCTGTTTTTGAAAGAATAAAATATTTGTTTGTCATGTTCGTGATTGCCTCAGAATATGCTTGAATACAACTCTCATCCAGCTACTTTGGCATGTCTCAAATGGTTATACGCACACTTGATTTGTTGTCTAGTTCTTGTCATGATGGTGATGTTCAGGAAGAAGACAATCAGGTATCGATAGATTGAAGCTACTCAAGCAACCAGTGGATACAGCCAAAGCAGACATACCCAGCCCAGTGAATATAATGACTTGCACTTATGCTTACAGATCAGTGGCTGTATACTGACCACCCGATAAGTCAATGTTATCGCATGCCGAGTGATATGGAACACATTCTGTTACTCACAAACTGTCAATAACTGTCAATGATTTGACGTTTCAATGCTGCCCATTCCTCAGGTCATATGGAAGCCTTTTATGCCATGTAGGGTTAGGGCGAGGGTTAGGTTTGTTATCAACTCGACATGAATGATGCGCACCAAATGGATGTTGGAATTCATTTGTGATAGTGCGTGTTGCCCTCGCGTCAATCAATACTACAGTTCATTAACTTTCTTCCACGAGAGGAACCGACATGGTTCTAGAGAACGGCGTGTTTAGTCCCAAAACCGAACCTCCGTTATCGACAAGGGAAAAATCATGGCATTTACATCTTGCGCTCTCTTGTAAATTTTTCTAACCCCATCAATGTCACAGGATTAGTGTCCTCCAGTTGGGAGGGACAATTCTAGTAAATACCTGCCGATAAAAGTCCTGAGCAATGATGAATGATGGTTTCTCAATTTTCAGGATGGATATCATTACATTCGAGCTGTCTGTGTCCTGTCAGAACCCTGATCAATGTGCTCAATGTGCTACACTCGATTCACCCAATGGTAGCACAGTTTATTTATATCCTGCCATTGGGTGAGCTGGCCTTTCCACTGTTGCGGACAACAAAGCTTCCACTTCATCTGGCCCCACTCTCTCCTGCCCTGGTTATGTAGTGATTCATCGAGGAACACAGAAGATAAAAAAGAATCGCATAATTCATCGGCGGCGACTTGCCAGCTCGCGACCTGTGGACTGTTCGAGGAGCCTCTCGCGATTCACTAATAATGTCTAACTATTCATGACGTGATCACGCGGAGGCAGGAACGACATCCTGCAGTAGGATCCTCTCCAGAAGGGGTTGATATGAACATTCCTAAAATTCATTCGATCATATGTTGTTTCCTGATCAAAACAGCTAGGATAGATCTAAATTTTAATAGATAAGTTTACCACTATTCTCCAACAGGGCTTGGAGACTATGTCAAGTAGAGGTCGGTCCGAGACCTTTTTTTTCCCTATTGGTTGAGGCCTGTTCACTCAGGCACAGAGAACCAATTGTTTTGTCTGCTCTGGGTCCTGTGGCGCAAGGCGCATCCAATGTTGACGAGAAGTCAGTTCGTAATTTTATGTACATTTTCCATTGAACATGACCCTAGGTATAATCGCGACAGGTGTTACCCGTCACTGTTTCAGGGTCTAGACCTTTGTGATAAATTGGTGTAATGGGCAACAGGTAAAAACGATACTCACTTTTCGCAGTGGCCTCAACCGTCCTACAACTCAAGTGGGATAATGATTTCTCCACGGGAAGACAACTGCGGTGACCAATACAAACTGGGGATTCAGTCTATAATGGTTATGCCTTCCGTCTGGACATGTCAAGGACTGTCTTATTTCAAGTCTTCTGGTTTACGTGGTGTTACGAAGGTCTGCGAAAGATTTCGTTAATATCGCTGCCAACTCGTTTCCTAGATGAATCTTGGAACGCGAGTTACATGATCTTGGTAAGTAGCCAACGACATGCAGCTGATGGAACTGAGCCAGTGACATACCTAATGGGAGATGAGATTGAGACGAGTCCGTCATGTAGTTTACAAAAAAGGCATGGCTGCTCTTATGGCTAGATGGTCCATGCTGATATTATGATAGGAGCCCATGCCGAATCACACAGTTTGACTCAAATATCGGTCCGTTGTATGACTGGACTACCGATGATCAAGGTCAAGAATTCACTGCGGATTCATCATAATTTTTTATTTTGCAAGCCATTCTAAATCAGCTAGGTAGCGCAATTGGGACTATTTAATTACAACAGGATTATTATCAATGAGTATATGACTAGGTTCAAGTGATTTATTTGCAATTTATTGGCCCGACGGGGCCGAATACGGATGACACTTTTTTCACGTAATGGAAGGAAATCTCTTTTGGTAGAAGTCTCCTGCATGCACCATATGGTACAATCAAGATATCATGTTTCCGCATGCTAGGTGAAGGGACAAATAAATAGTAGGTGGGCGATGCCTTATGGAAAACTTTATCAAATCTAGTATACTAAACCAGAGCCGCTCCGATAACCAAATATATCAATCAAACGAGATCGATATCAAAGCTAAATTGTGACCCTTGGGTCTCAAAATGATGACTGATGACTGTGATCGCACCAATCCTCTATTCAGAACTCCATGCTCAAAAGTATGAACAACGACCGCGGATAAATAATGCAGCAGGAGTGAACCACAGCGGAGGATCTCATTTGGTCCGGCCACATCGTCCAGATATCAGACTGAAGTTTCGCAATTCTTGGCAAACCATGTCAAGAAGTTGGAAAGCAAGGCAGGAAGGCAGACCACTACATTACTCGGAAAAACAGCACTGATCTGATGAACGAAAGCTAGGATACAGTTCGCAGACAAAGTAGCAATGAACGGAAGAATGGAATGATACACTTAAATTTCACGATCTACAGAGCCAGCCCACTTCCAGTCCAGCCATGCGACGCATGGAATCAGGATAAACACTGTTCGTCTCTTTCAGAATGACAGCAAGGCGCCGACAGATCTCCATCGGATATGAAAGATACTCGGCTTGAGCAAATCCAGGATATTTAGCAAGTATGCTACGGAACACCACGTTTCAGCTGGACCAGCAAAGTCGCAATTTTGAACGTACATTTTTAGATCGGTAGATGCGTCTCCTGGCCCAAGTAATTTGAACAACACCTTCGCAGCTAGGATAGACTCCGCTTTCGGGATGACACGGTTGGTGGTGGTAGAATACGATATCCGCATGTTTGGTCTGAATAACCATATCTTGCGAGATAGGGTCCAAAGATTTCAATAAATCTACATGTCAGTGAATGGTGCTTACAAGAATTCGTCCACGTTCCTCTTCTTCATCGCGTAAGATGAACCGGTACGTAGCATGCGCAGACAGATACTCCATCATATCGCCTACGATGAACGCAGTTAACGGAATATTCAGGGGTCTTATTGAAATGGAGAGGTTAGGAAGGTAATTCAATATCGGTTTCATTTGGTTGGCGGCCGATGGGTCAGATTAAGTTGATGAGTCACAATCAGTTGACGACCAGTACCCAAAAAGAGGAAAATGGTGAAATGGAAGGGTGTTTGATAATGAGCTCAAATGGCAATAGAGATAATGTTTACTTACTCGGATGTTAGGCTGACAGGGCGTATCGTGTACTTGAGCATTCGATACACCATCGAACTGGAATTATTGGTATCATCACGTCTCTGGCAATGCCCAACAACGTTCCCACACAAGCAGCGTAACAAGGTCCATTGAGAGACATCCTTTAATTACTTGGAATCAGTATCCTCGGCAATTATGAAGTAAAGAGAGAATGTTCGCTCAAATGTAGCTCCCACTACATGAACCTTTGTAGCGTGAGAGTTGTTTTGTGAACGACCTACAGGATACCTCATGGGCACCCTGTAACGTTTCATCTTGGACGTTTAGTATCAACCGAGAACACCAGTTCTTCACACTCGCCGCGCCTGTTGCTAGCTGATGACTACAGTAACCCATAAAATCAATAACCCACGAGGCAGCGGGCATGTAGAACGGGTCATTGGTAGAGTATCCAATGTCGGTCTTCTTCTGCGTCCGGAACAGGCTTAATGTATAAAGAAGAGGAATAAAGGTGCAGAAGAAAATAAATTGGCATTCACCTGGTTCTGACTTGTCGCGTGAAGATTATTCTGATTGATCGCTGATTCCTGGAAGAGGATATAACCGCCGCCAACGAGAGCTTGACCATCCTTTGGCCAAAACCCGTGTCTCCCGCGCTGAACAACATGCTCGTGCAATTTCTGATCGGAGTGACACATCCATGTCTCCACAAGTTCCTCCCAGTGTTCAGAAGGCAGATCGCGATAATCGTCAATTTTTGCGGAATATATAAGCGGCAATGAACATGATGTACAAATGAAAGATGCAGGGTTCAAGTTTGACAATTGCGGTGCATCAAGGAGTGCTTTGTTGCTATCGATCAGATCATGGTCCTGTGATCGCAGTGACGGCGAATATGAGGACGATGGTTTGTAGATGGATGATACTGTAGGTAGTTTGACCTCAAAATGAGTGCCTTGGACTCTGACGTCCGTTTTACCGATAGCAGCGTAACCAGGCAAGAGCAATTTTTGTGAAGATAAGATACCACTTGTGAGCTGCAGAAACTCACAACCTGACTCCAGCTGATGGGGTGACGGAGACGCAGGTACTTCAGCCTCGATATCGACTCCGGATATGGCTCCAGATGCCGTGAAGTAGACCAGGATATGATGAAGATTCTCATAGTTTTCGGCAACATAAGAAACCTCAAATGCTGCTCCAATACAGCTTCTCATCAGAAATGAAACCAGGCAAGCCTTAGATTGAGCTTACTGGTGTCCTGACCCCTGGACTTCGGTCGAGAATTGCTGCCTCTGGATGAGGGACGTAACCATGATAAAGAAGGCGCAGATGAGCTCCTGGCGCGGCTCTCCTTTTTCAATCTGGAGGTATAAGACAGAGATCTTCCGAAGTGTCGGTCTCCCGAACCCTCAGAGGGATCAGGGCAGTGGAGTGGGGATTCTTTTATGAACTCAGGAAAACTGAGGAGAGCCTGTGGGTCTGATTTTACCATTTGAGGAGGCACGGCTTCCCGAATAAACTCTGATAATGTAAGCAGCGCACTAGGATCTTTAGTGAGTGAATGTGGAATTG